>VFQN01002195.1_pt1 | contig 30811 bp, 31 predicted proteins | sample 3512371 | NCBI WGS metagenome assembly VFQN01 (sample SAMN10412370, study PRJNA504923) | tailings metagenome | isolation source: Replicate 2 from Balatoc abandoned mine | place: Philippines: Itogon, Benguet | collected 2017-08-28 | reverse complement strand
CCCCCATGTTGCCCCCGTGCACGATGTAGGCGCCGAAGATGCAGCCCATCGCAACAACCCAACCGATGATGACGAACATGACTTGCGCGGTTTCGTGGTGGTGCGCCGCGCTCCATCAGCACGGCGGCTTCGCTCACTTATCGGCAATGCTGGGGTCGGTCTTGAGCGACCGAAGGCCGGAGATGCGCAGGGAAACCGGACCCTGAAAGAAAAGAGCGGATCCCGAGGGATCCGCTTCGAAGGCACTAGGGACGTGCCAGGAGGAGACAAGCAAGAAAACGATTCCTGCGCCTGGATTTCGGCCAGGCGCCGGCAGACTTTAGTGGGCGTCCATCCGGATCGCGCCAGCGGCACTACCCTTGCCGGCGCGGGCCGGCGGGTTGCACAGCCCGCACACGTAGTGTTTGGCAATCTCGTGCGGATGGGTCACGTAGTGGCCGCCACATTTCGAGCACTTCGTCATGGTCAACATGCCGTTGTCGACGAACTTCACCAGGCGCCAGGCGCGGGTGACCGACAGCAGGGCTTCCAGGCCCTGGGCAGTGGTCTGCTCCTGGTAGAGCTGGTAGGCCTTGATGACGGTGTCGATCTCGTCGAGCTCGGCCACCTTGTTCAGGTACTCGTGGATGTTCAGGAACAGGCTGGCGTGGATGTTCGGCTGCCAGGTCATGAACCAGTCGGTCGAGAACGGCAGCTGGCCCTTGCTCGGCGACTTGCCGGAGACTTCCTTGTACAGGCGCAGCAGGCGCTCGTAGGACAGATCCGTCTCGGATTCCAGCACCTGCAGGCGCGCGCCGAGGTGGATCAGCGTGACGGCACGCTCGATCTGCTTGGCCTCGGTCAGGATCGACTTGGTGCGTGCCATGGTCAGGCCGCCTCTTGGTGACGGCCGGCCATCAGGATGGCGGCGTGCAGGCGGCTGGTGGTGTCGTTGGCGGCCGACTTGCCGTGGTTGGTGAGCAGGCCCCAGACCAGCTCGTCGTCCATGCGGAACTTGCACAGCAGCGTGTTGCCGGCGGCGATCTTCATCATCTGCGCCGGGGTCAGCAGCGCGATCATCGAGGCGGTCTCCTCGCTGATGCCGAGGCGGTACAGCGCCTGCTCGCGGTCAGCGCGGATCAGGCTCTGCGCCAGCATCAGGTAGGAGAGGTTGGCTTCGCGGATTTCGGTGAGGATCTGGTCGGCGTTCATTTGCGTTGGCTCCGGGTCGATGGCTCTTCGTTGTTCGTCACTGTCTTCGACAGCCGCCTTTCGTGACGGCATGGAACGAATTGTGAGGATCGCATCTGGGCTGGAACATCAGCCCATCTCCAGGGCTTGAGTCCACTTTCGTCCACAGCGCGTGTCAGGCTTTTTCCTACACGGTCGGCAGCAACTGTGTCCAGATGTGCAGCCCGTCACGAAGCAGGCGCTTCACCTGCGACGGGCACTAGACTCGGCGTCAGATGACCGACACAAACAGCCTGCCTCCCGCCCTCGCCGGCGCGGCCTCCGACCTCGACGGCCCTGCCACCGGCCGGGTGCGCCTGTATGCCGGCGTGCCACCGGGCGCGGCGGGACAGGCCACGCCGCTGCTGCTGGTGCACAGCGTCAACGCGGCCGGCTCGGCGCGCGAGGTGCGGCCGCTGTTCGAGCGCTACCGGGCCGGGCGGCCGGTCTATGCGCTCGACCTGCCCGGCTTCGGCCTCTCGGAGCGCAGCGATCGCGTGTACACGCCGCGGTTGATGACCGACGCGGTGCTCGCTGTCGCTGCCGAGGTGCAGCGCCGCCACGGCGAGCATCCGATCGACGTGCTGGCCGTCTCGCTGGGCGGCGAGTTCGCCGCGCGCGCCGCCAGCGAGCAGCCGCAGCGCTTTCGCAGCGTCGCGCTGGTCAGCCCGACGGGCTTCAACGGCACCGCACGGCGCGAGGGTGCGCCCGGCAGCAGCCGCGCCGTGCCCGGCCTGCACCGCGCGCTGGCGCAGCCGCTGTGGAGCGGCGCCCTGTTCCGCGGCCTCACGCGCCCGGGCGTGATCCGCTTCTTCCTCGAGAAGACCTGGGGCTCGCGTGCCATTGACGAGGACCTCTGGCAGTACGACGTGGCCATCACCCGGCCGCCCGAGGCGAAGCATGCGCCGTTGTACTTTCTCTCCGGCGGGCTGTTCAGCGCCGACATCCATCTCGTCTACGACAGCCTCGCGATGCCGGTCTGGATGGTGCACGGCCAGCGCGGCGACTTCGTCGACTACCGCGGCAAGCGCTTCTACGAAGGCCGGCCGAACTGGCGCTTCGACGTGCTGGACGCCGGCGCCCTGCCCTACTTCGAGCAGCTCGACGCCTTCTGCGTGCGCTACGACGCGTTCCTGGCCGGGCTGTAGCGGCGCCTCACTGCGGCGCGCGCGTGGCGCGCAGCAGGCCGCGTCCGTCCGCGTCGCGGATCTCGAGCAGCCCGTCGGGCCGCACGCGCGCGGTGACGGCCAGTTCCAGCGCCGTGAGGATGCGATCCTCCTGCTCGCGCTGCAGCTCCGCGCAGGCCATGCGCGTGGTGGCGATCGGGCCGATGCGGATGCGGTCGCCTTCCAGCGTGAACGTGCCGTTCATCGCGTTGCAGCTGTTGTGGCCGGACAGCTTGCCGTCGTGCCCGAGCACCAGGCGCGCGCGGCGCTTGTCGAGGATGGGCTCGGCGCGTGCCTGCTCGATCACCCAGATGCCGTGGATGTCACGGGAGAACGACATCCCGACAGGCTGGTGCTCCGTCGAAGAAGCACACCCGGCCAGAACCTGAAGTGCCGCACCGACTGTGATGATGCGATGGAGACAAACGAGGATCATGACCGTGCCCAACGCCTGCGCAAACGGCCACAGTCTAGGGCATCGCACACAGTCGCCGGGAAGGCTTACGCAATCAGGCAGCCAGTGCATGAAGCGGCTTGGACTGTCTCGGCTGAAGTCGTTGGAGCTGCCGCAGCCCGTTGTGCGCTACGAGCGCGCAGCTGCAGGCCAAAAGCTGCAGCTGGATGCCAAGAAGCTCATGCACATCGATGGCATCAGCCACCGCACCACCGGCGACAGACGCACGACCAAGCGCGACATCGGCTGGCAGATGGTTCACCTGGCCATCGATGACCCCTCGCCTGTGTCGTTTGCGCAGGTGCTGCCTGACGAGAAAGCCGATAGCTGTGTGCAGTTCCTGCGCCAAGCGGTGACTTACTACGCCAGCCTGGGCGTGCGCGTCGAGCGCGTGATACCGACAACGGCGCGGGCTACAAGAACAGCTTCAAGGCTGCCTGCGACGAGCTCGGCATCAGGCACATCAAGACTCGGCCGTACACACCCAAGACCAACGGCAAGGCCGAGCGCTTCGTCCAGACCAGCTTGCGCGAGTGGGCCTATGCCCAGCCCTACATCAGCTCAGCTCAGCGCGAGGCCGCTCTGCAGCCCTTCCTGCGCCACTACAACTGGCATCGGCCACACTCCGCCCTGAACCGCCAGCCGCCCATGACCCGCATCCTGGCCACGAGCAAACTCTTGGAACTCAACATCTAGTACAAGGGTGACTCAGCATCAGCCGGCCGGCGCTGGGACTTCGCCGTGAGCGCCAAGGCAGACTGGCAGCCGAAGTTCCTCTCCGACGCCGCGAAGATCATGGCTGTTGGCGCTCAACCAGTCGCCCCGGCGGCCGATCTCCTAGCTGACAGCGGTGAAGTTCTCACCGACCGTGTCTCCCTGGTACAAGCCCTGTGCTTTTGGGCGGACTTCCTCCGTGGAGCCAGCCCTCTCCTCTCTATTGGGCAAGGTCCGAGCGAATCTCGGATCAGCCGGGGATCGGATCACCGCGGACGATGCCCGCGAGGTGCATGATCTCGCCCGCGCGGTAAGGCAGCGCCCCCGGCAATAAGCGGCCTGCCGCCTGCCAGTGCGCCCACCAGTAGCGGGCAAAGTCCAGCAGCGTCTGCGGCTGGCCCGAGCCTACATGGCGCACCCGCGGCGCGCCGGGCTGTACGTCGGCCATGTCGAGCGCCCGCACGAACTGCCGGGCCACCGACTCCACCGCGACGAAGTCGCGCACCTGAGCGCCGGCGCTCATCGGGAAGTCCCGGCCCTCTAGCGCGGCTTGCCGCAGCGCCGGCCAGAAGCGGCCGGCCGGCTCTCCCGGGCCGTACACATGGAAGATCCGCATCAGCTGCAGTTGCAGCCCATGGGTGCGCGCCCAGCCCTCGAAAGCGACGCTGGCGACGGCCTTCGATGTGGCGTAGTCATTGTTGGGGGCCAGCGGCGCGTCTTCGGGGATCAGGCCCGAACCCGCCACCTTACCGTACTCGAAACAGGAGCCTGCCACCAGAAAGCGCCGCACGCCGGCCAGCCGCGCCTGCTCGGCCAGGGCCAGGGGCACCTGAACATTCCAGTGCAGGCAAGCCGCCAGCGTGTCGTAAGGCGGGTTGCAGGTGTGGGCCGCCAGGTGCAGCAACAGGTCGTGGCCAGCCAGGGCACCTGACCAGTCCTGATCCAGACCGCCATCCAGCCAATCGGGCTGTTGCGCAAGCGGCAGGCGGGGCTGGCTGCCGGGACGTCGCAGCGCCGTGACTTGGTGCCCTGCCGCCAGGGCTTGCGCCAACACATGGGTGCCCACAAAGCCGGTGCCACCGGTGACGAAGATCCTCACGTCAGCGGCCCGCCGTCCGAACCGAAGGGGCTGCGGAACTCCGCCAGTGGCGGCAATTGCTGGTCGCGAGCGGACACGGTGTGTAGTCCGCCCCCCCAGTCGAAGCCGAAGCTGGCGTGGTGCACTCCCATGTCTGCGGCCGGCGAGTGCAGGCTGCTGGTCATGTAGAGCATCAGCGCGTCGTCGGTGCGCGCGGCGAACCCGTGGGCGATGCCCGGCGGCAGGTACAGCAGCACCGGCGTATCGCCACAAAGGTCGAGGTGGGCGACGCGGCCAAATCCGGGCCCGACGCGCAGGTCGAGCAGCACGTCAGTGACGCGTCCGGCCAGGCAACAGACCAGCTTGGTATGGGCATGCGGCGGCACCTGGAAGTGCATGCCGCGGATCACCCCGCGCCGGGAACGGCTGACGAATTGCTCGGCCATGGTGAACGGCAGGCCCAGGCGCGCCAACTCCTCGGGCACGCAGGTCTTGATGAACGTGCCGCGCTCGTCGGCGGCATGGCGCAGGCCCAGGGCCCAGGCGCCGGGCAACAGTTCCTGCAGGGCTTGCACGGGAAGCAGCTGGCGATGGTGATGCGGCCGATTGTGGCGGCCGATGGCTCCGACGGAGGCGGGAGTTGTACGTGAATTCCTCGGCTTTTCCGGCTCAAGTCGGTACGGGCGACACCTAAGCTCCTTGACATCCAGAACCCACGCACCAAAGGCACGCCATGAAGGCAGTGATTCTGGCGGGCGGCCTCGGCTCCCGCCTATCCGAGGAGACCGCAGTCCGCCCCAAACCTATGGTCGAGATCGGCGGCCGCCCCATGCTGTGGCACATCATGAAGCTGTACTCGCAGCACGGTGTGCACGACTTCATCGTCTGCCTGGGCTACAAGGGCTACCTCATCAAGGAGTACTTCGCCAACTATTTCTTGCACATGTCGGACGTCACGTTCGACCTGGCGAACAACCGGATGGACGTCTGCGAGCGCCACTGCGAGCCCTGGCGCATCACGCTGGTCGACACCGGGGAACACACCCAGACCGGCGGCCGCCTGCGCCGCGTGCGCCGCTACCTGGAGGGCGAGCGTGAGTTCTTCTTCACCTACGGCGACGGGCTCAGCGACGTGGACATCGGTGCACTGCTCGCGCATCACCGGGCCCATGGCCGCGCCGCCACCGTCACTGCGGTGTACCCCCCCGGCCGCTTCGGCGCGATCGAACTCGAGGGCAGCCGGGTGCGAAGCTTCCAGGAAAAGCCGCGTGGCGACGGCGCCCTGATCAATGGCGGCTTTTTCGTCCTGACACCCAGCGTCATCGACACGGTGGACGGTGACCACACCCTGTGGGAGCAGGAGCCCATGGACCGGCTGACCCGCCAGGGCGAGCTGAGTGCCTTCGTGCATGAGGGCTTCTGGCAGCCGATGGACACGCTGCGCGACAAGCACCACTTGGAGCAGTTGTGGCGGTCGGGTCGGGCCCCCTGGAAAACATGGTCGTGAGCGCGCTGTCCCCGCACCGGCTCCCCGACCCCGCGTTCTGGCGCGGCCGGCGTGTCTTCCTCACCGGCCACACCGGCTTCAAGGGCGCGTGGCTGGCCCTGATGCTGCACCGACTGGGCGCCGAGGTGACGGGCTACGCGCTGGCGGCGCCGACGCAGCCCAGCCTGTTCGAGGTGGCCCGCGTGGCGCCGCTGCTGCATCACACCGAGGCCGACATCCGTGACCTGCAGAGCCTGCAAGCCGCCATGAGCGAGGCCCGGCCCCAGGTTGTGCTGCACCTGGCCGCCCAGGCCCTGGTGCGTGCGTCTTACGACGACCCGGTCGGCAACTTCGCGAGCAACGTGATGGGCACTGTGCACGTGTGCGAGGCAGCCCGCCACTGCACCGGCCTGAAAGCCCTGGTCTGCGTGACCAGCGACAAGTGCTACGCCAACCACGAATGGGACTGGGCCTACCGCGAGTCCGACCCGCTGGGTGGCCACGACCCGTACAGCGCCAGCAAGGCCTGCGCCGAACTGGTGGCGGCGTCCTGGCGCAGCAGCTTCATGCAGGCCGTGCCCGGCCGCCGCGGCCCGGCCCTGGCCACCGCACGCGCCGGCAATGTCATCGGCGGTGGCGATTGGGCGGCCGACCGCCTGGTGCCCGATCTGCTCCGGGCCCACGCCAGCGGCCAGACCTTGCACCTACGCAACCCCGGCGCCACCCGCCCTTGGCAGCATGTGCTGGACGCCCTGGCGGGCTATCTGGTGCTGGCCGAGCGTCTGGTGCAGGACAGCGAGAGCGCCGCCCAGGCCTGGAACTTCGGCCCCGACGAACATGACGTGCGCCCGGTGTCGGCCATCGCCGCCCACCTGGGCCGTGCCTTGGGCACCCCGGCGGTCCATGCCGAAGTGGGCGCGCAACCCCACGAGGCCGGCTCGCTGCGACTCGACAGCGCCCGAGCCCGCCAACGCCTGGGCTGGCGCCCGGTGTGGACGCTGGACCAGGCGCTGGACCGCGTGGCTGCCTGGCACCTGGCCTGGATGGACGGCCAGGACATGCGGGCCTTTAGCCTGCGCCAGATCGACGAACACCTGAGCCGCTGACCCCATGACCCGACTCCCTCCCCTGCTCGCCGAGGTGCCGCCGCTGGCCCCGGCACCTGGTGCCACGCCCGAGCTTGATGCACTGCGCCAGCAGATCGCCGGCCTGGTCGACGAGTACGCACGACTCGCGCTTGCGCCTCAGCCCTTCGAGCCCGGCCGCACGGTGGTGCCGCCCTCGGGCAAGCTGATCGGCGCGGCGGAAATGCGCAACATGGTTGACGCGGCCCTCGACGGCTGGCTGACCACCGGCCGCTTCAACGAGGCCTTCGAGCGTCGCCTGGGCAGCTACCTGGGCGTGCGGCATGTGCTGACGACGAACTCAGGCTCCTCAGCCAACCTGCTAGCCTTCTCGACGCTGACCTCACCCAAGTTGGGCGACCGGGCCATCCTGCCGGGCGACGAGGTCATCTCGGTGGCCGCCGGCTTTCCGACCACGGTGAACCCCATCGTGCAGTTTGGCGCGGTGCCGGTTTTCCTCGACGTGGACATTCCGACGTACAACATCGACGTGGCCCGCATCGAAGCCGCGATCGGCCCGCGCACCAAGGCCATCATGTTGGCCCACACTCTGGGCAACCCTTTCGACCTGGACGCGATCACCGCGCTGGCCCGCCGCCACAACCTGTGGCTGATCGAGGACTGCTGTGACGCCCTGGGATCGCGCTACCGCGAGCAGATGGTGGGCACCTTCGGCGACATCGCCACTCTCAGCTTCTACCCCGCCCATCACATCACGATGGGCGAAGGCGGTGCGGTGTTCACCAACAGCGGCAAGCTCAAGATGATCGCCGAGTCGTTCCGCGACTGGGGCCGCGACTGCTGGTGCGAGCCCGGCAAGGACAACACCTGTGGCAAGCGCTTCTGCCAGACGATCGGCGACCTGCCGCCGGGGTACGACCACAAGTACACCTATTCACACCTGGGCTACAACCTCAAGATCACCGACATGCAGGCTGCTTGCGCGCTGGCCCAGCTCGACCGGGTCGACGACTTCGTCGCGCGCCGCAAGGCCAACTTCGCTTACCTGCGCGAGCAACTGCGCCGCTGCGAGGACTTCCTCGAGCTGCCGGAGGCCACCCCGCACAGCGACCCGGCCTGGTTCGGGTTCCCGGTCACGCTGCGCGGCCGCGCCGCCGGCACGCGCCTCGCTCTGACCCAGCACTTGGAATCACGCCGCATCGGCACCCGTTTGTTGTTCGCCGGCAATCTGCTGCGCCAGCCCTCGATGCAGGGGCGGGCACACCGTGTGCACGGCGGTCTTGCACGCACCGACCGGATCATGCATGACACCTTCTGGCTGGGAGTGCAGCCCGCCCTGGGCACCGAGGCCCTGGACCACGTGGTGCGCACCTTGGAAGCCTGGTTCGGCGTCGCCCGCTGAGTCGCGGAGCCGGCCCGCAGCGGCAAGCCCATGCGGCGAACTGCGGGGCAAGACCGCCTGACAAAACAGCACCGCAAAAGCCCGGCTACTTACGGCTAAGGGGCCGGGAGGCTCTCCCTAGACTTTTCAGCATCCCTTCCAGGAGTCCTCCATGCACGAGCCCGACGCCCGCAGCGTCCCTGCCGACCACCGCGCGCCTACCAGCCTGCAGATCCTGCTGCTGACCTACCAGGCCAGCGCGCTGGCGGACGACATCTTCACTTCGGCCGCCATGCTGGCGATGCGCGACCACGGCGTGCAGGTCCTGGTCGCCTGGGGGGGCGTCGAAGGCGCACGCGCGCAGCAGTGGCGGGACGACTGCCAGGCCTACAGAGACTGCGGCGCCGACGTGCAGCTCATCGAGCACCCGAGCCCGCTCGAGCGCGTGCGCCTGAGCCTGGCCCACCCCAAGGACTGGGTGCTGCCATTGGCCGACGATGACCCGATCGCCGTCAACTACTTGCGCGCCGTGGCCGACGCCACCCGCGGTGCGGCCGAGGATGTATCGGGCGTCATGGCAGCGCAACACCTGCAGAACTTGGGAAGCCGCTCGCAGATTCAGCGCTTGCCAGGGTGGCCGCAGACCACCGCTGTCGAGCGGGTGCTGGACATGCTGGCGCGCCCGGGTGGCCACGGCACGCTGTTCTGGTCCGCCTACCGGCAGCCGGTGCTGCGCGAGTGGCTGGACTTCGCCTCCGCCCTGCCTTACCAGGCCAGCTACCTCGATCAGTTCCTGCCCCACCTGGCCGCCTGCCGTGGCCGTCTGACGGTGGCCCCGGAGGACACCGTGCTGCTGCGCGACGAATGCCACTGGAGCACCGAGGCCGCTGCCACGCGCACCGACGCCCGCTACTACCCGCACCCGGACATGACGCTGTTCCACGAGCTGTTCTGGACGGCGGACCTGTGGGACTTGCTGCGCAGCCGCAGCCCCGCCGCCTTGGTGGCCGCCGCGCTGCACCCCTGGGGCCGTCAGCTGGTGGGTCGAATGATGGAGCGACTCCAGGCGCGCAGCAATCTGCTGGGCTTGAAGATCACCCAGGCCCACATCGACACCCTGCAATCGCTGCGCTCGGACATCGAGATGCTGCTCCACGACGTACCGCCCGCCGATCCGGAGCGGGCGATGAACGCCCTGCATCAGCGCACCACCACCATGCGCCAACGCTGGCTGGCATCGGGCCACGCACCGGGAGCTGCCGCCCTGTCGCCACCTGCTGCGACGGCGAGCAACACGGCCGGCCAGCCGCAAGCGCTGCCCGATCAGGTGGACGCATGACTGCGCCCGCAACCCAAGGTGGCCTGATCTCTGCGCAGCGTCGCGCTGCGATGGTGGCCCTGGTGAAGGCCCGCTGCCAGCGGCCGGTGCGGATGCTGGAAATCGGCGTTTGGCGCGCCGCGGGTTCCACCCAGGTCTGGCTGGAGCACCTGCCCGCCGGCAGCGAGCTGGTGCTCCTGGATGCCTGGCGCGCCTACGCCTCGGCGGCCGACCTCGCGGCCAACGCGCCGGCCCGATCGAGCTGGGACTACGCCGGCATGGACGCGCAATGCGAGGCAGCCTTCGAAGAAGCCTGCGAGCGCCTCCGCGCCTATGAGCATCGTCACGGCGGCCGCACGCCCGTCCAGGCGCATCTACTGCGCGCGCCAGCCGCGCAGGCCCTGCGCTGGATGCAGGACGGCGCCTTCGACCTGGTCTACGTCGATGGCGACCACAAGTACGCCCAAGTGCGCGAGGACCTGCGCCAGGCGATGCGCCTGGCACGGCCGGATGGCGGCGTGGTCTGCGGCGATGACCTGGAGCGCTTGCCCGACCCCGAAAGCCTGGCCCTGGCCGCCCTGCACCCGGACCGCGACTACCTTGGCGCGCCGCACCGCTTCCACCCCGGCGTACTGCTCGCGGTGCACGAGTGCTTCGGCCAGGTTCACATGAGCGACGGCTTCTGGTGGGTCGACCGCCAGCAAGGCCGATTCACCACCCGCCTCGACGAGGCCCGCGCCGAGGAGGCCATGCCATGAAAGCCCAAATCAAGCCCCGCATCAACCTCGAAGGCCGCACCCCGCTACAGGAGGTGATCCCGCTGGCCACGCCCTTCATCATCAATGTAGACCCGTCCAGCGCCTGCAACTTCCGCTGCAGCTTCTGCCCGACTGGCCACGACGACCTGATCGCCGACACCGGCCGCTTCCAGGGCGTGATGAAGTTCGAGCTGTTCCAGAAGCTGATCGACGACCTGCAGGGCTTTGACCAGCCGCTCAAGGTGCTGCGCCTGTACAAGGACGGCGAGCCTTTCCTGAACAAGCGCCTGGCCGACATGATCCGCTACGCTAAGGCCAGCGGCCGCGTGCCCTATGTGGACACCACCACCAACGGCTCGCTGATGACGCCCGCGCGCATGGGCCCCGTGCTCGAGGCCGGTCTGGACAAAATCAACATCTCGGTCGACGGCATGAGCAACGCGCAGTACCGCGAGTTCACCGGCTTCGACCTCGACTTCGAGCGCTTCGTCGAGAATGTGCGCTGGCTGTACGCCAACAAGGGCGACTGCGAGGTCATGATCAAGATCCCGGCCGAGCTGCTGCAGCCCGGCCAGCGACAGCTGTTTCTCGACACCTTCGGCGACCACTGCGACCGCATCTTCGTCGAAAACTTCGCGCCCTGCTGGCCCGAGTTTGATGTCGAGGCCCACACCGGCTTCAAGATTTCCACCGGCATCTACCAGCAGGCCGTGCAGGACACCGAGACCTGCCCGTACATCTTCTACTCGATGTCGGTCAACGCCGACGGCCTGGTCAGCTCTTGCTTCCTCGACTGGGAGCGCAAGCTGCAGATCGGCGACGTGCGCCGCGAGTCGCTGGCCGACATCTGGCGCGGGGACGCGATGAATGCTCTGCGCCTGCAGCACCTGCAGGGCCAACGCTGCGAGAACCCGGTCTGCGGCAGCTGCGGGCAGCTCAGCCACTGCCTGCCAGACAGCATCGACGCCTGGCGCGAGCCGCTGCTGGCCCGCTTCCAGCAGGCGGTGCACGTGCCCGCGGGCACGGTGGTTCCGGGCATGCAGGCGCGCCGCATCATCCCCATGGTCGCGGGCTGAACCATGAGCCGCGACACACGCCCCCGCCTGCTGCACGTCACGCCGCACCTCGGGGGTGGGGTGGGGCGCGCCATGGTCAACCTGGCTGAAAGCGACCGCGCGACGGGCGGCGGTGCGCTGCAGCGCAGCGTGCTGTGCCTGGAGCCGCCGCAGAAGTCCGGTGCCGTTGAGCGACTTCGCGCGCTGAGTGTTCCGGTGCTGACCCTGGATGACTGGGCCCGCCTGCCTGGCCTGGCCGCTAGCCATGACCTATTGCAGTTCGAGGTGTGGAACCACCCACTGCTGTTTGCCGCCTGGGCCCACTTGCGCGACGTGCCGATGCGCGCCGTGTTCTGGTGCCATGTCTCGGGCCTACATTTCCCGCGGCTGCCGGGCGCGCTGTGGGAGCAGCCCTTTCCAGTGGCACTGACCGCACCGTGCAGCCTGCGCTCGGAGAATCCGGGCCTGCAGGCCGCACGGGCGCACGGTCAGGTGCAGGTAATTTCCAGCGCCGCCGGATTTGAGCACTGGCCCGCCGTACGGACGCGGGCGGCCCGGGCCGGCAGCTGCCGGCTGGGCTACCTGGGCAGCCTGAACCTGTCCAAGATGCACCCCGACTACGTCGAATGGCTGGCCGCCAGCGCCACGCCCTGGTCCCGGGTGGAGGTGCTGGGCGACGAGGTGACTCCCGGCGCGCTGGCAGCCCGTTGCCGCCTGGCCGGGCGCCCTCGTCTGCTGGACCTGCGGGGCTTCTGCCCCGACGTCTCGCAGATCCTGGCGCGCTGGGACGCGATGGTCTACCTGCTCAACCCTTTCCACTACGGCACGGCCGAGCTGGCCCTGCTAGAGGCCATGGCCAGCGGCGTTGTGCCCCTGGTGCTGGGTTCGCCTTGCGAGACCGACGTGGTCCGTGATGGCGACACCGGCTGGGTGCTGCACAACCCGCAGGATCTGGCCGCGGCGCTTGCCCGCTGCCGCCAGGACCCGGCCGGCCGCCAGGCCATGGGCCGCCGCGCCTCCGAGTACGTGCGCAGCCAGTTCACACTAGCGCGGCAGCAGCAAGGCTTCTCCGACCTGCATGCCCGAGCCCTGGATCTGCCCCGTGCCCGTCTGCCCTGGACCCACTGGATCGGCCGCCAGCCCTGGCAGTGGTTCCTGTCCACCTTGCCTCAGCCGACCCAGTACCCGCCTGACGAGGCGCCCCGCCTGCCCGCCGGTCATGCGCGCCATGCGCACCTCGAGTCGACCAAGGGCAGCGTGCACCATTTCGCTCGCTGCTTCCCGGCCGACTCCCAGCTCCAGGCCTGGTCCCAGGCCGTGCTCAAGCATCAGGACGTGGGGGCCGACCTCGCCGCATGAGCATGATGCCGGGCATCCGCTCTGAAACGGTAGCGGCCGCGCTGCCCGCCCCGGGCTTGAGCCTGCCCGACGTGCAACAAGCCCTCCGGCTGCTGCGCGCGCTGCAGGCGCGGCCGCACTGGCAGCCACTGCCGCACGATCCGCGACCCGTGGTGTTGTACGGCGCTGGCGAGTTGGGCCAGCTAGCCCGTGCATGGTGCCGGGATCAAGGTGTGGCGGTGCAGGCCGTGGTGGACGCATCGGCCCCGCGCTGGCAAGACCATCCCGCCTGGCAGGGCCTGCCGGTACTCGCGCCGTCCGAGGTCCCGCCGGCCTGGCACTGCCGCCACCGGCTGCTGCTGTGCATCAGCACACTGCCCTGGCAACCGCTGTACGACAGCCTGCGGGGCCAGGGCTGGGCCCAGGTCCAGCCCTTTTACGACTACGCCTGGGCGTTTCCGGACGCCCATCCGATGGACAACGGCTGGCACGCCCGACTGCCGGCGGCCGGGCGCGACGCGCCGCTTCGCCGCGTGCTGTGCGCGTGGGCGGACGACAGCTCGCGTGCCCACCACCTTCAGTTCCTGGCCTGGCGCTGCAAGCGCCTGGAGTGGCGGTTCGCCGCGGCACCGGTCGTCCCTGAGGAACGTTACCTGGAACCGACGTTCAGCGCCGCCTGGCGGCCCGGCGAGCGGGTGCTGGACGGCGGCGCCCACCATGGTCAGACGCTTCAGCGTTGGATGGACGCCCACCCGGGATGCATCGAGCGTGCCTGGGCGGTGGAGCCGGACGAGACCAACGCGGCCACGCTGCGCGGCTGGCATCGCGGCCTGCCGGCCGAGTGGCAGGCGCGGGTCTCGCTGCACCGGCTGGCCCTGGGACGGCGACGCGCCCGCTTGCCGTTCATCGATGCCCAGGGTTATGCCTCGCGGCTGTGGGCACCGGCGCGCCAACGCGTGGACGTCCAGTCGCTGGATCAGCTGGGCTGGACGCCCAGCGTGGTCAAGCTGCACCTCGAAGGGCACGAATTGCCCACCTTGCAGGGTGGGGCCGCCACGCTCGCCCGCCACCGGCCGCTGGTTGCGTTGACCGTCTATCACCAGCGCGATGGCCTGTGGGCAACCGCCGACTGGCTGATGCAGCACCTTCCGGACTACCACTGGCGATTCCGCCTGCATGGCTGGCAGGGCACAGCGGCGGTGATCTACGGGGTACCGGCCGAGCGCAGCAGCGCAGCGCACTGAGCGCTGACGCCCCTTCACTCCACCGCTAGGCGCGGGCGCCGGGCCGCAGCGCGAAGCCGATCCGCGTGTCCAGCGCGGGCCGGGCTCGCCGGGGTGGTCTTTTCCCAGGTTGCCACGGCACAAGACAACGCAACATCGCTCCGGCATGAAATCGAGCGGCGGGCGTCCCGGGCGGTCTCTGATCCGTTCAGGACGGAAGCACCACACGCTTGTCACTGTCGGCTGGCGACCGCGCTGGGCAGCATCCTCGGTGTGCGCATCGCCCACGGCGGGAACATCGTGAAGCTCGTCCAGCCGCAGCGGCACGCAGATGTCGAGAAGAAGCTTGCTTGCGGGCCAAACGTCGAAGAGGCGTCGCGTCAGCCGACGCGAAGCTCAACCAGCTTCGCACTCGCGCCCGAGGCGGTCAGGACAGGCGCACTCCGGTCAGTCGCTGCACGGCGGCCAGGTCAGCCGGCTGCAGCCTCGCGCGCCAGCGCTGCAGCTTCTCCAACGGCAGGGCCTCCTTGGCAAAGTCGGGAGGCGTCTCGCCGATGGCGCGGTACACGCCGCTCCAGGTGCACAGGTAGTACACCGTCGGCGCATCGGTGCGGGCTTCGCGCAGCCCTTCCTCGCGCAGCGACTTCAGGTAGAAGCGGTCACCCCACATCGTCATGGGCTTGGGCATCAGGACCATGCGCGGGATGGTGTGAAACGCGCCGAAGGTCAGGAAGAAGCAGCTGGTGTCGACGTGCGAGCCGTCGGCGTCCTCGGTGACCTGCACGTTCATCACCGAGGCATCCGCGCGCGCCCAGAGCCGGCGCGCCGCGACGTAGTCGGCCCCGCTTTCCTGGGCCAGCGCCGCGCAGCGCTCCACGTGATCGGGGGCGTACCAGTTGTCGGCGTCGAGGAAGGCGATCGCATCGTAGCCTTCGCTCACGGCCAGCAGCGCACCGATCGCGCGCGGCGTGTTGCCGAAGTCGCGATGGCCGCGGTCGAGGCGGATGTGGCGCACACCTGCCTCGTCGAGCCAGTCCTGCGCATGGCCGTCGGCGACGACGATGTGGTCGCAGGCGTGGGTCTGGCATCGCACGCTGGCCAGGCAGCGCTCGAGCCACTCGCGCGGCTCCTGGTAGTACGGTGTGACGACGGCGACGCGCATCAGTGAGCTCCCGGGATGGTGGAGCCGGCTCCCGCCGCCGGCAGATGATCGGGCGCGAGCCCGGCCGCGCTGCGCTCGGCCATGCGCCAGTAGAGAGCCTCGAGGTCGCGCGCGAAGCGCTCGCTGTCGAAGACGGCGGCCTGCTGCCGGTGCGCCAGCCGATCACGCCATTGCGCCCGCTGGATTGCGTCGCTCGCGAGGGCAATGGCGGCCTGCTCGAACTCGACCGCGCTGTCGAAGACCAGTCCCTCCAGGCCCAGCGCATGATTGAGACTGGAAGCGACACGGCTGGCAAAGCTGCGGCCCCGGTAGGTGAGCACCGGTACACCGGCCCACAGCGCATCGCTGGCCGTGGTGTGCGCGTTGTAGGGCCAGGTGTCGAGGAAGAGATCGGCCTGGCGCAGCCGGGCCATGTGAGCCTCGTACTTGAGCAGCGGCGCCCAGACGATGCGCGACGGATCGACCCCGCGTGCGGCCGCCTCCGGCTCCAGGTTCTTGCGCACCTGGGCGTTCCACTCGAGCAGCCACAACACGGTGCCGGGCACCGCGTGCAGCATGCGGCACCAGCTGTCGAACACAGCCGGCGAGATCTTGTAGGGCTGGTTGAAGCCGCACAGCACCACGGCATCCTCCGGCAGGCCGCACTCGCTGCGAGGTGTCGGCTCGGGCAGGACGCGCTGGCTGTCGTTGGGCTGGTAGCACAACGGCATCTGGGCGATCTTCTCGCTGAAGTCGGCGGCGTGCTCGAGCGGAGTGACCTGCGGGTCGCCGATCACGTAATCCATCCACTCGGCTCCCACCGTGCCCGGATAGCCCAGGAAGGAAGCCTGAACCGGCGCCGGGCGCATCGCGAACAGTTCAACGCGCGAGTCCTTGGTGAAGCCCTTGAGGTCGATCAGGATGTCGATCGCGTCGTCGCGCATGCGCTGCGCCGCCAGCCGCGTGTCCAGCTCGCCGATCTCGACGACGCGGTCGGCAGCCGCGCGCACGCGCGCGCGCATTGGCGATCCGTCGTCGAGGCTGTGCGAATACAGCGTCACTTCGAAGCGTTCGCGGTCGTGGCTCTCCAGCACGCCCGCCATCAGGATGCTCGTGGCATGGTGAAAGAAGTCGCTGGAGACGTAGCCCACGCGCAACCGGCGGCCCACCGGCGAGGGCATCGCCACCGGCGCAAGTGGCTCGAGCCCTTGCGCCATGTGGCGGGCCGTGGCGCGTGCCGCGCGCAGATGGATCTGCGGATCATCCTCCATGGCCAGCATCGGGAAGACCGCCAGCGGCAGGGCCGCGTCTTCGCCGAGCGACGCCACCGCCTCGCGCAACGAGCGAGAGTCCTGCGACGAGTCCACCCAGCGGCACACCTCGCGCTCGCGGAATGCGAGCTGGCCCAGCATGTTCAGGTTGTGCTCGCCGACGCCCAGCACGTGGGCGGTGCGAAAGCACTGCGCCGCCTCCTCGCGCATCTCCAGCCGGTTGAAGCAGAAGCCGAGCCGCGCGTGCGCCAATGCGAGATCGACCTGCTGCGCCAGCGCATCCATGTAAGCGGCAATCGCCTCCTGGGGTCGATGCAGGGCTTCCAGGGCCTGCCCCATGACCAGATGGAAGCCGGCGTCGCGCTGGCCCTCGGGCGGGAAAGCGCGCAGCAGCGCCAGCACCTCGGCCGGCCGGTGCAGCTGCATCAGGCAGTGCGCGGCCAGGGCGCATGCGGTCTCGTCGGCCGGCCGCAAGGCCAGGGCACGCTGGGCCGTCTCGGCAGCGGCCGCCAGGTCGCCACGGCGCAACTGCGCGCGGGCGAGGTTCAACAGATAGACGGGCTCGCGCGGCTGCAGCCGCACGGCCGCGCTGAAGCGCGCTTCGGCGCCGGGCCAGTCGTTGCGGTTGGCGAGTTGGCAACCTTGCTGCCACTGGGCATGGGCGCGTGCGAGCTGCGGATGGGGAGGGTGCATGGCGGTCGGTTTCCCACGAACGGTCGCGATGAGTCTAGAAGTCGGCCTGCCGCCCTCATCGACCGATCTGGGGGTCAATTCGGCGGCACTTCGCCACACCGCGCCGCTCCAGCCGCGTTACGCACCACCCTAAAGTTCCTGCCGGAGGGCTCGATAACCTCCCCAACGGGTCACGGCAACGGGATCCGCGGTCCGGTTAGACGGTCAACGGGGCGGCCTCGATCAGTGGCAGTCCGCGGCGCCGGCTAGCGTCGGGCGGTGGTCGATGGCGGTTCGCCGCCTTCGACGAATGCAACGGGCACAGGCGGCTGCGGCTGCGCTGACCCTGAGTCATCACCGGCGCGACTGCCGGGGTTCTTCTCAACTGACAGGAGCACATCATGCCCGCAACCATCAACACCAACATCGCGTCGCTGAACGCGCAACGCAGCTTCTCTGCCTCGCAGAGCTCTCTCTCCACCTCGATGGCGCGCCTGGCTTCCGGCCTGCGCGTCAACTCCGCCAAGGACGACGCTGCCGGCCTGGCCATCGCCGAGCGCATGAGTGCCCAGGTCAAGGGCATGAACGTGGCGATCCGCAACGCCAACGACGGTATCTCCTACGCGCAGACCGCCGAAGGCGCGCTGTCCAAGGTGGGCGACTCGCTGCAGCGCATGCGCGAACTGGCCGTGCAATCGCGCAACGCCACCAACACGGCCAAGGACCAGGCCTCGCTGCAGAACGAATTCAAGGAACTGCAGAGCGAGATCGGCCGCGTGCTCAACGGCACCACCTTCAACGGCTCGACCATCTTCACCGCCACCGGCAACCTGGAGTTCCAGGTCGGCGCCGGCACGACGGCCAACGACCGTGTCGCGATCGCGCTGGGCTCGACCGCGCTCAACGCGAACACCGATCTGACCAACGTGACGACCAGCACCGCCGTAATCGGCAACGGCTCGACGGCCGTCGCGGGCACCGCGATCGACGCCGTCATCGCCAACATCGACACCGCGATCGACACCATCAACTCGCAGCGTTCGGTGTGGGGCGCCACGCAAAACCGCTTCGACGCGGTGATCTCGAACCTGCAGGTCAGCGTCGAGAACCAGGCCGCCGCGCGCAGCCGCATCATGGACGCCGACTTCGCGGCCGAGACCGCGAACCTGTCGCGCGCCCAGATCCTGCAGCAGGCCGGCAACGCGATGGTCGCGCAGGCCAACCAGCTGCCGTCGCAGGTGCTGTCGCTGCTGCGCTGATCGAGCGCAGGCCCGACGGTGCGGCCTCCGTCGCGCCGACTGCCAAAGGGACCGTCCCCGTGACGGTCCCATTTCCATTTGGGGCCCACGTCATCGATCTGGGCCGCAATCGGGCACCTTTTCGGGCGATCGCCGCCTTTCACTCCGCCGAAGAATTCGCCACAGCAGGTTCCGTCGTCGGGGCCTGATGTCGGCGCCTCACGCAAGCGTGGAAGCGCCGGGACCACGGCCAGGCCCGCGCATGCGGGCCGAGCCGCCCCGCAGTCATTCGCGTTTGTGAATCGATAGGAGTGTGAGCCATGCCCCAGACCATCAACACCAACCTGGCGTCGCTGAACGCCCAGCGCAGCCTCGATGCGTCGCAAGGCGCGCTGAAGACCTCCATGGCACGCCTGGCCTCCGGCCTGCGTGTCAATTCCGCCAAGGACGACGCCGCCGGCCTCGCCATCGCCGAACGCATGAACTCGCAGGTGCGCGGCATGAACGTCGCCATCCGCAATGCCAATGACGGCATCTCCTACGCGCAGGTCGCGGAAGGTGCGCTGTCGAAGATCGGCGACTCGCTGCAGCGCATGCGCGAGCTGGCCATCCAGGCGCGCAACGTCAGCAACACCGAGAAGGACCAGGATTCCCTGCAGAACGAGTTCAAGGAACTGCAGAGCGAGATCACCCGCGTGCTCAACGGCACCACCTTCAACGGCTCGACGATCTTCACCGCCACGGGCACGCTGGAGTTCCAGATCGGCGCCGGTACCAGCTCATACGACCGCGTCAGCATCGATCTCGGCACGTCCGGGTTGTCGACCGACGCGACGATGGTGGCCATCACCGCGACGACCGCCATCATCGGTGATGCCTCGACCACGACCCTGGTCGCCGGCACGGCCATCGATGCGGTGATCGGCAACATCGACGCCGCGCTGGAGACGATCAACTCCAATCGATCCGTGTGGGGTGCGACGCAGAACCGCTTCGAGGCGGTGATTGCCAACCTGCAGGTCAGCGTGGAGAACCAGGCCGCTGCGCGCAGCCGCATCATGGACGCCGACTTCGCGGCCGAGACCGCGGCACTGTCGCGCGCCCAGATCCTGCAGCAGGCCGGCAACGCGATGGTCGCGCAGGCCAACCAGCTGCCGCAGCAGGTGCTGAACCTCCTGAAGGGCTGACCACGCGGCGGCATCGCCGCCGCCTCAGGCGTATCGCTTGGTGAAGCCGGGCTCAAGTCAGCGGCCGCCCTGCCGACATGACGACTAAGCGGCGGCCGGCTTCCGGGCCGCCAGGAGCACCCGCATGAGCACTCTTTCCTCGCCCGGCGTTGGCAGCGGTCTGGACGTCGAGTCGATCGTCAAGGCACTGGTAGCCATCGAGCGCAAGCCCATCTCGCAGCTGGCGACCCAGGCCAGCGGCATGCAGACCAGGCTGTCCGCGTTCGGCAAGCTGCAGAGTGCGCTGTCCACGCTGCGTGATGCCGCGCGCACGCTGACCTCGTCCGAGGCGTGGGGTGCCGTCAAGGCAAGCTCCAGCGATCCGGCCAGCGTGGCCGTCAGCGCGGGCAGCGGCGCCGTGGCTGGCAGCTACTCGGTCTCCGTCACACAGCTCGCCGCGGCGCAGACCATCGTGGGCACGGCCCGGGCCGCCACCGACACGATGGGCAGCGACGGCACACTCGCCATCCAGGCGGGCAGCTGGTCGTCGGGTGGCAATGCACCGTTCACGCCGCGCGCCGATACACCCGCCGTGAACGTGACCATTGCAGCCACCGACACGCTGGCCGAGGTGCGCGACAAGATCAATGCTGCCGGCGCCGGCGTGACGGCCTCGATCGTCAACGATGCGAGCGGTGCACGCCTGGTGATGCGCTCCTCGCAGACCGGCGTCGACCAGGGCTTCCAGGTCACCGCCAGTGCCGGGCTCGAAGCGCTCGGCTACGATGGCCCGGGAGGCAGCGGCATGACGCAGACGCGGCCGGCCGCCAACGCCATGGCCACGATCAATGGCATCGCCATCGAGTCGACGAGCAACACCCTCGGCAACGTGCTGGATGGCCTCACCCTGACCCTCAACAAGGTGACCACGGGCAACACAGAGATCACCGTCGAGCAGGATACGCCAGCCATCCAGGAGTCGGTGAAGACCTTCGTCGACGCCTACAACGCGATGATCAAGCTGGTGGCGGAGCAGACTCGCTACGACGCTGCGACGAAGACCGCCGCGCCGCTGCAGGGAGACCGTGCGAGCATCAACCTGCAATACGCTCTGCGCGGCGTGGCCTCCGGCAGCAGCGTCGGCTCGAGCGTGTTCTCGCGGCTGGCCCAGATCGGGCTGGACCCTCAGGCCGACGGCACGCTCAAGCTGAACGCCACCAAGCTGACGGGTGCCCTGGGTCAGGCTGCCGAGGTCAGGAAGCTGTTCGCCTTCACCGACGACAACGACGCCACCGCCGACGGCTTCGCGCAGCAGATCCGCCAGATGGCCGACCGCCTGCTCGGCGCCGATGGCCCGCTGAGCTCCCGGCAGAGCGGTCTGCAGGCGGAGATCGCGCGCAACAAGGCGCGCCAGAACGAACTCGAGGCGCGCGTCGCCCGCACCGAGGAACGCCTGCGCGCCCGCTACGCCGCCCTGGACACCCAGATGGCCAACCTGTCGGCGCTATCGGGCTACGTGAGCCAGCAGGTCACCAGCTGGAACAAGAACCGCGACAGCTGACGGCGGCACGCGGGAGGCATCGGTCGCACAGGACCGCAATGCCTCCGTTAATGGCGGCATGCGGGGCTCAAGTGGTCGACGCGTGGCACCGATAACCAGTACATCTGGACAGCCACGCTACACGACGAATCATGTTCGCACCGCAAAGCCCGCTGCACATGCGCCCCCCGCAGCACCTTTCGAACGTCTACCGTCAGATCGGCGTGCAGTCGGCCGTCTCCGGCGGGGCCTCGCCGCACCGGCTGGTGTCCATGCTCTTCGAAGGAGTTCTCGACGCCATCGCGCAGGCGCGCGGCGCGATGCGCGACGGCCGTGTCGAGGCCAAGGGTCGAGCGATCGGCCGCGCGGCCCGCATCGTCGAGGAAGGCCTGAAGGCCACGTTGAACCGGGAGGCCGGCGGCAAGCTGGCGGCCGACCTCGATGATCTCTACGCCTACATCGGGCTGCGCCTGACGCAGGCCAACCTGCTCAACGACGATGCCGCGCTGGTCGAGTGCCAGCGCCTGATCGAGCCGCTGCACGAGGCATGGGGCGAGATTGCGCCTCAGGCCGTGGCCTTGTGAAGTTCGAACCAGAGGACGGAACCATGAGCTCACAGCTGCTCAACTACTACGAGGCCATCGAACAGGCCAGCCAGGACATGCTCGAGGCTGCGCGCAGCGGCAACTGGGACCAGGTGGTCAAGCTCGAGGGCGCCTGCGCGCTGCTGATTTCGCAGCTCAAGCACGCCGCTGCAAAGCAGCCGCTGCCCAGCGAGGAAGCGCAGCTGAAGTCGCGCATCATGCAGCGCATCCTCGTCAACGACGCCGAGATCCGCCACCTGGCCGAGCCGTGGCTGGAGCAGCTCGACGAGCTGCTCGCCGGCCGCACCAAGACCGTCCACTGACCGATCCGCCGACATCGACATGGAAACCTTGCCGATGCCGCTGGAGTCGCTGTCCGCCCAGCATGGCGGGCTCGACGAATTCCGCATCTCCGCGCCGCGCGAGATCCTGGCCATGCTCAAGCAGTTCCAGGACGGCAACGTGCTGCTCAACCTGAACGGCAGCAACGGCGCGATGCTGTCGACCACGCTGTGGTCGCTCGACCCGACGCGCGGCCAGCTCAGCTTCAGCGCCGACGCGCATGCGCCGGTGACGCAGCAGCTCGTCGAGTGCGACGAGGCGGTGGCCGTGGGCTACCTCGACAGCATCAAGGTGCAATTCGACGTGCAGGGCCTGGTGCTGGTGCGCGGCGTCGGCGGCAGCGCCATCAGCGCGCGCATGCCGCGCGAGCTGTTCCGCTTCCAGCGGCGCAACTCGTTCCGCGTGCGGCCGCTGCTGCGCAGCTCGCCGGTGGCGCGGGTGCGCCACCCGGCCATCGCCGAGATGCAGCTCGCGCTGCGCGTGATCGACGTGTCGATCGGCGGCTGCGCGCTGTTCCTGCCGGACGACGTGCCGCCGATGCAGCCCGGCATGGTGATGAACCAGGTGCAGCTCGATCTCGATGCCGACACCCGGGTGATGGCCAACCTGCGGCTGCAGCACGTCAGCGTGCTCAACGCCGAGGCCCGCGGTGCGCGGCTCGGCTGCGAGTTCCTGCAGCTCGGCGCCGACGGAGAGCGCACCCTGCAGCGCTTCATCGACCAGACGCAGAAGCGGCGGCGGCTCATGTCGCTGGAGTAGCGCCGCCCCGGTGGCGTCCTGCCGCCGGGCATTGTTCACAGTCCGTTACAGCCTGGGGGAATTCACCCTCAAGTCCGGCGTTGGGATGCCGATCTTCCTGTCGTAGCGACTTTCGCCCCGACAAGGAGCGCATCATGAGCGTGAACAACGTCTCTGGCGTCGGACGCGTCGTGCTGCCGGCGACGACCAGCAGAACGGCCGACCAGGCCAGCGCACAGCCCGAAGCCCAGGCACGCCGAGAAGCGGGCAAGACCGAGGTGTCGCTCGTCGAGTTCGACGAGAAGACCCAGCAGCCCATCCCGCCGCGATTCCCGTGGCTGAGCCGGCTCGCCCGCGAGCTGGAGCCGGCCTCGAAGCAGCCTTCGCCCTACGGCAACGTGCCCATCCTCGGCGAGAAGCTGGACAAGCAGGCCTGAGCCCGGCTCAGACCTGCATGTTCATGATTTCGCTGTAAGCGGACACCAGACGGTTCCGCACCGTCAGCGTGGCCTGGAAGCCGATCTGCGCCTTCTGCATGGCCACCATCGTCTCTTCGAGGCTGACCTCCGGGTTGCCCATCTGCACCTCGCGCTGCAGCCGGCCGGCCTGGTTCTGCGCGTTGCTCACCGAACCCAGCGCCTGGGTCAGCGCGGCCTGGAAGCCGCCGCCGTCCACCCGGCCCGCCGATTTCAGCGGCTGGCCGTTGGGTGACAGGCCGGCCTTGGCGGCCGCCTGGGCGAAATCGAAGGGTTTCAGCGTGACGTTCATGGCATGCCCTCACCATGGGGGGATGGCGTGACTGTAGTCACTGCCCGCGGCGACATGGGCTGGAACTGGCCGCGTTTGCCCGGGCTGTTCTCGGCATTCGCGGCCCTCAAGTTCTCGAACAATCGGTTTCGATCCGGGCGCCTTCGTGCCTGGGGACTGAACCGATCGCCCATGGACAACGCCGTCGTCGCCGCCAGAGCCAACGCCACCGCCCTGCCCCTGGTCGAACCCGCCGGGTTCGGTGCCCGCGTGGCCGCCATGCCCGCCAGAATCAAGCTGATGTTCGGCATCGGCGTGGCCGGCCTCGTTGCGCTGGCCGTCGCGATGACGATGTGGAGCAGCCAGGGCGACTACAAGGTGCTCTACGCCAACCTGTCCGACAAGGACGGCGGCGCCATCATCGCGCAGCTGTCGCAGATGAACGTGCCTTACAAGCACGCCGACGGCGGCGCCGCGATCCTGGTGCCCGCGGCCAAGGTGCACGACGCCCGCCTGAAGCTCGCCGCCGCCGGCCTGCCCAAGGGATCGGTGGTCGGCTACGAGCTGATGGACGGCGCCCGCTTCGGCCAGACGCAGTTCCAGGAACGCCTGACCTTCCAGCGCGGCCTCGAGGGCGAGCTCACCCGCTCGATCACCGCCATGGCCGCGGTGCAGAACGCCCGCGTGCACCTGGCGCTGCCGAACCAGAACGGCTTCTTCCGCGAGCAGCAGAAGCCCAGCGCCTCGGTGCTGCTGACGCTCTACCCTGGCCGCACGCTGGACCGTTCGCAGATCGCCGGCATCGTGCACCTCGTCTCGTCGAGCGTGCCGGAGATGAACCCGAAGGCGGTGAGCGTGCTCGACCAGACCGGCGCGCTGCTCACCGGCGACCAGGCCAACCCGCAGGCCGGGCTGGACGCGCAGCAGCTGCAGTACGTGGCGCAGGTCGAGGCCGGCTACCAGAAGCGCATCTTCGAGCTGCTCGAGCCGCTGGTCGGCCGCGACAACCTGCGCGCCACCGTCACCGCCGACGTCGACTTCTCGCAGACCGAGGCCACGTCGGAGGAGTTCTCGCCCAACCAGGGCGCCGACGCCAGCGTGGCGATCCGCAGCCAGCAGGTCAGCGAGCAGTCCGGCAGCACCGGCGGTGCACCCTCGGGCGTGCCGGGTGCCGCCTCCAACCAGCCGCCGGTGCCCGCAACCGCACCGCTGACCGGCGCCGCGCAGCCGCTGCAGGCTGCGCAGGGCGGCGGCAACAGCAACAGCCGCCGCGACGCCGTCACCAACTACGAGGTCGACAAGACCGTGCGCGTGACGCGCAACGCCACCGGCACCGTCAAGCGCCTGAACGCCGCCGTGGTGGTGAACCACCGCACGAGCACCGACGCCAAGGGCAAGACCACCACCACGCCGCTGACGAACGACGAGATCCAGAAGCTGACCGCCCTGGTGCAGGAGAGCATCGGCTTCAAGCAGGACCGCGGCGACTCGGTGAAGGTGATCAACGCGCCGTTCAAGGTCGAGAAGATCGAGAAGGTCGACATCCCGCTGTGGAAGCAGCCGGAGATCATCGACATGCTGCGCGCCGCTGCCGTGCCGGCCGGCCTGGCGCTGCTCGGGCTGGTCGTCTTCTTCGGGATGATCCGCCCGGCGATGAAGGCCGCGCTGGCGCCGCCGCCCCCGCCGGCACCGGGCCAGCAGCTCACCGCCGTGGTCGACGACGACACCGCCCTGCCCGAGCCCGGCACGCCGGCCGCGCTGCCGGCGCCGAAGAGCAACGAGCACCTCGAGGCCGCGCGCGCCCTGGCCAAGGAAAACCCGGCGGCGGTGGCCAACATCGTGCGCGGCTGGGTGAGCGGCGAAGCCGCCTGACGAGAGAGCCGGACCATGGATGACCAGGGCATCGAAGACGCCGCGATCCTGCTGATGTCGCTCGGCGAGGAGGAGGCCGCCGAGGTCTTCAAGCACCTCGCGCCGAAGGAAGTGCAGCGACTCGGCGAGACCATCGCCAAGCTCAAGACCATTCCGCGCGAGCGCGTCGACGGCGTGCTGGAGAAGTTCAGCGAGGTCGCGGGCACGCAGAGCATGCTGGTGACCGACACCGACGAGTACGTCAAGAGCGTGCTGCGCAAGGCGCTCGGCGAGGACAAGGCCAACCTGCTGATCGACCGCATCCTGCAGGGCGCCGACGTCACCGGCATCGAGAGCCTGAAGTGGATGGACCCGGGCTCGGTCGGCGAGCTGCTGCGCAACGAGCACCCGCAGATCGTCGCGGCGATCCTCGTGCATCTCGACTTCGACCAGGCCAGCTCGGTGCTGCGGACCTTCTCCGAACGCCAGCGCAACGAGGTCATGGTGCGAATCGCCACGCTCGACGGCATCCAGCCTTCGGCCCTGAAGGACCTCAACGAGGTGATGAGCAAGGTGCTGGCCGGCGGCGACCGGCTGAAGAAGGCCTCGCTCGGCGGCGTCAAGACCGCCGCCGAGATGATCAACCTGATGGGCTCGAGCGTGGAGACCGCGGTGCTCGACTACATCCGCGAGGTCGACAACGAGCTGGCGCAGAAGATCATGGACAACATGTTCACCTTCGACGACCTGGAGAAGATCGACGACAAGGGCATCCAGGCGCTGCTCAAGGAAGTGCAGAGCGAATCGCTGGTCATCGCGCTCAAGGGCGCCACGCCGGAGATGCGCGAGAAGGTGTTCAAGAACATGTCCACCCGCGCCGCCGAGACGCTGCGCGAGGACCTCGAATCGCGCGGCCCGGTGCGCGTCTCCGAGGTGGAGGCCGAGCAGAAGGAAATGCTCAAGATCGTGCGCCGCCTGGCCGACGAGGGCCAGATCGTGCTCGGCGGCGGCGGTGACGACGAATTCCTGTGATGAGCCACCCGAAGGAACGCATCCGCAACGTGCCCCCGCCCGCCGGCGGCGGCAAGAGCGCCTCGATGTACACGCGCTTCATCCCGCGCGAGGAGCTCTCCGGCTTCGCGGCCTGGACCCCCGGCTCGCTCGGCGGCGAGGAGGAAGCCGCGGCTGCGGCCGCTGCGGCCGAGCCGCCGAAAAGCCCCGAGGAGCTGCAGGCCGAGGCGCTGCGCGCCGCGCGCCAGGGCGGCTACCACGACGGCTACCGCGACGGCCTGGCCGCGCTCGACAGCTTCAAGCAGAGCTTCGCGCAGCAGGCCACCGCGCAGATGGGCGCGCTGATGCAGAGCTACGCCGGCCAGATGGACGCGCTGCAGCAGCAGATGGCCAGTGCGCTGGCCGACGCCGCGGTGTCGCTGGCGCGCCAGGTGGTGCGCGGCGAACTGTCGGCGAATCCGCAGCAGGTGGCGGCCGTGGCGCAGGAGGCGATCGAGGCGCTGCTGCTGTCCGCGCGCCACGTGACGGTGCGCGTCCACCCCGACGACCAGCCGCTGGTGGCCCAGGGCGCGCAGGACATCCTCGAGGCCCGCGGCGCGCGCCTGGTGGCCGATGCCGGCGTCACGCGCGGCGGCTGCGTCGTCGAATCCGACATCGGCATCATCGATGCGAGCATCGAGTCGCGCTGGCGGCGCGCGGCGGCGGCGCTCGGCTCGCAAGCCGCCTGGAGCGAGGAGAGCGGCTCATGATGAGCTCGCAGATCGAGGACCGTGCGCTGGCGACCACGGCCAACTGGGGCCGGTTCCTCGCCGACGTGAGGAACTTCGCCGCCGAGCCGGTGCCGCTGGAGACGGTGGGCCGGCTGGTGCGCGTGGCTGGCCTGGTGCTCGAAGCCACCGGCATCCGCCTGCCGGTGGGCTCGGTGTGCGAGGTGCGCATGGAGGGCGCCTCGCCGGTGACCGCGGAGGTGGTCGGCTTCAACGGCGACCGCGCCTACCTGATGCCGACCGGCGACGTGCACGGCCTGGCCAGCGGCGCCCGCGTGATCCCGCGGCCGACGCCGGTGGTGCCGCTCAAGCTCGGCGCGACGCGCCACCCCTGGCGGCGCGGCGAGGACCGCACGCTGCACCTGCCGGTGGGCGACGGGCTGCTCGGCCGCGTGGTCGACTCGCACGGCCACCCGATGGACCGCAAGGGCCCGATCGAGCAGGTTCACAACGAGCCGCTGATCCGCCGCCCGATCAACGCGATGGACCGCGAGCCGGTGCGCCAGCCGCTGGACACCGGCGTGCGCGCGATCAACGCGATGCTGACCGTCGGCCGCGGCCAGCGCATCGGCCTGTTCGCCGGCACCGGCGTCGGCAAGTCGGTGCTGCTGGGCATGATGGCGCGCTACACGAAGGCCGACGTGATCGTCGTCGGGCTGATCGGCGAGCGCGGCCGCGAGGTGAAGGAGTTCATCGAGGACATCCTCGGCGAGGAGGGCCTCGCGCGCTCGGTGGTGGTGGCCGCGCCGGCCGACGCGCCTCCGCTGGTGCGCATGCAAGGCGCCAACTACGCCACCGCGATCGCCGAGCATTTCCGCGACCGCGGCCTCGACGTGCTGCTGCTGATGGATTCGCTGACCCGCTACGCCATGGCGCAGCGCGAGATCGCGCTGGCCATCGGCGAGCCGCCGGCCACCAAGGGCTACCCGCCGAGCTGCTTCGCCAAGCTGCCGCAGCTGGTGGAGCGCAGCGGCAACGGCGTGGCCGGCGGCGGCTCGATCACCGCTTTCTACACCGTGCTCAGCGAGGGCGACGACACCAACGACCCGATCGCCGACGCGGCGCGCGGCATCCTTGACGGCCACATCGTGCTGTCGCGCGAGCTGGCCGAATCGGGCCACTATCCGGCGATCGACATCGAGAAGTCGGTGTCGCGGGTGATGACCAGCGTGGCGCCGCAGCCGCACGTCGAGGCCGCGCGGCGGCTGCGCCAGATGCTGTCGAAGTTCAACAAGGCGCGCGACCTGATCCAGCTCGGCGCCTACGCGCCCGGCCACGACGCCGAGCTCGACACCGCGGTGCGCCTGGCCCCGGCCATGCGCGCCTTGCTGCAGCAGGACATGCGCGAGAACGCGCCGCTCGAGGCCAGCGTGCAGCAGCTGCGCGCCACCGTCGGCGGCTGAAGAACACCACGAACAGGCGACCGCACCCCATGAAGGAAATCCAGCCGCTGATGGCCCTGCTCTCGCACGCCGAAGGCGAGCGCGACGAGGCCCTGGCCCAGCGCCAGCGCATGCGCGAGGCGCTGGAGGCGGCGCGCGCCCAGGCCGAGCAGCTCGTCGCCTACCGGCGCGACTACGAACGGCGCTGGGCCGAGCGATTCGCCCAGGCCGGCCAGGTGCAGCTGCTGCACAGCTTCCACGGCTTCGTGACGCGGCTGACGCAGGCCATCGAACACCAGCAGCGCGTGGTGGCGCAGGCCGAACGCCAGCTCGAGCGCGCCGCCGAGACGCTGCAGCAGCAGGAGCTGCGCGTGGCCTCGGTGCTCAAGCTGATCGAGCGCCGCGTGTCCGAGATCGAGAAGACCCGCGCGCAGCGCGAGCAGCGCACGCTCGACGAGCTCGCCTCGCGCGCCGCCTGGAATCGCCTGGCTGCCGCCACCACCCGCTTCTGAGTCGCCCTTCATGAGCATCGCGCCGATCCAGACCGCTCCCCGGCCCGCCGCGCGGCCGCCCGCCAGCGAGCCGCCGCCCGGCGGCGAGGGCGACTTCGCCCAGCTGATGGCGCTGCAGGCCCCCGCCGACGAGGCGCCCCCCACCGGCCGCCCCGATGAGGCCCGCCAGGCCCGCGCCCGCCAGGCCACGCGCGGCATGCCGAGAGGCACGCCCGGTGAAGCGCCGCGCGACACCGCGGACGTGGCCAAGGCGCAGCGCGAGCCGGCCCGTGCGCCGGACGAAGAAGAGACCGCGCCGACGGCCGTCGACCCGGCACTCGCCCAGTGGCTGTCGGCGCTGCACCGGCCCGAGGCGGCAAGCGAGCCTGCCGCGGCCGACGCCGACGGCACTGCGCTGCTCGAAGGCACGCCCCAGCCGCGCGGGCTGCCCAAGGCCCGGCTGGCGCCGGCCGCGTCCGATCGGCCCGACCCGGTCACCGCCACCGCGGACGGCCGGGCCCAGCCCGCTGCGCGAGCCGCGGAGAAGAGCCCGCGCGAGGCCGTGGCGCCTGCCGAACTGCCCGCCGCCCGCGTGACGGACGAGCCCGCGGCCAGCACAACGCCCCTGACCCCCGAAGCACCCGTGGCGCCTTCGGCCACCGGCTTCGCGCTGCCCGCCGGATTCGAGCCGGTGACGGCCCCTGCCACCGGCGCATCGCCGGTCTCAACCGACACGCCGGTGCTGGCCGTGCCGATGCCCGTCCCGCTGGAGTCGCCCGAGTTCGCGCAGGCCTTCGGCCTGGAGATCAGCGTGCTCGCCCGAGACGGCGTCCAGCAGGCCGAACTGCACCTCAACCCGGCCGAGATGGGCCCGGTGTCGGTGCAGATCGCGCTGGACGGCGAGAAGGCCCGCATCGACTTCGGTGCCCAGGCCGCCGCCACGCGTGCGGCCATCGAGGCCAGCCTGCCCGAACTGGCGGCGGCGCTGCGCGACGCCGGCCTGACGCTGGCCGGCGGCGGTGTCTCGCAGCAGACCGGCCAGCGCGGCGACAGCCGCCGCGACAGCGAGTCCGCACCGGCGCGCACCGGTGCGCGCACGCCCACCGATGGCGTGGCCGCTGCACCGTCGCGCCCCGCCCTGCGCAGCCGCGCCGGCCCCGGCGGCGTGGACTTGTACGCATAGCGGCGCCGCTGCGCCCGGGGCGGTACCGGACTGACCGGAAAACCGCCCCTTTTCACCGCATCGCCGCCGGGCCCGATCACCAGAATCACCTGCATGGGCCGGCCGAAACGCCGTGTCCGCTCATCAAGGAGAGCCGATGTCCGCCGCTGCCGCTACCGGTGCCGAAGCCGCCGCTGCGCCCCCGAAGGGCAAGAAGAAGCTGATCATCATCCTCGCTGCCGTGCTGCTGCTGGCCGGCTTGGGCGGTGGCGGCGCCGTGTTCATGATGAAGAAGAAGGCCGCCGAAGCCGCGGCCGCCGCCGAGGAAGGCGAGGACGGCGCGCCGGCCAGGAAGGCCGCCGCCAAGAAGGAGCACGGCGCGCCGCCGGCCTTCCTGCCGCTGGAGCCCTTCATCGTCAACCTGGCCGACAAGGAAGTCGACC
>VFQN01002194.1_pt1 | contig 30825 bp, 51 predicted proteins | sample 3512371 | NCBI WGS metagenome assembly VFQN01 (sample SAMN10412370, study PRJNA504923) | tailings metagenome | isolation source: Replicate 2 from Balatoc abandoned mine | place: Philippines: Itogon, Benguet | collected 2017-08-28 | reverse complement strand
AAAGTCGTTGTGACCGTTGCAAAATAGTATATTACAGTGTTGCGCCCTTCCATTCCGATCATACTTGGCTGGCTGATATGTTGTCTAGGTAGCCGCCTAGTCCCGGTTAACAGCGCTCGTTTCGGCCGACTTGCTTTGTGCTTTGTAGCAGAGACACGATGCAGCCGGCCAACAGCGAAGCCAACAAGCGTCCTAGGCTCATACAGCATACGCCAGGCGCCCAACCACCACTGCCGCGGACTAGCTCAATCGGACTCGCAACGCCTTCGGCTTCAGGCATTCCGGTTCCTTCAACCCTTGAAAGGTCCGCGAGGATAACAATAATTGTAGTTATTAGCATGGCAAGTCGGACGGAAGCAGGCTCATGCGAAGGACCCTTGCGAATGCCATACGCAACCGTAGGCTGCAAGGCCTGCCGTCAGGAGATGGCCTCATGGACTACCTTCGTGGCCGCGGAGGAAAGGTAGTCCTCGATTGCAGCAAGGATGTAGCACTGGGCTCGGCTTTCCTGTGACAGACCGTGCCCTGGCCACTGACGTTCTTGTTTCCCGCGCTCGCGAAACAGATCAAGGAGCTTGAGGATGAGCTGCAGCAGGCTCGTTCACGGTCTGAAAGGTTGCAGCAGGAGTTGGCAACGAAGGGGGACGCTCTTGCTGCAGCGACAGCCGAGAACAGGGCCTTGAAGGCTGCTGCGCTGGCGCCTGCAGCCTCTGGGGCCGCAGCAGCAGCCAACAGCGCAATACAGGCTCTGTCCAGCCAGCTCGACGAGCAGCTGCACCGAACGCTTGTTTTGGAGCAGGACCTCGCGACCGCCAAACAGCGGGAGGTAAGAGGGCGTTGCGTAACCCTCATCCAGACAAGGAGGGCCTCAGCCCTCCACTGCAAGGCGCCCAGCACCTCGCCCGAACAACACCTCATGAATCCAAACACATTCAACTGCATTTCAGGCCCTGGCGTCACAGCGGTTTTCAACGCTGGAGGCTCAGCTGGCAGAGCAGCGAAGCGAGCAGGTACGCTGCCACCGGTAGAATCAGCTGTAGGCGCCAGCCGTTGACTGCTGGTCACCTCGACCACAGTGTTGTGGCCTCAACCCTAGAAGCACACACTCTTCTCAGTGCACTGCTGCCCGGCCCCATTCGCGAACCCCAGGCCCGCCTCAAGGCCGAGGCCGAGGCCGCCTCCGCCCGGCTGCGGCTGGAGCTGGAGGCGGCGGTGGCGGAGGCGCGCAGGGCCTCGCAGCGCGCCGAGCTGGCGGAGCAGCTGGCGGCGCGCCGCGTGGAGGCGGAGAAGGAGATCAGCAAGGTACCGTACCCAGAAGCAACACAAAGGACCAAACCCGTATGCATACGCCGGTGTGGCTGCGTGCCGTCAGAGCGGGGATGAAATTACAGATGATGAATCGCCTTTTGTTTGGTCGACCAACACTGCAGGTGGCTACTGCGCAGCTGGAGGAGTTGCGGGCGCAGAGCGCCGCCTTCGCTGCGGAGCTGGAGGCCACGCGGCAGCGCGCCTCGCGCGCCGAGGCGGAGGCTGCGGCGCTGCGCTCCTCCGCGCAGCACGTGCGGCTGCAGCTGCTGGAGGAGGAGCTGCGGACGGCCAGGGAGGCGCTGGCGGCCGCGGAGCGCAGCGCAGCAGCCGCTGCCCCCGCGGCGGGAGGAGCAGCGGTTGCGGAGCTGCAGCAGCAGCAGCTGGGGGTGCAGGGCGGTGTCGGCAGGCAGAGCCGCACGGCCGTGGATGAGGAGAACCGCAGGCCGGGTGCGCTGCCGGCGGCGGCTGCGGGCGGCAGGGGTGTGGCGCCTGGCGGCGAAGCCGACAGCAACACCCTGCCAGCTGCCCTTGCCGCACCCTGGCAGACCGTCGTCAAGGTCAGCTGCAGGGGCAGTGTGCCACCCGCATTTCGTGTCCCTTGCCCTTTCTTCCTGTTCCTACCGCAATCAACCTGTACAGCACGCCTTCATGTGTGCACCCTGCTACCTTATACGTTTTTTTCCCCAGGCGCTCGGCGTCTCCCCCGGCCTGCCGCTGCCGGCCCAGGCCGCGGAGGTCGCCCGTGCTGCCTCCGGCCTGGCGGAGGAGGCCGCCGACCTCCAGGCAGGGACCAAGGCGCGCGACGAGCAGCTCATGCAGCTGCGCGCCGCGGTGAGTTCCCCTTCCCTTCGCTGCAAACTCTTTCCCCTTACTCCCCTTTCGACAGCTGGTCTCATTGACGCGCCCTATGCCCTGCTTGCCCTATAAACCATCCCGCAGGCCAGCGGCTCCGAGGCGTACGCGTCCGAGCTGCAGTCGCAGCTGTCCGACGCCCGCGGCCGCCTGGAGCGCGCGCTTACCGCAGAGCGGGTGGCCGAGCGCCGTGCCGCCGCCATCGAGCAGGAGCGCGACAGCCTGCGCGCAGCGCTGGCGGCGCCGGCCGCGGCGGTGGCGGCCGTGGCGGCGGAGAACCCCGGCTCGCTGACGGGGCGGCTGCTGGCAGGGCAGCAGGCGGCGGCAGCGGCGCAGCTGCAGCGGCTCAACGAGCAGCTGCAGGGGCAGGTGGGGGCGCTGCAGCAGGAGGTGGCGGCGGCGCGGGCGGCGGCGGAGACGCAGGGGCTGGCGGCGCGCGCGGCCACGTCCCGCGCGGAGGCGGCGGAGCTGCGGACCAAGCAGGTGGAGAAGGAGGCCGACTCGCTGGCGGCCGAGGTGGCGGCGCTGCAGGTGCGGCTGACCTCCCCCTGCACCTGCCGTCACCGCTTGTTGGCTATGCTAAGACACGCAACGACCGTTCACTGCAGTTGAGAGCAAAAGTAACGTACTAATTGAAGTGGGGTCTGCTGCGCAGGAGCGCCTGGGTCGCGGCGGCATCTCCCGCGGCGGCGGCGTGCGCGTGCTGCACCTGCGGCACAACCCCGAGGCGGAGGCCCAGCGCGCGGCTCGCGACGCGGCCGTGACGCAGCTGGGCGCCGAGAACGAGGCGCTGCGGCAGCAGGTGGCGGAGCTGGAGGGCCAGCTGGCGCAGCTGCAGCAGCAGCAGGCCGAACCACCGGCAGCAGGTGCGACAGGCAGCATTAACCTGTACCCACCAGCCTCCGCCGGGTTCTTTTGACCTTTTGACTATGGCACTTGTGTTTGTGACTTTCCCAATGCGGCTGCTGCTGACCGCAGGCGGCGAGCAGCAGTCGCAGCAGCAGCAGGCGGCTGGCCCCGTGGCCGTGCCCCCGCCCCCCGCGCTGGGCGGTGGCGTGGCGCTGGCGGTCAAGGACGCCGAGATCGTAGTGCTGCGGCGCAAGCTGGAGGAGGGCGACAAGGCCATGAGCCGGCTCAAGGCCGTGTTCAAGGAGCGCATCACCGTCTTTAGGTGCGGCGCGCGGCACACGGCAGGTGCTTTTGCAACAGTCTTTGCATGGCACCCTATGTGCCATGGATACCCGTGTCATGAGCGTTGTGTGTAAGGCTCGTTGAGGGTACCCTGTCCCTTGTTTGTTCTTTGCGTGCTTCAGGGAGGCGTGCTACCTGCTGTTCGGCTACCGGGTGGACGTCACGGCGGAGGCCACGGCGGCGGCGGACGCAGCGGGGGCGCCCACCACCTTCACGCTCAAGCCCCAGCACGCGGACGACCCGGCAGCGCTGCTGGTCTTCAGGTGAGGCGATACAGGCCCCGTCAGCCCATCCTTGCACCACCTGACAGCTGCCCATCGGGCCCCAGCCATCAGGTGCTGTGCGTTCTGTTTGGAACCCCGTTGGTCCCTTGCAAACGTCCCCGTTATGAACCCGTCCCAGACCTTGGCATGGATTCTTCTGCATCCTAACCCATCCCTGTTCTGCACAACGCCTCCGACTCTGGCCCAACCCCATCTCTGACTCCCCTCCTCGTCCCTTCCCCGCTCGCCGCCCCTTCCCCTGCCTCCCCCACCCCCCAGGCTGAGCGGCGGCCGCATGGAGCTGGTGCCCAACGCCTTCACGCGCGACCGCCTGGCGCGGGAGGTGGACACCTTTGTGCGCAAGTTCGCGTGCATCCCCGCGCTCACCGCCAACCTGACCATGGAGAACTTCCAGAAGCAGACGCAGTGCTGAGCGCACGTCGGTTGCGGCCAGCGCTGCGCCGCCCTCTGCGGGTTCCGGCTAAACGTTGTAACGGCGTCTGTTGTGTGTTGCTCAAGTGGTATGCCAGGTAGACCCTATTTGTGTACGGCTGTCCAAACTTCTTTGGCGCTGGTTGACGTGACGCAGGAGGGTCGCGGCACCGGGAGGTATTGCTCGTTGAGCGTTTGCAGGGATGGGTAGCTTACAGGGGACCGGCATGCAGCCTCCCCGCCGCTGTAACACCAAGCGCATGCGCAGCCCCCTGCGCCGTCCCGTCCCCACCTGTCGGCCGGCCGCAGCGTGGCCCTGAAGTCCCCGTCGATGAGCGGCAGCAGCAGCGCGTACGGCCCGCCCTCCGCCATCTCCGCCAGCAGGAACTGCGTCTCGGGCGGCAGCGCCCACGTGTCGGTGCGCCACTCGGGCGTCATCCACCACAGCTTGTTGCGCGCGCACGCCAGCAGCCGCTTGAAGTTGAGCTGCGAGCGTGTGGCGGTAACACGCGACAAGTTGTGTAACGGTGAGGTAGAGCAGTGTAATGCCGAAACACGTGGGGTATGTGCGTGGGATTGTAGAAGTTGCGCGCAGCGGGTTGGCGGTGGGCCGCTGGAACAACAGAGCTCTGTAACTGCCTCTTCCCACGTCGCCTGGCCTGACTGTGCAACCCGCTCCAAGCTGCCAACCTTCTTTATGAATGCCTTCGTACGTTCACCACATCCCAAAGCGCCACTGTCCTCATCCGCGACAGCAGCACGCCGGCCCTAGACATGCACCCAGGCCCAGCGGGCCCATAACCCTCACTTGCGCTGCACGCCGTGTACGGCAGCCCGTACGACAGCGCCAACCGCCGCGCCCACCTGCCCTAGCGTGATGTCCACGAGGCTGGCCGGCCCCTGCGGGCTGCTCACGGACAGCACCACGCCGCCATGGGTGGAGGCCTCCGCGTTGGCGGCGGTGCTGCTGTGCAGCATGTCCAGCACCACCTGGGGGCAGGAGGCGCGGGCGGGGCAGCACGCAGCAGGGCTCAGGAGAGTGGACCAAAGGGTACGGCGCCTCTGTCGGTCCCCGCCTCTGTAGTCCGTGCCGTAGCTACTTCGGCTTCAGCTTGGCCGACCCGCCGCTGGTGCACCCCCTATCCCGCCAACCTGGTATGGAGTTACCGCGCCGTTTCAGCAGCACGTGCCACCGGCCGACCCGCACTCCATGCGCACAACGTTTGCGCTCCTGGCCCGCGGTGTACATGGGCATCGTGCCGCTATCGCATGGTAGTAGTGGTAGTACGGAAGTTACTGCCAATCTCTCCTACATCCTTCCGATCACCACATCACTTTGCCGCCCGATCGGCCCCTGTCCTGGGCAGCGCCACCGTGCACATGCTGCCAGGCGCCACGCCGCCCCGCTGCAGGCGGACATCCAGCCCCAACTAAGCAGGCCACCGCTCCCCAGTACAGGTTCCCTGCCCCGTCACTTCCCGGAGGTTGGCCTTTTAAGTATACGTGGACAGTCACTTCAGCCCCAATAAACCTACGTTGTCCTGGCCGTTCCCCTTCCTGCACTTTTTTCCCGACCCATCGTCCTCGTGCGGAGTGGCACGGGCCTTATTGAACGCAGTATGAGTAGGACCCTCGGCCCCTCGCCACCTGCACCTTCCCTTTCACGCCCCCGCTCAACCCTCCGCCCCTCCCACTCCACCCCACCACACCCCGGCACCGCAGACCCACCGTGTAGTTCATATCCGGGGGCACCCGCCCGCCTGCAGCGCGACCAGGGCCCTCGCCCCTTGCCCCCTGCACCTTTCCCTTCCTGGCCCCCTGCACAATCCCACCCCACCCGCACCGCAGCACCCACCGTGTGGTTCGAATCTGGCGCCACTACCGCCCCCGCCTGCAGCACTACTTGTGCCCTCGCCCCCCAACCCTCTGCACCTTCCTTGCACGCCCCCCTGCAAGCCCCCATCTCCCACGGCACTGCAGCACCCACCGTGTAGTTCATATCCGGCGCCACCACCGCCCCCGACTGCAGCACCAGCGGGATGACGGAGGCGGGGCTGCCGGCGGCGCCGCCGGGCACCCCGTTGGTGAGGATGGGCACCGGCCGCGGTCCCGGGCCGCCCTGCGGCATCAGCTGCTGCTGGCTGGTGGCGGTGGAGGCCAGGCCCGGCGCGCCCGCCTGGCCGCCGGGCGCATTGCGTGAGGCGGTGGATGCCGAGGACATGGATGCGCTGGCGGATGAGGTGGCGAGGGCCTGCTGCGCCTCTGGTCCACGGGAGTTGCTGGTGGTGGTGGTGCTAGTGGTGCCCGGCAGGTCGCGGGATGTGGACTTGGCGGCGACTGCAGCAGAGCGAGACCGGGTGTAGGGGGTGATGTCGTGAGGGGTGGCGGGAGCCACGATGGGGATGGCTTTGGGGCGCTGGTGCAGGCAGCGGTAGTGGAAGGACTTGGTGCATACTGGGGTGCGATTGAGGCGTGCGTACGAGCTGGTGCATGCCTGCCGCATGCTTGCGCTTTCCGGCCGGTCGGAGCCTGATCACGTTGGCGCACTGGTAGAAGGCGCTAACGCCAGGGGCCCCGCCAGCACGGCCGGCCCAAGGACCCAGTTGCCTCGGCCAGCCAGCAAGCCTTTTTGTAGTGACCAGCTATATCTTTAGTTACTAATGCGCGGCATGCGTGTTCCAGATCACCTCACAGAGCGCGCCAGGGCGCCTTGGCCAGCCGGAGCAGCCTGGACACGTCGCACCCACGCACCTAGGCCGGTAATGTGAAGGTGTTGGCCTGACCTGAGCTGGCAGCAGACTCCAAGAGTCCGCAGGACCGAATGTCGTAAACGCACCGACGAATGGCAAAAGGGTCTAAGGGGCCGTGGCGCTGTCGAGCCGGAACCGCAGCTGCAGGCAACACACGCAGGGGTACCGTCGGGGGAACTGTGTGTGCTCCGATTGGGAACCAACGTGCTGAGCTGGGCGCGAAGGACCCTGCGCGAAGCGCCCAAAGGCCGAAATGCTCTGTGTTTGCGTCAGCAGTAAGATTGCGTCAATGACAAGACCCTTGTAGCGATAAAACAATGTATGGAAACGCCGTGTAAGAGTGGCTTCCTACACACTAAAATGGGTATGCTGCACCGGTAGTAACCAACTCGACGCCGAGCCGTCTAACTTGACATCGACAGACCCTATGATCCCGTGCATCATTGCTGCTAGATGAGTGGTAACCGCGCATGCCCCCTTCCGTGTGAAGGGGAGCCTCCCCTGGGGTCGCATTCCCTCCCATCTTACAGTTCGTTTAACTGGGTTGCTATGGTACGTTGGCCCAATCAACACGACAGACACGGATAGCATACCTTGCTCCCAAATTAGCTGTAGTGCATGCCCGGCCTGGTCTACTGAGCGGCCTAAGGAGGGTGGCAGGCAGGTGCTGCATGGACTTGACGAGTGTGCACGCCGTCGCGGCGTGCGAGTCGCCCCCAGAATGAGCAACAACCCCCTCCTGCTAAGATTGGAGCTCTTAAGGGGCAGCAAGCGGTGTAAGCGTTGCGAGTCGAAAGGCGGACGAGGAGGGGACAAAGGTGTGGCCGATGCACAGTGCGTGTCACAAGCCAACTTGACAGTATTTTTTATAGGTCAATCATAGTTTGTGTGTATAAGGCCGTGTCGCCTTGCACCTTTCTTGCACCTTGCATCGGTGACTTTTCCTGACGTCAGTACATGACAAAGCTTAAACTGCTGCACTCGTACAGCAGCTTAATATAATTCGCAAGGCTATCCTCGCAGTCTGTTACCCGACAAAGGGCCGGCTGTCCCTGCTTGCACAAACCTGCCAGCCAAACCGCTTCGTCAATGAACGGCCCCAAACCCTAACCATACATTCCAAATAACTGGTAAAGATGAGATATGTGCGAGCACTTCTGCATACTGGAAGCGCAAGGGTTAGGTGCCACTTGACTAGCGCCAAAAATACAAGAGCTTGACTAGCCGAGTGAGCTCAATGCATCAGCAGCCAGCAGTTGCAAATCTAAATCCGATATGGTTGGCTCAAAGCCGCCTTCGACGGCGAAAATTCGATGAATGCATCGAAGTGTGCACAGCAGTGCTGGAGAAGAACCCGTATGACCAGGTCAGGATTACAGGCTGTGCATTGATGCCACACAACAAGCGAGTCAATTGTCCTGAGCAAGCTGTCGTTGCTCCTGCTGCTGCTGGTTCCAGGCCGTCTGGTACCTCAAAGCCCGTGCTCTGACGCTCAAAAACTGGATTGATGACCTGGAGATTGAGGAGGAGGTGCGGCTCCGCTTGCGTGCAGCAGAGGGAGGGGAAGGGAGCACGCGGCTTGGGTGCCACCCGTGGGTACCACCTGCAGCCCCACACCACTGCCTCTTGGGGCCGGCCTGCGCACGAGGCGTACACATCCTCCTTGCGGCACGAGTGGCAACGCCTCTATGGCTGACGCCGTGCTCAACCTCTTGCATGGGGTCTTTGGCGCGTAAGGGTGTTGGCATGACGCGTCGTTGGGGCCAACGCCTACGTGGCAGATGTGCCAACGCACACTGTGTAGCTCCCGCCCTGCACCTGCTGCTGCACCCCGTACTTGCTCTGCGGCTACCCCCAACCGCCTGGCAGCTGCTGCCACCACATCGGCCTACCACAGCACCGCCGCCGCTGCAGCCGCAGACCGCCTTGCTGCCCTCACCACATACTCCCACTGTCTACGGACCCCCAACACTGTGAGGCGTTACCGATGTGCTCCTGGACCAGCACCTCTGCTGCCTCCGGTGCCGTACTGCTGACCCCCTCCCCATGCACTTTTCACTCCTCTCACTCCCGCCCCGCCCACTCCTGCCCCTGGCTCATACCTCTCCCTTTTCCATCACCAACCGCAATGCTGGGTCTGCCACTTGTAACCACCGGTGATGTGTGACGATGTGTTCCCCACTCCGCCCCAGGGCGTGGCCGACGTGCTGCTGGACGAGCACCAGGTGGCGCAGATGCCGCGGCCGGGCACCTCCCTAGCGCGCCCGCTCTCCAGCGCGGCAGGGGGAGTGAGTGCAAGGGGGGGCCAGGGGGGGGGCGGGCGCCACAGGCACCGCTGGTGTCGCTGGTGCCCACGTGGCACAGTGCGCAGGGTGAAGCAACAGCAGCAGCAGCGCCTGTAGGGTGGTGACAGCTGTAGACGGGCATACTGCTGGAGACACATGACAAGGAAAATGGAGTGCGCGGCATGCTAGGCCGTTGGGGCTTCGTGGGCTGTTGCCGCCGTAGCCGAGCCGCATGCGGGCCGTCAGGGGTGCATACCAACCTGCATACAGCCTAGGACGACGACGGCAGCAAGGATGTGTACTCCTCAGGGTGCATTGCGTCACATGCTCGTGCGTCTTCGTGACCCTCGGACGCTCCTCCTCACCCCGGACCCGTTCCTTGCCCCAGGGCGGCGGCCCCAGCCAGGCGGTGCGCCCCATGACCAACAGCGGCCGGCCGCTGACGGGCTTCGCGCGGCCCGGCACCGGCAGCGCGCGGCCCAACACCTCCGCCAGCGGCCGCCTGGGCACCGCCAGCCTGCAGCAGGCGCTCAAGGGGTCCAAGCCGGGCACCGCGCGGCCGGTGACCACGTCCGGCCGGTGGGGCGGAGGGGCGGGACCAGGAAGGGGCAAGGGCAGGGACAGGGCCAGGCGGGGATGAGGTGCAAAGGGAGTGGAGGGCGCGGAGGCAGCTGCGGTGCGGGCCTTGGGAAGACATGGGCTGAGGCGGAGTAACGGCGTGGCATAGAAGGGGACTTGGGCGGGAGTTGTAGCTGCATGGGCGGCGCTGTGTGAATACATAAGATGCGCACGGGTGCAGGTGTGGGTCTGGGCGTCACACAAGTGCATAGTTGGCCTGACCCTGGCCCTAGCCTGTCCTCGTGCCCCTCCCAGGTATGGCCAAGGGGTTCGCTGCTACCTTACTGGGATCATGGAGACTCCCTCCTTGCAAATCCCCGCCTCGCACCTTCACGCCGCGACCAGTGTGACCCCCAGCACGCGCACCAACCCCAGCTCCCCCACCTGCCCCCCTCGCCGCCTCGCACCCAATGCCCCGCAGCTTCGTGCGGCTGGGCACCGCCTCGCTGGCGTCGGAGCCCGGCGGCCCCTTCATCGCTGTGGACCGCCTGGACCTGAGGAGGTATGCGGGCCGGCCGCTGCTGGCGCGCGCGCTGTGCGACTACCTCATCTACACGGAGCACAACATGAAGAAGGCGCTGGAGCTGTGCGCGCTGGCCACGCAGGCGGCGGAGTACCAGGTGGGGGAAATACGGGACGAGCACAACGGACATACGGATTGGGGCCGGGGGCCAAGCGGCGGAGCCCGGGGTGACTTGAGGTGTGTGTAGCGGTGACATGGTGGATGATGGAGCTTGTGAGGACCAGTTTGGGCGGGCGGGTAGATTGGGGAGGTGAGTTGACGAGCGCGCTCTTGGTCGCGTGGGACTGCAGAGGGGTAGGCAGCATGCGGTGTACTGCCGCTGAGTTTGGATGGACTGGAGGCAGGGCAAGGTGGGCATGACAGGAGCTGCATACCACAGGACTCCCTGTCGTTTGCATGTCCGTACAGCAGCGTCCGGGACGGGTGCTCGCCACATGAAGTTCCAGGTCAAACGGGCCACACGGCAACACACAACGTGAGGGACAAGCGTGGGCAAGACGCATTTCAGCTGCGCGCTTGGTGGCACTGATACCGTGTTGCCTTGCTACATGGGCGTGTCCTTCTGCAACCCCCTACGAGCGGACGTGACAACCCAGGTCGGTTGCCATGCCGGTACACGTCTGGCTGCGCGCCCATGCGGCACACCTGCCGTACGCACCCTTCCCCTCATGCAATAATCAGCATCCTCCCCCATGTGTGCAGGATTGGTGGTGGAAGGCGCGGCTGGGCAAGTGCTACTACCAGCTGGGTCTGCTGCGCGACGCGGAGCGGCAGTTCAAGAGCGCGCTGGGGCAGGGCCAGGGCCAGAGCGCGGCAGCGCTGGCGGCGGCCACGGCGGGCGGCGGCGCCGTGGTGCTCGGCCCAACCGCCAACGGCCTCAACGGCGGCGCCGTCATGATCAGCTGCGTGCTGGAGCTGTGCAAGATCTACCTGCGCATGGACCAGGTGCGTGGGCGTTGTGTAGTGTTGGGGAGTTGAGGGGCCCAAACGAACCGGAGTCCGGGACGTTTTTTGTCCGGGGGGAGTTGTTTGCGGGAATGGGAGAGAAGCACCAGGGAATAGTAAGGAGGCGCTGCAACTGCAGCAGCGCAGTGTAGTACAGCTCGCCTCGCCCTGCGATCCCATAGGTGCAAGTTGCAGGCAGTTAAGCGGACGCTGCCCACGCTGCCTTGTCGGCACCGCTTGCCACCAGCACCCACCTGATGAAGGTGATTGCGTACCGGCACGGCGAACTGGTGTTTGTCATTCCTGCCCCCGCCCCCCTGGTTCTGCACGTTGCAGTCCGACACGGCTCTAGTGCACGGGGCAGGCGGTTGGGTCTTGCCGCTCCAGGACCTGCCCTTACCGGCCAGCTGCCGGTGCTCTGCGTACGGCCAACTGGTGTTCTGTCATCCCTGCCCCCTCCCCCCGGTCCCGCCCCCTGCAGCCCAACACCGCCCTGGAGCACTACACCAGCGCGCTGGGGGCGCACCCGGGGGACTCGTCGCTGCTGCTGGGCGTGGCGCGGGTGTACGACGCGCTGGGGGACGCGGACAAGGTGGGGGGCCAACGTGCAGCCCACCTCCTCTTCCTCCCACGTCCCTCCTCCTCCGCCGCCCCCACCTCCTGGGGGGGACAGCTATACGGCAACCCAGACTGCGAGCCGATGTCGACCCGCGACGAGCCCAAGGGCGCCTCCCAGCACACTGACGGGCTATGAGGCGAAGTGGACCTCCTCCTACACGACCACCTGCGAGTGGACCGCGAGCGGCCGTGACACCCGCAAGGGCGTGTTGCCCGTCGCCCTGGGCAACAACAACGACAACAACGACATCTAAACTATAGGGACACCTCTCGGTGGGGCCCACCGGTGGACACCAGGGGCAGGGTGGGACAGCTGTCCCGTTCTACTTCGTATTCTACGACTACTACGTCTGCTACAAGCCCGCGAGTACCCCCCCAACGCGGACTTGAAGGGTACTCGCGGGCCTGTAGCAGAAGTAGTGGTCTTTGTTCACAAAGGAGAACGGGACAGCTGTCCCGCCCTGCCCCTGGTGTCCACCGGTGGGCCCCACCGAGAAGTGGCCCTATAGTTGTCGTCGTTGCCGTTGTTGTTGCCCGGGGCGACGGGCGACACGCCCTTGCGGTCCACTCGCAGGTGGTCGTGTAGGAGGAGGTCCACTTTGCCTCATAGCCCGTCAGTGTGCTGGGAGGCGCCCTTGGGCTCGTCACGGGGCGGCATCGGCTCATAGTCGGGGTTGCCGATATGGCTGTTCGCCCCAGGAGGTGGGGGCAGAGGAGGAGGAGGTGGGCTGCGGGCCAGGGGAGGTGGCTGATGGATGTGGAGAGTGTTGCTTGTGCCCGGGCGCAGCTAAGCTCCCTTTGGGGACGGCTGTAAAGCGGAACCCCATCCCACGGGTGGCCTCGATGCAGCTGCAGCACGCCTTTGCTTCCCCTGCTGACATTTTCCCCCAGGCCGTGTCGTTCTACAAGAACGTGCTGTTCCACGACGCGTCCAACGTGGAGGCCATCGCCTGCCTGGCGGCACATCACTTCTACACAGACCAGCCGGAGATAGCGCTCAGGTGGGGTCGGCGGCATCGCGTGGCGCAAGTTACATGGCTGCGACTCAAGTCTGGAGAAGACACCTGGCGGTCTTGAGCCTGTGTGGCTGACACTGTTGGGGAGCCGGCATTCGTCATTGAGCATCATGGGTGCCGAGCCGGTGGCCCCCGCTGAGCCGCCGCACGTAGCTCCGGGGCCGCGTGGTCGCAGGGCCAGGGTGCAAGGCCGGTGATGAGTGTATCGGTGTACGCAGTCGTCACTCTCCTCTGGTTCCTCTTCAGCACCGCCACTCGCGCATGTGCCCACTGGCGCCCCGCCCCCAGGTACTACCGGCGGCTGCTGCAGATGGGCGTCACCAACGCCGAGCTGTGGAACAACCTGGGGCTGTGCTGCTTCTACGCGTCACAGGTGGGTGTCTTGCCATTTTCATGTACAGTAGGCAGCCGAGATTTGAAGTGGTATGCCCTTTACACGAGACAAAGCAGAAACACCTCAGTGGTGTTATGCGGCGCTGCTGCACAAACTGCATTTAGTACCGCCTGGCGACCTTTCACTCGTGACATACGCCTTGTGCCCGGACTGCTTCCGTTGCTTTTCCACCCTGCGGTAAGTCTGCGGTTACCCCCGCATGCCCCTGCAGTACGACATGTGCCTGGGCTGCTTCGACCGCGCGCTGGCGCTGTCGGACGACGCCTCCGCCCCCGACGTGTGGTACAACATAGGGCAGGTGGCGGTGGGCATTGGGGACCTGGCGCTGGCGTACCAGGCGTTCAAGGTGGGTGGGCAGCGGGGGCTGCGGGCAGTGGGCAGGGGTTTGCGGGTAAGTTGGATGGCGAGTAGTTGGCGGTGAGCAGCAGGTAAGAGGCAGTGGGTGGTGGATAGGGGGTAAGGGGCACCGGGCGGGGGGTAGCGGGTGCGGCGGACCGTCTGCATGGGGATGGGGACTGCGGAAGGGCAAGGCAGGGGAAGGGTGGTGGGTGGTGGGCAAAGGACCCTGTGATGCACGGTGTACCGCTCCTCACCGCCCCGCCCGCGCTGGGCCGCACGCATACCCTACCCCCAGATCGCCATCAGCCTCAACCCCACGCACAGCGAGGCGCTCAACAACCTGGGCGTGCTGGAGTACCGCAAGGGGAACGACGAGTCGGCGGCGGCGCTATTCAGGTGGGAGGCTGGAGCACCAGGCGGGCCGGAGTGAGCGGGGGTGTTGGGCGGTAGGAAGGGTGGGGTGTTGGGCGGTAGGCAAGCAGGCGTAGTCTGAAGCGGCCGCAGCCATCGTTAAAATGCATGCGCGATGACCCAGGCCCAATTCGGTGGTGACGACGCGGGCCGGGGGCGGGGATGGGTGGGAGGGCAGCGGTAGAAAGGCAATGGCAGTCTGTGGGTTGATGCAGCGGAGCGAGGGGGCCTGGCGGGCGCTGCCAACTGGCGCGGCCGCTGCCAAGGCCCAGGGGCCGTCGCGTTGCCGAGGGCGGCACGGGTCCGACGTGTGGCTTACCTGCTATCGGAGTGGGTGCTGCGTGCCTGATGGGCAGGCGATCAGTACCCCTTTACGCGCAGCGTGCACGTGTCCTTCAAATTAACTGGTGTGCCATGCCGCACGGTGCCTTGGCCGTGGCCCTTTCGCCGCACCTTGGTCCTCCAGGTCCGGCCAGCGCGATGGCAGCCACGTGTTCGAGCTGTGGTACAACGGCGCGCTGCTGGCGTACAAGGCGGGCGACTTCCAGATCAGCTTTGAGATGGTGCGTGGGCGCTTGCGGGTGGCGCGCGACGGGGGCTTACCAGGACGGTCTGCCACTGCCCCGGCTGCGTGTCGAAGGAGCAGCAGTAGGCCACACCGTCCCAGTTGTCCTCGGGCCGGAGCTGTGTGGCTGTTGTCGCATGCACATCCTACGGACGTGCTCCTGCCAGTGACTCTCTGCGTCCACCTGTCCATCCACTCACCTGTCCTGCACCCCCCCCCCGCTCGCCGCCACCGGTCCCTGCAGGTCAACCGCGCGCTGGAGGCCTACCCCGAGCACACGGAGTCCCACGAGCTGCTCAAGCAGCTGCGGGCGCACTTCTCCATGCTGTAGCGCGCAGGCAGGCGTGCGGGGTGGGGTTTGGCGGTAGATGGGCGAAGGAGCCAGTCGTACTGGACCAGGCGGTGGTGGTTTGCGTGATCATGTAACTAGACTGGAGCCGGACCAACGCATATTAAGCCCGACGCCGGTGACAGTCGACGTCACGCGGTGGTTGCTATGTCGGTGCGCTGTGTGGTTAGCTAAGCGTTGTGCAGGTAGGTGGTATGGGGGTTGGGTGCTGCACCTTGAAGGGCGTCCTGCTGCTAAAGCGCAGGTTAGGGTGCCGCCAGAAGGCAAAGAGGGGTGTCGGGGAAGCGAGGTGCGAGCAGATTGCTGGGAGGGATGCGAGCTTTCGAGCGAGAGGTTGGGGGGCGTGGGTTCTGTCAAGAGCGTGCGTCAGCGCAGGTGATGTGGGGTGGGAGCTGTTCGGCGATGCACACGCGGTCAGAGGTTGGTTGCACAAACGGATGGCACAGTTGGTGGGCAGCGGCGGTGCTTGACGTTGCACAGCCATTAGACTGTGTGGCCACACCATTTGAACATCCACAAAACTGCAATACTATATGCCAGACATGGTGTGCACGTATGGCAGTCGATGCTCTCCACCAGGCATGGCGACTATCTAAGTCCAGTAAGACAGTACCCCAGCAAAGCCTAGCACACCGTTAGGCACCAATGACCTCATACACCGTAGGTACCAGGGGCAGCTAGGATCAGAGAGAGGGCGGTTGGTGTCCGCCGCTGCCCAGCGTACCGGGGCCCCGGATGGACTCTTTTAAGCCCAAGCGCTACCGCACTGTGCTGGCCAGCTGCTACATGACAGCTGGTGCTGCACAGGCTACGCGCGCGCAAACGCCTGCAACTGCGGCTGCTGCTGCAACCTCACAGCCTCCGCGCTGTTGCCGGTTCCCCCACGCTGCGCCGCTGCTGCTATTGGCTGCTGGTGGCTGCAGGCAAGCCACCAGGCGCAGCACGGCCCCAAGCCCCATCCCAGCCGCCTCGACTGCATTCCCAACCGCCTGCACCCACGTCGCTGCCCGCCCCGCCCCGCCTGCCGCCGCCCACGCCGCCGGGCGCCTACACCAGCGGGCGCTTGTCCCACGACTCCAGGGGCGGCAGCCACCGGCGGCGGGTGGTGGGCTCGGCAACCTTCCAGCCGGGCACCTGCGCAGGCAGCGGATATCTGAGTGCTGTCTTCATGATAACACAACAGTAGGCGCGAGTTGTATCATGCCATCGGAGGAATTTGGGCGTCAACGGCCGGCACGAACGGGTAGATGCGGTATCCATGACAGGCAAATGTTTATGTTAGCACTCACGTCCTTCATGATCTTGGCCTCCTCCTCGCGCTCCTTCTTAAGGTGCTCCATGTAGCTGTGTAATGGGGGGTGGGGCGTGCCGGTGAGTGCCGGTGAGTGCAAGGTGGTGCGATGATACTGGCGGGTCGGGCCACACGAACCGGGCAGGGGCAACATCTAGGAGCCAATACCCGCCAGCACAGCTTCTGCCATTGTTCCGTTAACCACGGAGGAGGATGTGTGTCAAGTGCGCACTGCCGGCGCCGTAAGGAGGAAGTGACCATATACTAGCCGCCAAAACCCACCGCAGGTCCCACTCGGCTTGCAGCACGGGGTGCACAATTTTGCGCACGGCGTGGATCTCGTCGGCCTCAAACCTGCAATGGGGCACAGGCGCGCTTCATGCAGGGCCACGCCTCCGACGAGGCTGCTGGGTTCTACGGGCAACAGGGGCCCCTGGGGGCGTGCGGGCCCCGGAAAGGCCGGTAGGGGCCGAGTGGAGCCGCAGGGGGCCTAGGGAGGAGGGGCAGGCGGGCCCGGCCCGGAACCCAGGATGGGGGCCGATCGGGGACCGCCCTCCGGGTCCCAAACACGCCCCAACAGGCGCCAAGACGTTGCAAGGGTGGGCGGGGTCGTGTGGGCCCCGGAAAGGTCAGGGAGGGGCCCCCAAACTCCCGAGGGAGCAACGCACCTCTTCTCCTGGCGCTGCTCGGAGAGCTGCGACACGTGCATGTAAGGAGGTCCTCGTTAGGGCGCATGTGTGCACCCATGGGGCCGTCACCATGCCTTGAGCGGGCAACAAGCTAGTAGTAAGTTACCTTGTAGAAGCCATAGCCCATGATTGCAGCAAGGCCGGCGAAAATGGCCACTCCAGTTGGACCCGTGCTGGGCAGCCGCCGCTCAATGCGAATAGAAGGGAAGCCGCCCGGAGGAGGGGCATCCTGGACAATGGGCATGTCCTTGACGGACTGCAGAGGCATCGGGCGCCCGGAACAAGGGTGAGTTGCTTGCCCCCAGCTGCTACTTTGCTGCTCCATTCTGCAAAAAACTTTTTGAAGTATAGCGGTACCTTCATGCCCGGGAAGCCGCGCTTCAACACCTCCGTCATTCTTGCTTGATATGTGAAGGAGCCCTGGGCGGGCACGCCTTTCCCTATAGGAAGTACAACGATATCAACCTACCGAATGGTGCCAATCAGCAGTGTGCGGGGGCTCAGTGCGAAGAAGTCCGTTAGTGGGGGTTAGTCGTCTCGTTGTTGTTTTGCAAACCGCTGCCGTTCTGCGCCGAAGCATATGCGCCTGCGTTGTGCTCAATGTTTATACACGTGGTGTAATAACTTGATACTGGACACAGCTGGACAGGAGCGCAAACTCTAACAGGCGTTGTGCAGGCACACATCGCCAAGAAGAGACCGAGCGCTGCTTTGAGCCCAACATGGCTGATCAGGCGCCAGGCAAGCCAAACAAAGCAATTTATAGCTTGGCGTCAGCCTTATGACGCTTCAGCGTCTTACACAACCATGCCCGCTTTCTGACTCCTCACTCAGTGGCAAAGATGGCAAGCTTCAAGCGCGCCATGAGCCTCCAAGTTCACAATCCAGCTGATGCTCCGGTGCGGAGGGCTCCAAGGGCATAGCTACCATAGCTACATGGCACTGGAGACATGCGGGTGTCGAGCAGTGGGCCTGATCTTCCTGTGAATGACACTTGCCATTGCCGGTGGCACGGAGATGTGGATGCAGGGAAGGGGGCGGGGGGATAGGGTATGACCCAAGGCCACCTGCCAGGCGAACCCAAGTTCACCCTGCACCCGTGCTAATCGTAAACTCTGCGTGGTCACGCTGCTTGTGCATGTGGTGCAGAGCGCACCTGAGCCCGAGCCCGTTGTGGAGGTGGCCCCCACGCCCACCGTGGCGGAGGTTGATGCGGTGTTCGAGAAGGAGCTTGAAGGTGAGAGCAACCGGGGAGGGATCAGGGCTTCCAAGGGCCACAGACGTCCTGCATGGTAATCAGGTGCCAGGCATGAGCAGCAAAACCTATGCTTCCTGGTCATGCAGTTGTGCAACATGTTTATGGGTCAGTCACGAGCAGCGCAGCGCCTTCTGCCTGGTGCAGTGCGCGGGAGCAGTGGAGGTGGCTACACTCCATGGGCTTCAGCTGTTGCCTGTGAATCATCACCTCCATGTGCATGAATGGCTGCAGTGTGCGATATGCTGAATGGCTGCAATGCGCAGTATTCTTGATTGTCTGCCCCATGCTGACCCTACCACTTTGCCTGCAGCCCTCCAAAAGCCCGGGGAGGATGGTACCCAGGAGTAAGGCGGCAGCAAGGCATGCCCCGGGAGCTGCCGTACCACGCACGGCAGGGCCGGCCCCACTGTACTCACTGACTGCTGACTGCTCCTGACCGTTGGACACCTGAATTTTCGGCATTCATGTTACTGTAACCGCTTGAACGCTGGAGTCGTTGCCCAAACCGATCTGTGGGCGGTATGGCGGGTGCTGCGTTGTGGGTACTTTGTTGGCTTTGGCCGCATGTCACTGTGGCGTGGCGGCGTGTCAAACTGCCAATGCTGCTGTATTTGGCCGGTGTAAAACGGAAGCCGTGTCGCCAGTGCACTATATCATACCGTAGGCGTGTTATGCAGTGCCCGCGTCGTGGTCTGGTGGTTGGCATTGTACCTCCCAGTATCCTGCTCTGGGTTGCCAATCACATACTGTATGTAACCTTTTTTGGCGAAGGAAAGGCCCGTCACGTCTTCCACGAGTCTTGGTATGCACAGTACCGGTGCGTACACCCCGGCCGTCAGACTTGGTCAGGTGCACAGGCCCGACCAACCGGCTACACTGCCTGCACTGCTTCTGGCGTTAGTCAGTTGCGGCAGGACAGGCCGGAGCAGCTTAACCTGGCCTGGACTAGATGAAACGCCGTGGCTGTCATCCTGTCAACGGGAAACCATGCATTGCAGGGGTGGGCATGTAGCCGCTCACATCAGCTTACACTGGCTTACAAAACGGCGGCCTAGTTGACCCAACGGTCAGCGCAGCGTGCTGCCATCTTGCCAAGGTCCCAGCATGGTAGGCGGCCGCCACGACAGTCCAGCGCATCAGGCCCATGGCTCTGCAGCCCAGCATCACCGACACGGCGGGACGGCGCCCAGGTGCAGCCGCACACGGGGGCCGCAGTGCGTCGCGCCAGCGCGACGCGTGCAGGCAGCATTGCTCGTCATTAACCGTGCATCTGCCCCAGTCACTGTGCCCCTCCCAACTGCCACACCAGGGGGCCCCGTGCACAGCAACCTGGGTGTGCCGCATGCATGCCTGCCGCACTCCTGTGCCCCAGCGCACCCTGCCACCCCCGTCCCTTGGCCGGGCGCTGGCCAGCGTTCTGACCATGCACAAATCCCAGCTGTCAGGGCCCTCAATGGCTTAACTCCCCTGAAGAGTCACATACGTCCTGCTTTCCCTCGTGGTACCCCTTCGCTCCTGCAAGCTGCAACCTGCTCCACCTTTGCCATCCACCACAAACACACTGCACGACACGCGGCCCCCAGCCCCTCAGCCACGACGACCACGGGGTGTACCTACACCAACACCTTGCCGCCGCCACACACACGTGCACGGCGCCCGGGCACCCGCTCAGCTGGCCTGGCTGGCCTTCCACGCCTCCCGCGCCGTGTCGTCCACGTCCACGATGCGCGGCCCCCGCGGCGGCTTCACCACCGCCTGCCGCGCCATGAGCCCCAGCGCCACGCACAGCGTCACCCACACCAGCGCGTAGTTGCGGTGGTCGGCGGGCATGGTGGTGAAGCGCGTGAGGTCGTCCACGTGCTTGGGGATGGGGAACGCCGGCGCGTCGGGCGACGGCGCACGTGCCTCCTCCAGGGGCGAGCGCTTGGCCATGGGCGTGGCGGCCCCCGGGTCGGTGGACAGCGCCATGAGCAGCGGCGTGGAGGGGGGCAGGCCCAGCGCTTGGGCCTGGGGGTTTCGGAGTGCATCCAGGGGCGCCGGGTTTGCAATGGTACGGTAATGAGGAGGCAACGGTGTTGGGACAGTGGCCAGGGGCAACGCTATGCACGCGAGTCCAGTAGCAGGTGTACAGCCTGCGCTAGACCTCAGTGAGACCTGGCGCGCATAGGTGTACGCCGCATATAGCACGTGCAAACCTATGCCCCAGGCCCCCACCCACCAGCGCTTCCCGCTGCACGTAGTGGAACTCGTCCGTCTCAGGCTGGTTCTGCGGGATGAACTGGTTGGGCTGCTCGTCGGGCTGCAGCACCCCCACCACCGTCACAGGCGGCTGCGGCGCCGGCTGCTCCTTCGCGCCCGCCTGCTTAGCCCGCTGCCCCTCCGCCGCCTGCTGACGCCTGCTGCCCCACCAGCTACGTGCCGGCGCCGGCGCCGCCGCCGCAGCTGCCGCCGCCGCCGCTGCCTCCTTCTCCGCCGCCTCCTTGGCCGCCGCCGCCTGCCTCTCCGCCGCCGCCTGGTCCGCCTTGGTCTTCCACGACTTGGGCACCCAGCCGCGGTTGATCAGCACCGCGCCCTTCCTGTGTAGTAGGATGCGGTGCAGGGGGATGTACAGCATGTGTCGAGTCAGCTACAGGTGGACTAGAGAGCGCCCTTCCTGTTGTCAGTCGCGATACCATGGGACCGCATAAGGGCACATGGCCGCCCCCGTCAGCAGGGGTAGCAGCAGCCCCACGACGCAGCACCACGCCTAAGACACAACATAGCCGCCGCATGCCCAGCACTGCGCCCATGGCTCAGCCCTTGCACACGAGGTGCGTGCACCGTCTGTTGGGCAACTAGGTCTCCAGTACTGCGTAGGCCTTCCCGATGTTTTACCATTCGTACATCTGTAAGCGGTGCACTGCTAGAGCTATTACGCTTTTGAGACACAATGGCTGCTTCCCGGCCTAAGTCCTAAGCGGCACCGTGGCCGGCAGCGCTGCAAAGCTCGCCCCCATGATCACGCCCTGCATGCCGCACCCACCCAACGTTGCACCCTGTCGCTTCACGTGCTATCCCCACGTCCTGCGCTCCCTGCCCGCACCTGTCTGCTGCCAGCATGGGGGTGACCATGAGGTAGCCCTGCTGGATGCCCTGTCCGGGTATGCTGCGCGGGTTTCAAGGGTAGGCGAGAGGACCGCAGTTGGCAAACCGTTGCAGTACGGACAGCCCACCCCACCCTAGCGAGCACTAGACACACCGAAGTTGTTCCTGCGGTTTGTGTCACGCAACCGCCTCCAAGCCCTGCAGTCCCTTACTGCGACAGTGTGTTCTTGTTCCCTGACCCCCTACCCTTCCCCGCGTAAAAATAAAATCCCTGCAATAGCCACCTTCCTGCGCCCGCTGCGCCTTCTACTGTCAACCCACCCACCTGCGCGGCCGGGGGCCTACAAACAGGGAATAGTCCTCCAGTAGACGGCCTGTGACGGAAACCTGAGCGCCGTTCGGGGTACAGGAAGTGGATAAGGGTTGTTGATTGGAACATGTAACAACCAGAGGGAGTGCCCCCAGCTGCCGGCCTATGGCGGAAACCTGCTAGGGCTGTCGTGGGAAGGTGCAGGAGGTGAGTGGCGGCGGGCCAGCGGTAAGCCCCCTGTAGCCGCCAGCAGGGCCGGCTACAAGGTGGCCGCGCTGCCGCTGCAGTGCTGTTACCCCGACAGTGCGCCAATTGCAACGGCACCCCCCGCCCTGCCAGTGTACGTAGCGCGTAAGGCGCCGTGTGCATGCGAACGTAGGTGCAAGCGGCTACAGCCTTGCGGCGCCCTGGGCACCTTGGTGTAGTCGGGCAGCTGTGCCGTGCCGCCCTGCGTGCTGGCGGCCAGCTGGAACAGGTCGGCCGGCTCCGCGGTGGCCACACTCTGGCGGGAGCGGATGAGGGAGTCCTGGGGAGGAGTGGGGGCAGGGAACACGGCGTGGGGACGTGGGTGTTGTGTGGGTGAATGGGGTGTGGCATGTGGGGCCGCGCGGCTCGTAGCTGCAGCAGGAGCGTGGACGGTAGGGTGTGGGTACGCGTCCAGTGGCCGAGAGCAGGCATCGAGGGGCATGCGGCCACGTGGAATGTGAACGAAGGCCCGCCGCTCACGGAACGCTGTCGCGTGATGCATGTGGCAGGATGCGTCCTGCGGACGGCAACCCCATGCCATGCAGTACCGTCGCATGCCAGGCGCCTTTCATGTCAGCGTGCGTTTGCGTGGGGTGGCGTGGTTGGTGCGTGGGCAGCACGGCGTACCTTCCACTGCATGCGCTCATACTGCCAGTAGGCCAGGCAACCACACACAGCACTGGGTATAAAGAGCACTAAAGAAAATGGTGTCCAGCCGGCAGCCTGCTCCGCTGCCTTCCCCGCAGCGCCTGCGGAGGCTGATGCAGTCGCTGTGGCGAGTCCCGCGTGTCGGGCCAGAGCGCGGCCTAGCAGTGACACCCTCTGGGCTTCATTGCTACTGACTGAGCATAACGCGCTCGTCGTCCCAGCCTCGGCTCCTTGAACTACTGCCAAAGCGTTCCGGAGTCCACGGACAGCCCGCATATTAACTCAGCGTGTTATACCCAGCATGAATGCGTCAAAAATGGTCTAGTGTAGTCCAGGTTCAACTGGCACTCATTCCTGTGAATGGCAGGTAAGTAAGCAGGGCGAGTGGGACCAGGGCTGGTGAATGGCAGGTAAGTAAGCAGGGCGGGATTGCACGGATCGACACAACATCGGTGCAGGCAGCGACTGAAACGCGTTCTAAACAATTCCACGGAATCGCACCAAGTTTCATAATACACCTGCACCGGGCCTCGTCAAAGCTTATGCCGCAGGTAGGATGGAAGTACCAAAGTAGAGCCTTACCGAAGTAGAGCATTCCCAGGACCGTCGCTACATGTATCCTACACCATGAAGTCTTAGAAGTAGGAGATTGGAGTGCAAGAAGAGCAGGAGGAGCTGCGGATGAGCGCTGAGAGCCTGCCAAAGATGGTCGCTCGAGCTCGGGAACTTCTTGAGCGCCTGGGAGACGGTGCCAACCCGGACCGGCTCAAGGCACTAAAACAGATCAGAAACAGCGTGATCGGCAACAAGCACCGCAAGCAACAGTTTGTCAGCGCGGGCGCTGTGCCCCGTGTCTTGGAGCTGCTCCGAGCGGATGCCGACCCCGACCTGCAGCGTGAGGCGGTCACCGTGCTAGGCTCCTTTGCCTATGGCTCCGAGCTTGGTCTGCGGGAGCTTATCGCGCAGAGCGGGCTTCCGCAGCTTGTGGGCCTGCTGGGCAGCGGGCACCCAGGGCTGCGGGAGGCGGGGCTCCGCTCCCTCAAGCTGGTGCTGCAGCAGGTGCGGCGCAGGGCAGCGGTTACTCGGCCCATGCTGTGACTTCCCCCATGGTGCAAACTCTGATCAAGCAGGAAAAGCAGTATGTGGCGCCGAATGTGGACACCCCAAGCACCAAGCGTGTGTAGAAACCGTAGCATCACGTGCCGTACGCGCCGTAGCACTCACGTGCCGCACGCGCTCCCCCTCCCCAGGCCCCCTCGACCGCGGCACTGAGCGCCGCCCCAGACGCCGCTGCCGCTGCTGGGGCCTCGACCTCCGCCGCGCCCTCGGACCTCTCCCCCACGCCTCTGGGCCGGCTGCAGCAGTGCCACGTGGACGCCATCGTGCAGTGCCTGGGGGCAGGGGAGGCGGGGGCGGGGGCAGGGCACGAGGGGCAGGGCGGGCAGGGGGGCGCTGGCGCCGGTGCTGCAGCTGCAGCTGGAGCCGGAGCTGGCGCGAGCGGCAGCAGCGGGGCTCTTAACAGTGCAGGCGGCAGCGGCAGTGCCACTGCCGCCTGCAGCGCGAGCACGGCGGCCACGGCGGCGATGGCTGCCACGGTGGTGGCGTGCATGTGCCGCAGCGCGCAGTGGGTGAGCTGCGTGCTGGGCTGGCTTTGAGGTGGTATCAAGAGCGATGCACGTATCTTAATGTGAGAGCCCTGCATGCCTTGCGGGACCGGCGCTGCGCCGGGACAAGTACCGGGAGCGCGCCCCGCGCCATGAGCAGGGGTTCACCCGGGCCATGCGGAGGCCATGGGGTGGTGTAGGATGGGGGCGGGTTGGGGAAAGCTAGCAATGCTGCATGCGGTCTGCACGCGGTGGCAGTATGCCACGTGCTGAGGTATGGGTCGGGGGCTGGACCGGGGCATGGCGTCCGGCTGGTGCTCAACACGGCCCGTGCGGGCTGTGCCGCTCTGTGTTCCTTTCCTTGACCTATGTGGGCCCTGTATGCTCCCTCATCCCTGCCCTCAGCGGGACATGGTGGCGGCTGCGGGCGCCCCGGCGGGCCTGCTGCGGCTGCTCATGCAGGCGGAGCGCCCGGACACGCAGGTGGGCGCGTGCGTCGAACAGTGCCGTACAGCGCGCCGCCGCCTCTTAGCACCGCAACTAGGCCCGGACCCATGTCGTGCCGCTAAAGCGTGTGCCCACATCATAGCGGTTATTGAAGTATATGCAGGGTGTCACCAGGTGGCAAATGTGGGCCATGTACTACCCCAAAGGTAGCGCAGGTCTCGCCGGGATCGCGAAACGCGGCCCCCGCTTGCCCGACCCACCGGCCTACACGATATATTGCCTTTCCTTTGATGCGTATTTTCAGGTTGCCGCGCTGGAGGCGCTGTCGCTCATCCTGCCGCACCACCCGCCCGCCGCCGCGCTGGCGCTGGCGCACCCCGGCGCCGCTGCGCGCCTGGCTGGGCCCCTGCTGCGCCACCCCGACCCCGCGGTGCGCCTGCTGGCGGCCGGCTGCCTGGCCACGCTCAGCAGAGCGCCGCAGTGCCCCCAGGAAACCAGCGAGGTGCGTATTGCAGTACTGCAACACGTCTTGCAACGCTTAGGTGTGGTACGTTGATGGTACGTCAGGTATCGTATGAGTTGCGGGGAGTTGGGAAGCTCGCGAGAGCGCCCCAGCCGGCTGCTGGTATGCTAATCGCCCGGCATCTTGCCGTGACCGGCCGGCTCGCCATGCAAACCTCGCCTACAACGGAGCGGCTCAGCATCTCGATCCTTCAACCCTGTACGCCCTGCCTGGTACCGCCTCCCCTCCATGTCGCAGGCCATGCAGCGCGCTGCGCTGCCTGTGCTGCTGCGGCTGCTGACGCTGCCCGCCACGCGCCCCTACGTACCGGCTGTGCTGGCGCGCCTCATAGAGGGCAGCGAGGCGCTGCAGCGGGCGGCGGCGGCGGCGGACACCGTGCCGCTGCTGGCGGGGCTGCTGGCGGCGGAGGCGACGGCGGTGGCGACGCCAACTCCGCCAGCGGCGGCGGCGGCGGCGGCGGCGGCGGCGCCGGCGCCAGCGGCGGCGGCGGGGCCTGCTGGCGGCAGCGTGGGGCTGGCGGGCGTGAGCATCCTGGGCGGGGGCCCCGCCGGTCTGCGCGAGGGCTGCCTGCGGGCGCTGGGCGCCATGTGCCTGGCCAGGGACGACAGCCGCAGCCAGCTGCTGGACTCCAAGGTAGGCGGCGGGGGATTCAAGGGGGAGGAAGGGGGATGAAAGAAGCAAACTTAACTCAAGGTGGGGAGCGGGGCCCGGGCGAACAAGGGTTTGGTTGCGGCAAAAGCCTCACTTCCACACAAAGAGGTAGTTGGTGGTAAATGAGGGGATGAATGGAAGGGAGCGTGGGTAAACTTCCAGGGGCAGCGGGCAGTTGGAAGAAGGCGTGGCAGGGAGTGAGAGTGGTGCGGGCGCAATTTGTGAGCAGCCAAGGAGAGATGGCTGGGACGAATGTGAAGCAGCTCACAAGTTATCTGGGCAAGCGGCAGCGTGGGGCCTGGGAATGTGGTGCGTCGATTGAGGCCCGCGGGGCAGGGCCGAGGCGCCGAGAGGCTGGCACAGGGGATGAGCTCGGGCCCCTTGAGGCACAGCTGCAGCACCTCTAGGCATGTCGTAAACAGCTCCTTGTAGTGCACCTGCCCCAACCGCTGCATCGACTTACACGACCCGTACCCGCTTCCCTGCACGCCGAGTCCGGCCCGCAGCAAGTGCTCCGACTCATTGTGCGGTCGCTCGGGGACAAGAGCGACGGCGTGCGCTGCGCCGCCGCACTGTGCGTTCGCGCGCTGTCGCGCTGCGTGCGGACGTTACGAGGCAACCTGCTGGCGGGCGCGGGGACGGGCGGCGGTGGCGGCGTGGCGGGCGGGGGCCCGGGCGATGGCGGCGACGGCGACCTGGCGGCTGTGCTGTGTGGGCTGCTGGAGGACCCCAACGAGGACGTCAAGGTGGGTGTTAGAGTGCGCGAGGCCGGGGCCTGTAGTAGGGAGGGTTTGAGGTTTGAGGTGTAGGGTGTGGGTGTGAGGTGGGCAAGGTGAAGCGACGCCACTGGCATGGGCAGTTACTAAGGGTGTTGAGCATAGGCGAAGCTGACGTTCGGCAGGGTGTGAAAGGGCACGAGGCGGCGAGTGTGAAGGATGGCTGGGATGTGGGGTGTGGGGTGAGGGTGGGGCGGTGGGGCTGCTCTGGCGGTTGGACGGTCAAGCAAGTGGGTATGGGCGGAGGGCCCTGCCCCAGCATATGGCATGGGAGGCTGCGTTGGACTGCGTGTTGCTGCGTCACCGCACCCTGTGTGGACGTAACGCCCACCCTACCGCGCCCACGTCTACACGCAGGCCAGCGCCGCCGCCGCGGTGTGCAACCTTGTGCTGGACTTCAGCGCAACAAAGGCCGCCGTGCTGCAGGTGCGTGGGGGCTGCAAGCCGCCTGGTCTGCCTGGTTTTGGGTGCGGAAGCGGAGCTGAAGCAGGGGAGGGATGCAAGCAAGCAGGATGCTTTCCAAGGATATCAACTCCGCGCAGTCCACTTGCACCGCCCGGTGCCACCAGCTTTTTACGCATTGGTTCCCCGTGCGTCTGCGTCCCGTTGGTCCGTAGGCCCCATGGTTCCTTGGACCTGGCCCCAGTCCAGGTCCGATCATGCACGATTCCCGCAGAGGGGCTCAGCGCCATCCACCAGGGGCGCACCGGGCCTGCCCATTATCCCGGTTCCTGTCTTTGTTGCTGTCACTACTGCCAATATTCTCCCCCGCCCCCGACCCCGCAGCACGGCGGGCTTCCCCGGCTGGTGTCCCTGCTGGGCTGCCCCGCCCCCGTGCTGCGCCACCAGGCCGCCTGGGCGCTGTCCAACATGGCCTTCCAGGCGGATCAGGGCGTGAGGCAGCAGCTCATGCAGGTGGGGGCGAGGGCGTTCAGGGAGCTCTTGGGAATTGAAAACAAGGCCCAGGGCGGGCGCAGCTTGGGTTGAGACTCTGGGGCGCATGAGGCTGCTACGACACGGCTTGGTGGGCAACCTTGACCCGTCGTACACAGATTCGTGTGGTCCTCGCATCGGCGTTCTTGTGAGGCTCGAGCTAGGGTTGTGGAGCGCCCTTCGAGTGTTGTGCGGTTGTCGGGCCGTGCCAGCCTTTGAGGATTTGATGACGTGCTGCTCCGTGCCTCCCTATCCTGTGTACCCACAGGCCGTGCCGTGGCCGCGCCTGCGAGAGCTGCTCACCGACCCTCACCCGCAGGTGGGCCTGGGCCGGAGTTGGTGCCGCTGGGTCTCAGCTGTCGTCATTCCCTCTCCACCTCTGTGTGTACGCAGGAGGGTCGCAACCAAACTTATCGTCTGCAGGCCCAAGTGCAACATCCTAAACGTACACCACGCCACCTGCACCGTTGGGTTGCATGTCCCCTGTGTAAAATACGTACGTCTGGCTGTATGACCACCAAGCTACCTTACAGCCATGCAACCCGCACACAAGCCTCTCTGAACCGCCGCTCCTTCCCAGGTGGCGGAGCGCGCCACGTGCCTCCTGCGCAACCTGTGCATAGGCCCCCCCTCGGCGGTGGCGGCGGCCATGCGGTGGGCGGGCGGCGGAGGCGGAGGCGGCGGTGGGGCCGCAGGCGGCGGCGTTGCAGCGGACGGCGGCGCGACGGCGGCTGCCGCTGGTGGCGGTGGCGGCGACCTGCTGACGGTGCTGGAGGAGCTGCTGGCGGCGGCGGCGAGGCAGCAGCAGCAGCAGCAGCAGGAGCAAGACGACGTCTTTATGGAGGAGGGGGCGGCAGGGTGGGTACTGGGGGGAAGCGTGGGTGCAGCCGTGCTGTATAGCTTACTAGTTGCGCACGGCAGCCGCACCTTCCGGTTATCCCATCGATGCAGGCCTCACGTACGCTGAAACGCGTTGCTTCCCTGTACGGAATATGTACGTATCAAGGGGAAACTTACCGTGCTGTGCAACCTCCGGTCCCCCGCAGAGACGTTCCCGTCCCTGCGCCCGCCACGGCGCCCTCCGCCCTGCCCTCCGCCCCTCCCGCCTCCGCCGCCGCCTCCCACGCCCTCTACACCCTCGTCAACCTGCTCACAGGACCACCCGCACACAAGGACGCCCTCGCACACCGCCCTGGCCTCCTGGCCCGCGTGTGGGAGCACCTGTGCCCCAACGCCCCCGAAGACCTTGCGCTGCCCGCCGTTTGGTGCGTCATCAACCTCACGTGGCCAACCGAACGGGACGAGCGGTTGGCGGCGCGCTGCCGTGCATTACAGCAGGCGGGCGTGGACGAGCGGTTGGACGAGCTTGTACGTTCGCACGGCAGCAGGGATGTACAGGATCGGGCGCGTACGGCGAGGGAGCAGGTCCGCAAGGGGGCGGGAGCGGGGCCTGGGGGGCAAGAGGGGGGTGTGGGAGGGGGGAGCGTGGTGGTGCTGACGCCGGCGGCACCGACGGCGGGAGCGGGGATACGTGATGTGAACTGAAGCTGCTTGCAGATGGGGATGCGTGGAGGTGGTGTAGGCAAGGAGCAGGGTGGGGTTTGAGGTGCGGGAGGTGGTAGGGTGCTACGACGTTTGTATGATGGCGATGCACCGGGACCTGTATGCAAGGTGGTGTCGGGGGCAGTCCTCGGGTGCCGCTCCGACTGGGGCCTAGGTGCAACTACGTGCTAGCTTGGTTGATCAGGCTAGCAAGCTGCGGAGCCGTGCGGGCTCCTGGGCCATGAGGTCCCCCCAAGGCGTGTCTGGCGCTCTGCACGTGGTATGCAGTGTGATGTTAGTGGGGAAGGTGCTGGCGGGCTAGAGCTCCCTGACGTGCGGACGGGGTACGGTAGCTCCAGGTGGCGTCGGGCCCCGTCACATGGCACGTCCACCCCCAACAGGGGTATCGCAGGGGTGCAGGGTACCGTAGCAGGGCTTGGAAAGCTGCGCAGGGGCACTCGCGGAGTCACGGTGACCCCAGCTCTGAGCGAAGCGAAGGAAGCGGAGGGATGAAAGTAGTGGCGGGGCGAGGCGCACGGTACGAGAGTGACGAGACCGGAAGCAAGGGGTGTAGGGGTCAGTTCGGCTCGTCCCCGGTGAGACGGCTGCACCGCCTGTAACGGCAGCAACGACCGCAATGCGACTAACAGCTCCAGTTCCAACTGCCCCATTTTGAGCCATTCGCGGCATTTGCCAGGTTTCACTATCATCAGGTGCTTTCAAGGAAGGCGGTTTCAGCATGGCGTCAGCGTGCCCAGTCGCGCACTGTGCTCGCATGACCACGTTGGCAGCACCAGGCTACCGTTGCCCTGGACTACCTATACAACGACACAACAGCTGCTTTAATACGATAATTACAATTCAGCATACTACGCATGGCGTCTGCACCTCGGAAGTGGGCAGGCAATGGCGCGGTGGAGTCTCTTGCGCAGCCCGCTCAGGGCGAGCGCTGTCTCTTCGGTGTAGAGCGTCCTTCGGACTGGGGCCAGCTGGTGGGTCAGGAGGTGAGCACCTGGATGTGGAGCAAAGCGAAGCGCGACCCATGGGAAGGGGGGCCGCGGTGCCACAGCAGAAGCAGCAGCTTCCGGACACTTCTGGTCCCTGTGTCCTTGGCGGCACAGCAGCAGCATCCTGGGGATACGACGGCACTCTGCCACGCGCATAGTCGGTTACGTTTTGCTGCACTTGCTGAACTGTTCCGCCTTCCCCGCACACACAGCTTGCATGTGGTACGAGGGGGGTTTGTGTCGTTGCTTTCTCGACGTGTGGGCAAGCTAAGAGGGGTTGGGTGTGAGTGTGTAGCGTATGCAGTTGCGGGAATCGGGATACATAACCCGAACACAGACAAGATCATTAGTTTCAGAGGAAGCAGGAGAGCTCTTACCGAGGTTATGGGACGTGTTACCTTAGAGGAGGCCGCATCATGCGACCCAGGGACGCGTGGGTGGGTGTGGGTTGGGTGTGAGTGTGTTTGGCACAGGGCTACCCTGACGGCAAGCCCACGTTTTTGAAGACGCTCCGCAGCCCCTCCTTAGTTTCATGGTAAGCTCAATTTGAGAAACAGCCTCACACTCCCACGCGCGGCAAATGGGCTCGCTCCTTAGCCCCACCATTTAGTCACACGCGCGGCCTCCTCCGCCCCGTCCGCAGGCGGTGCCCCGCAGCCCTTCCAGCCCGGCTCCTCCTTCGCCCCCGCCGCCCCGGCACCCACCAGCGGCGGCAACGGCGTGTTCCTGCTCATGCTGCTGTGCGTGCTGGGCTTTGTGGCGGACCAGCTGCTGCACCTGCCGGGGTTGTCGGCCATGTACCTCAACCACAAGGCACGCGGGAGGACATGGGTCATGGGGTGGGAAGGGAAGGAAAGGGAAGCGACAGGCCCTGGGGGATGGTCAGTTATCAGTTACAGACCCCAATGGGGTACGTCCGGAGAGCCAGGGGGGCCATAAGGACGAATTGTGCGGTAT
>VFQN01002193.1_pt1 | contig 30837 bp, 29 predicted proteins | sample 3512371 | NCBI WGS metagenome assembly VFQN01 (sample SAMN10412370, study PRJNA504923) | tailings metagenome | isolation source: Replicate 2 from Balatoc abandoned mine | place: Philippines: Itogon, Benguet | collected 2017-08-28 | reverse complement strand
GCGGGCCGCCAGGCCTCACGCATCAAACATCACGCGCCAGCGTCATGCGCCTTGCGTCACGCGTTCTGCGTTCTGCGTTCTGCGTTCTCAGTGAGCCTGTAGCCTGCAGCCTACAGCCTACCTGTTGCCGCCTGCCGTACGTTCGGCGTTCGGCGTTCGGCGTTCTCGGTCAGCCTTTAGCCTACAGCCTACAGCCTGCAGCCTACCTGTTGCCGCCAGCCGTACGTTCGGCGTTCGGCGTTCTGCGTTCGTCATGCGCCTTGCGCTATGCTGCGGCGCGTGCCGCGCTCGACCGGGCCACTGCTGCCACTGCCCGACTCCAAGGCCCGCCGACGCTTCCGCAGCACGCTCCTGGCCTGGTATCGCGCCCAGGGGCGCGATCTGCCCTGGCGACGCACGCGCGACCCGTACCACATCCTCGTGTCGGAGATCATGCTGCAGCAGACGCAGGTGGACCGCGTGCTGCCGAAGTACCAGGAGTGGCTCGACAAGTACCCGACGTTCGAGGCACTCGCCGAGGCCGACGAGGACGACGTGGCGCAGACGTGGCGACCGCTCGGCTACAACATCCGGCCGCGGCGACTGCAGTCGATTGCGCGCGAGGCGGTGGCGAGCCATGGCGGCCAGCTTCCCGCCGACGAGTCCACCCTGCTCTCCTTCAAGGGGATCGGCGCCTACACCGCGGGCGCCGTCCTCAGCTTCGCCTTCGGCCGGCGCGCCGCCATCCTCGACACCAACGTCGCACGCGTGCTGTTCCGCGTGTTCGTCGGCACGGGCGATCCGAAAGCGCACGCGATGCGCCGGCACCTGTGGGACGTGTCGCGGGCGGTCCTGCCGCACAAGCACGTGTTCGACTTCAACCAGGCGCTGATGGACTTCGGCGCGACCGTGTGTACGGCGCGCAAACCGGCGTGCCCGGCCTGCCCGATGCGGCGCGCCTGCCTGTGGCGTGCTCAGGACTCCGTCGGCCCGGTCTCGGGTACCCCCGCCTCGTCACGCCCGAAGAAACGCGGCACGATCATGCGGTAGTACAGGTAGAACAAGGGGCCGATCAGGGCGTAGGCGAACCCGGCCACACCTGCCGACCAGACCCACGGCCCGAAACCCGCCAGCATCACCGACACGGTGCCGACGGCCACGTAGATGAAGCAGGCGCCGAGGTGCGTGCGAAGCGTGCGCAGGTCGACGCCGGATCTCGGGTCGCTGCGCAGGCACACCAGGGCGCGCCAGTGCAGGGCGGCCATCAGCAGGAACACCGAGACGAAGCCCGCGCCGTACATCACCATCAGCGACGGGATCTGGTGTGCCTGCACGCCCTCGGGCCGCCCGCCGACCAGCAGGCCGTTGGGCCCGATCAGCATGGTCATGAGGAACTTCAACGGGTACACGTAGAACAGCACCACGAAGAGCAGCAGGCCGTTGATCCAGATGGTGGGTCCTTCGTGCACGCCGTAGCGGCGGAAGAACGCGTGGTGCTCCTGCCAGATCGTGAGCAGGATCGCGAACGACGCGGCGAAGGCAGGCAGCGCGCGCACGCTGGCCATCATGTCGGCGTAGGTGCGCGGCACCTCGAGGGAGACCACCAGCAGGGTGAGTGCGAACCCGAAGACCGCGTCGCTGAAGGCCTCGATGCGCGCGACGTCGCGAGAGACCGTGGTGCTCATCGTGTCGGGATCACCCAGAAGTGCTCTTCCGGCGTGGCATGCTTCTCCGACAGGTAGTCGTGCACCGGCGACGTGCCCTGCTGATGATCCACCAGGGCCAGTCGCTTGCGCTCACGCTCGGCCGGCGTGAGCACGACGCGGAGATCGGGTGGCCGTGCCGGGGGCTCGCCGTGCACCAGGTACCCGAGCAGCTCCGCCTCCACTCCGGCCACGCGCATCGCATCGCGCACATAGGCGGAGGCGGCCGCGTGATCGGGGTGGCGGTCGGTGTCGAGCGTCACGAGGATCCGTTTCGGCCTCCTCGCGGCGAGGATCTCGGCGAGGTCGGAGACGACGCTGGCCTTGACGTAGGGTGCGGACTGGCCGTGTGCGGCGGTGTGGTAGTCGGTGAAGGCCGACGCGTACGTGGCCCGGCGCCCCGTGTGCTTCTGCGTGAAGGGCGTGGCGTCGGTCGCGGCGTACATCGGTCGCAGCCCTGAGTCGGGGTAGCCGAGGAACACCAGGGCATCGGCCGGCAGGCCCACACGCGCCGCGGCCCGGGACGACAGGGTCTGTCGGTGGGCCGATGCCTTCTCGAAGTCCTTCGGGCCGAGGTTCGCCTCGGCCTTGCCGGCCACCACGGCGGTGAGCGCGACGTGCGCGTCGCCCATGGTCAGCACCACCACGCCGACCTGCTGCCCCTTCGCCAGCGCCTGCATCGTCATGCCCGCCGCGCCGATGGTCTCGTCGTCGGGATGGGGCGCCACGATGAGCACGTCCAGCGCGGGCGCCGCTGCGCGCGCGCGCGTCGCCCCCGCGCCCCCCGCGACCCCCCACACCCCCACGACGCCGATGGCGGCGACCATCGCACGCGCGATGCCAGTCCAGCGTCGGCTCTCCGCAGTCCGTCCCGCCATGCCGCGTCCTCTCTCATGCCGCCGGCGGCGGCGTGCCCGACGTCTCCGTCACTTCGTGCGCGTCAACTGCGCCACCAGGTCGGCATCGGCCTCGGGCAGTGGCAGCGACGCCAGTTCCGAGCGGTGGACCCACCGCATCTGCTGCCCCATCTGCGGCACCGGCTCACCCGACAGCGCCACCTCGAAGAAGTGCAGCTGCACGTGGAGATCCGCGTAGGAGTGCCGGGTCGTGAGCAGATGCCGACCAACCGCGGCCCCACACCCGAGCTCTTCACGCACCTCACGCACGAGCGCGTCCTCTGCACTCTCGCCGTGCTCGACCTTGCCGCCGGGGAACTCCCACAGGCCCCCCAGGTGCGACGCTTCCTCACGACGCGTCAGCAGGAACGCATCGTCTCGTTCGATCACCGCGGCACTCACCTCGATCGCGCGCATCAGGGCAGTGCGCGCACGACGGCCTGTTGCCCGCCGACGCGAACCTCCGTTCCGGGAGCGGTGGCATCCCGGTGGACCATCGCGATCCCGAGCTGGGCGCCACGGGCCGGCGACCAGCAGGCGCTCGTGACGGCCCCGACGGCCTTGTCGCCCATCCACACGGACTCGCCGTGATGCCAGCCGACGTCGCCCGGTGGCTGCGGGCCCGACTCGACCCACACGAGCCGGCGCGCCACTCGGCCCTGCCCTCGGTGCAGGATGCGGATGACGACCTCCTGGCCGACGTAGCACCCCTTGTCGAAACTGATCGCGCGCGACTCGAGACCGGCTTCGAGGGGAATGGTGTCCTCGTGCATGTCCACGCCGAACCGGGGTCGTCCCGCCTCGATGCGCGCGGTCTCGAGCAGGCGATCGCTGGCGGCGGGCATCCGCGCGGCCAGCTGGGTTCGCCAGGTCCCCGCGTCGGATGGCGGCGCGAACAGGTCGAAGCCGGGAACGCCGAAATCCTCCGTCCGCGCAACGAACGCCCCGGGAACCGCGAGCGGGAGGTGGCCGTGCTCGGCAAGGGCGTCGAGCGCGGCGATGGTCACGCCCGCGCACTCCGCGGCCGACGCGGCGGCGGCTGGTCCGAGCACCGTGAGGACGTGGCTCGACTCGGTCACGTCGGCGACGGTGACGTCCTCCATGATCACGAACTGGTCCAGGCGGCTGAGCAGGTGCGTCCGCACCGAGGCCGGCGCCTCGAGCAGCAGGGTGTCGCCACGGTGGAAGACCCGCAGGTCCGACACCATGCGCCCCTGCGGCGTGAGGTAGGCCGCGTACGTCCCCTGGCCGGGCGCCAGGGACCGGATGTCCTGCGTGAGCAGGCCGTGGAGCCACTCGACCGCGTCGGGTCCGCGGACTTCGAGCCGCGCGTCGCGGCTGCTGCGGTCGGTCCACACCGCGGCGTCGTGCAGCGCGCGGTACTCGTCGTCGAAGGTTCCCGGCATCGTGCGGCTGATATCCTGAGCCAATGCGTGCAGTGCCTCGCTATTGTACGTGCCTGGCTGCGCTGGTCCTCGCCTTCGGGGGACCGCTCCCCGCGACAGCGCAACCTGCCCCACGGACCACCGCGGCTCCCGCGGAGGAAACGTGGAGTGCCGCGTTCCGCATCCTGCTGCAGGGACGCAACGTCGGCTCCGAGCAGGTGTCGGTGTCGCGCGACGCCTCGGGCCTCACGATTCGGTCGGCGGGCGGGCTTGCCGGCGGCGGCTACGTGCTGCGCAGCGCCGAGTTCGTCTATGACCCCGACGGGTCGCCCCAGCGGCTGCGCGTCGAAGCCCGGCTCAAGGACCAGCCCCTGCTCGTGGACACGACCGTGACCGGCGGGAAGGCCGTCAACAGGGTCACGCAGGGCGAGACACTGACCGAGGTGTCGCACGACGTCGCGGCCGACGCCGTCCTGCTGCCCAACAACGTGTTCGCGGCCGCGCAGGGCCTGGCGTACCGGCTGGTGCGGCTCGAGGCCGGCGCGACGCTGCCACTGTACATCGCGCCGCAGGCCCAGGTGCAGGCGACGCTCTCGTCGGTCAACACAGAGCGGATGCAGACGGCCGAGGGCTTCTTCGAAGTGCGTCGTCATGCGATCGACGTCGCCAACCCCGGCCAGCCCCTCGTGATGCTCCTGTGGGCCGAGGCGGCCACCGGGCGGTTGATCCGCTACTCGATTGCGGGCGCGGGTCTCGACGTGGTGCGCGAGGACCTGACGAGCGTGTTCACGCGCGAGGTGAAGGAGCACCGCGACAACGACCAGACGCTCCAGATCCCCGCATTCGGGTTCAACCTCGGCGCCACGGTCTCGCGCCCGGCGGGCAAGGTGGCGCCCGACCGCAAGGCGCGCAACGTCGAGAAGCTGCCGGCCATCGTGCTCGTGGGCGGCTCCGGGCACATCGATCGCGACAGCGTGGCGTACGGCATCCCGGTGATGGGCCAGCTGGCCGGCCTGCTGGCCGACGCGGGCTACCTCGTCGTGCGCTACGACAAGCGTGGCGTGGGCCAGAGCGGCGGGCGCGCCGAGTCGGCGACCCTGGCCGACTATGCCGATGACGTGCTGTCGGTGGTGAAGTGGCTGCGCGCACAGAAGGACGTGGACGCCAAGCGCATCTTCGTCGTCGGCCACAGCGAGGGCGGTGCGGTGGCGATGATCGCGGCGAGCCGCAACGGCGACATCCGTGCGGTGGCCACGCTGGCCGCGCCAGGCGTGAAGGGCAGCGAACTCGTGCTGGAGCAGCAGCGGCGCGCGCTCGACTCGTTGAAACTGCCCGAGGACGAGAAACAGCGGCGCATCGCGCTGCAGACGCAGATCATGAACGCCGTGCTGACGGGGCAGGGATGGGAAGGCGTTCCGGAAGCCCTGCGCAAGCAGTCCGACACGGCGTGGTTCCGGAGCTTCCTGACCTTCGAGCCAGGGCCCGTGCTGCAGCGGGTCAAGCAGCCGCTCCTCATCGCGCACGGCGAGCTCGATCGCCAGGTGCCGCTCACCAACGCGGAGCTCCTGAACGGGCTCGCGCTGCAGCGCAAGAAGGGCGTGTCGGCGCTCGTGATGGTGCCGGGCATCAACCACCTGCTCGTGCCTGCGAAGACGGGCGAGATCGCCGAGTACGGCTCGCTGGCCGACGCCCGCGTCAGCCCCGACGTCGCGCGCGTGATCGTGGACTGGCTGAAGCAGCTGCCAGTAAGGTAGGGACCGCTCTCCGAGCGGTCCGTTCACCGCACGGGTTCAGGGAGGCTCGCGGCCGCGTGGGACACGCGGCCCTACCGTCACGGATTCACTCGTAGCGAAGGGCTTCGATCGGGTCGAGGCGCGACGCGCGGATGGCGGGCAGCAGGCCGGCGACCATGCCGACGACCATCAGGATCGCGGTGCAGATCCCCAGCAGTTCGAGCGACAGCACGAGGTGGATGTCGGTCTGTCGTGAGAGGTCGTCGAGCAGTTCGGCGAGGAAGGGCCGGGGACTGGCCGCCCACACCATCAGCCACGACACGATCACACCGGCGAGGCCGCCGAGGAACGTGATGAAGAAGGCCTCGCACAGGAACTGGAGCAGGATCTCGCGGCGACGCGCGCCGAGCGCCTTGCGGATGCCGATCTCGCGCGTGCGCTCGGTGACCGACACGAACATGATGTTCATGATGCCCACGCCGCCGATGGCCAGGGTGAGCACGCCGATGAAGGTGAGCACCACCTTGAGCCCGTTGGTGATGCCGCTGATCATGCCGATGTTCTCGACCGAGTCCTGGATGTTCACGGCGCGCTCGTCGGCCGGATCGAACCGGTACTTCTTGCCGAGCGTGTCGCGCACCTGTCGCAGCATCTTGTCCTGCTGCAGCGGGTTCATCGACTGCACGACGATCGTGGACACGTAGGTCGTGTCCTGCAGCTCGCCCATCGTGGTGTGCGGGATGAACGCGCAGTACTTGTCTGGCTGGAAGTAGGAGGACATCTGCACCTTGTCCTCCATCACGCCAATCACCTCGAAGGGCCGGTTGCCGATGCGGATGGTCTGGCCGACCGCGTGCTGGGCGCCGAACAGCTTGCGGGCGACCTCGTAGCCGAGGAACACCACGCGCCGCCGCTCCGCCACGTCCTCGTCGGTGAGCCAGCGTCCCTGCCCCTTGGCCGGCCGCTCGCTGCGCATGATGCCGTACGACGGCGCCACGCCGCGCAGGCCGAACGTGGACGACTTGCCGCCGTAGGTCATCGGCAGGCGATTGAAGAACTCGGGACTCGCGAACTTCACCGTGGGGAGCTCCGCGAGCGCCTGCACGTCCTCGGGCTTCAGGCGGATGCGCCGCCCCGCGCGCTGACCGCCGGCCTGCAGGCTGGTCTGGCCCGAGAACAGCACGGCCACGCCGTCGCCGAACGCGTTGCGGAAGCCGACCATGATCGCGCCCTGGAAGCCGTTGCCGTAGGCCAGCAGCATCACCACCGACACGATGCCCCACGAGATGCCGAGCATCGACAGCCCCGCCCGCAGGCGATTGCGCGCGACCCCGTAGGCGGCCTCGCGCACGACCTCCTTCAGGAGTTGCAGCGTGCGGCCTGCGCCGCCGACGCGGCGCACCGACGTCAACGGCAGGGCGGTCTCGAGCGTGGCGATGTCTGGCGGCGTCATCGGGGAACCTGACAGTTCAAAGTTCAGAGTTCACAATCGAGGTGGTACCCGGCACCCGGTACCCGGTACCCGGCCTCGACTACATCTCGTACCGCAGCGCCTCGGTGGGCGGCAGTTGCGCGGCACGGCGTGCAGGCAGCGTGGACGACACCAGCCCGATCAGCACCAGCGCACCGAGCGCGAGCAGCGCGTTGGACCAGGTGACGATCATTCCGCTGAACCTGATGGGCAGCGTGGCCATCGTGTTGACCAGCGTGCACAGGCCGATGCCGACCAGCATGCCGAGGCCCCCGCTGATCATCGTGAGGAAGAAGCCCTCGAGGAAGAACTGCCGCTGGATGGCGGCCGTCGTGGCGCCGAGGGCCTTGCGGACGCCGATCTCGCGCGTCCGGTCCTTCACGGCGATGAGCATGATGTTCATCACGCCGATGCCGCCGAGCGCGAGCGTCACGAACCCGACGACGCGGAAGAAGCTCGCCATGCCGCCGATCATGCGGTCGAAGAACATGGTCTGCAGCGACGTGTCCCACACGTTGATCGCGTCGCGATCGTCGGGATCGAAGGCCTTGCGGCGCGCCAGGATGCCGCGGATCTCCTGCTCGAGCGGCCAGTCGATGTCCTCGACGCGGCCGGTGCGCCCGTTGAGCACGGTGGTGAGGCCGTCGATCACCTCCTGATGCGGCATCACCAGCATCTGGTTGATGCTGCCCGGCGGCGCGTCGATGCGTGGCAGGTGCTTCTGCATCACCGCGAAGGGCACGAAGATCTTGTTGTTGTCGGGGCCGCTGTAGCTGCTGTCCTGGTCCTTGCGCCGGATACGACCGACCACGGTGTACGGCGTGCCGTTGACCAGCACCTGCTCACCCACGGGATCGCGATCGCCGAAGAGCTGCTTGGACATCTCCCAGCCGATGACGGCGACCTGGTTCTCGTTCTGCTCGTCGCTCCAGCTCAACTGCCGGCCGAGGTCCACCTCGATCGTCCGCATGAACATGTACGGCGGCTCGACGCCGTGCACGGTGACGGAGGCCTCGTTGTACGCGCTCTTCACCTTGGTGCCGCGCTGGATCTCCGGGCTCACCATGCTGACGAGGCGCCCCTGCGCCTTCACCGCCCGGGCATCGTCTACCGTCAGCGTGATGAGCCGGCCCGCGCGCTCGCCGCCCGCCTGCAGCGTGGTGCGCGACCCCCACACGATGCTCATGTTGCGGCCGAACTCGCGGAGCACGGCGTCGTTGCCGCGCCGGAAGCCCTCGCCGAGGGCCGACAGCACGACGATCGACACGATGCCCCACATGATGCCGAACATCGTGAGGAAGCTCCGGAGCTTGTTGGCCCGGAGGTTGTCGATCGCCTGGATGAACGATTCGCGCATGGCCGCTGTACCCGCTACCCGCTTCTTCCTTCCCGCTTCCCGATACCCGCTACCCGCTTTCCCGCTCCCCTACGAAGGCAGAATCACCCTGTCGCCCTTCTTCACGCCCTCGAGCAACTGGGCGCGCGTGCCGTTGCTGATGCCGACCTTCACCGGCACCTTCCGGCGCCCGGTGGGCTGGTTCGGATCGAACAGGTCCACCGAGGCCTGCCGGTTCGCGTCGTAGCTCAACGCGGCTTCCGGCACGATGAGTGAGTCGGGGCGCTCCTCGAGGATGATCTCGGCGTTGGCCGTCATGTTGGCCTTGAGTTCGTTGCCCGGGTTGTCGATCGACACCTTCACCTCGAAGGTGGTCACGTTGTCCTTCTCGGCGCCCATGGGCGAGATGAGGGTCACGCGACCGTCGAACTTGCGCTCCTTGAACGTCTCGACGCTGATCCGGGCGGGCTGCTCGTACTTCACCTGGCCGATGTCGGCCTCGTCCACCTTGCCGCGCACGAACACTTCCTCGATGTCGCCGAGCGTCATCACGAGCGTGGCGCTGGCGCCGAGGTTGAGGATGGAGGACACGGGGCTGCCGATCTCGACGTCGCGCGTCAGGACCATGCCGGCGATGGGGGCGCGGATGGTGGCGTTGCGCAGTTCTTCTTCGGCGCGTTCGAGGTTGGCGCGCGCCTGCGCGACCTGCGCACCGGCCTCCGAGACCTTGGCCTGCGACACCACCAGTTGCCCCTTGGCGACCTTCTGGCGGTTCACGGCCAGTTCGTAGGCACTCTGCGCGGTGTCGAACTCCGACTGCGCCACGAGCTTCTGCGACGCGAGGTCTTCGGCCCGCTTGGCCGCGCGCCGGGCGAACTCCACGTCGGGCCCCTCGGCCTCGACGCGGTTCTTCTCGAGCTGTGCCCGGGCCGCGAGCAGGGCGGCTTCGGCGGCCTGCACGTTGGCGCTGGCTTCGCGCACGCGCGCCAACAGGTTCTCCTTGTCGAGTTCGGCCAGCACGTCGCCGGCCTTCACCACGTCGCCCACGTCCACGTGCAGGCGCTCGATGATGCCGTTGGCCTTCGACTTGATCTCGACCTTCGAGATCGGCTCGACCTTGCCGGTGGCCACCACCGACCGCACCATCGTCCCCTGCTCGACGGTGGCCAGGCGCGACGGCTCGAAGGTGGCCTGGGCCGGGGTCATGCTCGACCACGCGTACAGCCCGCCGCCCACCACCACCAACCCTGCCACGGCCATGCCGAGGCGCTTCTTCGTCTTCGTCGTCATCGGAAGCCTCTCCGGTGGCCCGCGTGGGCCGTATTCCCGAACGCAGTGATTGGACGGAAGGCCAGAGCCCCGGGTTCGCCCGCCTTCGCACGCGCACGCTGTGAACCTCGAGAACCCGCAGCTCCGACGAGGCGCGGCCCGACGAGGCCCGACGCGCCGCGTCCCAGGACGGAGGTGTAGAATCCCCGCCATGGTGATCGGGATCCCGCGAGAACTGGTGCCCGGCGAAGATCGGGTCGCCCTCGTCCCCGGCAGCATTCCCGCGCTCGTCAAGTCGGGCGCGCAGGTGATCGTCGAGCAGGGGACGGGCACGAGAGCCGGTCACCCGGACGAGGCCTACACCACCGCCGGGGCACGGCTCGGCACCCGCGACCAGGTGTTTGCCGAGGCCGACGTCCTGTTGCAGGTACGTACGCCAGGGGCTGCGGGGGTGCACGGCACGGCCGATCTCGCCCGTCTCGGTCCAAGGCACACGGTGATCGGTTTTGCCGACCCGCTCGGCGCGCCCGAGGTGGCCCGCGATCTGGCCGCGCGCGGCGCCACCGTGCTGGCCATGGAACTGGTGCCGCGCATCACGCGGGCGCAGAGCATGGACGCCCTGTCGTCGATGGCCAACATCGCGGGCTACAAGGCGGTGCTGCTCGCGGCAGCCACCCTGCCCCGCCTGTTCCCGATGATGATGACCGCCGCCGGCACGGTCGCCCCGGCGCACGTGTTCGTGATCGGGGCCGGTGTGGCGGGCCTGCAGGCCATCGCCACGGCCAAGCGCCTCGGCGCCAAGATCGAGGCCTACGACGTGCGACCTGCCGTCAAGGAGCAGATCGAGAGCCTCGGGGCGAAGTTCGTGGAACTGCCGCTCGACACCGCCGCCGCAGAGGGACAGGGCGGCTACGCGGCCGCGCAGGACGAATCGTTCTATCGTCGGCAGCGCGAGACCATGGCGAGGGTGGTCGCCCACAGCGACGTCGTCGTCACCACGGCCGCGATTCCGGGCCGCAAGTCGCCCGTGCTCATCACCGCCGACATGGTCGCGAGCATGCCCCCGGGCTCGGTGATAGTGGACCTCGCCGCCGAGCGCGGCGGCAATTGCGAGCTGACCGTCGCCGACCAGACCATCGTGGCGCACGGCGTCACCATCCACGGGCCCACCAACCTGCCCGCGACGGTGCCGTACCACGCCAGCCAGCTCTACGCGAAGAACCTGACCACGCTCCTGGCGCACCTGCGCACGAAGGAAGGCGCGCTGGTCGTCGACCCGGCCGACGAGATCACCCGGGAGATCCTCGTGACGCACCAGGGCGAGGTGATCGCACCCCGCCTGCGCGAGGCGCTCGGCCTGCCACCGCTTCCCGCACCGGCCGCCGCCGGCGCCCCGGCGTGAGCCGCCAGACCACCATGTGGATCCTGCGAACGGTCCAGGGCCACGAGCCCGTCCTGACGTTCCGGCTGATGCCGGGCACGATCAAGACGCTCGGCCGCGCCGTTCGCGCCGACTTCATCGTCGACGCGGCGATGGTGTCGCGCCTGCACTGCCGCCTCACCGCGCAGCCCACCGGCCAGCTCGAAGTGGAAGACCTGCAGAGCACCAACGGCACCTACGTCAATGGTCGCCGGGTGCACAAGGCCACGCTGCTGCCGGGCGACACCCTGCGCGTCGGCCGCGTGGACCTCGTGCTGGTGCACGCCCCGCTCAACCAGGTCGAGACGACGCTCGAGGTCGGCAGTTGACGCCTGGCGCAATGGCCCGGTAGGGACGGCATTCGCGGCATCGCGGCATTCCGAGGTAGGGACGGCCGTCCCGGCCGTCCGCCAGGCTCGGGGCGATCCACGAACGGACGGCTCGGACAGCCGCCCCCACCGTGGCGGTTCCACGGATCTCAGAATTTCAGGAACGGGTTGGTCCTCCGCTCGTGGCCAATGGTCGTGGCCGGGCCGTGGCCGGGGTAGACCCGGCACTGGTCGCCGAGCGGGAAGAGCACCTCGCGCACGGACCGCAGCAGGGTGTCGAGGTCGCCCCCGGGCAGGTCGGTGCGGCCAATCGATCCGGCAAACAACGTGTCGCCGACGAACAGGTCGGTGCCGGCCGTGCCCTGCTTCCCCACCTGCAGACAGACCTGACCCGGGCTGTGCCCCGGAGTGTGATGCGCCTGGACGACGTACCGGCCGAACGTCCAGCAGGGCTGCTCGTCGAACCAGGCGTCGATCGGCGGCTGGGCCTGCATCCTGATCCCGAAGGCGATGCCCTGTTGCACGGCGCGCTCGTAGAGGAACTGGTCGGCGCGGTGGAGCACGAGCGGTGCCTGCGGCCACGCCGCCCTGGCCTGGTTGCAGCCCGAGATGTGGTCGAGATGCGAGTGCGTGAGCAGGATGGCGCGCACCGAGACCCCCAGCCGGCCGACAATGGCCACGAGCTGGTCGACCTCGTCGCCGGGATCGATCACGATGGCTTCGCGCGTCTCAGGGCACGCCAGCACGTAGCCGTTCTTCTCGAACGGCGGCACGGCACACGATTCGATCTGCATGTCGGTCACACTCGCTCTCGTCCGGGCCGCTGCCCGCCGCATCGCTCCGTACGTCCGTCGCACGCCGCTGCTGCGCGCCGACGGCCTGTCGCTGGCGACCGGTCGCGACGTCTGGCTGAAGCTCGAGACGCTGCAGCGCACCAGGGCGTTCAAGCGCCGCGGTGCCTGCAATGCCCTGCTGGCGCTGGCGGAACGCAACCCGGACCTGCCGCCGGTGGTCACCGCGTCGGCCGGCAACCACGGTGTCGCGCTCTCCAGCGTCGCACAGGAACTGGGCGCGCGACTGACGGTGTACGTGCCGCGCGACGCACCCCGCGCCAAGCTGGATCGCCTGCGGGGGCCCGGCATCTCGATTGTCGCCGACTGCGCCGACTACGACGAGGCCGAGTCGCGGGCCCTGGCATCCGCCGCCAGGGGTGACGGGGTGTTCGTGTCGGCCTACAACCACCCGGACGTCATCGCCGGTGCAGGCACGATCGCCCTGGAGGTGCTCGAGGACCTGCCCGCCACGGGGGCGATGGTCGTGCCGACGGGCGGCGGCGGCCTGCTCTCGGGTATTGCGGTGGGAGCGGACGGGCGCGTGGCCGTGGTCGGCGTCGAGCCGGCCCTCAACCCCGCGTTCACCGACGCCCTGGCAGCCGGCCACACCACGACGATCGTGCCCGGCCCGTCGCTGGCCGACGGCCTGCTCGGCAACCTCGAGCCGGGGGCGCTCACGTTCGAGCTCGTGAGAACCCTGGGTGTCGCGGTGCACACGGTGAGTGAACCCGCCGTCGCTGACGGCGTCCGTGCGCTGTTCTCCCACGAGCGACTCGTCGCCGAGGGCGCGGGCGCCATTGCCGTGGGTGCGTTGCTCGAAGGCACGCTCGCGGCGCTTCCCGATCCGCTGGTGCTGCTCGTGACCGGCGCCAACATCGACGCCAGCACGTTCGCCCGGGTCATCACCGCATGACCTTCGCGTCGCTGCTGCTCGAGAACCGCCCGTTCCGACGCCTCTGGATCGCGCAGGTGGTGAGCCAGCTCGGCGACTGGTTCAACGCCGTGGCCGTCTACGCGCTGCTGCTCGACCTCACGGGCTCGGCCACGCTCGTCGCGGCCATGATGGTCGTGCAGCTGCTGCCGCTCGCCCTCGTCGGGCCGATTGCGGGTGCCGTCGTGGACCGGATGTCGCGCCGCACGCTGATGATCGCGGCCGACCTGGCGCGCGCGGCGCTGTTCACCGGACTCGTGCTGGTGCGGTCGGCCGACCAGATCTGGCTGGCCTTCGTGCTCGTCGCACTGGGTGTGGTCGCCACGGCGTTCTTCGAGCCGGCACGCACGGCGATGCTGCCGGACGTGGTGCCACGCGATCATCTCGTGACCGCCAACGCCCTGTCGGCCGCGACGTGGGCCGTGATGCTCGCCGTCGGGGCATCGGTGGGAGGCGCGCTCACCGTGATGGTGGGGCGCGATGCGGCCTTCGTGTGCAACGGCCTGTCGTTTCTCGCCTCCGCCGCCGCGCTGCGCGGGCTGCACGTACAGGAGTCACACCACGCCGCGCACGCCGGCACCGCGCAGGTGCGCGTACGCGATGGACTGCTCTATTTGCGCGCGCACCCGGCCACGATTGCACTGTTGAGCATCAAGGGCGTGTGGGCCGTCGCCGGGGGCATGATGCTGTTGCTGACCGTGTTCGGCCAGCGTGTCTTCTCCGGATCGGCCGACGAGACGGCGGCGCGGGGCATCGGGATCCTGTTTGCGGCCCGCGGCGTCGGGGCCGTGGGCGGGGCACTGGTCGCCCGCGCCGTGCAGCGCTACGACGCGCTGCAGCTGCGCAGGCTGGTGCCCTGGGCCTACGGCCTGGCCGCCATCGGCTACTTCGGCCTCGCCTCGGCGCCCTCGCTGCTGGTGGGCGCTCTCGCCGTCATCTGGGCCCACGTCTTCGGCACGGTGCTCTGGGTCGTGAGCACGGTGCTGCTGCAGTTGGCAGTGGAACCGACGGTGCGCGGCCGCATCTTCGCGCTGGAGCTCGCACTGCACACCCTGGTGTCGGCCGCGGCCATCCTGCTCACGGGCATCGGCCTCGACCGCCTGCACATCGCGCCGCGCACCCTGGCGACGGCGCTCGCCGCGTGCTTCCTCGTCCCCGCCGTGATCTGGACCGTCGCGCTGGCGGGCCAACGCAGGCACGCGTAGGCCGGAGAGGTGACGTCCAGTTCGCTTGGCGGCGGGCTGGGACAGCCCGCCCTACCTGGGTTTGCTCGGACGGATCTCGACGCGGCTCGGGAGGCTTCGCGTCGAGTGGCCGAGCAGGTCGAACACCACCTGCGCCACGTCGTCGGGCGACAGCTTCCAGTCGTGTTCGGGGGCATCGCCCCCGGTCGAGAAGCCGGTCTGCACCGAGCCCGGCATGATGGTGGACACCCTGATGTCGAACGGGCGCACTTCCATCATGAGCGACTCGGTGAAGGCGTTGAGCCCGGCCTTCGACGCGCAATAGGCGGCTCCGCCCGCGAACGAGTTGCGGCCCGCGAGGCTGCTGATGCTGATGATCCAGCCGCCGCCGCGCTGTCGCAGCGCGGGGATGGCGGCCTTCGTGCACAGGAACACGCCAGTCAGGTTGGTGGCCATCAGCCGATGCCAGTCCTCGACCTTCATGTCGGCCACGTGCGTGAAGGTGCCGACGCCGGCGTTGTTGACGAGCGAGTCGAGCCCGCCAAACCGCTCGGTGGCCGTCTGGACGAGCGCCTCGGCCACCTGTGCGTCGGCCACGTCGCCCGCCACGGTGGCCACCGCGTCGCCGAGTTCGCGCACCACCTCGTCCAGGTGGGCCTGTGAACGCCCCGACACGACCACGCGCGCGCCGCGTGCCACGTAGCCGCGCGTGATGGCCATGCCGATGCCCCGGGATCCCCCGGTGACGATGGCGACGTGTCCGTTGAGTTGAGGCCGGGAAGTCATGCCCCTTACACTACCCGGGTCGCGCGGCGACTGCCACGCAACTCGTCCATGCCCTTCGTCGCCATCCTCGGAGCCGGCCCCCTCGGCGGCGCGCTCGCCTACGCGCTGGCCGGTCGCAACCGGTTCGACGAGGTCCGCCTGATCGATCCCGAGAAGACGATCGCCGCCGGCAAGGCCCTGGACATCCTGCAGTCGGGCCCGGTGGACGGCTACAGCACGCGGGTGACGGGACACGCGTCGCTCGACGCCGCCAACGGCGCCTGGGTGTCGGTGCTGGCCGACCCGCTCACCCCCAATCCGCTGGCCCACGTGGCCGACCTGCACAAGCGCTCGCCGGCTGCGGTGATCGTCTGTGCCGATGCGGCCCATCAGTTGATCCTGTCGCGCGCCGTGGCGACGGGCGCCGTACCGCCCGACCGCCTGGTGGGATCGGCGCCGGCGGCCGCCGCCAGTGCGGCCCGGGCCCTGATCGCCCTGGAGGCCGACGTCTCGCCCTCGGCCGTTCACGTCGAGGTCGCGCCGGGCGACGGTCCGGGCCCGTGTCGGATCGAGTGGCTGCGTACCTCGATCGAGGGCACCCCGGCCGAGGACGCGCTGCGACGCGAGCAGCGGGTGCGGATCGACGCGAGACTCGTCGCCGCGTGGCCGCCGGGTCCGTTGACGCTCGGCGCCGCAGCAGCTCGCGTGGCCGAGGCCGCCTGGTTCGGCGCGCGCCAGTCGTTTGCCTGCTGGTGGGTGTCCGACGGAGGCGTTGGCCTGCCGGGCCTCCGGCCCTTGCGTTTTGCTCCGGGTGGACAGGCCCGCGTGGCCGCCTCGGCGGGCGCCCGCGTCGGGTCGGCCGCGGGACGCTGACGTGGTCACCCCCCTGCTCGTCGTCGCCTTCCTGGTGGCGGTGAACGCGCTCTACGTCGCCGCAGAGTTCGCGGCGGTGTCGGTGCGGCGCAGCCGTATCCGGCAACTGGCCGAAGACGGCCACGGCACGGCCCGGCGCCTGCTGCCGATGCTCGAAGACGCCGTGGCCCTCGATCGCTACATCGCGGCCTGCCAGGTCGGTATCACGCTCTCGAGCCTGATTCTCGGCGCCTTCGGCCAGATTGCCTTCGGCCCTGCCCTCTCGGCCGTGCTGCAGCATCGCCTGGGCCTCGACGGCCTCGCCGCCGCCTCGACGTCGGCCGCCACGATCCTGCTCGTGCTGACCCTCGGCCAGATGGTGGCCGGCGAACTGGCGCCGAAGTCGCTCGCGCTCCAGTACCCGACGCAGCTGGCGCTGTACACGTACTGGCCGATGCGCTGGTCGCTGTGGCTGCTGGGCCCGTTCATCTGGTTCCTCAACGGGTCGGGCACGGTGCTGCTTCGCCTGCTCGGCAGCAGCCAGGGCGCGCATCGCCACGTCCACTCGCCTGAGGAGATCGAGCTCCTGATCGCCGAGAGTCACGACGGGGGCCTGCTCGAACCCGACGAGCTGCGCCGACTGCAGCGCGCCCTGCGCTTCAGCCTGCGCACCGCCGCACAGCTGATGACGACGCGTGACAGGCTGAAGGCGATCGACATCTCGACGCCCGTCGAGCACGTGCTGGCCCTCGCCCTCGACTCCGCCCAGGCCGACGTGCCGGTCTATCGCGGCAACCTCGATCATGTCGTCGGGTTCCTGAACACCAAGCGGTTGCTGGTGCGGCACGTCGAGGGTCGCCCGGTGCGGGCCGTCGAGGAACTGCTGAGACCGGCCCTCACGGTGGATGCCGCCATGACCGGCGATCGCCTGGTCGCGGAGATGCGCAGGCGCCGGACTCACCAGGCCATCGTGGTGGACGCACAGCGCCGGGTGGTGGGCATGGTCACGCTCGACGACATCCTGTCGTCGCTGCTCGGCCCGACGCCCGACGAGTTCACGCGCTCCACGCTGCGCAGCAACGCGCCGCGCGCGACGAGGTCGCGGGCATGACGACGCTGATCGTCGTCGTCGCGGTGCTCGTGCTGCTGAACGCCCTGTTCGTGGCGGCCGAGTTCGCCATCGTCGGCACCCCGCGCGTGGCGATCGACACGCGGGCCGCGGCTGGCAGTGCCGTGGCGCAGCGGGTCAAGGCCATCCTGGACGATCCGCGGCGGCAGGATCGCTTCATCGCGACGGCCCAGCTCGGGATCACGCTGGCCAGCCTCGGGCTCGGCATGTACGGCGAGCACGAGGTGGCGCATCGCCTCGAGCCATGGCTCGAGGGCCTCGGCGCGGCCCGTGTGGTCGCGGCTCACACCCTCGCGAGCATCCTGGCCGTGGCGCTGCTCACCTACGCGCACATCGTCTTCGGCGAGATGATTCCCAAGTCGATTGCGCTCCAGCGTGCCGAACGGACGGCGTTGTGGATCACGCCGATCATGCTCGTGATCCAGGCCGTGTGCTTTCCGCTGGTGCTGGCGCTCGACGCCCTCGGCAGCGCGCTGCTGCGGGTCATCGGCATCCGCCGCCAGCAGCGGGCGCACGAGAACCTCTACTCGCCCCAGGAACTCGCGCACATCGTGCGCGAGAGCGAGGCGGGGGGGCTGCTGCGTGAAGAGTCGGGGAAGATCCTGCGCGAGCTGTTCGAGTTCGGCGACCTGACGGCGCGCGAGGTGATGACGCCGCGCGTCCGGCTGGCCGCGCTGCCGCTCGGCGCCGACGCCGACGCGGTCGCAGCCACGGTGCGCGAGCGCCCGTACACCCGCTACCCCGTCTACGAGGGCGACATCGACGAGCTGACCGGCATGGTCAACGTGAAGGACCTGCTGCTGTTGAGGACCAGCGGGGCCGTCCTCTCGGCCGACATCGTGCGCCCCATCCCTGCGGTGCCCGAGACGGCGACGCTCGACGCCGTGCTCGAGGCCCTGAGGGAAGCCCGCGCGCCGATGGCCGTCGTGATCGACGAGCACGGGGGCACGGCGGGCGTGATTACGCACGAGGATCTGTTCGACGAGGTGATCGGCGAGGTTCCCGAGGGGGCCACCGAGCGCACGAGCATCTACCGCGACGGCCAGGGCCGTCTTCGTGTAAGCGGTACGTCACGCGTCGAAGAGGCCGGAGAGACGCTCGGCGTGGTGCTCGAGCACGACGAGGTCGACAGCGTCAGCGGCCTGATCCTCACGCTGCTCGGCCGTCCGCCGCACGTCGGCGACGTCGTCACCTACGATCACGTCCGCTTCGAGGTGATCGAGGTCGAGGGTCACGGCGTGAAGGAATGCGTGGCCGAGCTCGAGTCGCCTGCGCCGGACGAACCCGCAGTCGAATGAGCGGGAAAGAAGCCCGCTTCCGTGAGGTCCCCGCCGGGGGGCGACGGGGACGGAAGCGGGCTGAACGGGCGGAAGGATGAAGGTATGGATGAGGTCGGTCGCGGTCAGGCGACCGAGTGCAACGAGAGACCGCTGCTGAAGTCGGCGAGCCGCTCGCGGAGGATGAGGCGTCCGCGATGCAGTCGCGACTTGAGCGTCTGGCTCTTCACGTTCAGTACCTGGCTGGCTTCCTCGGTCGAGAGCCCGTGGATGTCGCGCAGCACGATGGGCGTGCGGTAGATCTCGGGCAGGTCCTTCATGGCATCGGCCAGCCGGCCACGCAGTTGGCTGCGCAGGAACGCCTCGTCGGCGAGCGACGACCAGTCGGCCGCCTCGCGCAGGCGACGCATCCCGTCTTCCGGGTCCTGGCTCTGGAGTTCGTGCTCCGACACTTCCGCCGGCCGCGTGAACTTGCCGTTGCGGAGCCGCGACATCGCCGTGTTGAACGTTATCCGGTAGATCCAGCTCGACAAGGCTGCGTCGCCGCGGAACGCCTGCACCTTGTTGACCACCTTCATGAGGACGTCCTGCGTCACTTCCTCGGCGTCCTCGCGGTTCTTCATGTATCGAAAGGCCAGTTGATAGACCTTGCTGCCGTAGACACTGGCAAGGGTCTCCACCGCACCCGGTACACCGGCCTGAAGCTGTTCGATGAGCGCCTGCTCTGAGCTGCTGTTCCTCTTCATCACGCCTCCGTTGACAAGAACACCGAGGCGCTGACGTTTATTCCCGGTGCGTCACGGGATCATGACGTTTCTCTTTCGGATCGCGTGCGGAGCAGTCCTGTCACAGCCGCGTGCGGTCGAAGACGCGGCACATGTGGTAGATGACGCGATCTTCGACGCGATCCATGGGGGGCGTCTCGCTCAGCAGGCGCTCGAGCGAGGTGACACCGCGATCGGTGATCCCGCAGGGGACGATGAGACCGAAATGCCCCAGGTCGGTGCTGACGTTGAGTGCGAAGCCATGGCTGGTCACCCACCTCGACAGTCGAACGCCGATGGCGGCGACCTTCTCCTCCCCGACCCACACGCCCGTCAGTCCCTGCTTGCGCGAGGCACCCAGGCCGAAGTCGGCGCACACGCCGATCAGTACGTCCTCGAGATCGCGCACGTAGCGGTGGGCGTCCAGCCGGTCGGGCTTGAGATCGAGGATGGGGTACCCGACGAGCTGGCCCGGCCCGTGGTAGGTGACATCGCCGCCACGCCCGGCCTCGAACAGCGCCACGCCCTGCTGCCGCAGTTGCTCGTCGGTTGCGAGCACGTGCTCGCGCGACTGCCGAACCTTGACGCCGAGCGTGATGACCGGCGGGTGCTGCAGGAGGACCAGCGTGTCGGGAATGCTCCCGGCCTTGCGCGCGGCGACCAGGTCGGCCTGCAGCGCCAGTCCGGCCTCGTAGGGGACGAGGCCGGCCCGTTGCACTCGCAGGCCGCGCATCAGGGCCAGGTCTCGAGCGCCGCCTTCACCCGGCTCATGAACTCGTCGGCCACCGCGCCATCCACGAGCCGGTGGTCGTATCCGAGCGTCAGGTAGGCACGCTGTCGGATGGCGATCATGTCGTCGACCACGACCACGCGCTTCTCGATCGTCCCGACGGCGAGAATCGCCACCTGCGGCTGGTTGATGATGGGCATGCCGAACAGGGTGCCGAGCGAGCCCGGGTTGGTGATCGTGAACGTGCCGTGCTGCACGTCCTCGGGCCGCAGCTGCTTGGCCCGCGCGCGCGCGGCGAGATCGCCGATGGCCCGCGCGACGCCGACGAGACTGAGGTCGTCGGCCTTGTGGATGACGGGCACGATCAGGCCCCAGTCGAGGGCCACGGCAATCCCGACGTTGACGTCCTTCTTGTAGGCGATCCGATCGCCGTCGATGGCGGCGTTGAGCACCGGCATCGCCCGCAGGGCGTCGGCGATGGCCTTGGTGATGAAGGCCAGATAGGTGAGCTTGACCCCGGCCTGCTCGAACTCGGCCTTGCGCGCCTGCCGCACCGCGGCCACGCGCGTGAAATCGACCTCGAACACCGAGTGCACGTGTGCCGACGTGCGTCGGCTGTAGATCATGTGCTCGGCGATCTTGCGGCGCATCACCGACATCGGCTGCACGTCGACCGGCTCGCCCGGCTGGAACGCGGGCACGTGGAGCCCTCCGCCGGCGTGCGGCGTCGCCGCGGGTGCGTGCTGACGCTGGTCGAGGTACGCGAGGATGTCGTGCTTGGTCACGCGTCCGCTGATACCCGACCCGTGCAGGTGCGCGAGATTCACGTGGTGCTCGGCGGCGATGCGGCGGACGAGCGGCGAGGACTTCTGCCTCCGCCGGGCGTCGGTGGGGTCCTCGCTCGCCGCGGACGACTCGGCGGGAGTGTCGCCCGCAGCCGGTGGCATCCCGCCGACGTCGGTGCCCGCGGTGGGAGCGGCCTCGGCGACGGCAGGGCTGACTGCCGTGCCGTCGGGCTGGGGCGTCGCGGCGCTCGGGACATCCGCAGGCGGGACGGGGCTCTCCCCCGCCGACCCGAGCACCGCCACCACCGTGTCGATGGGTACGGTGTCGCCCTCGTGCACGCGGATCTCGAGGAGCACGCCGGCGGCCGGTGACGGGATCTCGGCATCGACCTTGTCGGTGGAGATCTCGAACAGCGGCTCGTCGCGATCGACGGCATCGCCGACCTTCTTGATCCACCGGACGACGGTGCCTTCGGCCACCGATTCGCCCATCTGGGGCATCACGACGTTAGTAGGCATGGTCAGGACAGTTCGGAGGAGCCTACATGTGGATCGCCGCCCCGTGCGTGGCGTGCGCCGCCTCGCCCACGGCCTCCGACATGGTCGGATGCGCCTGGATGGTGCGAATGAGCTCCTCCACGGTGCACTCGAGGCGCAGCGCCAGCGTGGCCTGCGCCACGAGCTCGGTCGCACGCGGGCCAATCATGTGCACGCCGAGAATCTCGTCGTACTTCTTCTCGGCCACGATCTTGACGAACCCCTCGGTCTCGTTGGCGATCTTGGCCCGGCCGAGCACGCCGAACGGGAACGAGCCGACCTGCACGTCGTAGCCGCGTTCGCGCGCCTGCGCCTCGGTGAGCCCCACGCTGCCGATCTCGGGATCGCAGTAGGTGCAGCCGGGCACGTGGTCGTAGTTGATCGGCCGCACCTGATGACCGGCGATGCGCTCGGCGGCGAGGATGCCCTCGGCCGACGAGAGGTGCGCCAACTGCTTGTGCGCGCCCGTGCCGAGCGTGATCACGTCGCCGACGGCGGAGATGCCGGGCACGCTGGTGCGCATCAGCTCGTCCACCTTGATGTAGCCCCGTTCGAGCATGAGGCCCACGTCCTCGGCGCCGAGCCCGTCGGTCACGGGGCCACGGCCCGTGGCCACGAGCAGATACTCGGCCGACAGCGTCTCGGTCTTGCCGTCGGGAAGCTGGGCGGTCACCTCGACACGGTCGCCCGTGTTGGTCGCGGCGGTGACCTTGGTGCCGGTGAGCACGCGGATCTTCTTCTTGCGGAAGCTCTTCTCGAGGACCTCCGAGACCGCGGCGTCCTCGTTGGGGACGATCCGCGGCAGCAGCTCGATGACGGTGACCTCCGCCGTGCCGAAGCTGTTGAAGATCGACGCGAACTCGACGCCCACCGCCCCGCTGCCCATCACGATGATGGACTTCGGCACCTCACGCAGGTTCATCGCCTCGGTGCTGGTGATGATGCGCGTGTAGTCGAACGCGATGCCGGGCACGCTGCGCGGCGACGACCCCGTGGCGACGATGATCTCCTTCGCGGCGGTCACCTTCGTGGCCGCGCCCGACGCGTCGGTCACCTCGATCTCGCCCTTGCCGAGCAGCCGGGCCGAGCCCTTGATCCACTCGATCTTGTTCTTCTTGAAGAGCAGGCCGATGCCGCCCGTGAGGCCCTTGACGATCTTGTCCTTGCGGTCCTGCACCACGTTCAGGTCGAGACCGACGGCGGCCTCGCCGAGGGTGATGCCCCAGTCCTTCGCGGCCTTGGCCACCTTGAACGCGTGCGCGTGTTCGAGCAGGGCCTTGGTCGGAATGCAGCCCCAGTTCAGGCACGTGCCCCCGAGCACGTTGTCACGCTCCACGACGGCGGTCTTGAGCCCGAGCTGCGCGGCCCGGATCGCGGCCACGTAGCCTCCCGTTCCCGCGCCGATCACCACGACATCGAATGCGCTGGCCAACCCCTGCTCCTCTGCAAGTGAAGGTCGGACGTGCCAGACGGTCACGCCGACGCCCGTGTCACGCACGCCCGCGGGCGGCCCGATAACCGAAGGGCCGACGCGGGAAAACTCTCAATTATGGATCAGGCTCAGGGCCGTGAGCGTGAGGTTCAGGTTGGGTAAGATGGCCGGACCCCGATGCCTTCTGCCCAGAAGACCATTCTCATCGTGGACGACGATGAGGGGATGCGCGACACGCTGACGGCCATCCTGAAGCGCGACTACCGCGTGCTGACGGCCGCCTCGGCCGAGGACGGCCTCTCGCGGCTGCGCCAGGCACGGGTGGGTCTGATGCTGCTCGACGTGCGGCTGCCCGGCATCGGCGGCCTCGAGATGCTGCGGCAGGTGCGCGAGCAGCGCGACGAGGTCGAGGTCATCATGATCTCGGCCATCACCGACGTCGAGACCGCCGTGCAGGCGATGAAACTCGGGGCCTACCACTACATCACCAAGGAGTTCGACTACGACGCGCTGCGCGCGCTCGTGCGCAACGCGTTCGAGCGTCAGGAGCTGCGCAACCGCGTCGAGTCGCTGACGGCACAGGTGCAGGCCCAGGACGAGGAGTTCGTCACGGGCACCAGTGCCGCGATGCGCACGGTGGTGAGCCTGGTGCAGAAGGTGGCGCCGCTCGACACCACCGTCCTCATCACGGGAGAGAGCGGCACGGGCAAGGAGATGCTGGCCAGGCGCATCCACGCCGAGTCGGACCGTCGCCGCGGCCCGTTCATCGCCGTCAACCTCGCAGCGATCCCGAGCGAGCTGGTCGAGAGCACCCTGTTCGGACACGAGCGCGGGGCGTTCACGGGCGCCGTCCGGCAGCAGCTCGGCAAGTTCGAGCTCGCCAACGGCGGCACCCTGTTCCTCGACGAGATCGGCGACCTGCGGCTCGACCTGCAGGCCAAGCTGCTGCGGGCCATCCAGGAGAACGAGATCGAGCGCGTGGGCGGCCGGCTGCCCATCCGCGTCGATTTCCGGCTGGTCGTGGCCACCAACGCCGACCTGTCGGAGGCCGTCCGGCTGGGCCGCTTCCGCGAGGACCTCTTCTACCGCATCAACGTCATCCCCGTCCGCCTGCCACCCCTGCGCGACCGCATCGAGGACCTCGCCCAGCTGCTCGACGTCTTCATCCGGCGCTACGCGCTCCGCTTCCGCAAGCAGGTGCGTGGCATCGAGACGTCTGCGCTGGAGGTGCTCGAGCGGTACCGGTGGCCCGGAAACATCCGGGAACTCCAGAACCTGGCCGAGCGCATGGTCGCCGTCTGCGACAAGGGCGAGATCACCGAAGCCGACCTGCCCCTCGAGGTGCAGCTGGCCGCGCTGGAGCAGCGGGAGGCCGACCCCGCCGACAGCCTGCTCGACCAGGCGGTGGCCGCATTCGAGCGCAGCTACCTGCTGAAGGCGCTCCAGAAGGCCGAGTGGAACGTCGCCGGCACCGCGCGCGACCTGCGCCTGCCCCTCAGCACCCTGAAGCACCGCATGGCCCGCCTCGGCCTGAACGACGTCGCGCGCCGTCTCAGAGACGCATGACTCGGTAGGGACGGCTCGCCGAGCCGTCCGTCATCGCACGCCGAGCGGAGGAGGTGACGGGCGGTCGGGCCATCCGCCCCTACCGGCCCTCACGTTCGGCATTCCGGCATCGCGGCATCGCGGCCTCTCGCAGAGCCGCCCCTGTCGCTCAGCCGTCATGTGGCAATTTCTGCCGACACACAAGCCGTGCGGATTCGCAGAATCTGCATCCCCTCACCGCGGGCGCGCATCCCGAAGCTGAACCACAACTGACTGAACCATAAGCAGTTACGGCTCAGGTCACCGCCGCGTGCCAATCTGGCACCGATCTGGCAATTTCTGGGCGCCGCATGCGCGCCTCCCGCTTCACCGTCGCCACGCCCGTGCCGGGCACGGGAGAGACGTTCCTCTTCAACTCGCTGACCGACAGCCAGATAGTCGTGTCCGAGGACGTCGTTCGCCTGATCGCGCAGGTGGACCGCGGCGAGCTGACGAAGCCCGACGCACAGACACGTGCCGCCATCGCGCAGTTGGCCGACCTCGGCTTCCTGGTGGAGAGCCGCGAGGCCGAGGACGCCGCGCTGGAGGACTTCTTCCGCGACCTGCGCGACGACGCCACCCAGCTGCGCGTGACCCTGCTCACCACGCTGCAGTGCAACTTCGCCTGCGACTACTGCATCCAGGGTGACCACGCCGACCACAACGCGACGGCCGCGAAGATGTCGCTCGACACGGCCGGCCGCGTGGCCGACTGGATGGAGGGCCGGCTCGACGCCCTGGGATCGCCGAGGTTCACGCTCACCTTCTTCGGCGGCGAACCGCTGCTCAACCTGCCCGTCGTCTACGTCCTCGCCGAGCGCATGTGGGCCGCCTGCGCGCGCCGCGGCGTGGAGATGCGCATCAACGTCATCACCAACGGCCTGCTGCTCACCGAGGCCGTGGTGGACCGCCTGCTGCCGTATGGCCTGGCGGGGGTGAAGATCACTCTCGACGGCGACCGGACCACGCACGACCGCCTGCGCCCCCTGCGCGGCGGGCAGGGCACCTTCGACCGCATCGTCGCCAACCTTGCGGCCATCGCCCCGAAGGTCCGCGTCAGCATCGGCGGCAACTTCGACGTCGAAAGCGCGGCGAGCTACCCGGAGCTGCTCGCGTTCCTGCGGCGCCAGCCGTTCGCAGACCGGATCGCCAAGGTCGCATTCAAGCCCATCATCCGCGGGCCGAATACAGGTAAGCCCAGCCGTTCCGATGAACGGCCCGCGCTGGACGGGCGTCGGGTGATTCCGCTAGTGGCCACGGCGGAACACGGCGCTCCCCTCGGCGGGACGTGCATGACGGCGGCGGGCAACGGCGGAGGTTCATCGTCGCCGTGCGACAGCTGCCAGGTGGTGGACGAGCGCCTGTCGTGGCTACGGGCCGAAACGCGCGCCCACGGCTTCGACACGGTGGACGGCCTGCACATGGGCCCGTGCGAGCTGCATCGTCGTCACGCCTACACCATCGGCCCGGAGGGGTCGCTGTACCCCTGTCCCGGGTTCACCGGCGAGCCAGCGCTCCGGATCGGGCACGTGGAGCCTGCGCTGCACGACCGCCACGCCGACATGCGGACGCGCTTCGACACGCACGCTCCCTGGCGTGCGTGCGGCGACTGCGCGCTGATTCCCGTGTGCGGCGGTGGGTGTTCGGCAGCTTCGCACAACGAGCAGGGCGATCTCGGCAAGCCGAGCTGTCATCGCCCGAGCATGCTCGCGGCGCTCGACGAACTGGCGGCCACGACGGCCACCCCCGCATGACTGGAGCCGCGGCCCGGTACCGCGGCCCTCGGGCCTGCTAGAGGAGACTGCACATGACCATTCGCATCATCAACCGGGGTGCCACGAAGGAGCGGCCGTTCTGCCCGCTGCTCATCGACTATCCCTACGAACAGCCGGCCGAGAAGAAGTAGGTCCCGGCCAATTCGGGGGCGCCCCTTCGCCTTCGCGCGCCCCCGTGATACAAGCAGCTTCGACGGGCGGGCCACCTGAGCGGCCCGTCCGGTCGCTCGCTGCGTGATGGCACTCGCTGCCGCCTCCCCCGACAGCCCCCGCTGCGCCCGGCACCGCGTCGTGCCGTGGCTGGCGCTGGGGCTCTGCCTCGCTCCGCTGCTGACTGCGGCCGCCGGATGCCGCCATGCCGAGCGTCCGCCCGCCGCCGGCCCCGCCAGCACCTCGATCGCCATCGGCCTGCCGAGTCCTGACGCGCCGAGCCGCCCGCTCGTCACGGTCCTCACGCGCACACGGCTGATCCGGATGGACCAGTCCGGGCACGAACGTCCGGGCCTGCTCGAACGCTGGTCGGTGTCTCCAGACCGCCTGGCGTGGACGTTCGAACTGCGTGCCGGTGTGCATTCGCGAGACGGCAGACCCGTGACCGCGGCCGATGTGGCCTCGTTGCTGGAGAGATCCGTGACGGCCGAGGAGAGTACGGCCGGTCTGTGGCACGTGGCCGGCGTGGACGCGGTCGGTCCGACCACGATCCGCATCCGCCTGAGGGAACCCAGCAGCCTGCTGCTCGAGAGCCTCTCGCTCGAGGACGTGCCCGCGGGCCCCTACCGCTCGCCGGCCGACGAGGACGACCCCCAGCCGACACTCGAGGCCGCCGGCTCCGGCGGCCCCGATGCCCCTGGGATCCGCTCGGTGGCGCTGCGCCGCTACGACACGCCACGGGCGGCCGTGGCCGCGCTGCTGCGCGAAGAGGTGGACGTCCTCTACGAGGTGCCCAACGAGTCGCGGGCCCTGCTCGAGGCGCAGGACGGCGTGCGCGTCTATCTGCACGTCAAGCCCTACGTCGTGACGCTGGGGCTCAACCACCGCCACCCCGTGCTGCGCAGGCGCGGCGTGCGTCTCGCGATGAACCGCCTGGTGGATCGCGAGGCGCTGCTGCGCGACGCCGCGGGCGGCGTGGGTGAGCCTGCAGCCGACCTGATCTGGCTCCAGCACTGGTCCCGCCCGCACACGGCCGACGCCGAGGCCCTGCGCGTGGACCGCGACGGCGCACGGCAGTTGCTCGACGCCGAGGGACTGCACGCCACGCGGCGCCCCGACGGCGGCTCCACTCCCCGCTTTCGCATCAGGTGCCTCGTGCTCGACGATCCCGTGATGCACCGGGTGGCAGCCCGTCTCCAGCGGGCCTACGGCCATGCCGGCATCGCGATGGATCTGGAGTCTCTGCCGCTGCCTGCTCTGGCCGAGCGCCTCGGAAGCGGCCGGTTCGAGGCCTTCCTGTCGCCGATGGTGGGTGGATACGGCCTCTCTGTGCCGTACATCTTCTTCGGGCCGCACGACCGGCCGCGGATGATCGACTTCGGCTACACGGCCGCCGCCGATGCCGTCGAGCGCGCGCGCCTGGCCACCACCGACGACGCCTTCAGCGCGGCCGTCGCCGACCTGCACCGCGTGCTCCTCGAGGATCCTCCCGCGGTGCCGCTCTACTGGCAACGCACGAGCCGCGCCGTGGGCCGCCGCGTCGTCGTCCCCCCCGACCCGGACCCGGGGGCGGACGTGCTCGCGTCGCTGCCCCGCTGGACCCTGGCGAGAGAGGCGCCGTGATCCCCATCACGCGCCGCATGGCGCTGCTGGTGACCACGGCAGCGCTCGTGCCCCTGCTCGTCTTCGGCATCGTCGCCGGACGCACGCTGAGCACGACGACGCGCGACTCGGTGGTCGAGAGCCGCCGGTCGATTGCCGAACGGGCCGCCGCGACGATCGCGCTGTATCTCGACTCGAGCGAACGGCTCGTGAAGTCGGCGGGCGCCGATCTCCAGGCCACGGGCCTGTCGCGTGCGCAGCAGGCGCAGGTACTGCGCAACCACGTGACCCTGATGCCCGAGCTCCGCACGATCACGCTCCACGACGCGCAGGGGCAGGTCGTCGCGACCAGCCAGCTCGGCGACACACCCCCGCCGCTCTCGCCGCTGCCGACGGCGGAGGTGTCGGTGCTGCCCGTGGACCTCGACGACGACGGTCTGCCCCGGACGCGCATGATCGTTCAGCTGGACGAGTCGCTCGCGGCGTACCTGGTGGCGGAGCTGCACCTCGAACAGCTGTGGACCGTCGTGGACGGGATCGAAGTAGGCACGAGCGGACGGGCCTACCTCATCGACGGGGAGGGGCGAATCATCGCGGACGGCCGCCGCGATGGCAAGAAACGGATCGCGCGGGGCGAACGACTGGCATCGACCCATCCGCTCGCCCGGAGCCTGACGGCCGACGATGCGCTCGTGCCGGGTGACGGTGGCCAGGAGGCGCTGGCCGTGTCGAGCGCGCCGGTGCCGCGTGTGAACTGGCGCGTGATCGTCGAGCAGCCCTCGGCCGATGCGTTCGCTCCGGCGCTCCGGCTCGAGCGACAGTTGCTGTTGTTCGTCACGCTCGCGCTGCTGGCCAACATCGGCATCGGCATCGCATTCGGGCGGTCGCTGCTGCGCCCCATCAAGGATCTGCTCGACGGCATCCGCGCCATCGGCGAGGGACGGCTCGACCAGCGCGTGCACATCACGCGCGACGACGAGTTCCGGCTGCTGGGCGATGCGTTCAACGCCACGGCGGACCGCCTCGGGGAGCTGCAGCAGGCCGCCATCCGGCAGGAGCGTCAGGCGATGTTCGGTCGCATCGCCGCCGGCCTGGTCCACGACCTGTCGCACCCCATCCAGAACATCAACAACAACTGCAAGCTCGTGCTGCAGATGCACGACGACCCGGAGTACCGGGCGACGTTCGCCAAGCTGGTGAAGCGGGAGTTCGCGACGATCCAGCGGACGTTCGAGGACCTGCGCAACCTGGCACGTCCCATCCCGCTCGAGAAGTTCCCCATCGACACCGGCAAGCTGATGCTCGACGTCGTCGAGCGGATGCAGCCGCAGGCATCGGTGGCGGGGGTCACGGTGGCTTCGGGTGTGGCCCCTCCAGAGCCCCTCTACATCGAAGGGGACCTCTTCGCCCTCGGCCGCGTGCTGCGTAACCTGGTCCTCAATGCGCTGCAGGCGACGCCGCCCGGGGGCCGCGTGTGGATCGAGGTGGCCGGCGATGCCGCGCAGGTGCACCTGCGCGTCTGCGACACCGGCTGTGGCATTCCGACCGACCGGATGCAGGCGATTTTCGAGGATTTCGTCACCACCAAGCGTCGCGGCCTGGGCCTCGGCCTGGCGATCTCGCGGAAGATCGTCGAGCAGCTCGGCGGCGCGATCACGGTGGAGAGCACGGTGGGCGAGGGCAGCCGGTTCACGCTGACCTTCCCGCGCCTGACGCGCATCACGGCGGCGTAGGGCTGCCCGCAATTACGCAATTCCGAGATTCTGCAATTCTGCAATTCTGCAATTGAAAAAGGCCCCGCAGGACGTGACGTCCTGCGAGGCCTCTGGTCCTGCTGGAAGGGACGATTGCTACTTGCGCGGCATGACGGCGTCCTTCATGGCCTTCACCACGGTCGCCTTCACGCGCGTCTTGGCCGGGATCTTGATCGGCTCGCCGGTCGCCGGGTTGCGGCCCATGCGCGCCTTGCTCTTGCGCACCGACAGCTTGACAACGCCGGGAAGCGTGAACTCGCCCGAGCGCTTGAGCTCCTTCTCTGCGAGCGCCTGGAGCTCGTCGAACCAGTCACGCACCTCCGTGCGCTTCACCTCGAACTTGTCAGCGAAGAACGCAAAGAGCGCCGACTTGGTCATCTTCTGGGCCTGGGCCATCCGCTTGTCTCCCAATTGCACGCGCGCGAATTCTGGAAGCGTGCCTCGATTTCGTGGCGCGCGTGTCACGACGTCGGGCAGAAACGCAATGGGCCAGCATGGTAGCGACAAGCGAAACACGTGTCAATTGGCCAGAAATTGTCAACTTCGCCGATGTACACTCGATGCATGGCTGGTCCCGCCATCGAGACGTTCCCGAACCCCCGTCCCGGACGCCCCTACGAGATCGACACACGGTGCCCGGAGTTCACCTCGATGTGCCCGGTCACGGGGCTGCCAGACTTCGGCGAGATCCGCATCACGTACGTGCCGGACGCCACGTGCATCGAGCTGAAGTCGCTGAAGTACTACCTGCTCGACTACCGCAACCGGGGCGTGTTCTACGAGGCGCTGACCAACCAGATCCTCGACGACCTCGTCGCCGCGTGCAGCCCGATCCGCATGACGGTGGTCGGCGACTTCACCCCGCGCGGCGGCATCCGCACGTCGGTCACGGCCACGTACGAAAGGTAGGGACGGCTCTCCGAGCCGTCACTGCCATCGCCGTCGTGCCACATGCGGGCATCAGGCATCATCCGCCATGCCCCACCGCGTCCCCATCGGCCCCGAGTTCGACCTGCACGCGTTCGCGCCACGAGACATCCCCGACGTGGTCGACGCCTATCTCGAGGAGGCGCATGCGCTCGGCCTGCGCGAGGTGCGCCTCGTGCACGGGCGCGGCATCGGCGTGCAGCGCGCGCGCGTCCACCAGGTGCTGAGCACGCACCCGCTCGTCGCCACGTTCCACGACGACCCGCGCAGTCACCTCGGCGCCACCGTCGCCGTCCTGCGAGACG
>VFQN01002192.1_pt1 | contig 30850 bp, 46 predicted proteins | sample 3512371 | NCBI WGS metagenome assembly VFQN01 (sample SAMN10412370, study PRJNA504923) | tailings metagenome | isolation source: Replicate 2 from Balatoc abandoned mine | place: Philippines: Itogon, Benguet | collected 2017-08-28 | reverse complement strand
ATCAGCAAAAAACGCGCCTGCTTCGAACCAACCGATGAAGATAGGAACGCTGCCAGCAGGATACAGCCAAGCGGCAGCTACACGACATCCACAACAGGCGTGCTGCTCATCAGCAAGCTCTCCACAAAACGAGCGTCCCGCCTTCGTGCACCATGCCTCCCGCTGCCCCTTGGCCCCTGCACCATACAGCATGTCGCTCGCCAGCTGCCTGGCGCCGAACGTACGCGATTTCATCAACTCGTACAATGCTGGTGCCAGAAGATGACTCCATTTAACGGCCGTGCCGGGACATTACAAGGTCAGCTTCCAACTGTCCAAGAATGAGAGAGTCCAGTTTCAAGGGCACGGCCTTTTCAGCTGCTTACACAGGCGTCCCGCGCACGCGCCACACGGCTTTCGAGAAAGTGTAGTGCTGTACGCCCCAGCCCAGCTGATGCTGCTACTCACAGCAGTCGCCCAAGCACCCCCATGATTGCGCCCCCGCGCTCCCCTCATCATTCGCAATGCGTAATCCACCTTACGCCCAAAGGCTGCAGGCCCTAGCAACACCCAAGAAGATGCCCAACGTCAAGGGTTCCTCCAGTGCGGCACAATGGCCCCGCCGCCCCCGCCTCCCACGCCCCCACCCATCAGCATCCCCTGCTGCTCCGCGAAGGCCCGACCCACGGGTCGGCCGCTGCGCACGGCGCCAAACACGGCTGCAAGGCCGTCGCCGCCGCCGGGCGCAACCGCCGGCAGCCCTGCGCCCCCTCCGCCTCCGCCGCTGTTGCCGCCGCCACCTGCGCTTGTGCTGCCGTCAACTCCGAGTTGGCTGTCAAGCCACCTAGCTCGAGACAGCAGCCAAGACCGCAGGGCGCCCACCTGCACAGCGAAGCAGATTACATGTTATGTAGGCCATGGTGGTCTGTATGCCAGTAGCAGCATTCTCGGCGCGGACTGGTGATATGAGATTCCTTGGCTAGCCAGCAAGCCCTGTGTACGAGGCGGTAACGCGGGCGGAGCCATCCCGCAGGCAGTGTGCGGTTACAGTTACGAAGGCTTGCTGTCATGGTGACAATGCAGCGTGTGGAAGGCCGCCTCACCTCCTCCTCCCAGGAGCCCTTGGCGGGCGGCACCGTCACAAAGCGGTTGTTGGTTGACGTGGACCCCAACGGCCAGCGGTTGAAGTTACGCGCCGCCGCCTCGCCCGCCACCTGGCCCGCCAGGGTGGATACCAGCTCCGACAGCGCACCGTCTGACCAGCTTCCGCCGCCTGCAGCAAAGGCGTTGCAGGAGCGCGAAGAGGTTTGTCACAGGCTTCATGTAGCTTGCGGTCTGTGTGAGAACAGTTGCAATGGCCGCGCAGTGGTGCCCCATCCGACTCCTGCTGCCGCCTCTTTTGGTTGGCAAACGTCCCGCCCACGAACCACCTTGTGTCATGCCAAAATGCAGCCCCTGGTGGTCTACTGAGGGTGTCTATGGCAGCGAACAGCACGCACCGCGCGCTCCCCATGTCGCTCATTGCATCAATTGCCTCAAGTAGTTTTGCATTGCAGCAGCACACGGCCCGCGCCAAGCGCCGGGTTCCCGGTACATGTGCGGAGAGGGCAAACCATGTTGCAGACGCCATTGCTTGCATGCTCATACTGAGACGGCAGGAAGATGCTAGCAGCCGTGCCGCTGGGCCCCACCTGGGTTCCTCAGCTCGTGCCACCTGGTCGCCACCGCCTGCCGCCACCAGGCCGCATAAGCCAGGCTGCCGTACCATTCGGCCATGTGACCGCTGTTGAGAACCTCAGCAGACGCGTACCTAGCACGAGGAACACGGTTGTACCATTATCCCGAGCGGTACAGCAGTGTGTGTAAGGCAAAGCACAACCATGAGCGTTGTCCCGTCCTTCCAACCCCTTCCGGCTCGTGCCTTCGGCCAGGAGGCCGTTGCTGTGTCTTGGCCCGGTCATGGACCAACTAAGCTACGTCATTCTCATGCACTATGCCACGGTTTAGGGGTTTAAGTGCACACTCTGCAAAGGATACGATGGCCGCTTTTGACCGCCGTACCGTCGCACATGAGGTAAAGTCACGCACGCGCCGGGCAGTGCACTCACCGCCATCCGCAGCCTGGCGCCGACGCCACGCTAACCTCATTGCCGAAGGCCAGGTTCTTGTCCCACACAGGTCCGGCCACCAGGGGCCCGCCCCAATCCTGCAAGCCGCAACAGCACCAACAGCGATGGATCGCAAAGTATGCTTATACCATGTACACCTCATGCCCGGACAACGTGCTGAGGAGACCGGCAGACCGGCTACTGATGCACGAACTCGTAAGCCCGACCGGTACGGTGTGGCCCTGTGATCCCGTGACCTCGAACACGTACAGCAAGCAAGAGGTAGGATGTACTGCAGCCCCACCTTGTGCAGGAAGACGCTGGACACGTAGGCGTCGTAGTCGCAGCTCAGCTCGGTGCCTAGCAGGAAGTCAACCCACGAGGCCACGTCGATAAGGCCCCCGCCTTGCAGCAGCAAGTCCGCCGCGTTGCCGTTGTCGTGATTGGTGCTGCTGCTGGCACGTGGCAGCTGGCGGACCGCCGCGTCCACATTTGCGAACAGGGAGGAGGCGTAGGACCAGCTGCCCGATGGGACCTTGGAGGCCTGCCGGGCGGTAGGAACATCGGACCCGGGGCACGCGGACATGCCATACGCATTGGTCAAGTTGGCAAGGGAGCAGGGCTCTTGGGTGTTGTGCACGCTCTTCTGTAATGTCTAATGTGATGCAGGCGCATGTCCGCTTGTCGCGGCCATGTAGCGCCCGATGCTCGCCTGTGCCCGCCACCCCGCTAGCGCTGCGTCAAGAGCTACGTTCCTCAACCCACCCAGTGCTTATGTGCCGCTGCCGACCGCGCCCCACCTGGCCCCCGTGCATGTGGTCCCCGCCCTGTGCCCCACCCTGCCCCATGCCGTTTTGATGGCGCGTACGCAGCAACAGCGACGGCCGCCACCTGCCGCCACGCGCGACCCCCTGGGCAGGCCGTGGGTTCAATTCCCGCAACTCCCCTTTTTGCGTACTGTCGTACTTTTAACCGTACTTTAAAGTAACCAGTACCGGGAATTCTTTACGTACATTATAACTGTGGGTAAGCAGAACATTGCAGACAGCAAGCCCTGTGATAGGGGGAGAGAGACGGTTCACATGCTGCACACCGCCTGGTGCCTGTGGCAACCAACGGCTCGCATGCGCCCGCCGCCCCCGCCCGCCAACCGCCCGCCAATAACACTGTGCATTTAACCGCCCACCATCTGCCCACTTTCCGTCATGCGCCGCCTGTCCATTCAATGCAGGTCTGGGATGTAGGAGCCCTCCTCTGCATGTGTGCCTTCGTCACAGAGGCATACTGGTACCATGCCACACCAGTATGCGACCAAGTGTCACAACCCGGAGCACTCCGATCTTGTGCACATTGCTACAGTTCTGGTCCCCGTCCAGAGCCCCCGCCCCGTCCACGCGGGACCATAGGGTGAGTTTCCTTGGTGGGCCCGCTACTTGTAGTACCCGTTGCAACAGATCAGCCCTCCTGTTCTAAGCCTAGGTCGCAGGAGGCGGCCCAGCGGCAGCACAAACTGCTACGCTGCTGCTGTGCCTGCCCCCACCTAAGCCTGTGGGCCTGTGTTGTTACCTATTGTGCAGGGAGACCGCTGGTTGTGAGCGTGACCGCACCTTGGGGTATTTGAAGTCCACGCGCGTAGGCCCCAGCCGGGCCGCGGCCGCCGGCTGCGTCTCCCCCAGCTGCCCCGCCCACCACTGCTCTGCTGCCGCGTTGGCCAGCTCGAAGATGTAGCCCCCGGACACGTCGGTTCCACTAGAATCTGCAGCGTCAAGGTGCGGCGGGCAGCCCTCGGTACAGGACATAGATGGCAGGCACAATCCAGTCGCGTGTCCAGTGCACGAGGCTTCTAACGTCTGTACTTGCCCGGGACGCTGAGTGCGCGATACAGTTCTTCGGCGTGACCGTTTTGCTTTCGACCAGTGGGCACACGGTCGCGTATAACCGTGTAGAAGCATGTATGGCTTTACAGGGTTGGTCCCCTTCCAGAGCCCAGCCTTAACCGGGAAACAGGGCTGGTCCCGGCGGCCAAGGACACGGGGGTTCCCAACCCACTCGCTGTACGGTATCCCGGGTGTCTCGTATGAGGATTCCCGACGTACCTGTCCGGTCCAGCTTTGCAACGTTTACGCGGTATTCCCCCCGGCTCACAGGCTCGGTCAGCATATAGACCCCTCTGCAACAGCATGCAAGGCGTACGGCAGGTACGGTGTCACCAGGGCACGCTGAGGGGGCCTTGCAGTTGGTAAGACAGGTCATCACCTGGTGCTGCCCCCATAAGCAAGCACTCCGTATGTGAGCCGCTGCGTCCTTTCGCACTCCTACAAGCGGTACCTGGTGTAGTGTGCCTCTTGAGCTGGGGTGCAAGCATCACTGTGGCATTCCCACCTGTAGTGGCGTGTTGTGTCGAGCATAGTAGACCCGTCGTCCAACACAAACAGCTCCACAAAGCGGTACCGGGGCGCCCAGTGGCCTGCAGGCGGCGTATTGTGTTTGTTTGCTGCAAAGTGCAATCTGCCATGCAACCGGGCGCTCATGCAACCGGGTGAAGGCTGTGAGCACAGAGCCAAGCATCAGGCCGCTCAAGCGCCGCCCAGGGTCTTTTGGAAGCCCAATGCGTGACAGACCTTGCCTTTCTGTGCAGGTTTGAAGCTGACGGCGTACGTTTCAGCTGACGCACATGCCAAGAGTTGCTGCACTGACTGTGCTGAAAGCGCGCAGCACGCAAAGACTGCGCGCTGCTCATGTCCGCAATACGCTGTGCTCACCTTGCAACCTGGCCAGCTCGTACGCCAGCGCGTCCCGTACAAGCGACCGGTCCAGGGAGGGGCCGTACAGCACCCAGTCCTCGTGGGCCGGCATGCCCAGGAGGCTTGCTGGGGCAGACCCGCCTCCTGTCGCGCGCAGCTCCTGAGAGGGGTCAGGCACGGGGTCCAGGCACGGGGGTCAGGCACGTCCGTCATTGGGTTGCCTAAACAGCAACAGCTCAAGAACTGGCAGGGAATACGATGCCGCTGCGATGGACATGGACCCACCAGGTTGTAGCTCTTCTTGTCGACGGCCTGCGAAGACCGCCCTCTCAGCTCGGCGCCCGCCCGGCCCCAGAAGGCAGGAGGCTGGTCCTCGCAAGCCAGGCAGCAGCGCCACGAGCCTACCAACGCATGGGCGTCCACAGGGAGCATATGACGGTATGCGCAAGGAAGGGTGGTGCGGGAGGCACGGTTAAGCAGGCCCGCCCACCGCACCATGCACCTGCAGCTGACTGTGCGGTGCGCCTTTTTGGAAGGCGTCCCCGGGCCATCCCTACCCCCCAAAGGAAACGGCCCCATACTGACATCATCTAAAAATACGCATGGCCCGAGAGTTGGCAGCAGCGTACCTGACTGAGGGTCGTTCCCGCATCCGCTGATGACCAGCAGGGTATCGGCTTTGGGCTCGTTGGGGATGGGCTGCCGGGCAGCTAGCACCACCAGCGGAAGCGGGCTGGCAAAGGCGGACACAGAGAGCCAAGAGGCAGCCTGGAGCAGAGGGGCACGTGCAGGCAATTTGTACGTCAGCCAGTTTGTGACTGGAAAGGACACGTGGCGCTGCGCTTACCGGGTTGTTTTGGTGGGGATGGTGCCCGGGGAGTGGCGCCGTTGCTGCAAATGCCTCAAGCCTCGCACGGTCAGCAGGGCAGTGACACGCAGACGCACCTGTCCAGCGGGTTGTGAGGGGGCCGATGGCGATTGTGCGGCCAGCAGCCCCGTCAGCAGCGCAAGGAGCGTCACCAGCGCCACCAGAGCGGAAGGTAGCCCAAGGGACGCAAGCCACAGCCGCCGCCTGGAGTTTGTGGCTTGACTGGGCGGTACTGCGGATGACGTTCCTTGTGAAGGGAGCAACCGCGCCAGCCGCGCCCTCCTCGCAACCATTGTGACAGGCAGCTGGACTGCCCTAGTGACCACTCTGAGCGGTTGCAGGGCTGACACTACTGGTGCATGGTGTGGTGTGAAGATAGTGTTTAATGCAGGGGCTGACAAGGCAACGCCGCTCCGTCGCCGTGGGGTCGCGAGAAGGAGGTATGACCCGCGGGTCGGCTGTCAGCAGGGCTTCCCTGCAACAAGGAACAAAGCAGTGCACGGCAAGGCTGTTTACCCAACGATATTATTGGTATACAATGGATTAAACGCTGTGACGTTAGGGGCTACCAGGAAAGGATCGAGTCAAGCCGCTGGGCTTACCACCCGTCAATCATCATGCGCAACGGTCATGCGCTGGTCCTGCAAATCTGTGACCCTTTCCAGCACAACCGCTGAATTAAGGCTGACAACAGTTGCTTACAGAACAAAGCGCATTGGGGAAAGACGTACTGCGCCTGTGGCATTTTGCACAGCAGATGCTCGCGTACGCACGTGTCAGCACGTGTCGCTTGCTGACTGCCCGTAAGCATTAGCTCCGGGCCCCAATCATTAAAGTAAGTGACCTCTTATGTCAACTAAAGGATATGTTGCAGCTCTACTCTGAAGGGCTTCACCGTTTGTCCTTCGTAAGGATGGCGCCACCACGTGCCACGACCGGATCCCTCGTGCGGTCGTGCCTCAACCAGGCTTGAACGGCAAGGCCCTGGTTCCCTTGCGCTGAGCCATCCGTCTGCGGAACGCCATTTGGTCCCTGTGTGTTGCATCTACTTGGAAATTTGTGCTGTAGCATTTAGAGTATCCGAGTTGCTGACTGCGAACGCCCTGCGCTGGAGTCTCGGAACTGCGCACCGCACACCAGAGCACAACATGGATGCGAGTGCGACCACATGTCTTATCATTGTTGTAAAACGAGGTATGCCAGGCTCAGTACTCCTACGGGCGCCTAGGCTGCAGCTCTAAGCTCTGTACGGAACTACCTTTGTTTTGTTGAGCTGCCAGAGTGCCACCCCTCTGAACACGAGCAAGTTAGCCGCAAATGTACCAGCTTTAACATAACGATAATTGGTTTCTGCATTGCAGCCCGATCAACTCGTCATAGTTAGCTTGAGCCAAAGCCTGGGCAGATTACTCGTCTGTCGAACTTGCCAAGATAAACTCCCTTGATAGCGTACAACATTGGGTTTAGCATTACGAGATGACACGGCTTACGCGTCTGGATGGGCGATGCACTTGACGACTTCCTTTCTCTGCAACGCGGCACAGCACCTTACTACCACTGGCACGTTTGGGGCGCGCGTAACGGTCCATCTCCGTTGCCTCCACCGCAAGCACCTCCGCAGCAGCGTTCTCCCGCGGGCGCCATGGCGTACCAGCCCCCAGCGTATGGAGCACGTAAGCGTTTGCCTGACCGGTATTATGTTAACTTGTAAATTCTGTGCACATCCTCTTGTATGGGGCTTCGCTCTGACCGTCGTGGCGCCTGGCTTGACATCTTGTACCCCTGCAGCTGGCTCTTTCGCTGGGCGAAGAGCAATGCAGCCTCCTGGAGGGGCGTCTTCAATAAGCATCGGAGATGCATCCAGCTACGGCGCAAGCCCATATGCAGCTGCCGGTCGAGGATACAGTGCTGGAGTAGGGGGAGGCTGGGGCGGCGCACAAGACAACAGCTCAGGGGCAGGAGGCTACGGAGGAGCTTACAGTGCGGGCGGTTACGGGGTAGGTGGAGCAACACGCGAATGCTGGGGGAGCAAACACGCGTGCTGAACTGCGGAAAGCGGCCGAATTGAGGGAGGCAGGGCGGACCCGGTTTTTGTGGGCGTTTTGTGGGCTGGCTGCTTGTATGCTGCTTCGCCCCTTGCCCTGCATTCAGAGCTACTGTGGTTCCGTCCGTTTCTCTGACGACATCAAGCCCTGTTTTGCATCTTGTTTTCAACCTAAGACCCCCCTGCTGCACTGCACTCGCAGGCTGCTGGTGGGTATGGCAACGGCGGTGGTGCCTACGGCCAATCCGACCTGTCCTCTCAGCTCAATCTTCCGGCCCCCATGCGGCGACCGCCGTCTGGCGGGAGACGCGCCATCTCGCAGCCCGCCCCAGTGCACTCCGCTTATAGTGCGTACAGCGCAGCGGGAGGGGGCATGTACGGCGCTGTTGGCGCCGGGGGTTACGGGGCCGGCGGCGGCAGCATCCTGAACACGCCAGGGTTAGGCAGCGGCTACGGAGCCGGCAGCTCCTACGCCACCCCGTCATCAAACTACTCGTCGCCGTACAGCGCGTACGGGGGGGCGTCATCGTACGGTAATACACCAGCAGCGCAAGGTGGCATGGGGGCCTACGGCGCCCCAAGTCCGACGGGGGCTGGGGCGTACGGCGCCGGCGGTGTTTCCAGTGCATGGGCGGGAGGCGGAGCAGGTGGTTATGGCGGCGCGTCTGCGTATGGCGGGTCAACTTATGGCAATGGCGGCTATAACGCAAGCGCTTATGGCGGCTCGGCGGGCGCTGGATATGGGTATGGGCAGCAGCAGCAGGCGGGCGGGTATGGTGGGCAGTACGGGGCACCTAGCCCAACAGGCGCCGCGTATGCAGGGGCGGTCAGTCCCAAGGCTGACTTCCACCCGAGTAAAGGGCAGTTCTGTGGCAAGGTGGTGATGCAACCGCCGGGTGGCAAGACCAGCATTAACCTGTTTGGGTGACGGCACTGAAGGCCGGCCGCAGTTTGCCTTTGGACGTAGCTTTAGGACGGCTGGTTGTTGTAGCTCTAAGCACCGATCGGTGTAGGCGTAGCTCTCCGTTGGAGCAGCCCTTTGGGTCATCCCTGCTATGCTGGCCAGGGCATGCTGCTCAACGTTCCTCACGTGCCTGGGACCAGGGGGCCTTAGCTGCTTGGAAACCCACTGGAACCCTGTGGGTGTAGCATGGCGTACTGGTTGCCCATGTAAGCAAGAAGCAACTGGCCGCTACCTGACATCAAAAGTTCTATGTTGCCAATGTTTTGAACTGGCGACATGTTATACCAGCAAGCCTACTAGTGTCCATCATGCCGTACTGGTGGCTCCTCTGGTGCAGTCTGGTGTTACCCGCACACTCCCCTGTGGCGCTCCTCTGCTGCTTAGGAAGGACTGCAGCTCGTGGACACGTGGAGTTGACCACCTCCTTGTGGTGTTGCTTTGCGCTTATTTTTAACGATCATGAGGTGCACATTCCCTCTTCCCGGGTACATGGTTCAGCAGCGGACGCAAGGATTGCCCTGGGCTGTCGCCGCCGTGTCGTGCCATGGGCAGCACGTTTCGGAGCAGCAGGTCGCACGCCGCCCGTTTCGTGATGTCTCACTGCACCTGATTCAGTTTCAGCTACATACATTTTACCTTGTCATTGTCACATGGAAACCTCTTGACCTTAGTCAGTGACGCAACAACAAACGGCATTGTGTTGCCCAACAGCCCCCAACCCTCACAAGACAATAGTGGTGTCAATGCTACGGGTGTTTAAGTAGGCGTAATGTCACAGGCATCCTTGTAAACGAACGGCAGGAAGTGGCCATGTCTGACCCTTTCGCTGTTTACGGGCCTGTCGCAAGCGCGAGCCCTTCTCGAAGAGCTGCTGGGTATTCGTCAGCAGTCGGTAAAGCAAACTTTGCGAAGGCCTCAGGTGCAGATGCGCAGCGGTCGTCTAGCGGCAACAGCAGGCCGAACAGTAGAGGTATGACGTGTACGGTGTAGTCAAGGCATTCTTATGCAGCACGATAAGAGCGCAGGTCGATCATGTTGTCGGGGCGTCTGCACATGTGGAATCCGCGCACGCATGCCGCTAAACCGTGAGCCACCGGGTGAGGGCAACACCGAATACCGCTAACATGCTACAGGTGGAGGCCCTCACCAGTGGCAACCAAGCGGCTCCCTAAATGACCGGTCGCACGGGGGTGCGGACGAAGACGGGCTGACGGGGCGGAGCCACGGTGGACGTGCATCCTTGCACGCGAGCAGGGAGGGCCTGGGAACAAGGTGAGGAGAGGGAAAGCGCACGCAGACTTGGATTTCGGCTGGCATGCCGTGAAATGTACCAACCTGATGAGCGAGCGTGAGGCGGCTTGTGCGCAAGCCAAAGTGCCCTGCAAGGGGTAATCCTTCTCTTGTCCACATTGCAGGTCCTCATCAAAGCTTGCTGCTTCGCAGTCGCCCTACCTACAGCCCCCCAGCGGCCGCAGTAGCTCAAATGCACGCCCTGCAAGCCGGCAGGTCCCGCCCTCACAGCACCACTCCGCCCTCCATCAGTCCATGCACGCCCCAGCTGGGTTCGGCTCCCATGCTTCGGGTTCAACCTCCCTCCGCTCATCCATGTCCTCCGTCGCCGGAGTTGGTGCGCTTGGCTCTGGAGGGATGGGCGGGCAGGCCCTGGCCAGCTCCAGTGGGGCACGACTGTTTCAGGCGTACGGCATGAGTCCTAGGGGCCACAACACCAGTAAGGACAACAGCCCGGTGCAGATTAACCACACAAGCAGCTCCGCCACAGGCCACATACCCGCACAGCCACAGGCGCGCAGCAACGCATACGCACATTCTACTGAACAGCAGCAGGCGCAAAGGCAACAGCAGGGAGGTCCGCCTGCACATCAGGCCCAGGGCCAGGGGCATGGCCACGTCCAGGGGCAGCAGCGGGCCGCGCATGCGGCTGTGGCGATGCAGCAGCTGCAGAACGCGGGCCCAAGGGCCACCACGGCGGTATCAGGCCCTCGGTCTGCGCAACGTGTGCGCCAGGAAGATGTCGTGTCTGCGCAGGTACGCGGTCGCGTGGATGTAATTTTAAAGAGGCTTTGCGACTGCAAGCACTGCTGCACTCCAAGCGATGCGGGGGAAACGCGCCCGCTTGTCAGCCCCTGTGCTGACATGAGCGCTTGGGCAACGCCTGGCAGGCACTCAGGCCTTTGTGCAACCCTTGCGCTGATGCTTCAACTAGTTACCAATATGACTGTTGCGTCCTGCATCCTGGCTGAAACAGAGGCTGGGAGTGGCGGCGGCGACTGGAATGCAGCGGCCGCATGGGAGCGGCCAAGGCTTCAGCAGCGCAGGACCGCAGGGGACAGCACGTGACCCCGAGATGAGCTTCGGGTGCGTTGCTTCGGTTTGCAAGGGTGGTGCGCTTACACAGGACACAAACAAATCGACGGCACGAAGCCTTTTGTCCTTGCCTTGGCCCAAGGGTGCAGCTATAAAAGCACAGGCTTCTTAGCACGGGGTACTGTGCAGGAGCATGAACGCCCCCTGCACTGTGTGTGATGCAGGTACGACGACATTCCGGAAGAAGAGGACGAGTCGGGGTCGCCCGATGCGACGAACATCTACAGCGGGCTGACCCTGGACCAGTACATGCAGCGCATGATAACGACGCCCGCCTCCGCTGCGGCCACCTCGGGCCTGGGTGCCGATGACGAGAGCTCCACACCCCGGTCGCCAGGGGCAGGCACCGAGGAGGACGACACCTCCCCCTATAACTCCCTCGCCTACGGCGCCAGAGCAACAATAGCGGCCGCCACAGCCACAGCAATGGCCATGATGGCTAGGCCGACCGGCAGTGAACCTGGAGGCAGCGCGCAGCGACCGCCAAGCGCCCGCAGCATGCTGCAGAGCAGCTCTGCCGGTCGCATAATCCCCGGGAGCAGCAACGTCATGGCAGCTGGGCAGTCGGCGTCTGCATCTGGCGGCACCCACGGGTCCGGTGTAGCCATGCCCCGGCTGACAGGGACCGGCGTACCTGTATCGCCATCGCACAGGAGCACCAGCGGTGCTGGGGGAGTCTTTGGCGAAGGTGCCTCACCGCGTTCACTGCCTGGGGGTGGGGGCGCAAGCACCGGGCAAAGGCGCACCAGCGGCTCGGGTAACCCACTGGCAGCTGCCCGCAGCTCCGCCAGGGGCAGTGTGGGTCATGGCGGTGGGGCGTTTGACGAGCCATTCAGCCCCGGGTCCGGTTCGCTGCCGCTCGACGTTGCCGCGCTGCTGGAGGACAGCAGCGGGGACGAGCGGGCATCGCCCTCAGTGCGGATGCCCAACTCCATACACCACGCCAACCGTCTTAGCACCAGAGGCAAGTCCCGCATGTCACACGACCTCGTGCATGCCACACGAGGTGGCTACGGCTCACGGACATGCTTACGCTTGCCTTTCGCGCCGCGTTGGTGGAGACCAAAGCACTCCGCATGGGGTATTCTAAGCATCGGCCTGCACCGGTGTACAAAACACAACCTGCTTCTCCCTGCTCCCTGCAGCCTCTGCCATGGCCTTCTCCAACAGCTTGGACCTGCGCCCCGCGACCGCCGCTGCCATCAGCAGCCCCTCCTCCCTGGCACGCGGCGACTCCATGCACGCCGGCATGGGCCACCGCGGCGGGCGGGGCGGCGACGTCGATCTAGACGTGGAGCACCACAGCGGGCACGCACAGATCCGGCAGGTCGACCTGGGAGGCCTGTCAGCATCGCTCTTCACCCCAACGCACAGCAGCCAAACTGGCGTGGTCCGGGATAGCATGCCGTCGCCTGCCGCTACAGGCGGTAATGGCAGCAACGCCAGCGATGGGGCCGCGGGTGCGGGCCCCAGCGGTGCGTCTTCGCCAGACATGGCAGCGACGGCAGCGGGGAGGAGGATGGCTGCAGCGGCGGCGCAGGCAGCTGCGGACGCCCACGGGCCAGCATCGCCCGCGGCGTGGGGCCCTGGCGCTGGAGGCGGGCCACGGCCGTTGGCGTCTCCCAAAGGCGCTATCCCGCCGCCGTGGGGGGTCAGCGCAAGGGAAGGCGCGATGGGAGGCGCAGATGGCTCAGGGGGGAATGCGGCAGGGGGGAGCCTGCAGGCGCTTGCGGCGCGGCCCTTGAGCAGTAGGGGCCGGCCTGCTGCGGGCGCCGCGACACCTCCGGCGCCCGCTCTGACGGCGGGTGCAGGTGGCGAGGCGGCGGCCCCAGGAGCTGCGGCGGCTGGCTCGCGGGCGTGGGCAAGCAAGCAGCAGCCCACGGGCAAGGTACGGGCACGGGCGCACGGCACTGAGCTGCTTGGATGCACTCCGCGTGAAAACGCCTTCAAGTGCAGCTACCGACATGTTGACAACACCACAATGTGTCGGCTTCCCGTTTAGCTTGGGCCCCTAACTCCATACCATTGTCCTACCGCTGAGTATCGTACACCTGGTCCATGCGCCTCCCGCGGCTCATTGACTGCCCGATACCGGTTGGCCCCGTGTTGTCAAGGTTAACGCTCCCTGCCTCTCCCCACGTTTGCATCCCTGGTCCTAAGCAGAGCGGCATTGGCGCCAGTCCGCTGGACGACCTGCCGCACGAAGCACGGCTGCTGGCGGCTGAGGCCCAAGGGGTCCCGCGGCCTCCCACGCGCCAAGTGCAGAGCGCTCGGCCCCCCGGCGCCCGCGGCGAGATGGAGCTGGACCCCTCTGTGTGGCAGGCCAACATTGCCATGCAGCTGCAGCGGCCGCCCAGCCGGCAAAAGCCCCCGCCCGAGGCGCTGCACCTGTGGACCCCCGAGCAGCAGATCAACATGCTGGCGGCCGGCGCGCTGGGCAGGAACAGCAGCGGTCGGCCCATTGGGCGGCCCCAGAGCGCGGCGCCGACAGCGTACCGAAGCACCCGGCCCACGTCGGGGCTGCGTGTAAAGGCGCAAGGTGCGTCATGCTCCCTACAGTGGCGTAGTCAGGGGCGCTTGCCCTGATCCTGAGCTGAGGAAGTTTAGCACAACTGTTCCCGTACAGTCTGTTTGCACGTTCCAAGTGCGTACAGTCCTCATGCGCATATGGGCACGTGAGTGCAAATCTACGCCTGTGAGGGGTCGCGCCACAGATGCGAGCTACTGTACCGCAAACCGCACAGTGACCATGCATCGGCCTTGACACCTCCAGGGCTTGTCGGAGAGGACGCGGCTGCGTCCTTTGCCCGGCCTCCGTCTCGCCAGAAGCCGCCCCCCATGTCGGTGCTGCTGGAACACGAAGACTTCCCTCCGCCGCCCCCCGCTGCCGTACGTCGGGGCCAGCGGCCGGGCGCAGAGCAGCTGGCGGTGGTGGTGAGCGACTCGGAAGACGGAATGGACAGTGACCTGTCAAGCATAGAGGAGTAAGGTGCAGGAGGCGTTTGCAGAATACCGTAACAGTACGGATGGGATTCCACCGTGCGACGCAGAGCCACCACGTGGGCAATCTGACAAAGAGCGGATAGTACGGTAACTTGGAATGCTGGAATGGGCAACGGGCCTTTAACCTGCAAGCCAGGTCAGGTCCAGGCAGGTGTGGCAATGCATTGTAGCGTGCATGCAGTGGGCGACATGTGCATGGCGGCATGGAAGGCTCGCTAGGGTTGTAGACTCGTGTCATGGGAACTCCTTGGTTGCATACCGTATGATGTCAGAGCATGATGTTTGCTCATCAGCACCGTTGCAATCGTGAGCTGTATGTCCTGTCCTCGATGGACGTAAAGCAGTTACATACTGACAAATGCATTAAGAAGGCCACGTGCATGCCCTGATGCATGTCGTACTCGTTTGCCGCATGCGGCCACTCGGTGTTGTTGCTTGGGAACGCCGGTAACCTTCTCACCTCCGCGCCCTTGATACAGCGGCTTCACTTACACTCTCGCGCCTCAGAGGCTCTTGCTCGTTGCCAGGTTGGTTATGAGGGTGGCCAGCATTGCCCAGCGCAACTCGCACTAGGGATGTGGTTGGGCCAGAGGCAAAGCGATGCTTCTTCCGTGCTTACACTAGACGGCAATAAGGTTATGCCCCACCCAAGTGGGACGAAGAGCTTCCACCCATCAGCTCCAAACAATAAGAACGTCTGACAGTAACTGAATTGCATACTCCCAAGTGCAAAGTGCCACCCTGTCAAGCACACCGGTAGCACCATAAGGGCAGCCCAATCGTGCTTCCGTGCAGACTTCCGTGCAGACAAGGTGAGATCCCGGCGGAAGCAACGTTCCTGGTTCATGGCTCTGCAGCTAGTTGCGCCATGCCCGAGTCTCCCTCAGTTAAGCCAAGCCTTGATCAAACTTGGCCCCCCAACTAGCCATGAAATGCATAGTATCCATGCATGCGGACAAAGTCAACAAACGTGCCCGGGCTCCACAGGTTATCGTCAGGTGCAGCACATACTGCACGTGCGCCAACACTATGTCAAGACGCCCACAAGTCCGAAGTGCGCAGCTTTGCTTACTCGTGTTTCCGAGTGCCGCGTAAATTATACCGCAAACACGCCGACAAATTGCCGCCAGGGAAATCCATCTAGTGTACACGAGAAACCGGCGCCGACGCACACGTCATGTCATACCGTCAGTCGTATCGCACACACTATGTGTACGGGTGTAGATAAAGAGCAGCGGTGTAGTATACGGTGCGGCTCCAAGCGTGGAGCGCCCCCTCCGCTCACGACGGCGGGAAGAGGCGGATGATACCCGTCTTCTTGTTTACCTTGCCGCGGCACTGCGGGCAGGTCCCCGACTTCTTGACCCACTCGGACAGGCAGGTGTAGCAGCTCATGTGCCTGCAGGGCATCCAACGGCCCACGGGATTATGATGAGGACCAAGGAGGTACGTTACGCTGACATCACGGCGTCCAGGTACGGCTGGCACTCAGCAACCCTCTATCCGTTTGCTAGGCGGCATGTGCCTGGCAATGCAGGTGTGCAGCGATGCAGTTGCGGTGCAGGTGTGCGCCTGTAGTCGACAGCTGACAGGCCTACGAGCCACTCGTCACCGGTGCACCCACCCGCAGGTCGTGGTCGCCAGGTTCGACTCTGTCCGCTCTAGGCAGATGGTGCATGTGAAGCCCTTTGGCTGTTCTGGCTGAGGCGAAGGGGCTGGGGGCGGTGCGGCGTTGAAAGGCGCAGGCGCGGCAGCAGCGGCGCCTAGGGGCGCAGCCGCTGCCCCAGCTGGGCCCCGCACGCGCACGCGTCTCCCAACGCCGACAGGCCCGGAGCTAACCACAACCGTCTTGACGATCTGGACCTCGTCATCGTCGTCGTCAGGTGTAAGGTCGATGACGCCAGGCGTCCCCTGCACCGTGGAAGCGGCGGTACGTTGCTTCGCCTGTGTCAACCTAAACCTCATCACGCTCACGGAGCGCACGGGGCATGCAACCAACTTACCTGCTGCTGTCGTTCTGCCAGTACCCGTCGACGTTTGGCGTCTGCGTGCAGGGGACGAGCGCGTCACGCAGCGCACGGTAGCCTGCGAACCGGCGGAGACTGGCCTTGGAGCCCCTGTGCCCTCTATGCCATACATGTGTGAGCACTCCTCACCTGGTCTACTTGGGCCCGAGGTCCCCTTTGGAAGAGAAGGAAAGTGCGTTCGAGCATTCTCAGGTGAGCTTGAGCGGATGGAGAGAGCGCGTCGCAATTGTAAGACAACGTTGCCGCATTCTCACTGTTCTGTTTGAGGTGGTCGCGGTTCCCTCTTGTGGAGGCATTGGTGATGCAGAGCGCGAGGTAGCAGTCGCGCTACACGCAGAACGCCGACTAGATGCTCTATTTTTGAGTTTGTGGTATAGTATTCTATGAGAAATTAAGGAGACAAGAACGGCGTGGCTCAAGTAGGTCGTGGCTGCAACAACGCGGGTTTGACAGGTACAAGGAGCAGCAGATGAGTCACAGGAAGAAATGCTTAGAGTACACTGCTATAGTATATGCAGGTTGGTGTGCTGCACACTTGATGGCGCACTTCTCGTTGCGCCCATGCGCGGCGGTTTATGGTTGCTCACGACGACGCGAAACTCTGAATGCTCCTCCCTTCAGTCGATGCCCAACTCGAGCGACAGCGTCATGCGATATATTTGCCATGGAATGAAACCACTGTTAGTACAAGGCATGTCGTGAGAGGGCTGGAAGCTGCGCAAATGGCCCTGCTCGCCGGTTTCCTCCCCTGCGCTTCCTCAATCGCAAACCGTGGCGCGGCGGACCTCCTTGAGGCTCAGCTGTTTGCGTATGGCGTTGGATCAAGCATTGCCGTGGCTGAGGTGGGCTCCAGCTCCAGCATGGAGTTGTGTCGTTTCGTGGAAATAGTGCAGCCTTCACACCTTCATGTGCTGGGTGGCGCTATTTGTTTCAGCTTAGTGGTGTGAGCAGATTAGCATGACTTGTTTTGCCTATGCTGGCGCCCTGCCCGGCTTGTGGTCTTCCCTCCTGAGTTGCGACCTTGCACAGACACGTGCCTCCCTCCCTCCAGCGACACTTGCCCTATGTACCCACGGGACAGGCTAGCGTGATGGGAAACAACCTACTCAAAGTACCATCTTGTAATTGCACCCTTCCATTAGCTCTTGCTGCGGCCTGGTTCACCCTCCGCCCAGGTGCATGGTCTGCAGCTGGCCTGCTTGCTGCAAGGCGGGCATCGAAACCATGCTGTCACGGCCGTCAAATGGTGGGGAACGGCACATTTCAACCCGTTTAAACTGCACATGCACCGCTACTTATTGCGTATACAAGGCAACCGTATGCCCTAACCCCGGCGCGGGCGTTTACTCTGCAACTGGCAAGCGACTACAGTAGCGCCAGGAGCGCGCACCTATACACGTGGCAACCATTTGAACCTGCTCACGTACCCACACCCTGCAGGTGCCCCGATTGCCATTCGAGGGACCTGAAGAACCACAGCCACCTGAGGTGGGTGTGGCCTGCCTGTACGGCAGCCTGCGTCACAAGTACACTGGGGGTACAGCAGGCCATCCCCAATTCGCCACCGGTCGTTTACTGCTCGCCAACAGCCTGCCCCGTACCGAAACGCCATGGTGTCAACGCTTGCATGGCGACCCACAGGCTTGCCTCTGGTGACTCGGACGGCGGTGTGGCCGTGTGGTCTGTGCTGGATGGCACGGTCGTATCCCGGCTGGAGGTAAGGCTCGGCTACGCAGTTTGAATTTTCGCTTAGGGACACGAGTACCGTAATCCTACCGTTTGGTTTTTCACAGGGGACCCCTTCCGGTCGGGGTGAAAGGTTAAGAACCGCCGGGGCTTGCGTCTAGTTGGTGGGGGTAACGGCCTCCCAACCCGCGGCAATGGAAGCATGCGACAGATTTGCTTACTGAAATACGCACTTGCCGCGCATGTAACCGTAGGACCACTCCGCCAGCTCGTCCAAGGCAGGCGCGGGCGGCCCGGGGTCGGGCCCCGGCGGCGTCGCAGGTCTGGCGTGGGTCATGTCGTCCCCCACCATGCTGGCCGTGCTGGTGTCCCCGGGGACGCTGCTGCTGTGGGATGCTAAAGGTAAACTGGCACTACTCTTTACGCAGGCGCACGTAGTGCGCCTGTCTGCCTGCTCTGCCTGTTTGGCCTGCCACACAGCCCCAAAGCCACAGAGCCCGTGGTGTGTCTGTCTGCCTACTGTGCCTGTTTGCCCTGCCAGTAGAGCCCCAACGCTACACGCCAGACATTGACCGCACGTGCGTTGGCTTCGACTCCGTCTTTGCTAATCTGCTTGCCAGGTGGAGCCGTGCTGTGGCGGCGCGAGCTGTCTCCCTCCCCCTCGCCCGACGTGTGGCAGCGGTTGGAGGTTGACCCGCTGGACTGCCGCCGCCTGGCGGTCACCAGCGCGCAGGGCGGCCTGGCGCTGGTCGGGCTGACATACCCGGCGGCGGAGCGCGTGGACGTACGGCAGTACCGTGTCAACATTGGTACGTGCCGTACTGGTACAGCTGAGGAGTGCGTGGTGCAGCAGTGAGGGAGCTGGGAGTGGGAGAGCGAAGAAGCGCTGGGAGAGCGGCTGTGGTGTGTATTGGCACCCTGTGCCATGCCAAGACTGGGGTCTGCGCCCTTGCCTGGTGCATGGTGGGTCGAGGTTGGTCGGCATGCCCCAAATTGAGTTTAAAGGAGGTTTCTGATGTACCCGTCCGACGTTGGTGGCGCAGGCGCGCCATCGACCAGCCCAGCCAGCGCAGCCGCTACCGCGTCACCCCCTGCGACCTTCTCAGCGCTGTTCTGCGCAACACGGGACCTGCTGTTCCTGCTGCTGCCAAGGTGGGCCGACGACCGGGTGCCGGGACCGCACATTCTCTGCTGCCGCTTGCTCTTTTGAGGACCGATCCGCGGCACAGCGGTTTCGTATCAGAGCAATGTCTAACCACTTCACTGTGAAATTTATGAGTCTTCATCATAGTGCCGGAGAGGCATTTCCCTAACAGAGCCCGCACCACATCCACTCAGGGAGATAATCGTGTACGACAGCGAGCTTGGCACGCCCGCCGCCACGCGCCCCCTGCCGCCCGGCCGCCCACCCTTCTCCGCGCTACTGGGCGTGTACGGCAGGGGCGTGTCGGCGGGCGGCGGCGACGAGGGCGGCTGTGACGTGGTCCACGTAGTGCATGTGGACGGCTCACTCAGCGTGTTCGTACGGGCTCAGGGTGAGGCGATGCAGCAGGAGCTCTGCAACCTTGCTGAGGCGCAAACATGTACATGTGCCGGGTGACAGCCCCCTGGAATCCCGCCAGGACGTTGCCTTCTGCTTGGCCACCATAGTACTCTTCCGCAGCCTGCCTAAGCAGAACGGATGGTAGCCCGCTGCCCTGACGGCACCAATATCCCCTAATACACAGGCGAGCTGCACTACACGCTGTCCTGCTCCGCGCGCTTGACGCCCCCGCCCCAGCGCGGCACCGTTCCCCCGGTGACGCTTGTTGCGGTGTGCGCCGGCGTGATGCGGCAGCAGCTCGGGGCGGAGGAGGCGGCGCAGGTGCGTCCTTGGTCGCGCGTGCAGACGCGCGTGTGCGAGCGGGATACATACCTGCGCCTGTAGTGTTGCGGATGGCATGCTGGGCACGGTGTTGCATGCAATGTAGGAGAGGTTCTTGTCCGCAAAGTCACTGTTGGGTGCATGTCGATGGCCCGTGTTTTGCACCATGCCTGTGCATGCAGGCGCGCCAGTCGCAGTCGCGCATGGAGGCCGCGACGCAGCGCCTGCGGTCCGTCTTCATGCCCTCGCACATTGGAGACAGCGGGGGCGGGGGCAGCAACGGCACTGCGGGCAGCGCGAGTAGCGGCGGCGCCAACACGGTCCGCAGCGGCGCTACCCACGGCGGAACGGCCGACCCGCCGCACAAGCCGGAGCACCTCCCCTCGACAGCAGCTGCGTCCTCCTCCGGCGGCTCTCACCAACACCACCACGGGCAGCAGCACCACCATAACCACCACCACCATCCACACCACCACCCTGCGCCTCCGGGACTCATAGGCCCAGGACAGGCGGCCCTCGTACCGTCAGGAGCTGCAGCTGCTTCCGGTGGTGCCGGCCCCGGCGGCTGCGCCGAGCCGCGCCCGCTTCTTCTCATCCTCGCCTTAACAGGGGATGGGAGGCTGTGGCGCTGGGACTCCCCGCTGCCGCTGCCGCCGCTTCCACACTCTCACCCATCAGGTGCAGCGTCCCGTCCCCTAGGGGCACTGCCCCCGCAACCGCACGCCTCCCCACTGCCAACGCACCATCACGCTGGCTCCAGTACCCAACCCTCACATCACCAGCACCAGCATCATCATGGCCCCGGGGCCGCGGCCTTCCCGCCAAAGCTAATGGGGCTTCTGCACACGCTGCCGTCGGCCGTCACCTCCTTTGCGCTGTACCCGCGGCCCGTGGCGGCAACAGCGCTGGGGTTGGCGGGGGTGGGCAGCGGCGGGTGCGGTGTCGGCGGCGGCGGGGTGGTGGTGCTGGGCGCCGCGGCGACGGCGGGCGGAAGCGTGGAGCTGTTCACTGTGCAGCGAGGGCTGGTGAGCTGAGCCAAAGTAAATAGCGTGCGCCAAGGATGCCTCAGGGAGTACCGTCCTGTTTCACCTTGTCGTTTGAGTGCCATGTCAACGATTCCAGCTCCCTCACACGGACTCACATCAAGGAGCGCGATGATTCCTCTTGCCACCATGATGCACGTGCATTTACTCAGTCACTTCCTCCCTCCAGGTCCTCCCGCTATCGCTGCACGTGTCCTCTTCTCTAGCCGTCCACAAGGACCCCATCCGCGGGGTGCGCTGGCTGGGCTCCTCGCCCCGCCTGGCCACCTTCTCCTCCGACCGGGGGCAGCACGGCTGGCGCAACACGCTGCTGCTGACGGACGTGCGCAGCGGCCGCAGCAGCGTGCTGCGCGACAGGAGCGGCGAGGCCAACCCGCTGCTGGGCGTGCGGGCGTCGCCGTGCGGGTGCTACCTGCTGGTGCTGATCAAGGGGGCGCCGGCGGAGCTGTGGGGCGTGAGTGGGGCTGTGCGAAAGGCCGGGCGACGGCGGAATGGAGTGTATTGTGGCGTTGTGGAACGACGCGCGACAGGCACGTAGGCAGGGCGGTCAGGTGCCGCAGCCGGAGACTAATGGGTGCGTGTCATATTGCGTGCAGGTGTGGCCAGGCGCAGCCCCCACCCGGCTGCGGCTGCTGGACCTGCCCTTCACCAGCCTGGAGTGGGTGCAGCCGCAGCTGCCGTACGCGCAGTACGGCAGCACGGTGCAGGCGCACGTGGTGACGTCATGGCAGGTGGGCCAGGAGCCGCCGGTGGTGGCCGTCGGCGCGGGCGGCAGCGTCAGGGGTGGCGCTGCCGGCAGCGGCGGCGGCGGCGGCCACCGGGCCAGCGGCGACGGCGGTGGTGGCATGACCGGGCAACAGAACTGGTCCGAGTCCCTGCCGCCGCCGTCGGTTAGTACGTCATACCTGCTTAACAGGCCGCCGTCGTACCACCCAAGCAGCGACGGCGGCGGACCCGGCGGCGGCCCTCCCATCGCAACGTCGCCGCCGGCGCAGCGTACCTTCGGCTCCAGCGTCGCATCCCCGCCGCAATCCACTGGCCCCGCTGGCGCTCCCGACCAACCCGGCGGCACCCCTCCACTTACGCCGCACTCTGCTGACCCCAACCCCGACGGCACACCGACCCCTCCGAGGTCCCCGCTACCATACGGCACCGCCACCTTCGCCACCGCCACCGGGCAGTCATCACTGCCGGCGGAGGCGTACTTGGCGTTTGCACTGGCGGAGGGGCGTGTGGGCGTGCTGTCGATCCACGGTAAGAACATCAGAGACATGAAGGCCAAGCGGCCCAACGCGGGGCTGCTGACGCCCTTGGACATGGCCTCCACCGCCATGGCTGCCTGGGGGTCTACCGTGGTGATGGGCGACGCGGAGGGGCGGCTGGCGGTGTGGGAGTACACCACGGGGCGGACCACGGTGGTCGTGACAGGGTGAGGCTTGATACGCCAAATGCTCATGCTGTTACGTGCTGCCACGTGCGCTTGAGTGTGGAAGTCCTTCCTGAGTGAGGAGGCGTGCAGCTGGTGGGTTTCGGTGTCAAATTTTGGAGTCAACGCCTCTACCGGGCGCTTGGAGGAGACTGCATGCGGCACTGAAGCGCTTCCGCCGGCATGCTTTCATTGTACTACTCCACGCGTTGGAAGCGCTGTCAAGGTGCACAAAGAGGCCATGCAATTCGTGCACTGGTGAAGTTCAATCTCTCTTCTCGGCCATCCTCCTCTCGCAGGCTCGGCCTTGTGCGCAAGATTTACGCTGGACCTCCCGTCCCGCCCATTAGGCCTCCCGCATGTCAGCCGCGTGGCCCCAGCAGCAGCCCCGCGCCGCCAGTCCCGGCCACCGGTGGGCAGCAAGGCTCTTTTCCTCGCGCCTCCGCGCCCTCCGCTCCTGGCCCCAGCAGCGGCAGCCCCATGGCCGGCGGCCTATCCTCAGCACTCCAGGGCCGCCCCATGGCCCCAGCCGTACATCCCATGCCGTACGCACCGTACAACAAAGCGCGGGTTGCAGTGCTGTTTGCGTCCGGTCAGTGCTGCGTGTTTGACCTTGACTCGACCCTCAAGCTGAGGGCCACGCCCGCCTCGGCGACGGCGGTGCAGCGGGCGGGGTTCAGGGCGGTGCTGGACGCCGCATGGTTGCCGCTGGGCTGGCCAGAGGGCGACGGCGGGAGTACGGCAGGCGGGGGCGGGGTATCGCTCCTGACCGTCGTCAGCGACGAAGGGACGGTCTCAGTGCTCGACGTCGCGGGAGTTTCCACAGGCAGCGCCGCCCAGCAGCTGCCGCAGCAGCAGGGTGGCGCAGGGCCAGCGGGGGCACCAGCAGGTGCGGCGGCTACAGCAGCGTCAGAGGTGGGCAAGCCTCCACGCCCAAGTTCCGGTACGATTCCTGGCGCGACCACAGCAGCAGCAGGGCAGACGGGAGCAGCGGTTGGAAGCGCGGCCGCTGCGGGTGCAACGGGAACGGTGTCTGGGCCAGGGGCGGGGTCGCTCCCGCACGGCTCGAGACGGTATGCTCTGGGCGGCGTCAGCGCCAGGACCTTGGCGCTGCGGACCGCGCTCGCGCCCTCGCCGCACCCGCCGGCGCTTAAGATACACGACGCCGCCGGGTCTGACCTGCTGGGCGGCGAAGTGCGGGATGCAGCTTCCGCAGCGCGCTTCCAGGCTGGCGTGTTGGGGGTACCGGCTGCTCCCGGGGACAAGCAAGTGCAGCAGCAACAAGAGCAAGAGTCCCCTGCCGCAGGGTTGGAGGGCGCAGACGGCAGCAGCTCTCCGAGCGGGGTGCGCGTGTGCCTGGAGCAGGCGCCGTCCATGGGGTCCTGCCTGCTGCTGCCGCGGCCTTGGGCCATGCTGCTGCGGCTGCTGCTGCAGCTGGGGCTGTCGCAGGAGGCCCTGCGGTACCTGTGCGGGCCGCACACGCCAGGTACGCGCTGCGTTGCCAGCCTGGCTTGAAGATCCCTGTTCCTGTGGCATGCGCACGCGTTGGACCTCATTTCTAGTGTTCGCGTCACAGTGATTGTTTGCTCATTGACAATTGTTGGCTTTGCGTATCGGCGGGTTTCAGGCGAGGCGGAGGAGGAGGACCTGCGGCATGAGCTGCTGGCATTGGTGCCGCGGGCGGCACACGGGCCCCTGCTTGCGCTGCTTGCTGACCAGGTACGTTCGGGGTACGCGTTAAACGCGAGGAAACAGTACTTTCCGGGCTTGTGGGTGCCAGGGCATGGTGGAACAGCCAGCCAGCTCCGGTTCATCTCTTGTGGAAAAACCATGGCAACTGAACGGGTCGTTCGATAGCAGCGTGCACATTGCCTTCCGCCAAGGTGTATACTGACAAGGTAAAGTGTAAACAGGGCGCTACCGATGACGGACAGGCAACTGAGGCCTTGGGAGCACAGAGCTTGGCAAGCCACGGCGCTACGTCGGCGGCGAATGGGACCAGCTCCCTGCTGGAGCCGTCGCCCAGCTTTGTTGCCGGGTCGCCGACTGGCAGGGACAACGCTGGGTCAGCAGCCGCGACACTGTCGCCAGCTACTGGGACCTCCCCTGCATCAGCACCTGTGGAGCCGCCACGGCGGACCAGTGGCGGCGGCGCCGCCGCCGCCAGCACCTTCGGTCTGCCCAGCTCCATGCTGAGAGCCGTCAGCCTCGCGATCAACACGATATCGGCGGGCGTGACAGGGGGCAGCGGAGGGGCAGCGGGCAGCAGCACCGGAGGCAGGCGGTCCATGGAGGGTGCGGCGGCGGCGGCGGCGGCGGCAGCAGGCGGTGGCGGCGAGGGCCAGGGTGGCGGCGACGGCGGTGGTGGTGGCGGCGGCGGCGGGGGCAGCAGCTCGCAGTTGTACAAGTGCAACGTGCTGCAGCTGCTCCACATGCTGGCGTCCATGCGCGCGCAGGTGCGGTCGGGGCGCGAACCTGCACACGTGGTACACATGGTGCAGCCTTTAAGGAGACGAGACAGTAAGATGACCTGACGTCACCTGGGCTCCCGCGCGCCCACGCTTTGGTCGGACCCTCCTGGTCCCTGGCCTTAATATGGAGCCTCTTGAACACACCTTTCCCTGTGTGCCTCCCTCCACCAGGGCCGGCTGCTACACCCCTCCGAGTGGCTGCGTTACTCCGCCGCCACGGCCCCCGGCCGCAGCCCCGCTGAGCGCATGGCTGTGGCGGCGGCGGCGGCGGGCGACGCGGCGGAGGCGCGGTTTTGGAGCCACCTTCCTGCCACGCTGGCTGCGGTACAGGACATACGGGTGAGCGGCCGCTTGCTGCAATGGAGTCCCCCACTCATGGTGACATACACCTAAAGAGTAGCAGACTCCTCCCCTTCGTTTAGGGCAAAGATGGAGGGTTCTCCCCCATCCTCCCGTTGGTGCACCGGAACGCATGTGCCTGGGCATGTTGCGCTTGCTTGCATCGCCCTTGCTCATGTAGTCCTTACCCATGTTGCTCTTCTGGCCGTTGGCACGTTACAGGAGTCCATCACCGCGCGTCGCCTGGCTGAGGCAGCGCAGCAGGGGGCCATGGCCCGGGTCGCGGCCGCAGCTGCCAACCCCGCCTCTGCAGGAGGAGCAACCACGTCCGCGGGCGGGGGCCCACCGGCCGGCGCGGCGGGTCGCATCAGCGGCACCTTCTCCCGCACACAGCTCAACGAGCCGCCCCCAGCCTTGCGCTCCGTCCAGTCGTTCAAGGCACCCGGCGCACCAGGGGGACAAGGGGGAGCGGCAGGGGGTTCTGGGGCGGCGGGCCAAGGGCCCGAGCCGAGTGGCGGCAGCGGGACGGCGGCAGGGGCTGCGGGGCAGGGGCTGCGGAGGGAGCGGCTGCCGTTGCCGTACGTGACCCTGTGGGACGAGCACCTGGCTCTGGCGGAGGCGCAGGTAGGTCACGTGCGGGATCGCAGAGTTGAATGCGCCAAGGGCAGTCTCTAATGTACCAAGGACTCTACTCGTGTTGGATAGTCCTGGGTTCCTTTAACGCATGGCGTGCTAGTTGCTGAAAGAGGCTGCAGTCGCGGTGCCTGTGACACGTTGGACGGATGCATGCTGAACTCTTTTCCGACGCTGCACGCGGCCCCCAGGAGCGCCTCAAATGGCACGAGGCGCTCAGTCGCAGCGTCTTCGACAGCAGCCCCGTGCTCCAGGTGGGTGTATGCCTGAGCAACCCCAAGTGTTTGCATCTGTTCGAGGGTATCGGTACAAGCGGTGGAACGTTGCAGTTCCTGAAATCTGCACCAGCTGAACCATCGGGCTGCGTACAGTTCACAGGCTTATCCTGCAGCCTTGGTCCTACGCGTCACTTCCCCCCACCCTCTCACGCGTAGGAGCGTCGGCTCATCGAGTACGTGGCCCTGGGCGACCTCCAGACCGCCGTGGCCTTCCTGCTGGCCTCCTCCCCGGACACCTCGGCACGCTACTACCGTGACGCCCTATGCACCATGGCGCTGGCAGCAGCAGCAGCTGCCGCCGCCGCCGCCGCCGGCGCTACCACCGCATCGTCAGGTAGGCCCCTCACCGTACCCCATGCCCTGGCCTGGGAATACGGTACTCCCTTGTGCAGCGCCGCCGCCCCTGGTCCGCAATCCCTCCAACTACGTGGTGGTGTTATCGCCCCTTGCGCAGGTGGGGCTGGAGCGGGCGTCAGCGGTGGCGGCGCGCTGCCGTACCTGGGATCACCCGGGGGCCCCAGGGCCTCCTCGGGCGGGGGCCCCGTGTCGCGCGGCCCCGGCTCCATGCTGCTGGTGCAGGCTGCCAAGGTGGTGTCGGCGCACGCCGCCAGCGTGGGCGACCAGCTGCTGGGCGTGCCGCTGCACGTGGCGGCGGGGCTGCCGGCGGAGGCGGTGCTGGTGCTGCAGGTGGGGCAGAGTGGGGTGTAACCATACCGGTACTGTGTCGTCCGTACGTAAGTTGGGACTGTGTACCCTGTGCTCGTAGATAGGGATATGCGTCTTGTTCTGCTGCTGTGGCTGTAGTTGGGGACACGCTACGGCATGCTAGGGCCTGGCTGTTTGGGGTACGGTATGCCTGGGCAACCGATGTCGGAGGCTAGGAACCGTGTCAGCTACTGGGAACTTGCGCTTGCACCCTGGGTCGCCCCTCGCAGGAGAACGGCATGTGGCGGTACGCAGCGAACCTCATCGCCCACTCGCTCATCGGCACGGAGCGCGCGCAGGTGCGGCGCTCCCGCATACCGCACCTAGAGAGGAAGCTTCCAAATCTCGTATTGGCATTACCGCATACGTCTGCACCACTACCGTATCTGAACGGTGTGATCGGGACACATGCTACACGGGCTCCCGCACCCCAGAATCGTTCCCTCTCCCCCGTGTCGATAGCGGAGGTTTGGGCGCTCACTATTGCAAACGCTCATTGTACGTTACCTTTGCTGCCCGTCTGCTGCCTGTCCAATAATTGACCCCGCAGGCTCTGCAGCGCTGGGCGCACCACGTGTGGCACGCCGAGGGCAGCGTGTGGCGTGCGTTGGGCATCCTCACGGCCGCGGGCTGCCTGGGGGAGGCGCTGCGCGTGCTGCTGGACGCAGGCCTGCCCGACTGCGCGGCGGCGTACGTGGCGGCCTGCCGCCACGCGGGCCTGACCGTGACGGTGTCGGTGGCCCCTGCCACAGCGGGGGAAAGCTGCCAGCAGCTGCCAGAAGCTGCCGGGAACCTGATCCAGATGGACAGCGGGGGAGACGCGTGGAGCATGTCGGACATGGGGTCGCCCGGGCCTGGTGGCGGGCACAGCAGGGGCGGGGTGCGGCACGAGCTGGGCGGGGTGAGCAGCAGCAGTGTAGGGTCGCAGGGGGTTGTGGGGGGCAGGGGGCAGGGGCGGCAGGGGCCGGAGCAGCAGGGGGAGGCGAAGCAACTTGGCAGGGTGTCGGGGTCGGGGCTGCAGCAGGGGGCGTGGGAGGAGGAGGAGGAGTTGTTTGATGCGCTGGAGCAGTCGCAGGGGGCGGTTGTGCCGGGGTCGGGGGTGGGGCGAGGGGTGGGCGACCTGCGGCGCGCGGGTGCGGAGTTCGAGCGCTTCGTGACGGACCTCTTTGTGCACCTGTTGTGATGGGGCTGCACATCTGCGGTTTGTTACATTGTACTACAGGCGTGGAAGTGAAAGCGGACGGCATGCATTTTGGTGCCTCTCGAACCGCCAGTGGCACATGCATGTTTGGGAAGCAGATGTAGGGGGAGTAAAATGTTGTGCCACACAAGGTGCTGGGGGCATCAGTCTGGTACCACGCCCTGGGCAGGGCATGGTGCCCATCCGTTTTGGCACGCAGCTGAACGGCGCTGGCAGCGCGCCGCCTGAGCCAGCGCCGCCTGTACTACACCTACCGACTGTCAAGTAAACGTCGTCGTTTTCTTGCACATCTCGTGTTTAGCAAAGAAACCTTCAATGCACTGTTGCGGTCTGACATGTACGACAGGGGACAGCGGTACACTCTGCTGAACGCGTGTTGAGGTGCAACTCGCCTTGTTGCAGATAACGATAACAATGAACACAAACAGTAGCACGCCGTGGGCCTGGAGCTGACTAAAAAGTGCACTTCCTTGATATTAGGTAGATTTTCGGGAATCCTTTGCACATCTGAGACTGAGACGTTGTTTCGGAAGTCGAATGACGCAGTTGGTCGCACGATATATAAAACGCCCGGGCCAGTCTTAAGGCGCATGGCTGTCCGACTTCGAGCTCCCTGCGAAAGAAGTCGATGGCAGAGCTTGCCGCCCAACTTCACCAAGCAGAGTTCGACCGCAAAGTCGATGAATGTGTGAGGAAGTTGTTCGTCGGGTGCCAGGCTTTTGCAACGCCGCAAGTTTTCGATAATTCCGTATCCCACGGCTATCCCTGACGTGCACCTCGCAGGGCCTCGCTCTACAGCGCGAAATATCAACCTCAGGTAGCGAGCTGGACGATCTGGTCAATGTTCCTGCGTCTACTCAAGGGTTGGGGCAACGCACGCCGTCCATGGGCAGGTACGTCGGCTCAGGGAGACGTCCGGCTCAAGGAGAAATCCGGCTCAGGTCATCAAAATACTGACAACATATTGGGGCGCCGTTGCCCGCAGGCTACGAAGGGTACGACCAGCAGCAAGCGTCCGACGCTTGGAGGTAGGACCCACAGCCCCCCGCTCGGTTTAGCGGTGTCCTGCTTGTACTCCTGACCGAGGTGTCCCACAAGGCAAAGGAGGAGATGGCACTATAATGCATCTGATTAGTCAGGTCTGAGCTGCGCACCTGCACGTGGCTGCCACTTTGAGTGCACGCCGCATGTTCCTGTGAGCGTCTGTTGCTGCTGGGAAGCCATGGAAAGGCCAGGTGCGTGCTGACGGCCTTGCGCAGGTCACACAGATCGCGCCAAGTCTGCGGCTGTCAGTCGCTGGCTCAAGGAGGCCGACTTCTCGCAGTCAGTCAACGATGACCGGTCCCCACACGGTGGGGAGGGCGGGAACACGCTCAGCCCCAGCACAGCCCACGCGGGGACTGCTGCCGGCCGGGCTTCGGAAGATCCCCCCGAGCAGCATGGCACACATGCAGCAGTGCAATCAACACGGCTGGCCCAGGAGAATCAGCAGGAGTGCTCCGGTCCTGTCAGTCGCATGGGGCCGCGCTCCAGGCGCACAACCGCGACTGGGCTTGACGTGTCGCATGCAGCCCATGATGCGGGCGGCGGGGCCGGTTTGCCATATTGGTTTCAGGGGGGACCCACACAGCCCGGGGGTCCGGCTACCCACTGTGCCGGAGAGCCCAGTACGGGCCGAGGCCAGCGGTAAAAGCACGCACCAGTCCCCACGCCACCATGCAGAGCCCCAGTGGGGCGTGTCCGGAGCGCGCAGCCTCCTGGCGCACCCCAGCCCCACCACATCACATGTGATGCGGAGGGGAACCAGCAGCGGTGTGCTGGCCTCAACAACCGGCATGGGAGCCGGTGCAGGCACGGGCACGGGCATGGCGCCCGGCGGTGTGCAAAGGGCCACAGCCACTGGGCACACTGGGGACGCGCCGGCAGGGGCCGTCCCGCACATGCAGGTGCAGTGGGCGCTGAGGCCGTCAGCGGACGGGGGCGCGGGCGGGCACAGGTCCTCGGATGTGCGTGGGTACGAGGACCCGCTGCACAAGCAGTCCGGCACGGGTCGCCTGCCAGAGGGCGACAGGGCCCCGGTGCGCAGCGTCAGCCGTGCGGCCAGCAGCATCAATGAGCTGCAGCCGCACGCGCAGTTTGACCTCCCGCGGGTGGACCGGGCCGTGTCTAGCTCCTTCACGGAGGACAGCAGCGGGCGAGAGGAGAGCGTGGATGGCGGCGCGGTCGGCAACGGCAAAGGAGACGACTGGGCACAGGTGGGCGGCGGGCGCATGTGCGAGGTCAACGGTCCTGAATGCGTAAGGTTTGACGCAGACACGCAACCACTATGAGTACGGTTTGCTGATGCGGTGTGCTTGAATGCGAGCTGCCTTGCCTTGCTGAGAGCACCACCGTCACCGAGCATGCCGGCCCTTCCGCCCCAGGCGCGGCGCGTCCGTGTGCAGGTGCCCCACGAGGCCAAGCCCGGCGAGCAGTGGGTGGGGCGCTGGGGCACCAAGGCGGAGCTGCAGGCCCTCAGCCGCATGCCCTCCCTGGCCCTCAGCATGCACCCCGACCTGCGCGGGGGCTCCCCCCGCTCAGAGTACTCGGCCATGACCTCCAGGCGGCAGAGCAACATGGACCTGGTGACGCGGCACACGCACAGCAGGAGGCAGAGGCTGCGCGAGTGGCTGTCGGGGCTGCACCCCATCAAGATCATGGACGCGCTGCTGCCGATGTTCCACCCCTACAGCGTGCCGCGGCGGTGGTGAGCGCTTTCTGCCGTTGCCGGGGATGATACGGGCACTGGGAGTCTGGGACGGACAATATCCTAGGCAGCTGCGCACGGTGGCTTGAAGTCGCAAACGGTGGTGGCACCCTACCTGACGGCCAAGGGCCGCGCCCTACGGAAGGAGAGGCAGGGCATCTTTGAGAGGCTGAAGGGGCAGGGACTGACCCCCCGGTGGAAGGGCGCTGAGATTGAGTTCTTTGAAGGGGGTGGCTGGATGAAATACGGAGTGTAGCAGGGGCTAGCGGGGACAATTGATGAAGCACTTGCGTCGGTCGCTGCAACCAACCACTACTGAATTACGGTTACTCAACT
>VFQN01002191.1_pt1 | contig 30855 bp, 51 predicted proteins | sample 3512371 | NCBI WGS metagenome assembly VFQN01 (sample SAMN10412370, study PRJNA504923) | tailings metagenome | isolation source: Replicate 2 from Balatoc abandoned mine | place: Philippines: Itogon, Benguet | collected 2017-08-28 | reverse complement strand
TAACCCACCACTCGTCCTTGAACTCCTCGGTCATGGTGGGCGGGCACTCGTACTTGAAGGCAAGGAAGATGGGCTCGTCCTTGCCGCCGCCGCGGGACATCTTGTCGGCGATCCACTGCGGTTAGGCAGGGGGCGGGGGAAGGGCAGACGGCAGTGCAGGCGCGAGGTAAGCAACAGGCACATCTTGAGCCGCCGCGGCACATCTCGACAGCGATCCGCTGCGGTTGAGAAGGGGGCGGGGGTAGGTCAGAGGGCAGTGCAGGCGAGAGGTAAGCGGCAGGAGAAAGGAGGCGCCTCTTGAGCCGCCGCGGGACGTCCGGCCGACGATCCACTGCGGTTTGGGGTACGGGATCGCAGCAGTTGAGGAGGCACAGTCAGTGCGTAAAACACACAATGCGGAAGCTGGCGCTTAGCTGCATCGGCGGACGTGAGAGCCGCCGCGGGACATCCGGCCGGTGGAGCGTTGCGTGGGTTAAGCCACGCGGGTGGGCGGCGGGCATGGGGAAATAGCAGGTGCTCAAGGTTGCGAGACCCCGACCCATGGGTCGCAATTGCGTGGGTTAACACACGCGCGTGCGCAGCGGGCAGGGGATGGGGCAATTGCAGGCGCAAGGTTAAGTGACGGAGTATATCGGTTGAGACGCTTAGTTCGGGAGAGCAAGTGTCTTGCGCTGAAAACGGCAGTAAGGAAGACAGCGCTTGGCGACTGGGTTAGGGACAGGGGCGCGCGCAGGGGCAAGGAATGTGTGGTTGCGGGCCTTGGCTACGGAAGCTGTCGGGTAGTGTGCGTTGCACATGCCCAAGGGGCAAGCAACTAAGGCTGCAGGGGGAGAAGGCATTTGAGTTAGCAAGGATAGCTGACTCTTGCCTTGATGGCGTTCATGTTGGTGGAGCTGCTGGAGTGACGGCCCAGCGTGCGACCCCAGTCGGGCGTGATGCGGCCGGCGGAAGCGACCGACGCCACCGCTGCCAGCAGCAGCAGACCCACCACGGCGCGATTCATGGTTATTGGCTTTTGCTTCTTCGGCTCAGTAGCAGTGCAACAAGCGCGAGTAAGGTGAAGTTTCGGAAGGTGTAAGTGTGCGCGTAAGGGAGGTGGGATGGCCGGGTGGAAGAGGCTTCTCGGAGGTGCTTTATGTAGCTTTCGGAATCGGGGGATTGCGGGATGGGGGAGGTTGGCGGTGGAATCTCGCGATGCCGACGTGGCGCGACGCGAGAGGGAGGTCAGCAAGTAATGTGCTTTGGGATAGCAGCAAAGGGCGTGTGCCAGAAGCGTGTCGGACGGAGGTTTCGTTAAGCGGAGCGAAAATTTTGCGCGCAAGAGGACAGCAAAGCAACCTAGCTTCTTTGTTTGCAAATGGTAAAAGAAAAGGCAGAAAGAATCTAGTCATACGCGTCAACCTTGCGACAGGGATCCTTGTTACTTTGTTTTTGAGTTTTGCAGATGACGGTTAGGACGGACCCGTGGGTCGCTGCCGGCGACGGACGCAAAGAACGGCGGGCCAAGCGCACGGGACTTTTGCACAAGCGCCATAGATGCCGATGTATTGTCTGTCGTAATTGCAGTCGTGCGCCCGCGGCCTCAAAGCGTAAGCGCCTGTGTTCCGACACCCGCGAGCCCCTGTCAGCCTGGGAAGCGCTCGGTCCTCGAAGGCGTTCAGGGACAGGCAACAACCCCTCGCGACCCAGAACGCCCCGAAGAGAGCAGATGGCATTCACGTGCTCTCACCAAATAAATCAAGTCCTCCGGGCTTTATATGGCTCGTCCGGGGCCGTGAGGCCTTTGGACCCACCGGGCCTTTTGGGGCCTGCGGGCCCTTGCGGCATATGCTCCCCCTTCACTTCTAGCCTGCCTCAGTTGGCACCGCGAATGCCACCCGCCTGTGCCATGCCCTGGACCAGGGCCCTGGACCAAGCGTTCCGCTTTTTGTCCGCAGTTCCGACGTTCACACGTGCATGCCTAGCCTGGTCCAACCCGCATTGCGGAGTGTCCAGCAGGGGCTCAGCTCAATCGGGGCGATCGGGGAAGTGAAGGGGCTACTGACGGCAAGTGCGGACATGCATTGTTTCGGCTGGCTGGGCTGGGAAGGGAGACTCGTCGGTCCGGGTTCGGGGAAGGGGGAGGGGGTGCGCCGCACAGCTGAAGCGTCTGGTGCCTCTGGCCTGGGGTTGTGGTGCTACGTCAGGGCCCTGCCAAGGCCGCTATGTGGTGCATAGCACCACATGGCGGTGTTGTCAAGGTGCTCACATGCTAATTATCGCGCTTTGCCAACAACCAATGGCTGTGCGGCGCTCTTTGCGTCTGGGGAGCTGCCCAGCAGCGTGGCACCGCCTGGGCCTGCATTGGCCCCACCTGTGTACCGGTCCTGATGCATGACCCAGATCGCCAACCATGTGCGACAGCTCAGTTACGCAGTCTACGAGCTTACCTTACTTCAAGTCACGTGATGCAGCTCGCGATGTCCCCAGCTGCGGCTCTTTTGCGTCGGCGCCACTGACAGCCAGCTGCAGAAAGTGGTTGCGAAGTCTCTTGCCATCCAGCAGCTTAATAATCCACTTTTTAGGTGATGATAGATCACAGATACACATGAAGCGGTACTAATGTTCAGGGTGTTCAGCCGGATTGCGTATCATGGTCTTTGCTTTCGCCAAAAACAAAAGGCTCAGCTTGGCCTCGTTGGCTAACGGTACAAATGGACTTCATTCTGCTCGCGTTGTCTGGGCGCATACCCGCGTGTCGCCGAGCACGCGGGTGCTGGCCGCAGTGTCAGCGGTGGGGCTCGTGCTGCTGGGGATAGCTATCGGCCTAGACGTCAAAAATGTTGACGTTCCGGTGAGTTATGTCGTCGAGTTCAAGCCTCTGCCCTCGTGTACAGCACACCGCATGAACGTCCGCTCCCAACCCCCTCCCTGGCACGGCACACCGCCACACGCAACACCCTTCACAGTGTTGCCGCACCACTTGGAATATAACACAACCACGCCACACCCTACACCCTACACCATGTGCTTTCCCACAGCCTCAAGGTGTACGGTGGCTGTACTTTTGGGGCTCTGTCTGCGCATTTGCCATCGTGTGGAACTTCCTAGTGGACCTCGTCTACACGTGGATTGAGGTGCGGCGGGCAGGGGCCTGAACTGTTTGGCGCTGGGTGGGTGCTGTACGCAGCCTGTTGGCGGTAGGGTGTACATGTGAAACGTAAGGACCTGTTGAAGGCGTCAGGGAGTCACGGAAACCCTGGTGCCTGCGCGCGAAGGGGAAGTGAGGAGGGGGCCGTACGCCTGGTGCCAGGCTGCGCGGCGGAGCCTGTGCTGTGCTGTGGTCATGCCTGACGGGCGGGCTAGGGCAACACGACCTTGCCTGACCCCAGCGGCGCACGTGGTCGATACAGCAAAGGGGTACCGGCAAGGTTTCTGTACACCTGCGCAGGGATGCATCCCACGTGTTCGTTCCCGACCCACTTCGCCAACACACGTTCCGGCCCCCTCCTTCTCTCTGGGTGTGCACCGCATGCCGCGCATGGCCCCCGTCCGACTACCGTACTGCTGGCCCCCACTGCCCCCCAGCTCAAGTTCTTTTTGCAGCTGGTCCAGCTGCCTGCCGCTCATTCCCTTCTCCATCACGCCATGCATTCTTTACGACCTCAACGTGTGCCTCCACTCCCTTGTGTTTCCCCCACCTCAAGCTATTCCTGCAGGTGGTTTAGGCTAATTGATGGAATCGTTTCTTCACTCCCCGTTTCTTCACTCCACTCGCCCATGACCCTTAGCCACTTTGCCGCGCCGCGGTTATCCCCCATGATCCCCAGTGCGACTTGCAGCTTCGTTGTCCCACTGCCTAACCCCCATGGCATCTTACACAACTTCTTCCCTCCCGCTGGTGCAGCTGCCGCATGGCACCTTTCACATACTGCACCGCAGGACACAATCAGCCTTCCGCCCATCTGCGCCTGACCGTACGTCCCCCTCTCACGCCTGACCATAATTCCTCCTCTTACCCAAATGCAGCTCAAGTTCTTCCTGCAGCTGGTGCAGCTACCTGCCAGCAAGAAGCTGCACAAGAGCTTCTTCAATGTGATGGGGGCCTACATAACACACAGGCAGCTGTGGGTGATATCAACTGTCAACGACCGCCCGCCGCCCGAGCCGGTGCCCGAGGTGGGTTAGGGGGAGCAGGAGGAGCAGGAGCAGCAGGAGCAGCAGGGCTGGGGGAGGAGAAGAGGTGTGGGTGGCTGGATAGGACGGAGGCCGAAACAGGAGGTGTGGGGTGTTGCAGTGATTTGGCCGTCCCCGCACCGTGTCACCGGGCAACTGTAAGGTTGGTACCGGTATCCTTCTGTTGCCCTGCATACTCCGCAGGCGCCCAAACGGACCGTAAGGTAATTCGTTCTGCTCCATAACCATAACCATAACCATAAATGTAGCAGACTTGGCATATGTATTGCTGATGAGAGGAACGTGTGGCTGACCGCAGGCGCCCAAGTGGATATGACTTTTGCTCCAACCTTGTACGCAGTCCTTGTACACATGCACTTGTACTGCGAATTAGAGTGGCTTGTGGCTGCCCGCAGGCCCCCAAGTGGATAGGGCGCGTGCTGCTGTGCCTGCTGCTGTTCCTGTCCACTGCGGTGGCGATAGAGGCGGTGGGCAAGGCGCTCATCGCCTGGTGGTACACGGACAGCAGCAGGCAGAAGATCATCACCGCGCTGCAGGTGAGGGTGCATGTGTATTAGCGAGGTGTGGGTTAACGGCACGGGGGTGACGGATGGGTGGGGCGTTCATAGCCTAGTGGTACACGGACAGCAGCAGGCAGAAGGTCATCACCGCGCTGCAGGTGAGGGTGCATGTGTATTAGCGAGGTGTGGGTTAACGGCACGGGGGTGACGGGTGGGTGGGGTTCATCGCCTGGTGGTATACGGACAGCAGCAGGCAGAAAATCATCACCGCGCTGCAACTAGATGTGTGTATGTGTGTTAGCGGGCCGTGGGTTGACGGCGTGGCCTGAGCAAGTTCCTGCTCCGCACCGCGCGCACACAGGCATGACATGCAATGGCCAAGGAGAACGAGCATTTGCGGGCAGACGCGGGTCCGGGGCCAGCACCCTGAATGCGAACGACGCCCTTCTCGACGCCCTTGAGGGCAACGCATGCCATTTAAAACATACTGTGGCTTACTGACACCCCCGTCCCGATCCCCCATTGCATGCTGCGCCCCCCCCCTCCCCCTGTACGGCACGGTATACAACACCGTGTACGGCGCGCGCAGCACGAGTACGTGCTGTACCGCATGATCCGGGATAAGCTTCTGGAGGACTCTGGTGCGGTCCCCAAGGGCCGGAGCAGGCTGTTCCGGCTGAACCGCGCGCGCGCCATGAAGCGAAAGGCCAAGCAACAGCAGCAGCAGCTGCAGCTCCTGCAGCACCAGGCCGCCAACTCGCTCGTACGGACCGCGCCAGCTTCCGTCAGCTTCGCCGTGCAGGGCGAGCGGGACTCCCCTGTCCCAGCCCAACACACCAAGCGCGTTGACCCGGTCAAAGGCGGGGAAGCCGGGAGTCTCTCCACTCGGTCGTGGGGGCTGTTTCGGAGCAGGGGCTCCGTGCCAGTGGCCGTGTCCGCCGGGCCGGCCGGGGGACCCTCCCCTGTCCCCGCCCTGAACCCCAAGGGTGCCAGCCAGCTGCTAGTACACGCCTCCGCCTCGGCCAAGGCCCTGCCGCGTCACACGGAGGGCTCCGCAGCGGACTCGTCGCCCCTACTACGGCTGCCTCGCCGCCGCTCGGTTGGGGACCTCGCCAGCGGCGGCGGCGGCGGCGGGCGGCTGCGGGGGACGTCGCGGCTGGCGGTGACGGCGACGGATGGCGGCGCGCCGCCGCCGCCGCCGCCGTCTCTGGGTCGTTACAGCAGCTCGGGCCTGGTGGCGTCGTCGGTGCGGTTGGAGTTCGTGCCCGAGGACGCGGCGGCGGCGCCGCCGCCGGCGCCGCTGCCTGGCTGCGACGCGGCTCCTACGACGGCGCTGGTGCTGGCCCCCGGACCCCTGGGCAGCGGTATCGGGCGGGGCTACGCGCGACAGCTGCAGCGCCCAGGGCAGCAGGAGGAAGAGCAGGAGGGGGAGGGGCAAGCAGGTCTGGGTGCTGAGCAGAGGGGTAGTCATGGGCCGGTGGGCGGAGGGCCGGGCGGCCTGCCGCCTGTGGCCAGTGCACCGGAGCTGCGGGCGCTACAGGGGGCGTTGCAGGGGACTGCGGGCGGACAAGGAGCAGGACTGGACGGACACACAAACCCTAGACCCACTATTCGTACCTCCAAACAGCGGCTCACCAACGGCGCAAACCCAGGAGGGCAGAACGGCGGCGCCGGCGGCACGCCCGGCGGCGTCGAGGCCTTCGTACGGCAGGACGGCCGCGTGTCGTACGGCAACGCGTCGGACGCGGGCACGGACGACGACGCGTTCGGGTACGGCAGTACGGACGTGGAGCGCGATTCGGCTCCGGCGGCGTCTGAGTACGATGTGTCGTTTACGGAGGGCGCGGGGCCGCAGAGCCAGGTCAGCAGCCAGAGCCTTAATACACTCATCCACGGCATCGAGACCACGGACACAATACACATCCGCCGTACGCTGTTGGCATCCCTGGAGATGCACGACTGGCTCAAGGTGGGCGGGCGGCGGGGGGTGGTTGTGTAGAGATGCTGCTGCGGGATTCGGAAGGCATAATCCGTACACAGTCAAGGACAGTCTGTTCTTACAAAGCAATCAGAGAACTCACATGTGGTTGTTGTGTAGTTCGTGGAGTGAAGCGAAGTGAAATGACTTGCCCATGCGGCTGCTTCGCACACGCCTATGCCCACTTGGTCGTTGTTCAGCGCTCCTCGCGCCCCAACACACGCAGGAGCACAGGAGCAGGCACCACGCGCGCAACCTATTCACTCAATACCTCATATCCACTTCAAGCGAAATGCCAGGAGGCTTCTCCTCTTGTGGTACCCAGTCTTGTTGTGTGTATTAACTGACACCCCGCAAAAGCAGCACCCCGCCCGTCCCTGGGTCTTGGTGCAGCATGCGAAATAGGGAAAACCTGACCCCGCTTGTGATACCGGTTTACACGGCTGCACCGCTTTGCAGAGCCGGCTCACAGCACGCTTGTGTATTACGTCATCGTGAATTCCCCCTGCAGGAGCAGCACCATGCGCGCACGCGCGCCAACCGCACCTCGGCCATCAACAGCCGCTTCAAAGCCCTGCAACGGGGCTCCATACACGCAGACAAGGTAAGAGTTGGTTTCAACGTGCACATAAATAATCATCACGTATCATGCAACCATCTAGCCATATTGTATCATATCAAGGTTGTGGGGGTGGATCGCGGCATGAGTCGGTTGGCCGTTAGCAGGGCGGCGGCGGCTCCACGATCTCGGACAAGGTAGGGCGTGGAATACGGTTGGTATAGTTATGTTATGTTATAGGCTTCAAAATGGTGGTTTGCAAGGTACTTTGTTGGTGGTTATTTGTTGCTATCACTCATCACTACAACCCCAAACACACACATCCTTATACACACACCCCAGGACAAGCACGAGATGCACCCCACCATCACCGACGAGAGCTGCGCGCCACGCGCACCTCGCCCCTGCGGTTCCACCGCCACAAGCCTTAATACACATGCCTAATACACATGCCCCAGGACGAGCGCGAGATGCACCCCGCCACGGCCCGACGCGAGCTGCGCTCCATGCGCACCTCGCCCCTGCGGTCGCTCATCAGCCCACGTGTGCTGCTGGACGAGCTGCTGCAGGTGAGTGTGGGTGTGTGTGGGTTAGCTGCATGTGTATTAGCATGGCGACGCTGTGTGTGGAAAGCCGGGGGGTTGGCCATCAGCTCGTGCGTTCTGCTGGACAACCTGCTGCAGGTGGGAGCGGGCATGCGTGGGTTAGGTGCATGTGTATTAGCATGGCAACACAGTGCCTGGAAGTTGGGGTGTTGACGATCAGCTCGCGCGTGCGGCTGGGCGAGCGGCTGCAGGTGGTCTTGTGGCGTGTGTGGGTTAGGTGTATTCACAGGTGTATTAGCAACTCAGCGTGCAGTGCCTGGAAGGTGGGGTATCACCGGTCAGCCCACGCGTGATGCTGGACGAGCTGCTGCAGGTGGGCTTTTGGGGTGTGCGTGGGTTTGGTGCATGTGTATTAGCACCACACCTCACACCATCACAACATGGGCAGACTTTGCTTACGGCGGGCCGGGCCCCACCTACGGTACATGGTGTGAGGTCGTAGTCCCCTTGCCTCGTTCGTACGACACCGTACTAAGCTGCTACCTAATGCCGCTGCCCGTACGGCCCCGCCGTACACAGGTGTACGTCAACCTGTCCGACGCGGACATCCCCCACCAGGCGGAGTACTATGCGGAGGCGGTGTGGAAGTGCGTGTGCCCCGAGGGGGACGCCATCGTGCCAGAGGTACGCTGCAGCCAACTGTGTTCACTCCACAATACCGGTACTGGACACGTCCTTTTGTAGGACCATGAGTGTCCTCATTATGAAGCGTGTGCGAGTGCCCCGAGGGTGATACCGTCGTGCCAGAGGTGCGTGCAACGTGGGTTGTGCTGCCCGTCTATCCATGGCGCCTTATTGAGTCCCATGCACATAGCTGTGTCCACGCAAGAGGACGTTGTCCTGCCGCATACGGTTATTGCACAGTCCTATACCACATGTCCTTGCTTCCTCTGCCCCTCTCCAGCGCCCCCAGGAGGGCGCGCGCCTCTTCCCGAAGCAAGAGGACTGTGTATTGTACAACACACATGCCTTCAATGAATCTCCTCCCCCGCCCCTCCCACGGCCCCCCAGGATTTCACGCACATCTTCCCCAAGGAGGAGGACAGGGCCATTGCCTGGGAGGCATTCGACCAAGACAAGGACGGTGAGGGCGGGGCAGGGCAGGGCAACAGTAGGTGCGGATTATGAGTTGTTGTTTGTGGGACAATGCCTGAATAATGGTGCAGTTCGCAGAACAAGGACGGTGAGGCACAGGGCGCGAGGAAGGTGCCCTCGTCGCGGCGCTGACAACTCCCGCCCTGTGGAACCCCGCCCCGAAACCCTCTGTTCATTGTCCCCACAGGCCCGGATCCGCTCCTGCGGAACGGCCTTTCTGGAAAACGGCCCACCATCCCTGCCAACCCGCACGCGTGCATAGCACCCACCGGCTCCTGGCCCGAGCCTACGCCTGCCACCTCTTACCTGTTTCCCCACCCTTTTTTCCTCTTCCTACAGGACGGCTGACGCTGGCCGAGGCCAAGTCCTGCGTGGTATGCCCAATGCCCACCATCGCCACCAACTGGCCCTCATGCATGCATGCCGGTCCCTAGCCCCCGGGCCCTACCTGCCACAAGCCCCTGAGTTCCTTGCACGCTACCCCTTCCATCTTAAAAGCTGGCGGCAACTCAGTTCCGCCCTCTGGCTGCCCCCTCACACGTCGACTGCCTTGTGCTGTCCCCCTTCTGGCCTCCTTCCTACCCCCGCCCATCCCTGCAGGCCGCCTGACGCTGGCCGAGATCAAGCCCTGTGTGTTGTCCCTCCCACCATCCCTGCCAACAGCCCTTATGCCGCTTCCCAGCCCCTTACTACTTGCTCGCTGCGTTTCCGGCGGCAATTCAGCTCCTCTTCCGCCCTATGATTGTCCCCTTCGGCCTTAACTGCCTATTCTTTCCCCCCCTGGCTTCCGTCCTCGCCTCCCCGCAGGCCGCCTGACGCTGGCCGAGATCAAGGGCAGTGTGGTGTCCTTCCTGCAGCAGAAGAAGTCCATGGCGCTCACCGTGCGGGCGGTGCGCTCACTCACCACCTCGCTGCAGGTGGGTGCCATGGGTTTTTTGGGTCGCAGCAGTCATTCTTGCCCCGGTGTGCGGTAATTTGGTGAATATATTGTAGTGGCGTATGCCGTGAGGGCGGTGCGCTCACTCACCACCTCGCTGCAGGTGGGTGCCATGGTTTTTTTTTGGTCGCAGCAGTCATTCTTGCCCCGGTGTGCGGTAATTTGGTGAATATATATTGTAGTGGCGTATGCCGTGAGGGCGGTGAGGTCCCTCACCATGTCGCTGCAGGTGGGCGGGCTTCACGGAATAGTTCTCGGAGTGTGTTGGGTGTGTCATGTGTGTTGTAGTGATCACCTGGTACTACGATGGCGCTCACCGTGCGGGCGGTGCGGTCGCTCACAATGTCGCTGCAGGTGAGTGGGTTTCACGGAAGAAACAGCAATCATTCTTATCGTAATGCGGTGTGCGGTAATTTGGTGAGGGCATGATATGATAGGGGCGTATGCCGTGCGGGGGGTGCGATGCGGTCCCTCACGATGTGCCTGTAGGTGAGGGGGCTTCACAAAATTTCTTTCGCAAACACTGTACGTTTGGTGTGCTAGATGGCCATCCGCTGGTATACGATGGAGCTCGCCGTTAGGGCGGTTATGTCCTGGTGCTATCGCTGCAGGCCGTTGAAAGTGGCGGCGGCGGTGGCTGTGGTTCGTCCATTCTGCGTGCAACGATACAGTGCGTGGCAAAACCTGTCCACCCTGTGTGCTGCTCCGCTGCCCCACCTGCAGGTGTGCCTCATCGCCATCATCAACGGCATCTTCCTCATGGTGCGTGGGTTAAGGGTGTGGGTTAAGTATGAGGTGTGGGTTACGGTGTGGCTTTGGGGCGGGGCATCGGGAGCCGCGGTCGGCTGTCATCAACGGCATCTTCCTCATGGTGCGTGGGTTAGGGTGTGGGTTAAGTATGAGGTGTGGGTTACGGTGTGGGTTAGGGGCGGGGCATCGGGAGCCGCGGTCGGCTGTCATCAACGGCATCTTCCTCGTGGTGCGTGGATGAACGGGTGTGGCTTCCGGAGGGGAGTGGCACCGGAAGCCATGGTCAGCTGTCATACTTCCTTGGCACGTGTCCTAGTAATTACGCTGTCGTGGCTAGCCCTGTCGAGCCGTGTAGCGCGCAGAGGCGTAACGGACGTAAGTTGCACCAGGACCAGGGACGCCAGATCCACACCTTCCCATGATGCGATTCCTCCCACCATCTTGGGCGGCAGGCACGCAAGCCAGGGCGCAGCCTTCCTTCCGGGCTGTAGTTATCCTCATAACAGCCTCCTAAACCCCAACCCTCCCGGTCTACCGCCCGACAGGTGGTGTACCTGCAGATCCTGGACGTTGCGCGGCTCTTCTCCTCAGGCTCCTCCAACAAGACGGCGCTCGACTTCTTCTCCGCCTACGTGGTGGTGGTCAGCCTGCTGTTCGCGGAGCAGATTAGGTGGGTGTAGCGTATGCCACGTGTCAGGTACTAGAGCGTACTCGTTGCGATTAGAACGGCCGCCGAACAGGGGAAGGGGCGCAACTGCGATTGGCTCGACCTGCTCGACCTGCCAGCACTGTGCGCATCTGCACCCGCGCCTGAGTTGAACCCACGCACCTTGGCATGCCGAGCCAACATGAAGCTTACAACCTCCGGTAGTGCCCGCGTAGCCGCCCATGCTAATTACTTCAGCTCAACCAGATATTGCTTGCGTACTTGCTACTTGAACCAAACACCGCACCACAACACAACATACTCTTCCCCCGGCCACACGGCAAACATGCAGAAACGTCCCGTCCGCGTGCTTTCTGGTCCAACCGCTGACCCAATGCCTGTTCGCCCAGTGCACTCCGTGCCGTAACATACCCATCCACCGCTCATGCGTGCGCGCAGGAACATCCTGTCCGCGTGCGTGCTGATCCTGGTGCAGCAGCCCTTCGACGTGGGGGAGGGTGAGTCATTAGATGATGGAAATACACTCTTTGCGTAGGATGATTACCCGTTTAGCATGCATAAAGCAGCATGCTCCTCCAGTCGAATATACGGTGGCTTAAGTGCAACCGCCCTCCGACGCGGCGAAGGTGAGTTCTTTCCCTCTGGCCTGTTTGAGGCAGGGCATCAGTGGGGCACAGAGTGGCTGGCAGGCGGAGGTCCCGGCTCCCGGGCCTGTGGGTTAGGCGGCGGGTGGGTACTGCTTGGAGGTGCACCATACATGGCACGAACATGCTCCTCCAGGCAGTCAAGGTCTGGTCATGGGGCGCCTGGCACGTGGGGAAGGGGGGCCAACGACGGCGGGATCGCTCCTCTAGGCAGGGGTGGTGTGGTCGGGGGGAGTGGGGCACGCGGGTATGGAAGGCCCACGACGTTCTGCAGGCGGTGCAGGGCCAGGGGCAGGGAGGAGCGAGGAGCGAGGGTGCATCCCGTATACATCTTCGCGGCTGTGGATCTTACGGTGTGCGGGAACACGGTGGTTCTTCTTGCACCTGGCGGGCCCGGCCCGATAGCAAGTTCCGTGGTGCGCGGATACCATGCCACAGTGCCCGCAGTGTTGTCCGCAGGTGTTGCTGTACCTCCGCGACCTGCTGAGAAGCTATAAGCAAGATGCCCCCGTTTCCTCACCGCAGAGATCATCGTCGAGGAGGCCCCCGGGTGGCGATACATGGGCATCATCCAGGTGCGTACGTGCGTTTGCGTCGGAGTCAATTAGGATTCGGCGCTGGGATAGGAACGTATTTATATTAGTCTGATACAGTCAGAACATGGGCGTTGTCCAGCCAGGTATGTGAGTGGAAAATGAGTACCGGTAGCATGCGCCGAAAGGTTTGGGAGAGCGAGTGTGCCATAGCCAGGTTGGAGCAGAGGGGTGGCGTTGCTGGTGCCCCAATGCGGTGGGACCCTTCCGGAGGGGACCAACCCACTGCCGTATTGTGCGTACTGCCGGACATGTCAACGACTCCTACAATGCCAAGTTCCGCTCTACAACGTCGCGGCTTTGTGTTTAGCCGGGTTGAGTTGTGCGCACTGTTTGGTGGAGGCCAAGCGAAGAGAAGTACGCGTGTGGATGGTGCGACACGGGACATGGGCGTGCCGGCACGTGTGCCTCTGGGGAGGGAGCTGGGGCCATGCTGGGGGCCATGCAGCAGCAAGCAACACGGCGCATGGCCGCTGTGTGCGCGGGTCGTGGTCTTGAACATTCACTCAGTCGAATGTCCTGTGGCGGACAGCGGGGTTGGCCCACGTGCTTTATCGAACTGGAGTTTGTGTCTTATGACGCGGAGCCCTGCTCGTGCTGCATATGCCGCGTGTACAGCCTGCCGCATGACTTGCTAACCCGTCCTTCCTCTGGCAGACTAATAGTTGTTACGTTGTCAACTTGATTGCTCGCAACGTGTGTTTCATTTCGGTACGTCGGTACCTGCAGGACTTCAACCTGTTCTACCTTCGCATCAAGAAGTCCACCGATGGCGAGCTGGTGGTCATGCCCCTGGCCAAGCTGGTGGGCAACAAGTTCACCAACCTCAGCAGGTGTGTGTTAACAACGTGGGGGCGTGCATGTGTATTAGCGCGCATGTGGGTCCAGCTGCGTGCTGGCGTGCGTGCTGGCCAAGCTGGGGGGCAACAAGTTCACCAACCTCAGCACGTCAGCAGGTGTGTGTTAACAACATGGGGGCGTGCGTGTGTGTAAGGGCGCATACGGGTCCAGCTGCGTGCGTGGGGGACTGGGGGTACGTGCTGGCCAAGCTGGTGAGCAACAAGTTCACGAACCTCAGCAGGCGTGTGTTAACGACGTGGGGGCGTGGGCTAAGTGTGGCTTGACTGGCAGGAGGCGTGTGCATGCGTGTGTGTGCTGGCCAAGCTGGCACGCAACGATTCCGCCAAACGCAGCAAGGGTGTTACAATCTAACACCCGTGTGGGCGTGCATGTGTGTTGTTAGAGCGCATGAAAGAAGGAGAAGCACGCACATGATAGTGCGTAATGCCGTTGTGCTATCTTTGCTTATGAGCAGTACCGCAACCCTCGTCAACGTCCTCGCCCCAACGCAGGTCCGACTGGAAGATTGAGCAGAACTACTTTGCGGTGGACCTCACCACACCGCCGTCCATCCTGGCAGAGCTAAAGGAGGCGGCGTTGGAGGTGCGTGGGCATGGCGGCGGGTGCCAGCGGGCGGGGCCCGAGTTGGTGTACCAAGCACCCGGGCGGGGCTCGGGTTCAGCTGAATTCCAGGGCTGGGATGGGGGGCGGGAAAGTGCTTACGGTTGCGGTGGTAGAGCGCAGGGCCGGGGCTGGGGTTGCTCAACGTGGGAGGTGCGCGGGTGGGGTGTGTGTGCTTCCACATTCACCACACTGCCGTACAGGCCCCAAACGAAAGGGTGCACCTGCGGGCCAGATTCGGGGACGGTGCATCATGCAGCGGCGCTGCCTGAGTGCCGTGCGGAAGCGCTCTCGTGGTTTACGGGCACCTTTCCTTGTACGGCACCGTGTACGGCACCCGCAGGTGATCAACGGCTCGCCCGGCGAGTACGACACGTCGTACGGCTTCCTGGCCTTCTTCCACACCATCGAGCGGCCCAACAAGCTGGTGGTGCGGACCTTCCACAAGTGGGTTGGCACGGCCTTAACACACTTAGCTAGGTACCCGTCTAGATGTCATCTAGTGGGTTACCGGGGACTGGCACGACCGCTAGGATAACCAATCACTTCAAGACGTAGCCTGGTTCAGTCTTTTAGCCTTGCTGCACATGTCGACATGTAGGACATCCTGCGATGTGCAGAAGGTGCGGAGCTCGCTTCGCCGCAACCAGTACACAGCGCGCTCTCTAGACAGCATCCGCTCACCCCATCGGCCGACCCCTTCCGACAGTTACACGTTCACGCTGTCCGCTCCACACAGTTACGCGCTACGTTGCGTGATCTCCTCACCCCTGGTGCATAAAGCCATCAGACCCCGTCCGCCCGGCCCGCCGTCCGCCCGTCAACCCGGATGTGCCAACCCGCCACTTTCCGCCCCTCTTTGCAGGTACAAGTTCACCTTGTCCGCGCCGCACAAGCGCATTGCAGCCGCGCGCCACGGCATCATCAATGCCATCAGGGAAGTCTTCAACCGCAACAACATCTATTTCACGGAGCTGCGGCTGCACGCATCCCTGCCCTACGGCCCCGTGGGAGCAGAAGCGGGGCGAGCAGGGGCAGGGGCAGGGACGGATCCCGTGGCTTCGGCGGCGGCGGCGATGGCGGCGGGCGCGGTGCCGTGGGGCGGCGGCTGCGCGGCGGCGCCGGGGGCGGCGATGCCGGCGGCGCTCGAAGGGCCGTACGGCGGAGGGATGGGGATGCCGTACGGAGGCGGCGTGTACGGCATGTACGGCGGGGGCCCGGTGAAGTGAGAATGTGCGGTGTCTGGTGAGGGGGTGTCTTAAGTGGTGGGTGGGCAAAGCTTATGCTTCTGGCGTAATGGTGGGTGGGGTGGGTGTACGGGAAGAGAAGCATGGCGTGGGTCTTGGTTGCAATCGCAGGTGCTGTAGGTTGTAGCAAATGGTTGTTATGCTGCAGCACTTTACGGACTGGTCAATAGAGTTAGTTCAGGCGACGTCCCCCCGACTTGCTTGATGCATGTGCGTAGCGGGATAGGGAGTGCGGACGGCAACCTTTACTGCGGGGAGCTTCGGGATACTGGTCACTGCGCCTTACGTCAACGAAGCGAATTAGCACTCAATAAAAGTGCCTGGGGTGATGTGTGTGTGGCTCAGTCGCACAGCGGTACATTGGTGATCCGCAATGGGGACTCGTGGGAATGACACCATCGGGGCTACCCAAGATTGATGCGCAGCTGGAGGGAAAGGTGTATATTGCATATGTGTTATTGCGTGAGCGGGATCCTTGTGGGGGCGTGAGCAGGGGTAGCGTCGGCCTCGTGCACACCAAGTTGTTGGGGCGGAGGGGCGAGCGTGGTTGGTAGTTGGCCAAAGGCGATTGGTGCAATACCTCAGCGAGCGGTGGGTGCGTCGGGCATCGTGTGGCACCCGTTTTCCCGTGGTGCAGTAATATAAATGACCGAGGAGGACGTGCAGTGATGATTAAAGAGGAAAATGACGAGCGGTGCGGGAGCGCGTACTTGACGCAGCGGGAAGCCAAATGGCCGGTGCGGTCGTCACTCTTACGGATGGCGTGGGGTAGGACGGAGCAGTCCTAGTACTGACACGCATTGCCACGACGAAATGTTCGCTGCTTCGCTCGCTTGGTTGGCAGGAGCGCGGTCCGGGGATTCATGCCATCTTGTCATATGTGTGCAGGACAGGAGGTTGGTGCATACGGTAAGATGGGGGCCGGGGTGGTGCCTGAGCAAACAGCTTTTCCGCCGAGGCAGGGGCAGAGGGGCGGCCGCCGTGGCGCAGGGGTGTGCATTTGAGTGCGTGGGCCCCAGTGTGTGGGGTCCTTGGCGTTGGTACCGGCATACGCACTCTTGGTAACTGCAGCTGGTCGGGACGTGTCGGTCGTTGCTCGTTGGGAGTTGGTTGCGAGGCCCGGCAGCATGGCAGCACGCGGCCGTCTGATGACCTACAGTGTCAGGTTGTGCCGAATGCGCGACTGCCGAGCACTGCTTTGCCACGCACGCTCGCAGCACGACTGTGGATATGTGTACTGGTGATACAGGTTCTCGCGTCCAACCTGCGTGCACGGAATGGGGTGCTGTAAGCCTGTAACCGCGCACTGCGTGAGGGCGCGTGCTGCTTCAGTTGCTTCCTGTCGGCATGGCCCAACGCGTTACCAGCTCTGCTGCTTTGCTGGGGGCTTTTCTGGTGTTCTGGAGTTCCACAGTTTAGCTTACGGTACGGTAAGTAACCGCAATACGACGTATCTGGGGGCAGCCAATGCGCGGCTGTCCTGGGAGTCCTGCCGCTGTGCCGTATAGCTTCACGGCAGACGCGACACAGCCACGGTACACTCAACACCACTTATCAAGTGGAGGAAGGTCGTCGCAACTGCGTCTCTCGACACGTGCTCCTCCTAGGGCGCCAGCCTGTGCCAACACCATCGTTTACAGCGTTCAGGTATCCAACGCTACCGTATAACATCCTGGCACACTCCCACGCTCCCAATCGTTGCTCTCAGCACTTAGGTCTCGCCCAAAATAGCACTTGTCAGCACCTCCGTAAGTCCGTATCACACGTCTCATCTCCCACCGTCGCACACCGCTTACCTTCCCTCAAGATAGCGGCTACACACAATCATCCTCGTCTCACCTCACGGCAGTGGCCACTCGCGCTCACAAAAAGGGTAATTGGGTCAACGTAATAATTTGCACTCCAGTACATGCATGCAACGCACCAACTATGACACGGCAAAAACTACCAACCGCTTACCGTGCTCCCACTTGCACACAGGGCACATCCAAGACACTCGATACAACCGATGCGCACAAAAAGCAGCAACTACGAAACTGTGAAAATACCAATAGGTCAGATGAAAAAGTCAATACACCAACAGGCCTAAGCACGGGCCCGCTGCCTGTAGCTGTAGAACCCTGCGCATTCATATGCTAGGCCGCGTCGCTGCGACCAGCCGCCCACGTCTTCAACACTGCACCCTGTGCCTCCCGCCCGCACTAAGGCGTGTTAAGCGATGAGCACCCACTCCCCCTTGCCCACTGTGCTCCCATGTGTATTACGCGCCAAGCACCCACTTCCCCTCCACGTCCGTCCGCGGACGTGCCGACAATCCCGGCAGGTCACCTCCCCTGCCCCCTGCACCTCCCGCCAGCTGCCTGTGTATTAGCGGCTGTGTATTAGGCGCTGAGCACCCACTTCTCCTCCACGCCCGCGGATGTGGCGCTCACGTCGTGGCTCGCCCGCAGCCCCGAGGCGCGCAGGAACGCGTCAACCGCCATGACGTCGTACGCGTTAACCACCACGGCACGGCGGTACGTCAGCGACATGAGCCCTGCAGTACGGCACCAACGGTACGGCACGTGGTGTGGGACCCAGGTGCGAGGCGGCGTGACGGTACCGACCTGTCCTCTAAGCTGCCAACAGGCACAGGCACTGCGTTAGGGTTTGCCTGACAGGATTTCGTGTTTCGAGTAGCTGCTGGGAGCTACATGGCCGTGCATCTGCGGTACCCTCTGCAACAGGTCCCGGCTTAACTGTAAGCGGGACAGGGTACCCAGAAACGCCTATCCCACACACCCTGGCATATTGACTTGTGCGCGTCGTCTAAACCCGACACCTTCCTTTCCTCATGGCCCCACGTGCAACCGTACGCAGCCCCAAAAGGCACTAGGGGCACTACCGCGGCCTCATACCGCGCTCTGCCTGCCGCTGCACGTGCCGCATGCACCACCTGCCATGCAGCCTCACCCAGTGGCTGCCGTACTCACCCCACAGGTTGGCGGGGCCCGTCAGCCGGACCTTGAACGACCGCTCGTCCTGCCCGTCCACCACGTCGTACACCTCCGCCTGCAGCGTACGGCAACCGCATATTGGCATGTACGGACATGTACGGCAACGCCTGCCAGACCGGCAAAGCAATCGCTGCGGAGGCATTGCCTCAACACGTCCAAGCCTCACTGAAGTACCGTCGCAAACGGTGGGCACACTGCGGCTAGCATTAACACACAGCACACCAGCTCCGCTGTTTGCCCTCTATGTTGCCTGTCGTACAGTGCCGTACCCTGCCGTACCTGCAGGGCGTACCCGTTGTCCACCATGACGTCTAGAAGCTTCTGCACGCCCTGCGCCACGGCGGGCAGGGGGCTGCCGGGGGGCAGGGGCGCGGGGGCGCCGAAGGTGGTGCCCTGGGGGGTAAGGCACACGGCAGGGCAGGGCAGGGAGGGGTTCAAAGCTCTGTTTCCCGTGTGGGACGGGGCTGGGCTCTGGAAGGGGACCAAAACTGTGAATCCACACAAAACAAAAAAGCGGTGCAGGAGCGCCACGGCTGGCGCCCTGGGGCAGGTGGGGCAGGGAAGGAGGCGAGGCGGGAACAGGAAGTATCGCAGCGCCCTTGGGCCCAGGGCTGTCGATGAAGCGTATTGGTCATTCCGTGCACACGAAATATATATTCATGATAGAACGCAAGTTACGCAGGGTAACGGTGCATTCAGCATTACGCGCGTACCCTGAAGCCGTCCTTGAGCCCGCCGTACAGCCGGTCCCCCGTCAGCGTGAAGAAGCGCCCAGGCAGCAGGTCGTTGTCGGCCCACGTGGCGTCCCGCCGTACCGTACGGTACTGGTTGGGCTCGTCGCACCCCTCGCAGTACTCCTGCAGTACAAGAGCGGTACGGGCAGCGGCAGGAGGGGGCCAGTCGCCAGCGGCGCTATGAGTATGGGGCTAGGTGTGGATGCGGGTGCATCGTTCATAGACACAGTTTCAAGGACTTACCAACGGTCCGTACCGTGGGTCCGTACGGCAGGGTACGGATTTGGAGCCAGTATGTGACTACCCGCACGGGGTGTGCACTACGGTAAGGGCATGTGGAGGCGCGGCGCAGGCACGTGCTTTCAGTCACAGCAGAGCAGGGAAGGGCAGGGCAACGGACCAAGCGGCACGTGCCGTGACCAGGGGAGGGCAGTCGTCAGGATGGGATGCGTTCATGCGTACCTTGAACACCTGCAGCCCCCGCGGCATCTCCCGCGCAATGGTGGCGAACTGGCTGTACGAGATGAAGTCGAAGTACAGCGGGTCCGCGATGACGCCCTGTACGGCAAGAGGATGTACGACTTTCGGGGCACTACTACCAGTACGGCAATGAGTAAGGGACCGCCGGATGCTACGCTAGCCGTACAGGGCGGGGTCACAAACGACACGTTTGCTGGGCGGGGCACGGGCGCTACGCGTTGCAGCTGCTTGCATGCGCAGTGGTCTTAACGGTGCACCCAGGTGCACCTGCTGCTTTCTCTGCGCAGGAGCAGCCGAGCCCGTCCGCCGACCCAGTGCATGCATACCGGTACGGGTACTGCGCACGTACTGCTGCCCCTCAGCCACACGCATCATCGTTCCGTACCCAACCGCCGTACCACTTTGGGCTTCAGCGGCTCGTACTGCAGGTTGTACGACTCCTGCTCGGAGGCGCGGAGCTTCCAGAAGGCCTTTTGGAAGTCGTTCTGCAGACCGGGCAGCAAGAAGAGGAGGCGCTTGTAAGCTGCTAGCTTCCCTCCGTATGCCGGTTAGGGCCATGGGCCCCCACCCCCACCCCGCTCCATCAACCCCTCTTACTCCCCGCATGTTTTCTCTCGGTTTCCCCACATCCCCTCCACACGTACGACTGTACGAGCAGTACGACACATGAGTCAGCCCGGCAGCCCACCATGGCGATGAAGTCGAGGTCGTCCACCGTCTCGTACGCGCTCCGCATCAGCAGTACGGCAAACGGTTGGCTGAGCGTTCTGCGGGGCCGAGACGCCGGCGTCAACTAATCAGCTTATGAGCATCCGCAGTGCGGCAAACGGTTGGTTGAGCGTCCTGCGGGGCCGGGGCACCGGCATCAGCTATTCGGCTTACCGGGCGCCGTACCGGTAACAGTATGCCAGGCAACTTCTGAACAAGAAACAGAGTTACGAGCACACCCTCTGCTTGCTGCTGCTCTTGTCTCGCAGGGCACGCACGTGCCGAGAGCCCTTGACCACCCCCTTGCAACGTGCGTTTGAACACGTGCCACAACTGGTCCGCCTGAACAGAATGGCTGATACTACTTTCTGCTGCAATGCTGCAGCTGCAGTTACAAGAACACATCGGCCTGGATGCGCTGATCCCCGGATAGCGGGAGGTGCGGTGCCACCCGGGTAGGCTAGAGCCTTGCGACGTGCCGAGGCCTTCGCCACCCGTGTTACCCTGCCTGCGCGCTTACCTCCGTGGATACATTATGGGCTCCGGCGCCGCTGGAAATATCTTACTGATGAAGTCCGATAGAGGTTCCGCAGCTTCGGCCTGCAGCGCGTGTTTGCAGAGCCAAGGATGACCGTCCCGCACCACTCATCGCACGCTGCGCTGACTATTGAGTGACCCACGGCGTTTGCTTTGGCATACTACGTGTCAATTAAGAGTAAAAATGCTTTGTACCTTGCAGCCGAGCCACTGCGGAACTGTTGCCAGTCCCAATAGCACCGCTCGCCGAGCGAGGGCCACCTCTTGACCAGCATCTTTGGGTCTGCTATTGAGTGCTGTACATTTGAAGCTTAGACGTCTTGACTTAATATTACATTGGCCCCTTGGCTTGCAGCCAAGTGCCGAAGTGGTTTGCATTTCCACGGTGCTTCTACACTATGGCGAGCTCCTATAGAACAATTGCATATCACATTAATGCGTCGACACCATGCGTGTCATCCGCACGCATGCGCAGATAGCAGGCCCAAATTCCATTTGGCTGGACCCTGCAGTACCAACACCAGTCACAGCCTTCCACCTCCCGCCTCTCACACAACGCGGCAAACCGGAACAACCCACCAAGCCCCCGCGCACAGTCATGTCGCAAAATGTTGATGCTGGCATGGCCACTACACTTGTAATGAACGCACACCGCCCTCTGAAAAGAGCCACCAGCCACCACCAGCTCTCGTGCTTCACAATCCGTCCCTGCACTCCTGGCCGGCCCGGCCGCGACGCCATGAGCCACAATGCCTCCCACCGAAGCTACGCACCCAAACTTCACACCCAGCTACAAAGAAAACAGGCTGGAAGTAGCCACGGCAATTACGTGCATTCACCTGCACCACTGTATATTGGAACCAGCCGTTTCTCACGGCCATCCACACCTCGTGCGCAATCCACCACCGAAACCTCGGCCCCACAAGGGCGAGGGCGTCAATAGCAATAGTCAGTCATCCGAACATGCCCACAACGCAATAGTCGCGCACGCACAGTCAATATCATGTATTTCATTGTCATCTCGCATAGGGTACTGCGAAAGGCAAGAGAACACCAGCCACTACGACGGAGCGCAGCGGACACGTGTCAGACACGTGCCTTGCCCCCACACGTGGCTGTCACAACGTCCACGGTGCTCTGGCGCTAGAGAGGTTACCGCCGTCACTACAGTCATTCCGCCCAAACGAGTCGAGAGTTGCACGCCGTGTAAAGCCCACCCCCTAAGGCATGCTAATTCGCAACCCCACTGCCCACCCACACCACATGGCAAAGCAGGCAGCTGCTAGCTACAGCTGACAAAACTGTAGTCCTACGCGCGCGCAGACATGCTGCATACCACACATCACACAATGCACAGCCTCCTTACCTCACCTTGGGTCTTGCCGCAAAGCAACCACCCTATGCCCCGGCCATCGCAGCATGCAAGTACCCTACAAGCTTGCCTCAATACTCCACTGCGCCTGTGTCGCCCACATTAGTCCACAGCCCCACAAAGGGTCTGATCCACATAGCACTACATAAGGCAGGGAATGCATGTGCGCCTATCCCATGCACACGCACGGGGCAAGCGAATGCGCCGGGTAGGTGCAGCAGGGCCGCTGGTGTTCCACAGCGCTCCAACCGCACCACACCCATTATACCGGTATGCCTGTTGTCCCACTACGCAGCCAGGTCCACCACTGATCAGCTACCTGCCGTGCGCTACGGTGGATCTCTGGGTCTGTGTGTCTCCCTTTCCTGGTACGGGACCGCGCCGCTCACATCATAACCCGGTCCGCGCGCTGCGACTCCGACTTCGCCAGCGCCTGCTCCTTGGCCACCTGCAAGCCGCAGAAGCCCACAGAAGCGAGTGGAGTCGAACCGCATGCTTTCCGCCAGGTGCGCATTGTGGCACAGCCCACACACGGTACCCTGACCACACAGGTTACGATTTTACAGCATCCGCCGTTGCTAACACCACCGCTTCGCCCAGCAGCACCTCCCCATCCCGGCTGAAAACACAGTACCGCAACTCCACAACCCACCTGCAGCTTCCGGATCATGTTCTGTTACACATCTGACACCATCCCTTACCTCAGCAGCCCATCCCGATTGTATCCGAGTCCGCAACCCCACAACCCCGCGACCCACCTGCAGCTTCCTGATCATGCTCTCAATCTCCTCCGGCGTCATCTCGTTCACGTCCGTGTCCATGGGCGCCGCGCCGTCCGCGGCCTCCTCCGCGGCCTCCTGCGGCGGCGTGTAGGCGCTCCCCTGCAGCAGCGAGCCGGGGTTGTACACCAGACTGCTGCGGCGCCGCGGGACGGCCGGGATGCGCATCGAGGTACGGCGCTGCGGGGTAGGAAGGAGGAGGGAGGGACGAGGGAGGAGCAAGGCAGGGTCAGGGCGGGGTTGAAGGGGTCAGGATAGGGTCCGGGTGCAAGGTGTTGGGGGCGCAACAGGGAGTAGCTGAGGTACGGCGCTGGGAGGGGAGGGAGAGGGAGGTGGGAGGGAGGGAGTGGCGGGCGCCGGGATGTCGGAAAGGCCAGGGTGATGGGTGAGAGCCGACAAGGAGCAAGGCGCCAACAGATGCTGTGTGGGGAAGGCTAGGGTGCGTGCAGATGGTGGGCTCAAGGGCGGCGTTGGCAGACATGCCTGTGAGCCGCTAGCAGGGACTTGCAGTTGGCAGTGTGCGAGGTCTGGGGCTGGCCAAACGGAGGGAGAAGATCCGGAGGAGCAGCGGACGCCGCGTGTGTCTTACCTGGAAGGTGCGCACCCAGGGGTGGTGCAGCAGCTCCATGACGGTGGGCCGGTCGCCGGGGTGCTTGCGCAGGCACTGGCAGATGAAGTCCTTGGCGAACTCCGAGATCTTCTCCGGGAACTCGGGCACCGAGTGCATGATGCGGTCCACGCTGTCCAGCTGCGTCTCGCCTGCGACAGCAAGACAAGACAATGTCAACCGGTATACGCCATGGCATAACGCATGGTACTCTATATTATGGTGTGCTGCAATGTGTGCTTTGTCCGTTGCGCCGTGCTTGGCTTGTTCCGCGACGGCGTGTTTACAGGCAGCGAGGCTGACCTGCAACCCGCACACGTGCACCCCTTGTCCCCTACCCGCGAAGGGCGGGAAGCCCACGACCAGCTCGTAGGCGAACACGCCCACGGCCCAGGCGTCCACGCTGTTGTTGTAGTGCAGGTAGGGGTTGTTCTTGTTCTCCTGCGGCAGGTTCTTGGGCGGGCAGCGCAGCACCTCGGGCGCCATGTAGTCCAGCGTGCCTGGAGTTAAGACACGCGCGGCAGGAGGGGGCCAAGTATGCCATCGGCGTGGCGTAGAGACCGGGCAGGCGCGGCATGCAGGAGGACAGCTCTGATGCCAGTATCTGCTGAGCCTGGCGGGAAGGAACAGGACGTCCTCGGACTGTCCGGTTTCCAATGCGTGGTGCTGCTACGTACTACCCCCATGCCACTGCACGCCCTTCAGCCGACAGCCGGCTGCTTTCCCGACCCCAGCCAGCCCCCGCACCTGCGCGCGTGACTGCTCGCTCCTCCGTGAGGTCGATGGCCAGCCCGAAGTCCGCCAGCTTGAGCACGCGGTGCTCCGTGAACAGCACGTTCTCGGGCTTGATGTCCCTGCACGAAAAAAATAAAACAGTCAAACAGAATTTTTAATATAAATACACGATACGAGCGAAAGCAATTAACTGCAACGCGCTCGGGCTTGATGTCCCTGCACGATGGCAACATCCATGATAACTACTACGCGAAAAGAGACCGAAAACGGTACGACGGCAGCGAGCTTGAGCTTGATGTCTCTGCATGTGCATGCAAGCAATAACACGGGCGGGCGTGCAAGCCTCTCGTGGCACGTGCCGTGCATCCGCCCTCAGGAGCGGCCCAACTGCAAGACGCGTCCGTGGGACGATAGCGGCGCTGCGCGGGACAGAGGCACTGCGGCAGCAGCACGCCGCTCGTGGGCGCACCTGTGCATGATGCCTCGCGTGTGCAAGTAGTGCAGCGCCAGCAGGAAGGGGTGCAGCACCATCTCCACCGCCTGCCGCTCGCTGAGCCGCCCGCCGTTCTTGTGCAGCTGGCGGTACAGGTCGCCGCCCTCGGCGTACTCCTGCACCAGCACCACGTCAGTGCCCTCCTGCAGGGTGGGGTAACGGGGGAGGTGTGGGTTAACGAGGAGGGGTCCCCCTGCGGTGTGGGGTGCATGGCCGGTGTGGAGTATGAGGAGCGGTCGTCCTGCAGGGTGGGGCGGAGGGTCGGTGTGGGTTACGGGGAAGGGTGAGGAGAGGGTGCAGCGGCAGGCGCTCGAGCATGTAAGCATGTACTCCTGCACCAGCACCACGTCAGTGCCCTCCTGCGGGGTGGGGCGGAGAGGCGGTGTGGGTTAACGAGGAGGGGTCCCCCTGCGGTGTGGGGTGCATGGGAGGTGTGCAGTACGAGGAGAGGTCCTCCTGCGGGATGGGGCGGAGGGACGGTGTGGGTTACGGGAAGGGGTGAGGAGAGGCATAGAGGCAAGCGAGGAGGAGCATAAGCATGGGGAAGGTGAGGAGAGTGATTCCGGTAGATGTGGTTCTATGGAAACACTGTGCAGCGATGTGCAGCGTGGCCTAGGGTTGGAGCCAACGGGTCGCGAGCAATGCACCGACTACAACGTCACGCCTCAACCAGCACTGCTTCTGCAGCAGAGGAACTCACCTCGAACGCCGCGATGAGGTGGATGATGTGCTGGTGCTGCAGGCTGCTGTGCACCCGGATTTCCCTGAACACCTGGTAGTGGTTCAGCTCGCACAGGTTCTGCATGTGGTACACTTTGAGCGCCACCATTTCCAGCGACTTCTTGCACAATGCCTGCGGGACAGGATAAGAAACGGTTATGACAAAAAGGAGTGCGGTAAAGGGAGCCCGCATACGCCATTGCTAAATGAGCTGCAACACTGGTGCGCAACATGTGTCTCTCCCTTGCACGGAGGCTGATGTTGCTTTGTTGAGGTAGTCCTTGCCGCCGCTGCCACGACGCAAATAGCTCGCGCGCTGTCCCAAATCCATGACCCTGCTCGCGCCCATTTGTCCGCCAATGTTGACCGCCGTCGCACACGCCCCATGTGCTCCGACCTCCTTGGGAGCCCTGCCGTACCTGGAACACAGTGGACGCGTAGCCGGTGTACATCTTCCGTATGATGTTGTAGTCCGACAGCGACCAGTGTTTCCGCTGCATGGCCGCGGGCAGCTGCGGCGACAGTGACACGAGCTTGCCCACACTACGACTCGACGCTGGGGGCTCCTCCGCCGCTGGCTGTGGCGGAGGCTGGGGCCGCAGCGGCGACGGCATGGGGGGCTGGGGCTGGGGAGGAGGCACAGGCTGGTGATATGCGGCGGGCGCGTGCTGCTTGTGCGCGCCCGAGGGCGACTGCGGGGCTGAGGCCTGCATGCTGGGAACGCTGTCGGCTGGGTGCTTTTTGCTGCTGCTGGGCGCCGCGTGGTGGTGGTTGCGCGCATCCTGCATGGCAACGTCCTCGGGCACCGTCGACATGTTGGCGTCGTTTGCTTGGTGCAGCTGCAGCGCGGGGAGCTGCTGCGGCTTGTGTGCAGGGATGGTACCCGGCGGGTACAGCCCCTGGGGCTTGGCGTACGTGGGAGGTGCGGGCATGATGCCAGCAGCAGCGGCCTTGGCTCGCTGCTTTTCAGCAGCGGCGACCGCTGCAGCCTGGTCTCGCGCCGCTGCACTGGTCCCGGCAAAGTAGTTCCCAAAAACCAGCTTGTTGTGGCCCTGAGGCTGCAGCAGTTGCTCCACTGCAGCCTTGCCCTCCGCGGTGCGGAGTGCCATGTCCAGGGCTGCCGGGGTCGACTTCCGTCGCCCGTTGCCGCTCGGCAACATCATGGCCGCCAAGTTCGGAGGCTGGCCCGGCCCCTTGGACGAAAAACTATTCTGGTTGCTCCCGATTTGCACCGGCGGCAGGGCCGACGCAGCGTTGGGGCTGTGGGGCTGTCCAGCGGCCATGTGGTCTTGAAGCATAGGGTGTTCCCTCAACGAGATAGGGTGCTGCTGCCCAGTCGACGCATTACTGCGCATGCTGGTGGCTGCGGACAGCTCAGCAGGGCCGCGCTCATTGTAGCTGCTGTTCTTGCTCTTCATGCCCTGAGTCAGCTTGCGCGGCGACCCCACCGCCGCTCCGCCTGGGCTCTCTGGGCCCTCAGAGTAGTCCGTCCCAGAGTAGCTTCCATCTGAGCGGTCACGGAGGGAACTGCCTCAGTACTTTACGCAACCACCTGCTCGGACATCCCGCTGAACAGTCCAGGTGCACTAGTTGCTTCAACATGCCGACAGAAAAGCAATTTTATTGCCACTCCCCCAGCAAAGCTTCCTTCGGCCTTGCAAGGACCCCAAGCATGCGCATGTGCAGTGGGGGCCGTGGGGACCTTGCCAAACCTCCGCAACAGTGCAAGCGCAAGATAACAGATGCTCACCCTTCCGGCTGGCACTGAAGATCCTGTCCCTGAACCTGTTGGGTGCGAGGGGTGACCAGGGGACGACACTGCTGGGTCTGCAGAGCCAACAGAAATATAACCTGTGACAGCGCCAAGCCCTGGAACGCTCTTACTTTTTGACTTTGTTAAGCATCCTGGTGAGCCCGCTTCAGTGTCCAGTCCTCTCAGGCCTCTGACCTCGCTCAGTCCGCAAACCCGAGACCGCATAGCCGACCTAAACCTCAAATCAGAAGCTGTCGACCGTACAACACATGGGAACGCCTTCACACATCAGTGCCTCAGTTTTTGCCCGCTTGGCCGGGTACTGCTATGGCTGTTGCCGGCTGCCGGAATGAGAGATTGAACAATAAGCGGGGAGGCTTCCGTCTATAGTCGCTGCGTCGTCGCTTGTTTGTTGTGTCGTGCCCAGGTCGTGCCCGTTGTACCGCAATTGCATTGGTTTCGGAACCGCTTTAACTGGACTTGGACGCGCTTGCCTGCCATTGAACATATATGACAGAATTATTCGGTGATTGATTTAACTGTACAGAGGGGCTCAACTTGTATCGTCGCGGCAGGAAAGGCATGCATCTTTAGGCACGCACAACTGTACGTGAGCGGCTGCCGGCCTGACAGGAGATAAGTTATATGATGCTTACTCAACAACAGTTACAGCGGCGCCCTGCGTCAACAGGGCGCCACCAGCCCCGGCCTTTCTCCAGTCGGAGCCATGGAGCACCGCGACCGAGCTCATGTGTCTGCAGAAATGCAGCGGCAGCAACCGGCACCGAGGTGGCAGCGCCTGCTGACGCGGTGCGTCGCGCGACGTTGCGCTTAGCCGGACGTTACTTGGGCTGTGTGAACTTGTGGTGCGCGATACGGCTGTCCCCGTTGCAAAACCCCTCCGCCCATGCGCTCCCTCCTTTCGGGCACGCACATATCAAATATCGTAGGCCACGAAGCCGAGTGCCAAGGCGGAGGGTGGCCGGTCCTCTGCACCCGTGGGGAAAGCGGAGAAGGGGCTGATCGACACGCAGCCCCCACGCGGTGGGTCGCCCAGCCACCTGCGTACCCTAACCAGCAGCCGTCTCCAAGGCCCGTTTGGGGTCGAACCAATGGAGCGGGGAGATTCGAGTTGCAGTAGTGTCTCTGCACCATTTCAGCGCCCAGTATGGCAATGCCACTCCAACACGCTTCACACCGCACCTCACCGCAACGCAACGCACCGCCAGCTTCCGGTACCCTTCCAGCCGCCCTTGCCTGCCGCTCCACCCTATTCTGCCTCCCTCGCTCGCACCGTCCTCCTCCCCCTCTGCACCTGTACCCCCCGGCCGCCTTCAACGTCCCAACCACCCACACCTCGCCTTTCCTCCTTCTCCAGCCACTGTTCCACACCACGCTCATAACGGTCCTTGCCACAGGCACGCGTGACTTCTTCCCGGAGGACATGCGCCTGCGCAACTGGCTGTTTGGCGAGTTTGCAGCAGTTTCCGCCGCCTTCGGATTCGAACAGTTCGACGCCCCGGTGCTGGAGAACGAGGCGCTCTTCGTTCGCAAGGCGGGCGAGGAGATCACCGACCAGCTGTACAACTTTGAGGTACGGCACGGGCGCTCCGGCAGCCGGCGCCGTACCGGTACTGCATGCACGGTTGCATGCAGCCGTACGTGTGGGTGGCCCAGTGGCGTTCGGAAGAGCCCATACAGTGGGGCGAGGGGTCCCTGTACACTGGCGAGAGCTAAAAGGCGTGGCGCAAACTGGGTTTGATGTTGGTGGGCGTTGAACATGTGCAGCAGGCCGGCCGGTCTGGACGACAAAGCAGGGGCGGGGCCAGTAGGACGAGTACGGTAGTAAGCAGTGTGTAGGGTCACAGACCACGAGGGGCGGACAAAGGGTACCTGCACCCCACAGCCAGGTACCCTCTGCAAGGCAGGACCCACCCGCACGTTCACCACACACAACCCCATACCCAGCGCCGCCTACACGGACGCTCCCCTGCATCCCGACTCCACGCGACATCGCGCCCGGCGCGTGGCCCTTCGGCCCGATCTGACGTCCCCCTCCCTGGCTAGTTACGCTGCTGACCTCGTCCCGAGCAGGCGGACCCTTGACACAAGCGATCGCGCCGGGGCACGCACACATGTGGGGGACCTGTTGACCTGGAGGCCCCCGCAAACCCCGTGCGCGCGCATAATCAGGTGTCCCTCCCACGTCTGTTGCCCACGTCTCTTGCCACCCTCCCACCGCGCAGGACAAGGGCGGGCGGCGCGTGGCGCTGCGGCCCGAGCTGACGCCCTCCCTGGCGCGGCTGGTGCTGCAGAAGGGGCGCACGCTGCCGCTGCCCGCCAAGTGGTTCGCCATCGGGCAGTGCTGGCGGTACGAGCGCATGACGAGGGGGCGCAGGTGAGGGGCGAGGACGCGGTATGTGGGTTTGTAGGACCCCGGCAGGCCATGGCACGTGCTGACTTAAAAGCACGCAACGCACGCACGCCAGGGGGCGCAGGTGCGTGGTATGAGTTATGATACTAGTAGGCTGCAAGGGGACGAACGGAACGCCGTGGGGACCAGAAGGAGCCAAGTGGTTCGCCGTGGGGCAGTGCTGGCGTTACGAGCGCATGACGTGGGGGCGTAGGTGAGTGTGGAAGCAGCGTTGCGTTGCGAGCAGTACCAGTGGAACATGGTCAACATGCGTGGCCTGCCCGCTAGCAGTAGGACTCATTGACACCGAACGTAAGAACAAACTTTTAATTACAACAATGAGTCTCAATTAATTTTTTCGCCATTCCATGCAACCCACCCCCCAGGCGCGAGCACTACCAATGGAACATGGACATCATTGGTGTGCCCGGGGTGGAGGCAGAGGCGGAGCTGCTAGCGGCCATCGTCATGTTCTTCGAGCGCGTGGGGCTGAGCAGCAAGGACGTGGGCATCAAGGTGTCCAATAGGAAGGTAGGAGCAGGGGTGGTGGTGGTGATGGTGGTGCGTGTGTATTGGCGGGCTGTGTATTAGGGCGCAGCTGCTCGCGGCCACGGTCGTGCTCTTTGAGGGCGCGGGGCTGAGCAGCAAGGACGTGGGCATCAAGGTGTCCAACAGGAAGGTGGGAGCAGGGGTGGTAGTGGTGCGTGTGTATTAGCGGGCTGTGTATTAGGGGGCACCTGCTCGCGGCCATCGTCATGTTCTTTGGGCGCGTGGGGCTGAGCAACATGGAGGTGGGCATCAACGTTTCTACCAGGGAGGTGAGGTGTGGGGGAAACAAGGGTGTGTTACGGTTGTGGACTGCCGGCAGGTGCGTAGCCACCAACGTTCCTACCAGTAAGCTGATCCGCACGCAGGGCTACGATATGCTCGGGATAAAACCGACGTCCTCAGGCCGGAACCCCTCAGTCTCGTGCAGGCACCAGCGTTCCGCGATCCCCTGACGTCTTACATGGTCTCCTCGCGTTTACGCGTACCCCCACTGCCCCTTACTTTCCACTTGCAGCTCTTAGACCCCTGCCTTGCCCTCTACCTCCCTCCAGGTGCTCCAGTCGGTCCTGGCGCAGTACAACGTGCCGCCCGACTCCTTTGCGCGGGTGTGCGTGGTGGTGGACAAGCTGGACAAGCTGCCCAGGTGGGTGTGTATTAGCAGCAGGATTGAGGAAAGGGGGGACATGGAGGTGGGTTGGTGGTGGGCAAGTGGGCAAGCTGCCCAGTTAGGTGTGTATTAACCGTAGGGTGGGGGCAAGGGGGGACAT
>VFQN01002190.1_pt1 | contig 30870 bp, 21 predicted proteins | sample 3512371 | NCBI WGS metagenome assembly VFQN01 (sample SAMN10412370, study PRJNA504923) | tailings metagenome | isolation source: Replicate 2 from Balatoc abandoned mine | place: Philippines: Itogon, Benguet | collected 2017-08-28 | reverse complement strand
GAGACATCTGACAATTGTGATCAAAGAAAAAGGTTTCTCACGCCCGGCTGTTAAGGAAGAGGAATTTAAAATGCACTTTTAAAGATTTCTTGGATAGTCAATTTTCAAATTATACAAAATCTAATGAGAATGACTCACCTCTCATCGACCAATTTGCACAACAAATTCCTTTTCAGAACAAGACGACAATTATACCCGAAGCATGTAAAATTATATTAACTGCTCGTGGGAAGAATTTTAACAATCGTCCCTTAATTGCTGTTACCAGAGGCTCTGGTTGTGGAAAGTCTAAGCTCTTGGAGGAATTAAGACTTCATTTCGACCAATATCCTGACGTATTATGTAGCGCTATCACATACAATAATCAAATGGAAGATGACCCTGACTTAATCCCACAGTTGAATTACCTAAAACAATCTTCCTTAGCATTTAGTGTTGTGCTGAGAATGCTTAGCGGTTACTATGCATTACAACTTTATGATGTAAGGAAGAAACTTTTACCTTTTAACTATTCAAGACTTTTCCAACAGTTAGAAGATCAAGAAACTTTAATAATTCAAGAATTGCTACATGCTACCGTTCTTCATTTAGTTGAGAAATTTGAGCGCCAATTCCCTTCTTTTCAAATTAAGCAGTTTGTTCTTTTGATAGATGAGTCTTACAAAGCGCTCGAGAGCTTGAAAGCAACTGACGATCCTGATTTGTTTAATCGCATTCGATCTTCAATACTCGATGGAAAGATTGGCAATCGCATTGAAGGTCGTATGGTGATGACCTCACTTATTTTCGCCATCTTTCGGAAGACACCATCCGGTCGAGGAATTATACCATTGGATTGTGGTATAATTGACCCAAATTTCGTCGTGGAGCAGATTTGGAAGGAAAATTTTAAAAGTTCAGAGTACGTCTTGGTTAAAGATAAACTCTATCTCTTGGCGTGTGCCGTGTATAAGATCCCTAGGCTCGTGGAGTGGGCAAACAGCTCCATTAGTACCTTTTTGAGCGAGCGCAGAAGCACTTCACAAGAAAGTATAAAGTACGATGACTTAATCAAGTATGTGTTCAATGAGTTATACACGGTAATGGCTCGTTTGTACACGATTGAAGCGACAGAAGCGCACCTGTTACCTCTTTTATTTTCTATCCCAGTGCGACTGAACGATATTACAAGTGATTTCGATGTCGCTGAATTAGTTATGAGATCAATTTACACCAATCCTCTTAAAGAATTACTCACCAATGCGAAAAGAGAGGGATCCATGATCCCAGAAGGATCTTTGTTTCGAGTGTTATCGTCCAATTCTTTGTTCAATGGTATTATAGACGCAATTATGGATATTGATTCAACAAAGCCTCACTTAAGAGGAAAGCTCTTGGAAGACTTAGTATTTCGCTGGATTGAAATTAAAAGCTCTATACTGTCAAAGGGATCAAGTCGATTCAATTACCAACCATCAGTTGGTAAATTCTTCGGCATCGAGGCGAAAAGAGTAGCGAAACCACCCTTGAGGAAGTTGATGGCAAGTCTGTATCCTATCCCTCCTTCAACGGATGTAGGAGTAATTGCATCGCCAAAGCGTCTCGAATTAAAGCTGAATAAAGAGCCGAAGCTATTCTTTAAGAACTTAGACCAGTACTGCGATGAATCGGAAGGGGTATTCATGATTCAATCTGCTCCAGATGACTGTTTCGACTTGATGCTAATTCTTCGCGCTCCTTGTCAGCTGCCATTCATTATATTCCTCGATATGAAATCAGCACAGTCTTCCAAGTCAATGCAGGCATCCTTTGATACTAAACAGTACACAACACTATCATATCAACTCAAAAAATTGCCAGCTTCTAAAAGAAATCTCTATACAACTCAAAAAATTGCCAGCTTCTAAAAGAAATCTCTATATTTCCCTAAGAAGCAGAAACTTTCTTTATCTCTATTTCACAGATTGGAATTTTCACCAATCCTTCAACCAAGAGATCGATGATTCGTGCTACGTTATGAACGAACAGGAAACAAAGAGTTGCCTAACAGTATTGTTTGATGTGTACAAGGCTGCAAGCAGGTTAGGAGAGGTCGAATAATTGTTATTCTTTAAGAATTGTTCGATATTGCTTTTTTGAATGTATAAGGTTTAAATATTATCACTACTATTATCACTTATCATTTACTGAACATTTCGTGCAGATTCAGAAATAGACAAGAACAAAGCATTAAAGTGTACATAGACAAAGAATAAGTTCAAATATGACCGCAATCTCTGCGGCATAAAATCAAAAAGGTTTTCGTGGACATTTCAAAGGAGATTTATGGCATATGAACAAAGGACTAGAAAATCAATCAACGGATTGAAATTCTCCAGTCTTTGAAGAAAAATCAAAAGAGGTCATTCGACCAGAAAGAAAAAAAGAAAAAAAGAACAGGAACGAAGTTCAGAATGAAAATAAGGTCAAAAGAAAAGACTTGTCATTTGAGGTCATATCATATGTACATATTTATGTCAATTCAGAAGATGTTTCAAGGACTTTTATCCAATCACTTCGAATGGAAAAGAATAGTTATAAAGCACTAAATCCCAATGATATAATCGTTCAACTTTCTCGATCAAATTCTTATTATAAAAATATCCATAATTCTTTGGAGTCTTTGCCTGCACTTGAGACCATGGAATATTACCAACATAATAAGTAACAAAATCATTTCGTTTGGAGAAGTGTTGCTTGGAGGAATACTTTAGCTGATAACGAATCCCAATCTTCTCAAAGATTCTTTGGAAACCTTTATCGCTTTCTTCCACTTTCACAATCTCTTGGAAAATTGGTGGAAGGGGCGTTGGATTTGTTTGATTGCCTTCTTTCGCTTTCTGGTTTTCCATATATACAAAGCGCTCATAATACTGTGATTGAGGGCCAGCATGCTTCGTTGCAAAGTATTGTAGGACATCAGGAGTCAATGACAGTTGATAATCAATAAACTGCTCAAAAGTAGCATCCTTCAAATGACTCGGAATAAAAGCATTTAGGAAGGGTGTTTTCATGACATACAGATAACTGGAAACAGCACGATCAAACGGGTTCCGAACGACTTTAAAACGAAACCAATCTTTATCATAATACATACAAGCAGTTGCTTGTCCACAGCTTCCGTAATAGCGTTCGCGGAAGACATGAGGCCATCCATAATAATGGACATCTTGCTCAAATCCTCTCTTATCTAAGAAGCTTACGACAGCCGCTGTGCAATCCGCCTTTGGGGTAAACTCCATCAAGATCTTGCGCTCTGCATCGATCATTGCATACTCGTCTAATGCATATCCGTAGACACCATGACGAGTCATACACTGTGCTGGCTTTACACACTGATTTAGCCTTTCAATGGCCTCAGCTGTAACTCCTTGAAAGGTGTAAAGATTTGTTGTGGAAGGTGGCTGGTGAACCCTTTCAGAATCTTGTGACGGATCTTCATGTTGATGCGGATTTTGAGTGTGTATCGAGACGCTTTGTCTGAGATGTGTAGTAGCAGCCCTCGGTGGAGGATATGGGAGATCTCTGTGATATTGTGGTGGGGGTTGCGGGACAGGTGGCCTTGGATGTGGGTAGGAGGATTGCCTCAAATTATATGGAGGCATTGGTCCACTACTACTTTGATAAGTTCGACGAATTGGTGAAGCAATTTCAACATTTTCACCAAAAACAAAAACAATCCACCAACTCACCAACAAAACAAATTGTAACTGCAATATCATTCAATCAATCGTTGATGAAAGTGAAAGAAAAAATAGATATAATAGAACAATCCTAATAAAATATGAATAGAAAAAAGAAGTAATTGTAATTCTCCCTCACAAACTATTCAACACTAACACTACTAATACCACTACTATACTATCACTCTACGCTGTGTCCCTTCAGGTTAGTAGTGATGATTTATGTTTTATTGATTTAAGATTTTCATTTTCTTTTTTCCAATCTTTTCTCCTCCATAGCGTAAAATTGATAAACATTTAAGAGTTGCGTAAATTTATGCAAAGTTGATTTTCATTTTGACTGTACCTTTGATTGAAGAAATGAATTCTTTGAGATGGTTGATTTTTTATGTAGTCTGGATGTATACAATAATTTGTATACATGGTGAAGAAAATAAAAGTATTTATAACTTTGAAGGAATTACACGCGGTGGTTGGCAAAAATTTACACTTGCTTGTAAAAGACCAGAAAGATGTGATAGATATGGTATCTATGGTTATGCGATAGATAATTATGCTTTAATTGATACAAAAAGAAAAGTATTAATGGAATTTACCCCAAAAGCGAGTTGTACCTCAGCGGTTATCGCATTCTTTGAATCGGTTGGCTTTGAGTATGGGGTGGATTATAAGGGTTGGCCACATGTCTTTCGAGATAGGTACTACAATCCTCGTTGCGGGCATGCAACCGCATGTCATTATTTGAACCCGAATTGGTTTCGATTTAAAGTTGTACGAAACCCTTATGAACGAGCTGTCTCTTCTTACCTTTACATTATGAGCAATCCAATGTTTGTCCCATTCCTACCTCCTGTTGGAAACGCCTCGTTTGAACAATTCATCGATTATTTAGCTACTCTCCCGTTGCATGAATTTCAAGAATATGCGACTCGTCATGCTGCACCTCAAAGCCAGAATTATGAGCGATACGCTTTTGAGAAGAACTTGCCACCAATCTTTCATGTCATTGTGAAAGCTGAAGAGAGCGAGATTGGTATCCAAGCTATATATGATCGTGTTGGTGTGCGATACGAACTGAAACCCCTGGTTAAACATCATCAGACACGTGATGATTCAGTCCAGAAATATGTTGGTAATCTCTCATGGATTGATGTGAGGGATCAAGTCCCAAAGAGTTATGGTTACTTCTATTCTCATTCACTTAAGAAGAAAGTTGAAACCTTATATAAATGGGATTTACAGCTCTACAATTACACTTATCCTTTCAATACTCCTCTGATTTAAATTATTCTGATCTCTAAGACCAAACCATTGTTCAAGTTTTTTTTTTCTCTGTGAAATTCTAATTGTTTCCTTGTAGAATAAAGATCCCTTGTTCACTGCAAGAATTGCGTGTTTCTTGAATTTTCTTTGTCTTTCATTTTTGTTTGTTTTTCGGTATGAGTTGTGTTTGGTAAGATATAGCTCTATGCTCTCTTCCAAGTATAATTAACCACTTCCACATCGAAAAGATAGCTTTATTCTTTAGGTTGAATACGATTAGCGAATTGTAAGTCCTGAATCTTTGAGAAGAGGGTATCAAAAATACATTTCCTTTCTGTGTTGTTTATTTGAAATTTTAGATGATTTTTTTTTAATAATCTTCTATTCTACAAGATACAACTCAAAAGATTTGTATCTGATTCTTAAGGGATTCTTCTCCATCTACCAACACCACTCGCACCATGACCACCTTCAGAACCATCACGATTTGGATGAGAAAGTTCTGATGGAAGCATATCTAACTCCAAACACTCGAATCCCACTGGTTCTAATAAGCCCTTGACACCCTCTAAACTCACAGCAAAAGGAGGACCCCCAACTTTATTCACATTAATAGGAAAAATTAAAGTGAGAAGAATTCCATTTGGTTTTACCAAATTTGCCATTTGCCTCGCCCAATCTTCTCGTATAGATGGATCCAAAGCACACAAGAAGGTGTAGTCGTAAACAAAATCAAATTTCTCTTCAACGTCAAAGAAAGATTGCAAATGAAATTGTGCATTGTGTTTGTAAGGGAATTCTTCGATATCAAGGCTTTCCAATCGTTCTTTGGCCGCTTCAACTGCAAGCGGAGCTATTTCTAAGCCAATCGCCACACGGTTTTCCGACGCTAATAGAGTCACATCGTAACCTCTTCCACAACCTGGGACAAGAGCCTTCCCCGACGGAATTAAACCTTCATTCTTCAGCTTGACAAGTAATGGCGAAGGACAATTTGCATCAAACGCTTGGCCAGGTTTAATTCCCTTTGACCACACTTCTACAAAAAAAAAAGTTCATAACAGGTTTTAACAAAAAAAATCAAAACTCTTACCATCCCATCTTGGATGGGCAAATTCAGAGTTAGATGCCATTTTAAATAAAAAAAATGACTATCCTAACATCTTCATTATTCAAGGATGTTGTGAATTACTCATTACTCTCCGACATTCTCTCTACGAAAAGTCGAAAAGTCGAAAAGTGCAGAGATTGCTCGATTCCCCATTCCCCATTCCCCATTCCCCATTCCCCATTCCCCATTCCCCATTCCCCATTCATTCCCCGCTACTGTTAAATTTGTTCCGGTGAAGTAGAAGTGGTCGAGGTCGTGTCAGCTTTCTCTGCCAATAGGCCGCCCTCTATAGCTTGACACTACTGTTCTTGTTTTTATCAATCAATTCTTCATTCTATGAAAGGAAATCATGCCAGAGACATCATCCTTAGATCTATTTGGTAGATTTCGTAATGGTGAACTTCAAACAGAGTATCTTTTACATTGTATGCAAAAAAGATCGAAAATATCATTTGCTATCGTCGCATTTCTATTTCTTGTATGGTCTTTTACAGAAACTGTAGCATTTAAACTTTCTAATGATAATGATAGTGTTGGTGGATGGAATTCAAAAGTATTAGGTTTATTTGCTGCAGTATCTTTTCTTTTAACTTTTCTTGCTATAATAACATTAATTATTCTATGTTTATCATATTTTACACCGAATAAATATCAACATATTTATTCTTATTGTCAAGTTTCATTTATTATTATGATTAATTTAATTTATATTGTGAAGATTTTCCGGTATATTTATGTTGGGACACCTAATTGTCTTCAATATAATTTAACAGAATTAATTACAGATAATTTACCATCAACTATTTCTGTTTCTGCTTCTGATTTAGATGTATTAAAACATTTAGTATCTCTTGCTAACCTTCCACCAACCTGTCCTTCAGAAAGAAGCTTCCTCTCAAATGCATCATATCAAGTAGTTGTGATGATGAGTTTTTGTCCACAGTTAATCATGGCAATTTTATATGAACCAAGACTTTATTTAATATTACTTTTTCACTTATTTACCTCAGCTTTCGTGTGCTATTTAATACGATCATCATTATATTGGCTCCTGCCAATGCTATTAACTTTTATTGTCTTATGGTTCTTACTCGCTGAACTTCATTTCCAAAGAGTTCAAGGTTTTTTAAATCAAAGAAAAATTCGTCAATTATTAGAAGAAAATGAAAGAAATGCTGATGCCAACCATGCAATGGAATTAAGAAGTATGATTGGTAATGTTGCCCATGATCTAAAGACAGTAAGTACTCCTTCATGTACTCTAGTTCCTTTATGAACTTCCTCTCTTCTCTGATAGCCTTTAGCCTCTTTCACCAGTGGATTGGATGTAATTAAAGATATCTTAATGACAGCACAAGAGAAAGCTAAAGCTCAAAGTTCTTCCCCTCAAAATAAAGGAGCTGCATCCATCATCGAGGGATACAATGACTCCTTCGCCTCCATTAATTCCTGTCTTACAAACATTCGAAACACAAATGCCTTCATGCTTATGACCATAAATCGTTGTATTGACTATACCAAAGCAAGTAAAGGCATGAAACTTGTCCCAAAATATGAAACTGTTGATTTACGTGAAACATTACAATTCCCAATCGAATGTATGAATAATATACAAGAAAGAATTAAAATACAATTATTATCATTAAATGATGATATCTGTAGTCATATTATTACAGATAAACAATGGTTACAAGAGAATTTATTATGTCTCTTATCAAATGCTGTCAAGTATAGCACTGAAGGTAATGTTACTATTAAAGGAACATTACAAAAAGCAACAACAATAACAACGAGTTGGCCACAACCAATAAATAATAATATATTGAAAAGAGAAATATCAATCTTTTCAACACAATCATCTATTAATACCAATAAAATTCTTCCTGTTAGTAATGAAGATACTGAATTATTAGATACTCCTATTAGTGAGACACCAAGACCACCATCAGCTCCATCACCTGTGATGTTACATTTTGAAATTGAAGATACTGGTATTGGATTATCAGAAGATGCAATGAAAAATTTATTTAATCCATTTAAACAAGCACAACGATTAGCTGGTGGTACCGGATTAGGTTTATATAGTCTTGCAAAGAGAATTGAAGCAATGAAAGGTAGTTATGGTGTCCAAAATCGACGTGATGGTAAGAAAGGATCATTATTTTGGTTTTCAATACCATATAAACCTGATAATACTTTATCAGTTGCTGCATCCTCGTTAATGGATTCACCAGCATGGTCCACCATCAATGGTAGGGGTAATGACAATAACTCTCCTAATGATGGAAGTGGAATAGGAGGAAGGAAAGGATTAGAAATATTATTAGTAGATGATTCACCACCAATATTAAAAATGTCATCCATGATGTTAAAAAGACAAGGACATAAAATAAGAACAGCAGAAAATGGTGAAATTGCATTAAAACGAATTGAAGAAAAATGGATAAGTTCAGGTAAAGGATTTGATTTAGTATTAATGGATTTACAAATGCCTGTCATGGATGGTCTTGAAGCAACAAGACGATTAAGAAAAATGGAATTAGAAGGAAGAGATTGGATGGAAGTAACAGCTATTAATGATTTCTCTAAGAGTAATGATAATAATGATGATAAAGTTCATCCTATTGTACCATGTCATCAATTAATCTTTGGTGTATCAGCAAATTCTGATCATGAAACAATGAAAGATGCTTATGCTGCAGGTGTTGATGATTTCTTTGGTAAACCATTCTCTTTAACAACTTTTAATCAAACTATTGAAAGATTTTTCAAATTATAATTTCTAAATTAGAATAAATAAATTGATTCACTTGTCTCTCTATGGTTTATTCCCTTGCTTTGCTTTGCTTTGCTTAGTGTTTGTTCTTTAACAAGTTATTTTCATGTGTATCTATCTTCTTGTTTCTTGAGTAGCAGTACTATACCCTCTTTTAATTGTTCAGTCGAATGCTGTGTAGCGTGGTGATCATTTCATTATGTACCAGTGTTAATATTATTTGTATGTCGTAGTAGTTGGTCTTTTCCCCCTTCTATAAAGAGTAGCTATAGTCGTAGTACTTCGCAACATTTTCCTTGTTTTTCCATTTATTCATTTGATGGTTTGTTTGTCGTTCGTCTTTCTATCGCGTTTCCTTCTCCTTTATCAGAAATAAGTATGATATGGGCTAACTTCATTCGAAGAAGTTTGCCATCTAACTGAATTAGTCAGCTTATATATATACCCATATATGTCTGAACATTAAACAATAATTTCAAGATAAGATAGACTATAGAAAACAGTATAATAAAACTTATTTCTTACCTCCTCCCGCAATATTTACTACTCATGAAATTATTCTTTTTATTCTTATTCTCCTTTCTTTTTTTCGTTCATTCATTCCTTTGGTTCATTGTTTATTTTTTTTTTATGATTCATTTGTTTGTTTCTTTGTTTCTTCTTTCTGCTATTGTTGTTGTTGGTAGTGTTTTTTTTTATGATGATTATTTATTTCTAATTTAATAACTTTTTTTATCACCTCATGGAATTTCAAAATCTCAATCCCTGGCAGTGGGCAGCTGTGATGTCATCTTCTCTCCTCTGACGGCATCGCAGTGATTGATTTCAACAACAAAATCGTCAAATCTGCTACATCGACAATTTAGTTATAGTTTTAAACAATGATCTGTATCAGCTGTGAGGAAGATGATTCACTACTATTCACATTCGTTTGCTCTGAATTCGAATTAGAGTTGGAATGAGAAGTTCTACTCGAGTGACGATCACTCTTTCTTCGTCGTTTCCTTGGTCGTTGATCATTCGTTAAATCCACAAATGAAGAATCTAACATTCCTTCTTCTTCAACTCCTTCCGCCAGTAACACAGCAACTTCATGATCATTCGCAGTTGGCGGAGTTGCAGCAGGGGCAGGAGGTGTTGGAGGTGGAGGAGGCACAGGTATTAACGCATTTATCGCATTTAAAGTTGTCTGGAAATTACTTAATGGTTTATAAATTGTAGATAATTTCTCTGTTAAATTCGGTAATATCTCTTGATACCATTTCTCATGATAATAATCTTTCACATAATTAAAAATAAATTCATGTTTCACTGATGAAGCAGCATTTGTTGTATAATTCGTTTGTAAATGTGTTAAAATGGCAAATTTTAAATTATTTATCATAATATTATAATTATATTGTAATGATTGTGGTGCTAATCGTTGTGTATATTGATATCCTGGTTCATTATAAAATGGTTCTTCAGTAAAGATTAAAAATAAGATTGATTTTAATACTTGTGTTAAGTTGGATGTCTTTGGTGACCATGGTTCACCTGCCCATGTCCCTAACAAGGATAAACAGACCTTCCCACAGTTATATAAATTAGGATTAAATCGTACTGTGCCACCACCAGTTGTCATAAATTGTACTTTAGGTGATGAAGATGGATAATCAGCTGGTATAAGAATATGGAAAACATAAGTACCACCATAGTAGGGTGAATCAGGATTAGTAATATGCATTAATGCTATTAAATAATTAGGATGTTCTTCACTTATAAATAATACTAATTCATCCATTAAATTTTCTTCAATAAAATTTAATTCTTTTAACCACGCTTTAGAACATTTCACATATCCTGGTGAAGAGGAAGAAGAAGTGGAATAGGAAGGAGAAGTTAAAAAATAATGATTTTTCTCAATATCCGGGAGATGAAATACCCTTTGTTTTGTTGGTTGCACTCCATGACTACCTCCTTCTTTATCAGCATCCTCTTTCTCGAGATCAATAGTATTTGGTGGAAAAAGAGTTGAATCACAAACTTCCTTTAGCCAAGGATTTTTACCAGAAAAAATCTCACGGACAACGGAATCAAGTAATCTGCTGTAACTCGAGGTAATTAGCTCCTGTACTTGTTGCATACGAGCAAACGGAACTATAGAAGACGCTGAAGGAGATGACAAAGGAACAGAAGAAGATGACGAGGAGGAATTTTCAATTGGCGCAATGTTTGCACTCACAGTGGAAAGACTTTGATCGCATCTTAGCAATATTTTATAAATAGAGGCAACATATGTTGAATGTCGTGAAATCTCTTCACGAGATAATTGTTTTAATATCATTGTTAAGATATCAATTAATGGTGATTCAATCATCCATTCTGCTGAATGAAAATCAGTTATTTTAGAAGTAAATACTTTATCAATTTGTTCAATAATTTCTTCTGATTTTGTTTTTGTTGTTTTCTGTGTAGTTTTCGGTTTACTTCCACCAGACCCACCATAACCTGAAGTATATCCAATACCTTTACCAATAGTAGAAGAGGAAGAAGCACCAGTCGTTGAACCAAGAAAAATACAAAAATTTTCTGGGAATAAAGAGAGTAAAACTTGTTCAAGGTAAGCATACCCTTTAATCTCATCTTTATAAATACTATATAAATCACTAATAAGCGAATGAAGATTTGTTTTCGAAGATTTTCCCTTTGGTGTTAGTTTAATATGTTCTAAAAAGGGGATAACAGGAATGCGATCTAAGTGCAGGACGACTAATTGGATTATTTCCGTTAAACTTTGTGAGGAAGTCCAATATTTTGGACAAAGTATTGGATGATAATAGATTGCTAAATAAGAGATAGCAGGTAACAAATCTAAAGGTTCAAATGTTGGATGTGAATCTGGATAATTTGGAAGAAAATGAATGGCAATACGGTATTGACGATCTTTATGAATGGTACTTGATATTAATAGGGTTGGACTATAACAGAACTCTTCTTCGTCATAGTTCCACTGGCAAGATACCTTGAGGCGAGTTGTAATAACAATTTCCTGTAAAGCTTGATAAACTTCAGTCAGAGCCGCATTCTTCTTTCTCACAAGTCTCATCTCATAAGGAAATTCATTCTTCGATTCCTCTTTTGCATCAACATCAACAATGTCAGAGGTCAAATCAACAATCATTGTTACACACCCAAACAGAGGTAAAAATCTTACAAACTAGAGAAGGTTCTAAAATGAAAATGAAGGAGAGATAATTTGAGATAAAGGAACATACGATTTTTATAAATCTCAAGAATTCCAATAATCGAGAAATAATATTTGACGATGAAAACGGGGGCTTGCACGATTTTCACAAAATATCTTCACTCCCTTTATTGCATTGAGTTGTGTTGTGCCTATTTGGTTGGACTGTTCTCAGTCATTCGATGAGATGAAAAGCCCATTGAGAGGAGGTAAGTGTTCATATTAAAATAGAATATCTTTTTATGAATGTGTAGTCTCTCGAACTTTTGACGAAGAAGATCAAATAGTGAGAATAGATCAAACAACAATGAAAGATGACAACTTCCAACAAAGCATGGTTACTATTGGAGACAACAGAAAAAAAAAGCGAAAGTGGAATACTGAAACATCAGGTTCTTCATCTTCACCTATCGAATTTGGGGAAACAGCAAGTCATATGACACGAGCTTCTGGTAGCCGTCCGCGAACTTCTGGTTATATTCGAGCTTTACATGTTTTAAAGAAGGATATAAGAAGAAAATATCAAGAAATGTATTCGAATGTGATAAATTCTCACGATACTTGGTTATTTACGAGCTTTTTAAAAGAATTTACGAACCCTGATAACATCGTGCTAACCATCACCCTCCCTTCACAACCGAACCGTCCGAGTCTCTTCTGTCGAGGAATCACTGAGAGTGTATATGGAATGACTTCAATTTATTTGAAATTACCTGATGCAGTGCAAGTATATGAAGATATCGCGATACATGTCCCTCATCAAGGTGCTGGCAGTCGAGTTATCTCGAAGATGACGTTTAAAGGAACTAGATTATTCGAAATTGATAATGATAATCTAGCAGAGGAAGTGCATCGTATAGCGGCAGCATCAAACTCATCTTCTAACTCTGCAGTAATAATAGATGGTTCAGACGATAACAATTCTATTATCTCGACTGAGACTGAACAGTTCAATGCTTCGGTACAAAAGACTGCTCATCGAACAAGTCAAGCAATCAATGCTGCGGATCAATTACTAATACCAGCTACATCTTTCCCTGATTTAAAAAGAAGACTGCGACCTATGATGAGTCTAGAGGAATCCTCTGGTACTATTGAAGGTGATTTAATGTCAAAATTTCAGAATTTAAATTTATATCGATTATCTCAACCAAAAGATGTTTTAATGGATGGTTATGTAACATTGCAATTAAATGAATTACACCAGATTGAGGGAATTCACTTTAAAGTACAGTCAGTAAGTGAAACTATTCAAATGAATTCTCAGACTGCTATGAACTATCTTTCATCTTTTAAGCCACCAAATTAATTGTTTTTATTGATAGAGTCATATGTACTCAATAAGATGTCGTCAATTTCCGATCGAGAGGAAGTTAGTAGCTTGATTGTGTGAACATCTTTCTGTTGATTATTGCCAATTATTTGAATTTCGGGAAAACAAAAACAGTTGCTTCTTTGTACATAAAATCCCCGTTTCATTTGTTTATTTTTAACTGTTGCATAGTTTCTGTCTTCCTTGCAATCAATTAAAAGTCACCTCTGACGCAGTAAAGATCATGATTTCTGTTTTCTTTCTTTCATTGTCTTCTATTTCTTTCTATTCAGATCTTGTTTTGCTTTCAATAATAAAGTTCCCCAGATTTTAGACCTTCGTTAGGAATTTATTTTTATTTTATTATTATTTTTGTTCAATGTAAATAAGGATATTGAAATTGAAGACGATTGGAAAAGTCGACTTGTTTCCTTTCTTCGTAATTGTATTTTCGGATAGTAAGTAGTCGAAACTACAGCATCACAGCTTCGTTGCCTTCTGTGCAACTGTGTACTTTGTGCACCAATGTTAGCATAATTTTCTTCATCTTTCTGTGAATGAGACGACATTATGACCACTGAATGCAATGGTAAGTTCAAGGTCATCAATCATCTCAGTAAACCTTTGTAATTGATTGATTATTTCTATAGCCTCTTTATATGATTTGGATGAAGAAAGTTCTGAACTATTAAGGGAATTAGAAGAGGAGACAATATCTACCTCTCTTCCTCCAGATAATGTTGATCAAAGCACACCACCTCGACCTGTAAAAAGTAAAATTCGAAAAAAGAGAAAGCATAATGCTATTACTTCAAGTCCTTCACAAATGGAAATGGAAGAAGGGTCGAGCGCAAACAGTCGGGAGGAGAATCGTTTGTCTGTGAATCGTGGACGAACTTCTGGTTATATTCGGTCATTACATGTTTTAAAGAAGGATATACGAAGGAAATACCAAGATATGTATACAAATGTGATAAATTCTCATGATGCATGGTTATTTACGAGTTTTTTAAAAGAATTCGCGAATCCTAATAACTGCTTCTTTACCATCACTCTTCCTTCCCAACCGAACCGCCCGACCCTCTTCTGTCAAGGAATTACTGAAATTGTCTATGGATTAACTGAAATCCACTTAAAACTCCCCGATGCAGTCCATAGATTTGAAGATATCGCGATACATGTCCCTCATCATGGTTCGGGCAGTCGAATCATCTCAAAAATGGCATTTAAAGGAACTAGATTATTCGAGATTGATGATGATAATCTAGCAGAAGAAGTTCATCGTATTGCGGCATCATCAAGTTCATCTTCATCATCTTCGTCTTCCTCTGCTTCAACATCCTCCGCTGTTATATTAGATGATTCTGACGATAACGCTTCTCTTACGTCAACGGAAGATTTCAGGATATCTCATCCGCTTCCTGTAAAGCAGCAGGTACCATTAGAACGAAAACCACATCGTCGGATAAACCGCGCAATTAATGCAGTCGATCAATTACTGGTACCAGCAATGACATTCTCTGACTTACATCGAAAACCAACACCATCGACGATATCTTCGAATGTCATAAAACAAGAAAATTCGAATTTAGATAAGATAGAATCTGATTTATTATCAAAATTTCAAAATTTAAATTTATATCCTTTAACACAAACAAAAGATGTTTTATTAGAAGGTCATTTAATATTACAATTAAATGATTTACATCAAATTGAAGGAATTCATTTTCAAGTACAATCAGTAAATGAAACTATTCGATTAGATATGAATAATAACAATAATATTTCTTCAACTGCTTCTTCTACAACATCTGGCTCTTTGTCAAGTATAGATTCTTTGCAATCTCCGAATTAAGTGATGTAGTTGATCTTTTTCTATGTTATATTCATAATTGATTCTTTTCTCTTTTCAACAATTTTGGAAACAATTGTAAATGGAAAGAAAGAATTTATTTTTCTTACATTGATGATAAAGTTTTAGAAGTATTGAATGTGTTTTATTATATATCTCCGGAAGAAACACCCTTTGTTATGACTTCTTGTTCTTTTCTTTATTTTGCTTTGCATTGTTATTATCATCTATTTCCTCCACTAGAAATGAACCATACAGACATTCAAGTTAAACTACCCTCTTCTAAATTCTTTTATCACCAGAAGAAAAAAAAAAAATTTTTTTTCATTACTGATAGACAATAATTAAAGGAAAAGGGAAAATTCACACGAATCTCTCATGGTTCTTATCGTAGTTAATATTAATTTATTAATAGTATATGGTGTGTGTGCCTTATTGTTTTCTCTTCGCGGAACATTTTTTTTTCGCCTTTCCTTTTCATCATTTAGTCAATGTGGTGGTGGGAGATTATTAATATTGTTTTTTTTGTTTTGTTTTATTTGATTAATTATTTGCCGATAGAAAGTCTGTTAATGGCGGGATCTTCGGAAATTTTTTTTTTTTTTACAATCAATATATATTTGAACAAATAAAATAATAAATTTATCGCTCTTTCTTTTCCACTGATCGATCGTTCTCATCATCATTATTATCTCCTTCTTCTCTACTTCTCTTTCGAGCAACTTTTTGATGTTCTTCACTATTGTCTTCACTGATCTCCATAACATCCTTCAAAACTTGCCTCGTTGCAACCTAAAAATATCGATAATGTATTCACAATCACAAAGGCTTTCAACTCTTACCTCAACTGGAAGGGTGAAGGAAAGGCAAACCATCACTTGCCTCGTTGCAACCTAAAAATATCGATAATGATTCACAATCACAAAGGCTTTCAACTCTTACCTCAACTGGAAGAGTGAAGGAAAGGCAAACCATCACTTTCTTTGGTGCAACATCTCGCACTATATGACCTGCGTAGTCTGGGCCACCACTAAATAAAGAAAGTAATACTAGTAAATGATTTCAAGCGATAAAGAACAAACTCAAGATACCTCAATAATTCAGGCGCACATTGCAATACACTGGCAGCTCGATGTAAAATATCATTTATTGGATTTGTTTCATCAGTGCTAAATGCATAAACATGAATTCTTGGCATAGTGGAGGGATTTGAAGATTGAGCATAAAGACCAACGAAAACATCGAGAAATTCTGTAGCGATTGCAGGAAGGTTCATAACAACTTCATGAGGATAGATTTTTTGTTGCTGAACTAATTGAAGCATAAAATCTCTAAAAAAAGGAATTTTAACACATGTATCAGCTGAGATAAATGAATCGAGTATTACCTTCCATCAAGATTGAAGGGATGTAAAGTATGATTACATCTGTTTACATCCCGATTTTTCACAAGATATTTATAGGATACTGGGTTAAGATCTAAATTGTTCGGGAAAATATTAAAAGCAGGAAGGAACAAGACAAATCAAAACTTACCGTTGGCATATACAGTAACAGGTGAAATCTTCTTACTCTTTCTATTCTTATCAGTTGAAGATGGCACCGTCTGATTAATAATTGTCATCGCTAAAGGCACAGCAAAGGGTCCAACACCAGCCATCATATCGGCAACAATACGAGGTGAAGATTCTGTTGCTCTTTGTCTTATAATATCAATAATTCTTTGATGTTCAAATTGTAATCGACTATTCCAATAAACTTCAGCAAAATTAAAATGAAAAATTGCATTACTTTCTTTAATTTGAACAATAAAATCATTATTTTCTTCATCTTCAATAATATTCCCTTTCTTACTTGTCAGAGCTTTCCCTCCCTTCTTACCTGTACTCTCTTCTTCATTATCTTCTCGTTTGGCAATAATTTCCAAAGGAAATGTGCGAAATTTAGTTTCAATATTACCAATTTTATTAACAACAATTTTTAATATTGGATTTTTATCTAATATTACTTGACCTATAAGATGTTTATATCCTACAATATCATCACGAAGATTCATATGAGCAATATGTCCAATGGTCTCAAAAGATGATGGAATCTCAGATGTTATTGGTGATAGATATCGTGAAAGAACTTCATCTGCACTATAGTGATCATACGTGAGTTGAAAAGGGTAAGTGACATAATATGGTGCAGGCACTTGATGTTCTTGACAATTATTCTCATGAAACTGAACAAGATCAACAGGTAAAGATTCCTCCGCATTATCAAATGGTGTTAGAGATTTAATCTTTTCACCTAATAGTAAAAGTTTGACTCCAGAAGATGGTGGAATAGCATCATAAATCCTCTTCACACGAGGGCGATTTAATAGATATTTCCCAAATTTATCCAAATACTGCGAACATAATTTTGTTGGAACAGTTAAAGCAATGAGTGGGATGGTGGTGTTAAAGTCTTCTCTTCGTAAGACGAGAGGTTCAGGAGATTTATCAGTCATTGTATGAGTAGCAAAACTTCTTGAACCAAAAAGAGATCGACACAAGAAACGAATAGAACTAAGACGTTGAGGAAATATTTTGAATAATGGTAAATGAAAGGAATCGAATCCTTGAGTACTTACAAACAATAAACTGAAGATATACGAAGCAATAAGAAATGAATGAACCAAATTCATCAAATTCTCTCCAATAAAGAGACTCTTTTAAGAGTCGCCTTTAAAGAGTCGACTCTTTGCCAGTTAGCGAATTATAAAACCATACTACATTGTTGAATAGTTACAGCAAACACAAAATAACTCAAAGAGTTTAAATACTATTAGAAAAAGTAGCAATTAAACTTTCTGCTCAACATCTTGTTTTTTCTCTTCTTGTTCTTCTTGTTCTTCTTCGTCTTCTTTACTGGTATATTCATCAGGATGCATACCTAATGCTTCATCAGTATTCTGCATCCATCCATCAAAATCAATTAATCTCCAACTTTCTCCTAGGCGAATTTCAAACTCATGATCAATTAAGATAGAGTTAAACAATCCAACCTATCGAGAATGCCAATCCAATTAATGAAATACCAAAAACAAAAGCTATGGTTATCCTTACTTGATGAAATACTGTTTGAGGCTTTTCAGATCCTTGTAAGATTTCATTCGTTTTTTCATCTTTAACATAAAATACCTCTAATATATGAACAAGAAAGCAACAAAAGATGTTACAACACACAAAGTCACAGAAAGCAAACAGACTCCTTACCTTCACCTTGCAAAGTAACATAAAGTCTAACAACAAAATTTTCATAATCATAGACTTGACCTAATTCTTTTTTCTCTTCTTCTGTTAATTCTAATGGAGCTAATGTTGACTTTTGTTTCCCAGTATTATAGAAAGATGGATGAAATTTTTTCAACAGAATTTCTTCAATAAATGATGCACGATATGTTTGCATTTCTATTGAAAAGGATTCTAAATCTTTTTTTGATTGTTTAAATGAATAATATAGTTTACTATTCGGATATTTCTGAATTAATTCATTTATTGATTTTTGATAAAAAATGGCAATACGTGCTTCTAATAATTCATCTATTGCTTGAATATTATTTTCATTATTTTTCACTTCTTCCTGACTAATTGTTGTAGATTCAAGTGATTTGGTTCGATTTTGTTCTAGTAGTAAATTGGTATTATCGATTAAAGCTTGTGAAGTTACAAGAAATGATTGTTTTGCTCCTTCTAAAAATTGTGGGAAAGTAATAGTATTAATAATAAATTTCCAATAAAACCATCTTTCAAATCTTGAGTTCCATGATTCGATTGGTGATGTTGTTAGAGGTTTCCAAGGAAAGATTTGCTTTGCCAGAGGGGTAGTTGATGCTTCTGTCGTAGAAAAAGACTTAACTGGTAATCTGACAATAGACTTTCGGGAGTTCCAATTCAAGATTGAGAACGGGTAGCTTGTTTTCACAGTTCTTCTCAACATATTGTTTGGTAAAGAATGAAAAGCTTTTGCAAAATGACGACTGAACTCTCCTAAAGCGTAAAAAAAAGCAATTGTGAGTGAAAATCATGGAGCTGGAATGGGAATATTCACCTTCATCCTTCTTCTTCTGCATTCGTGGCGGATATCATTTGAATGTTGTGCAATTTTTAAAGTGAAATGGTCAAATGGCGAAAAAAAAGCAAATAAAACCAACTGATCTGGCTACGAAAAGGATAGAGTCTAGCATTGAAACACTCTGCCTTTATTTCCAGCTTGCCGATGTCACTCGACCAAAAATATGGCTCTTCATTATTTGCGAGAAGGAGAGGGAGGGCTGAAGGCAGTTTGTTATCATTCGCAAACTTACTGCCTTGACAGGGAGCTTGATAAGGAATGAGGACAAATTTTCAGTCGAAAAGGTAAGAACGCCAAATTACCAAATAGATGACGCTTTCAATAAAGGAAACTACCCATATTTAATTTTAAGAAGCGTGCCCTCTAACACTTTGTTCTTTCAAGAGTATTGCCAATACCAACAACTTTCAAACATATTGGATGTGCATGCTTAATTTTAGAATGCTTACGGACTCTTAGAATTAAACATTATAACCTTTCATAGCAAGTTTCTTAATAACATTGTAAAATGTACGATAAACTTCTCTCTTCCTCCTTATTTCCGTTACATTACGGAAAAGCCCACCCCGGAAAAGCCCATGCCCGTGAAAGAAAAATTCATTTCTCAGACATCCAACCTCAAGGAATCCTTAACGACACACAACTCAACTTTAGATTGAACCGTTCAATTGTGCTCCCTTTGGGTTGTTTCGTGAGCTAATCTTGTAGGTAGACGTAGAGGAGTCTCAGATTGGGTTGAAAAATTTTTTAGCGCGTGAAATTCGAAACGGTAAGTTTTTAGGGAGTGGGAAATAGAAATTGGAGAATTTCTTGTGTATTTTGAGATATCTCTGTACTGCTTTGGTTGTGATACGTTTATATCACCTATTGTCACTTAGTTGTGTCTTGGGTGACTGTATATCTACTCAAAATAGGACGAGCCGACAATAGCCTGACTGGTTCATCGTTTTATCGACATTTTTTGAGTTTTTGTTGTTGTAATGTCCTCTCTTCAGCGGTTTTGGTCTCATATAGCTTCCTTGTTATGATTAGAGAGAATATGCAAACTTCTAGGAGAAGATATCATGAAGGGTCAACTGACAGTGACTCACCCCTTGAAGAAGGGAATAAAAGACGTAGAATCAAGACCAATCGATACGAATTTGAGTTTTTAGACAACGAAGAACAACGTTTGATTCAACAGGTAAAGGTTTATTGGCTTGATTGCAAAAATCTTGATCAGAATCCATCATAGGCAATGAAAATATCAAAACTTGAAACAAAGCGCATTGACATTGAGATTCCTGATGCTCCTGTCTTTTATCCAACTTTGGAAGAATTCAAAGATTCTTTAGCATACATAAGAAAGTAAGTATTTACTTCATTCTGTAATTTTTGTTATTGTGATAACTTGAAAGAATTCGACCGGAAGCCGAGCGGTATGGAATATGCAAAATTGTTCCTCCTCGTGAGTGGAGTTTTCCCTGCAATATCTCCATGAATCATCCGAAGAAGTTTCGTACTCGATTGCAGCCAATTAATACACTTCAACAAGGCGAAGGATTCGATGATGGTAGAAATTATACCATTGCAGAATATAAGAAAATGGCAGATAGTTTTTTCAAAGAATGGATCGATAAGCATCATGGCGGTGTTGTCCCGCCATTAGAAGTCTTAGCGAAAGACTATTGGGATATAGTCGAAACAAACACTCAGAAAGTTGAGGTGGAATACGGTAATGACCTCGATACATCAAAATATGGGAGTGGATTTCCGAGTCGCCCCTCATCAATCAAAAGGGAAGAAAACAATCAGAGTGCAGAAGATATAACTCATCCAGATTATTACGCAACAACGAGTTGGAATCTGAATAATATGCCGTCTGCTGAAGGATCATTACTGCGATATTTGCAAGTTCCTATAAACGGAATCAACGTGCCTTGGTTGTACATCGGCATGTTATTTAGTTCTTTTTGTTGGCATACAGAGGATAACTACTTCCCATCTATTAATTATTCTCATTTCGGAACAGTTAAACAATGGTATGGTGTTCCAAAAACCGACGCTAACAAGTTTGAGAAGGTATTCGGAAGTCGAAATTTCCCCGAACTTCTCACAGAACTGATTATAGGTAACGAAAGACTTTTTGCTCGGGCTTTTCAGAGAGTCTCCAGATCTTTTACATCATATGACTACTCAAGTTTCTCCTTCACTCCTTTCCAGTAAGTCTTACTATGTTACCGCGACTATCGCTTATCAAACCTAGAAAATGGTGTACATGTCTATAAAGCGCAGCACGAAGCTGGAACTTTCATTGTAACTTTCCCACGTTCCTACCATGCTGGCTTTAGCTATGGTGTAAGTTTCCAAACTCTTTTTTTTGTTGTTGCTCACCTTCGCTCAGTTCAACGTTGGCGAAGCAGTAAATTTTTCAATTTTAGACTGGATACCATCCGGAAGTAAGAGTAGCGTAGTGTTAGGTTATCCTCAATAATTTTTTCTTTTAGGTGAAGCTCTTGAAAAGTATCGTGCCGTTGCACGTGAATCAGCCTTCAGCACTCAGCGATTGGTGTTTACTGCCTTACAGAATAAGGAGGATTTTAAACACGATCGTAGAAAGTATGAAATCTTATTGTGGTGTGGGAGTTATTTGTAAACAATTTCTACATAGGTTGTACCAAGAAATTGCAAAAATAATTCAGGATGAACTAAATGGGCGAGCAGTGGCAATCTCGAAAGGTAATGGAAAAGTTCGGGCGGGAGTAACTTCATTTCATTGATGTAATAGGGGTTCGAGAGCTTGCAGACATCATTCAACTTCGACCGAATAATTTTGAGACATTTGATGAAAAGGTGAAACCATCTTGGAACTATCCTTAGCTCTTGTGTTACTGTGTTACAGGCAATCGAATATGATGAGATGAGGATATGTTGTTTGTGTAAACAGAGTTGCCTGTTTACTGCGGTTGCTTGTGAATGTGATCGGTCAAAGGTATCTTGTCTCATTCACTTTCAACATATGTGTAAATGCCCAAACAATCGGCGGTTCTTACTCAGTAAGTTCAGATTCTTTACTCCTTTTTCTCAACCTTCAACTCTATCTTTAGATTGGGGAACGGACGAGGACTTGAAACTACACATGAAGTCTGCAACAAAAAATTAAATAGCAAGGATGAGCAATCAATCTAATGAGTATCACGCGACTCAAATTACTATTGTCTTTTGTTTTGTTTTGCATCTTTAGTTTTTCCCCTCTCTCAACACATTTCTAATCTACATGTCTGGATTCCTCTCTAACAACTTGTCGAAAAGACCAAACTTTGTTAGAAAAGAAAGGAAGAAAGAAAAAGTAGTATTTGTTATCCTTCAGTTTTAAGATGTTATTACAATTAGAGTGTCCTTCCTTCTACTCTTTGTGTTCTTTAATGAAAGAACCTAACCATAACGTTTTTATCCCATGTTCTTTTCTATTGAATCCAATTCCATTAATTTCGTGAATGACTACAAGCTCCATTCAACTAAACTAATGCAATTTTATGACAGTTTTTTCTTTGATCTTCCTCTTGAAAACTTCCCTCACTTCCACACCTCGTCACCATTCATTTCCATTAAAATTATTTTCACTCTCATTTTTCCGACGGGTTCATCGTTGTCTTGACACGCGAACTTCCGCGACTCGAGGGGATGACGATCCTCTCTTTCTGTTCACTCTTCTCTTTCATTGAAACTTTTTCACATTTCCGATTTTCACAATTCAAAAAGATTTGAGATCTTTGAAACTACCTCTTTTCCTAAATCTGCGTTGCCGAAATACCACAACAAAAAACAAAAAACAAAACAAAAAGAAAAATGAAATATGCGAGAACTCGGTCAGAACGAGCAGTCTGTGTCATGAGAGCCAGTTATTGATCCAAGGTTTTGGCTATGCGATGGAAGTCACTCGCCTCGTTTACTGCTGAGAAAGGGAGAATCTATTCTGTGACCTATCGCTTGTCGACACTGTTATTCAAAGTATTTGAAGATCCTGAAATAAGCAAAATATTGAAAATTAAATGAAGTTTGAGAAAGCTTTTGCTTTTGCAATGAAGAAGCCGCCAGAAACTAAACATTCTATCGGTCGGTAGCGTGGATTTCTGGAAGAAAGGTTGTCTATGTCCCTGCAATATTGCCGCTTTTCCTTCTTGTTCCATCGCGATAATATTTTAAAGAACGGATTCGAGACAGCGGGTTAACTTCGTCACAAGTTAGAGTTCCCAAGAGCAAGAGCTCCTCTCTCTCTTCTCCTCCGCAAGAGAGAGCGTTTGATCGCGTCTTTCCTTCTTCTGATCTTAAGATCTTCCTAATTTGACTGAAGAGAGAGAGTGATTAAAGCAAAAAGAAAACGCGTTGTTTCCCCTCCCTTGTTTCCCTGCAAATCATGGCTCTGTTTCGCCGAAAATGATCATTAGTCCATCCTAGGCCTTGAATACTTTGTATTCCATGTACTCCATCTCTTGTCAGCTCACAATCTCTCATCATCTGTGGCTCTGTAAGGAATCACCCAGTCTGCGCAGTCATGGACGGGTGAGAATCATTTTCGCCAAAAGAAGGCGAAAATGATTTTACACAATTCCTTAACTATTGTCTCGATTTGTTCGTTTCCAAGATGATGAACAAACCTTATACGATTTTGATTGCTTGTTTGATCCTTTTGCTTCTGATTTGTGAGGAAGTTCAATCAAAAAGTAAAGACTCTCGTTTGAAGGAGAAAGGATTAGAATCAGAGTCAGTACACAGTCCTGCAAAAGATAAGCTTCGAAGGAAGAAAGAAAAGATTCATGGTGGACTGAAGAAGGGAAATGAGCATGATATTACTGTTCCTGGATTAGATCCTCTATCAAAGCCAACCTTTGGATCGGAGACTTCGTCGTCCAATCGAAAGAATAAAAGATCTTCTTCGAATAGGAAGAAATCTATTCCTCGGAATCAATTGAATCAATACCTTTTTAATGGATTAAATTTAAATTTTTATAAACCAGAGTCATATAAAACATTAATACCAACTTATTTTGTTGATCCTTATATACTCTACCTTACCAATCAACGATTACAACGATGTTCTATCCCACCCACACAACCATATAAACCGTATACTTTCAAAGATATTAATGATTTACAATATGATAACAAAACTCAAAAATTTCAATTTAATCCGAATTATTTCATGAGAAATGATCATTCTATTCCTTTCCAAAAATCTAATATTATTCATTTTGCTATTAAAGAATTACAATTTTTATATGAAACGAATGCATTAGAATACTTTCGTGGGCATGAATTATTAGCCTATCATTATTTTATTGAATATATTCATCAGAATCCACATTATCAATCAAACTATATGCAAGCTGAAATGGAATATTTACCAATTTTACCATTGCATTGGAGAGCTGTTCAATTAGACCAATGTTCTTATTCGTCTTTCATAGAATATCTATTATTGATACAATCTTATCTTGAACAACGTGATCTGTATATTACCTCTTCCTCTCTCCTTCATTCCTCTACTAACCAGAGCTTCTCTAATTTACGTCACACCTCCTCATCATTAGCAACCAAGTTTATCATTGCTTCTACCTACAATATGAGAACGATGTGGGGATATGGTATGCCATCACAACAAAGGAAAGGACCAATCTATCAAAGTATGACAAATTTTGTACAAAATATATCTGTTGGACATTATGAGCGTTGGCCACAATGTCCTGATCTATTAAGAAAATGGTGGAAATATGTTATAGAATTACCCTATTTACCAATTGTAGGACGTTTATATAATTTTGAAGAAATTATATTACGTGAATATAATAGTGTTAGTGGTACTAATACCATGAATAGTAATAGTAATAATATGATGATGTCAACTGTTAATTTGAACATAGAAACTATGAATTTAATGAATCCTATTAATACTTTCTCAAAATATTATAATTTATTAAAACAACGTGAAGATACTTTATTATATTCGATTAATCAAGGTATCTTTGGTCAACGAGAAAGACAAGGAATCAGAAGGGAGAAAAGAAATCTTGTGACGACAGATGATGAAATATTAGGGAAAGGAGGTTTTATGAATCTTATGAATGCACCAAATGAAAATGTATTACAAGCTCTTCATGGTTTAGAAGGATCTGATTCCTCTAATAATAAGAATACTAACACAGCTCCCATTGATGGTAGTAGCAGTAACAGTGGTAGTAGTGGCAGTCAGACAACAACCACAAACACAGAGAATCGAAAATATACTTTCTTATTTATAGGTAATTTAGAAATGGTTGGTCCTAATAAAGTATGTTCCGTTCGTTCAGTATTGCAATCATTATTACCACGATCTGATCTATTATTAATACATATACCATTAACCTCACCTATGCCAGGGAATGAATTAATTGATGATGAAGAAGTATTAAAATCTTATAAATATTGGCAAAAGAATACAAACAATCAGAATGACAACAACAATCAAGCACGAGGAGTATATTCACAGTTTGTGAATTATATGGAACAATCTATTTTCTGTATAATCACAGGTAGTACTTCCTATTCAACATCTTTCTTTTATCATGCTATTGAAAATGATTGTATTCCTATTGTTATTAATGATTGGTTTGTTTTTGCATTTCCTTGGATTATTTCATATGAAACCTTTGTAATACGCATACTAGAACAAGATTTTATTAAATCACCGAATGATGTATTAAACTCGATTAAGGAGAAGTATTTACCACCAGTAGCAACGGCTGCTGATACACCAGAGTTTTCATCATCAACTTCCTTGGAAGGTGGACAACAACCAACAGGTGAGAATAATAACGAGCAACCAGGTGAGTCATCATCCTCGTATTATTTATTAATAAATAATATGAGGAAAGCAATGATGAAAATGAAATTATTTTTATCTTATGAGACGATCACTTATCAATCCAATCGTTATTATAAATTATTATTTTCTGATATTCATTTTTATTATCATTATCATTATAATCCCTCAATAGTGGTGAATGATAGAGATGGACAAGGACAAGGAGGAGATGGAGAGGAAGGTAATAATAATAATGATATGAGTAAAAGAAAAGACGAAAAATTACAAACAATGATACCAATGGAATTACTGTTATTAGAATTACGATATGCACAACATCCTCATAAATATTATAATAATATTCCATGTACTCGACCAATGCTTTGTTCACATAAATATTCGAAACATTATTATCATACAGATCCTGCATATACTTCAACTCCCTCCGCAGCGAGTGGTCCAACTTCAAACAGAAGAAGAAGATTGAAAGATGAGACAAAAGGTAAAAGAAATCAACAAGGAAGAAAAGGTGAAAAATTAATTACATCACAAGAGAAGAAGATACAACAAGGTTTTAGTTATTCTTATCAGCATTATCGTAGTTCAAGTGCAACATCTATTCCACCAGCTTCGAAAGGGAATAAAAGAGCCAATAATAATAATTTACAAATTAAATTATTTAGTAATCAAATGTTAGAAAAAATTATACAATCAAGATATTCATTATTATTTAGTAAAGCTATTATCTTTCATTCATCTGATTCCTCGTCATCTTCTTCATCTTCATCGGTCTCTTATAGTTATAATCTAACAACACTTAATAGTAATCCAAATACCACCACGTCACCATTATTAGAAGCAGTCACATTACATCAAGATTATTATCAAGCACATGCTTTATTCTTTGATTTTCTTTGGAAAAATCCATCAGTTTCACAAAAGTTTGATTATCGTCCTTATCTATGTAAACATACACCAAGATTAATTGGGCAATATAAAATTGTTTATTTCATGCAATGTGTACGTGTATTATGGACATTAAATCCTGGTAAATTTAAACCATATGATTTAACTCAATTATCATCATTAACTGATGAGAAAAATCAACAACCTAATTCATTTGAGGAGACCATTCCTTCCTTCTATCGTGATCATAATCCATATCATCTCTCTGCGAATACGATCGTACAGCAGAATACGGTCCCAGTTGTCGAGGTGAAAGGTACGAATGGTTTAACAGTCTTTGAAAGGGATTACATATTAGCTTTCCATAATTTATCAAGACCTAAAGGATGGAAATCTATTAATTATCCTAAGAATACAGATTTAAGTCATATTCTTACTTATCAACAGATTGCTGAACTTGACTTAATGCGGGGCATGATGAACTAATCGAATGGCCACGGTTGTACTTGATTGCCTTTTAGTTTTAGTTTTAGTTTTAGTTTTAGTTAAATACTTAAATTAATGAATTGCATCCTGATGATAGTTGCTTTTTGATAATCATTTTATATTATTGAAGTATTTTATTGATATATTGATTTGATCGATTGTCGTTTTCGTTCTTCGGTCTATCTTTTAGAAGCATTCGATTTCGTAACCATAAAGAAAGAAAGCCGCGAAGAAAAGAAAAAGATAGAATTGATTTCTGTTTAGTGACGATTTTGTAAGATTACATATATTTAGGTATGAAGTCCATCAATAACCATCGCACTAAGGATTTTATCACCGGTTTCTAACTGTCCTAAAATATCTTCATCCTAAAAACACGTTCATTGGGTTTTCTACAGGGATTATCAAATCTGACGAGAATAGCGGTTTTTGGAGAGAGGGGTCTAGCTCGGATTTCTTCGATCTGAGCTTTTTCTTCACAACTCCTGCTATCTTATCGTCAAATTCTAGGAGGGCAACTTGTCTGAAGTAGCATCGAAGTCAAAGTGAGAGGAGCAAACGCTCTCAATGTTACTACAACCAAGTTGCCTTCCTTATGAAAAGTCTCAGACCGAAAAACCGAACTAGCGTTCCCCAAAGTTCGCAGATGTTATATTATCTTCTTTTTCTTTAGGTTAGAGACATGTATAAAAATTGGCAAAACAAAAATTGATATCGAAAAGAAAAGAACAAGAATTAATTTATTTAGGTATGATAAGATTCTCAAGTCCATCAATTACTCTTGCACTAAGGATTTTATCACCAGTTTCTAATTGTCCTAAAAAGTCTTCATTCGTAATCACATATCCAAAACAACTATAACTACCATCAATAGTATTTCTACCAGGAGGATTTAATGCTTGTAACCATTTTAAAAAGAAAAATTGTGAACTACCTGAATCAACATCTTTTATATCCCTTCCCATACCAAGTGCACCATATGCTTGAAAAGGTAATGCCATGGTATCTGTAGCTCTTAAATCATCATCCGATGTTGCATCATAGACTGGTTCTTGATCATTTTTATAGAATAATTCCAATGGTATCGTTCTTTTTGTCTTGGTTGTAGGGTCAATATAACCATCTATCTCATTACTGATCTTACCTGTTTGAACGGTTAATTCATTCGCATCATTGATGATCATATTATTATAAAATTTTTTATTTACAAGATCTACAAAATTACCTGCAGTAATTGGTGTATGATAACCATCAACAGTTAATAATATTGGTATGGTTGGTACAGCAGATGATGTTAATGATTCAGGGAAACGAAAACCTTTCTTATGTTCTAATATCATTTCAATTGTAGCACGACCACGTAATTGTGGTAATGATTGAAATTCTTCTGGTATAGTGAAAGGTAATTGTTGTTTTGGTATTTGTGCGATTCTTAACTGTGCAAGAAGATTCGCTGATTTTTCTTCTAATAATAAAGTGTTATCAAAGTCTTTATTACGTATAGCAGTAGTAAGATCTTGTAATGTTGGCAAAAAATCATTATTTACTATTGCTAATAAATTAGGATCATTACCATTCGGGTATTCAAGAGAAGATGTTAATGTATTTACTTCTGATTTAATATTTGTTATTGCAATATTAATATCTTTTAATGAATTGGACCATGCTGATGGATTAGTAAAACCAACTTGTTCAAATCTTAATTTTGGTAATTCTAAATTTTCTTGTGCTATCTTCAATAGTTCTGATGATTTCGTTTTACCAAATTTTTGATGATCCGCTAATGGTATTGTTAATCTTAAGAATTGACGACCATCTTTCACAAGGAATTCTTTGATACCAACATCAGCAAGATTAGCTATTGCTGCTGTTGCTGGTGATGGTTGGAAGGATAAACCTCCTAAACCATTTCCACCAATACCAAGAAGACTAATGCCTGTTGAAGCGATGATTCGTAAGCCAAATCCCCACGAAGATAATTTTGCAGTCAACTTTTGTGCACTAGATTTTAATTGAAGACCTTCAATAACAAAGAATCCCGATAGTGATATTACTAAAAAACTAATGATAATTGATAATTTCATTGTTATCTTTACTTCAAGAAAATTATGAAATATAGTGGGAATAACTTTGCATAAATATACACTACATCACACAACATACAGAAAAGGAAGTGTTTAGAGTGGGATTCACTCTTCCTAACACGTTCTTAACCTGTTTCTCTCGACGATACGGGTGTTAGGATGATGTCGGAAACCTTTACGATTGTTCGAATATGAAAGAACTACGCCATATCGTGTCTTTTCAGAGATCCTTTCTATAGAACGATTCGAAAAGTTTTCTCTCGCATGTGATTAAAGAAAGGTTTTGATTTCTTTCTCTACTTTTGAAAGTTCCTATCTTTTCTCGCTAGAACCATTTCGCGAGAAAATGGGCATTTGTATGAAAGAAAACGAAAAAGAGTTATCCTATCAGTTTTAATTTATCTGAAACAATCAGAGAGCCTAACACAAAACAAATAAATCAATAAATGAATTAACTATACTATACAAATGAATTTGAGAAGGAAATCTCAAAACTATATTACAAAAGTCACAGAATATTAGCGAAAGTTCATTCATCTTTTCGAATATAATAAAAGAGGACAGCAGAACTTGCAACAAGCGTCGCAGTGTACTTAAGAATTGAAATTGCTATTTGTCCACTCGCACAAAACTCTCCATATTCCATAAGATGCTCGTTAATCGAATCGGATCGATTCAGACCCAACGAGAATTCTGATTCAACTCTCGGAATTCCATTAGCTTTAGAGTGTACTAAACTAGAAATAGAGTTTGTTGAAATGTTTCCAACTTGATCCTTCGACAGATGTTTCAAACTATCACTTGTCAATCTTCCATATTTTCGATTTCTATCTGTTAGGAAAGAATTTTGTTGTAAAAAGACATAAGAAGATAATACTCCTGTAAATAAACATACAGCTGTTGTTGATAAATGATCTTGAGTCATCTTCAATTTATTTCAGTAATCCTTTGAACGATTCTTTTTAGATTCTAATTGAAATTGTGAAAGTTTCTGCCTTGAAGTTTTTCCTCCTTGGTATGAACGCGTAAATTTATTAAAAGATAAGGAAAAGCGCTTTTCAATTGTTGTTTTTATTTTACACCATTACTCCATCATTCCAGCAATCAATCAATAACTTCTAGATTAAATCTCCTAGGATCATTATGGCGTCTAACTCAGCTTCCAACGAAGGAACTTCTCCAAATGTCCCAAAGGATAGTAATCAAGAGAATGTAGTGGATCGTAAGCAT
>VFQN01002189.1_pt1 | contig 30882 bp, 23 predicted proteins | sample 3512371 | NCBI WGS metagenome assembly VFQN01 (sample SAMN10412370, study PRJNA504923) | tailings metagenome | isolation source: Replicate 2 from Balatoc abandoned mine | place: Philippines: Itogon, Benguet | collected 2017-08-28 | reverse complement strand
GGCGATCCCTGCGCGTTACGTTCGCCACCGGCCCCACGGCATGGGGTGCAAGCCGCGAAAGTATCGTCCCGCAGGCATAGCGCGAGGTAGTTGAGGGCGATATAACAGGAGCGTCCGCCGTGTTCCCCGGAATTTACTCGCATGTCACAACAGGAATTGCCCGCATCCCCATCGACTCCTGACTCCGGGACCGGGGTCGGAGCCAGAACGGAGACCACGCCACCCGGAAATGATCTGCCGCCGGTGACGCCCCCGTCGGCAGGTTTCATCCTGCAACTGTTCGTGGTGCCCGCCCTGATTGTGCTGGCCGTGGTGGCTTTATGGACCTTGTTCGGACGCCTCGCAGCCGGCGAGCAGGACTGGCGGGCCCTCGCACAGGACATGGAGAGCACGAATCCGCACATTTACCGACGGGCCATGTTCGGCATGGCCCAGCTGCTGGATGTGGATCGGCGACGAGGCACTGAGGGACAGCAGCTGGCGAGCAACCCGGAAGTTGCCCGGTCGCTGGCAGGGCTGTTGCAGAAACAGCTGGAATCATCCCGGACTGACGCAGACACCCTGAGCACCGAGGTCTATTTGAGCCGGGCGCTGGGGTTGCTGGATGTGCCCGCGGACACGCTCCCGGTGCTGAACCAGGCACTGGACGCGAAATTTGAGACCGAAGTCCGCAAAGGCGCCGTGACTTCCGTTGCCATGATCGCCGGTCGTGCCCGGGAAGCCGGTCAACCGCTCGACAGTGAATCGCTGCCGAATCTTCTGGCGATGTCCTCCGACAGTGATCCCTCGTTGAGACGGGCAGCAGCGTTCACCCTGGGCTTGTTCCCGGATCGGTCCGCTCAGCAACAGTTGCTGGTGCTGCTGGAAGATGCCGCGGATTTCATGACTGCCGTCAATGCGGCGATCGCCCTGTCCCGCTCGGATTCCCCGGCAGGTTACGCGGTGCTGCTGCGGGCGGTCTCGTTGCCGCCGTCTGAAAACCCGGATCAGGAGCAGGACCGGGTGCTGATGCAGCGGAATGCGCTCAAGGCCATCAGTGAACTGTCGCCGCAGCTTACCGGCGAGCAACGCGCTGCCCTGCGGCTGCCGATCGGCAAGCTGGCAGAAACTGATCCCCGGATGCGTCTGAGAATCGATGCCCAGGCAGCGCTCTCGGCACTGGATGCTGTCCGGTGACGGGATCGCACTGCGTGCAGGTTCCGAGCCGCAGGATGTTTCATCCACGGATTAAACACGGCTTGCAGGCCAGACCGTGCCATACATTCACTCATGCTGATGTCTATGGCCTCTGCATGATTTCATGGCACCGGAAATCTGGATCCTGGTATGCGCTGGTGCTGCATGGTTGCACCACATCGCAGGGTCGCCTGTGCTGAATGCACAAATTGCAGCGGTTAATTCGCGGAAACGGACAGGGCGGCTCGATTTCGTGCGTGACGTAACGGCGGTGCTATTTGTGACCGGGTGTCGCAGAAACGCAACGGGGAATCCGGCCGGAGTTCGCTGGAACCGCCGATCGGCAGATTTTGCCTGACTTATCGTTGCTCCGTAACCGGCTTGCGCGGCACAGACTTGAACCCGTTCGGTCTGTAGCGGTTGGTTTTCTTTTGCATCGCGTCCGTGCGCTGCCCATACTGACGATTGTCAGATCTCAGCAAACTGGGGGGTGGATCGACGCCGTGACGGGCCGCGGTAAATTCACTCAAGTGAGGACAAGGCAATGACGAGGGGTTGGGGAGTTGCAGCAGCGGTGATGCTGTTGTCCGTGGTCGCCGGTTCGCGACCGGTTGAGGCGGCCTACTGCGGTGCCGCCTGTTATAGCAACTGTCCGACGACAGCCTGTCGTCCGACAGCCTGCTACACGACCTGTCGCGTGGAGCGCGAGACCTGCTACCGCACCGTGTATGACACAGTGATGGAGCCCGAGCAGTTCACAGTCAATCGCACTTCGTATGACACGGTCTATGATGACGTCCAGGAAACCTGCTATCGCACGCGGGTGGAAACGGCCTACCGGGAAGAGACCTATCAGGTCGCCCGGCCAATCTTCGAGACGGCAGAACGCGTCGAGAACTACACGGTGATGCGGCCCGTCACGGAAACGGTCTATCACGACCGAACCTACACCGTGCAGCGACCGGTCGTGGAAGAATCGGTGCGTCAGGTTCGCCGGCAGGTGATGCGTCCGGTGACGGAAACGCTGGAGCGCGAAGTGCGCTGCACCGTCATGCGGCAAGTGACGGAAACTGTCAACCAGGAACGCTGCTATACCGTGATGCGTCCGGTGACGACGTTCCGGACGGTTCGCCAGGACTGCGGTCGCTGGGTCGATCAGCCGGTTTATCATCCCGGTCCGGTCCTGCCCACGCTGGTCCCGGATGCCTGCGGAGTACCGCGCATCTGCATGCAGCAGCGTCCCGGCTTCACGACCTGTCGCAAGGTCTGGTGTCCGCAAGTTGTGGAACGCCAGATTCCCTGCACGACCTATCAGCCACAGGTCGTCCGCCAGAGCTGCCCGGTGCAGGTTTGCCGCTACGTTCCGGAAGTGGTCGTCAACAAGGTGCCGGTCCAGGTCTGCCGTATGCAGTGTGAGGAAGTCGTGGAGAACATCCCGATTCGCACCTGCAAGATGGTCTGCGAGACCCGCACCTGCAAGATTCCCGTTCGCACCTGCAAGATGGTCGCCGAGCAATGCAGTCGCCGGATTCCGGTTCGCACCTGCAAGATGGTGACCGAAAACTGCACCCGTCGCGTGCCGTACTGCGTGACCCGTCAGGAACCGTTCACGGTCACCCGCCGTGTCGCCCGCTGTGTGCAGAAATGCGTGCCGGTGACCTGCACCCGCATGGTGCCGAAGTGTGTGGCTCGCCGGGAAAGCTATGAAGTCTGCAAGATGGTTCCGCAAACCGTCTGCCCGACCTCAAACTGCTCGACCTGTGGTCAGGGCGGATGTGCGGACGGCAGCTGCGGCATGCCGGCGACCAATCAGTCTTATCGCCAGGATCTGGCTCCCACGCCGGAACCAACCCCGATTCCCAGCTACCAGGGCCCCAGCACCTGATTTAGCCGGACGGCTAACGGTCTTCCCGTAGTCAAAATAATCGCTTGCGGTTTCGCAATTTCCGAACAACCAGCGACCTCGCCCTGTGCAAGGTCGCTGGTTGTTCCGTTTTTGTCGCTGCTTTTCCGTTTTGATAGTGCCGAAAACTGCTCTTGTCGCCATCCCCGCTTTCCCGTAAACCATCCGGTCTTTTGAAGAATCGGCAGGACGCCGGTTTTCCCGTGGCTGCACCTCCGCTCCAGCTCTCGAAAATGGACTTTCGACGCTTCCATGCGACTGCTGGAACGCTATATCCTGGCTGAATTGCTCCGCGTCTTCACGGCGGTGCTGCTGATGACCACCTGTCTGATGGTCTTTGTCGGCGTCTTCGGGCAGGTCAAGGAGAACGGACTCGGGCCCTGGCAGGTGATCCAGATCCTGCCCTTTATTGTCCCCAGTCTGCTGCCGTTCACGATTCCCGCCACGCTGTTGCTGACGGTTTGCGTGGTCTACGGGCGTCTGTCCGGTGATCGTGAGATCATCGCCGCCAAGGCCGCCGGAATCCATATCTCCTCGCTGCTGTGGCCGTCGTACTTTGTCGGGGCCGTGCTGAGCGTCGGTTCGCTGTTACTGATGGATCAGGTCATTCCCTGGTCGTTCGCGAACATTGAACGTGTCGTGACGATGGCGATGGAAGATATCTTTCTGGATCTGCTGCGGACCCAGAACCAGGTCTATCTGAAGGAGGCCGGGATTACGATCACGGTGATGGAGGTTCGCGACCGGACGCTGGTGTTCCCGACGTTCCGCTACTCGCCGAGCGGTCGGAGTGCCTTCACGATGCAAGCTGAGGAGGCCCGGCTGGATTTCGATCTGCGGCGTCAGGAAGTCATCCTGAAAATGAAACACGGGTTCCTGGACGCTTCAGGCCAGGCGTCTGTGGCATTCGATCAGATTGAAAAGCCGTTCCCGCTACCGTCCCAGCATCAGCGACTGCGAGCCCGAAACCTGCCGATCAGTGAAATCACCACGGAACTGGAGACCGCGGTCACGGATGCCGCGCGGGCACGACAGTGCGAGGCGATTGAAGCAGCATTCCTGTTGTCGACCGGGGATTTTCGTCGGTTCAAATCGCAGGAATTCCAGAAACACCGCGCCAACCACAAGTCTGCTGTCGAGACGCGCAACAAACTCCGCACCGAGAAATACAACCGTTATGCCAGCGCGTGCAGCTGCTTTTTCTTCGTGCTGCTGGGCAGTCCGTTTGCAGTGCTGATGGCCCGCAAGCAGTTTCTGACCAGCTTCCTCTTTTGCTTCCTGCCGATCCTGCTGGTCTATTACCCGATCTCGATGATGACGCTGAACCTGTCTAAAACGGGCAAGATGGACCCGATGTGGGGCGTCTGGCTGGCGAACGGCTGCATGCTGATCGCAGCCACATACTTCTACCGCCGCGTCATCCAGAACTGAGCGTGCGGGCGAGGTTGCCGGTTCAGGGAAGTGTGGCACGCCCTGAGTCCTTGAAGGGCGTGGTAATTTCAGCGTCGATGGAACACGCCCTTCAAATCTCGCGCGTCGGGCTGCATGGTCATCCGGGCGTGGTCTCAGTCCCCGCACTCCGGTAACGGTTGATCGACGGTTTCGATGGCCCGCCAAGGAAACGGCGTGACGCAGGCTTCCACATTCCGGCGCATCTCGTGCATGCCCTCCCGGAAAGACGGGGAAATCGCATCCCGGGGCAGCGTGCGTCGGTAATGGATATAGATGACGCCCTCGCGCAGCACGCAAAACTGACGTAAGGTCTCGAGTTCGAGTGGTGCCAGCGGTCGAATCTCGCGGTAGCCGGAGAGAAACTCCTGCCAGCAGTCCTGAATTTTCGCGGCCAGTTCTGTGACTGGAACCCGGTTGACCCAGCGACAATAGATCGAGTCATACAGCACGGTGGCCAGATCCTGCAGCGGCGAACCAGTCTCGCAGTTGTCGAAGTCAAACAGCCAGAGGCCGGCGTCACTGAGGAAGGTGTTGGAGAACGAAATGTCTGCATGAATCAGACCCGTTTCCAGGTTTGGCAGCGCCAGAAGTTCACTGATCAGCGCTCGCAGCGACTCGCGAAACACATGATCGTCCGCGTCGGAAAACCGTTCGAGATCATGCGTCAGGAGTCGGGATTCGTACCATGGCGCTCGCGGAAGCCGTGTGTGGGGAGCGTCGTGAGGAGTGAAGGCCGCCTGATGCAGGCGCGCCGTCAACTGCCCGAGTTGTCTGTAGAGCGCTGACGTGAGATCCGCCCGCTCGATCCGTCGACCGGGGACACGATCGAAGAGCACGGCCAATGACTCGACACCGTCGGCGATGAGCGGCTCGCACCAGCGGCCGCGCGTGGATTGTCGGGGTACGCCGACCGGCAGACCCGCGGCAGCCAGTTCCCGTACCCAGCCCAGTTCTGCCTCGATCTCGGCCAGTGTGCGATGACGTTCGCGGGAGATCCGCAGAATCGCCGGTTGCTCGCGATGTCGGACGGCATACACCCGGTTCTGCGACTGGCTGATCAGCTCAGTTGCAGCGGGATCGAGCGCGAACCGTTCGATGAAATCCGACGGCGGGGAGTCGTGCATGATCCGGATTTCGTTCGTCCTGACATCCAGACGCCCTGGTCCTCAGGATCAGAACCGGTAAAAAAACAAACCCGGGAAGTCGCTTCCCGGGTTTCTGACAGCCTGGTGGTCCGGGCAGGAATCAGCCCTGGTAGAACGGGTGCTTGGCCGAAGACTTTTTCGCCAGCATTTCTTCAGCGCTCGGCTCGTTCTTCATCGCGCGTTCGATCGACAGCTTGGTCGCCTCGTAGTTGTACTGATAGATCTTCTTGTCGTCAGCGGCTTCCCAGTGGATGAACACGCCGCAAACGATGCAGAGTTTTTCTGCCTGATCCTTCGGAATCACGCCGGATTCCACGCAGTCCGCCACAGCATTCGCGACTGCGGCCTGGGCCGGACCAAACATCTGGACGGCCTGGCGGGCACCCTTGATCGTGACCTTGGTAATCATGACCGTGGCCGGCTTCACGGCCAGGTTCGGCGTGAGCACTGCCAGCAGGTTGCTGTGGCCCATCTTCTGGTCTGCCAGGGCGTTGGCGAAGGCAGCGCCGACGGGACCGGACTTGTCACCGATCAGCAGATCGATGTGGGCGACTTCGTTGCCATCACCGACGAGGGCTTCTCCGACATAGAACGACATGCTGAAAACTCCTGAAGTCGAAATGCGGTCAGCGGCACTCGTCGGCCGCAAGAGCGGAATTGGCCAGACGCACGTCGTCTGCCTTCACCTGCGATGTGGAGTGATAGCATTTCAGGGGCACGAATGCCACCAACCCGGTCGGGGCGAGCAGATCCGGGGGATTCGGCGACCGCAGCCCACGGGAAAATGATACTGATGGTGCAGGGGGGGGAGGGCCAAGGGCTGAAGGCCTGGGGACAGAAGCTGTGCTGGACGAGAATGCCGCTCTGTCCCTCAGACCTTAACTTTCAGCCTTCACCCGGATGCCTCTCCTCAGAACATATCAACGAACTGGTGGACGTCGCGCCGCTTCCCGGTTAATCTGGAAAGACTACTGCCCTGCTACTGAAAATCCTGCCGAGGATGTCTCATGGATCGTTGCTCTCGCCTGCTGCCGGGACTGCTCGCTGTTCTGGGATGTCTGGCGCTCTCCGCCAATGCCCAGGAATGGACGCGTTTTCGTGGTCCGAATGGCAGTGGGCTCAGCGATGCTGCCAACATCCCCGTCAAATGGACTGAGAAAGACTACCACTGGAAAGCCACCCTCCCGGCCTCCGGACATTCATCTCCCGTGATCTGGAAAGACCTGGTCTTCCTGACAGGCAGCGACGACGAAACGCAGAGCCGGTCGGTCTTTGCGGTCAGCACCGAAACCGGCAAGGTGCTGTGGACCAAAACTTCTGAGTTTGAAGTGCACCGCAAGCACAAGTTGAACAGCTTCGCCTCGCCGACCTGCGCTGTGGATGAACAGCGTGTGTATGCTTCCTGGACCATGCCTGACGAGTACAGCGTCAAGGCGTTTACTCACGATGGCGTTGAAGTCTGGTCGCGGAACCTGGGCGGTTTCGTCAGTCAGCACAGCGGCGGCGTTTCTCCCGTCATTTTCGACGAATTGTTGATCCTGGGCAATGAACAGGACAAGGAAGGCGGCGGCGAAAGTTCCCTGATTGCCCTGGATCGCCGCACCGGAGAGACTGTCTGGAAACTGGATCGGGATAGTGCCGTGGTGACCTATTCCACCCCCTGCCTGCGTGTCAACGCCGCCGGACAAACCGAGCTGATTGCCAATAGCACAGCGCATGGCATCAGTGGTCTGGACCCGCTGACCGGCAAGGTGCTCTGGACAGTGCCCGGCGTGTTCAACAAGCGCAGCGTCAGTTCACCCGTGATCGCCGCAGGCGACATCCTGCTGGGAACCTGCGGTTCCGGCGGCGGCGGCAACTATCTGGTCGGTGTTGTACCAGGCACGGCACTGGAGCCCGACTCCGGCAAGGTGTTGTACAAGGTCACCCGCCAGGCACCATACGTCCCGACACCGATTGCCAAAGGCGAACATCTGTTTCTCTGGAGTGATGCCGGGATTGTCAGCTGTGTGGATGCAAAAACCGGCGAGACGCTGAATCAGAAACGCATCGGCGGCACGTTCTATGGCAGTCCGATCTGCGTGCAGGACCATTTGTACGCCATCAATACCGCGGGTGATGTGGTCGTGGTCCAGGCGACGCAGGAACTGGAAGAACTGGCGGTCAACCCGCTGGGCGAACTGAGTCATTCCACGCCCGCGGTTGCCGACGGACGACTGTACCTGCGAACCGTCAATCACCTGGTCAGTCTCGGCGGAAAATAACAGCTCACCGCCTGCCAATCCCATAGTCCGTGACGCGCTCACTCATTTTCGGTATGGCGATTGAACATGAAATACGGCTGGCTGCTCTGCCTGGTACTGGGAGCGGGAGTATGCGTCGGCAGCGGAACTGCTAACGCGGAAGATCTCCCGTGGAACCAGTTTCGCGGTCCGCGTGGTGACGGCACGTCGCTCGCAAAACACCTCCCGGTGACATTCGGCGAAAACTCGTCCGAGATCGCCTGGAAGACGCCGATTCCAGGTCGCGGCTGGGCTTCGCCCGTTGCCTGGGGCAATCAGGTCTGGCTCAGCAATGCCTCGGATCTGAGGACGTTGAAGGAAGGGCAGGAGAAACTCGACGAACCGCTGGTGATGTCGGCGATCTGTATCAACCTCACCACTGGAGCGATCGAGAAAAGCATCGATCTGTTCGATGTTTATGTGCCCCAGATCACGCACGAAACCAACAGCTATGCGTCCTCGACGCCGTTTATCGAGGAAGGCCGCTTCTACGCGCATTTTGGAGCCTACGGCACAGCCTGCATCGACACGAAGAGTTTTGAAGTCCTGTGGAAACGCGACGATTTGCCCTGCGATCACTTTCGTGGTCCCGGGTCCTCCGTGGCAGTCTATGGCGATCTGCTTTATCTGACCATGGACGGGTACGACTACCAGTACCTGGTCGCTCTCGACAAGTTCACCGGCAAGACGGTCTGGCGGCAGGAACGGGATATCGATGCCAACACGACGAATGGCGATCACAAGAAGGCCTATTCGACGCCGCTGCTGATCGACGTCGCGGGCCGCGGCCTGCTGGTCAGTCCGTTTGCGACAGCGACCACGGCCTATGATCCCTTGAACGGCGACAAGCTGTGGACGATTCGTCACGGCGGTATGAATGCCGCAGCACGGCCGCTGTTCGGCAACGGCATGGTTTATATCTGCACGGCCGACGGACGGAATCCGCTGATTGCCGTGAATCCCCAGGTCGCGCCGCCGGCGGAGGATCGCGTGATCTGGCGTACCACGAAGCAGGTGCCCAAACGTTCGTCGATCCTGTTGATCGGCGATTCGCTTTACATGATGAACGACAGCGGAGTCGCCTCCTGCCTGGATGCCATGACAGGCGACGTGATCTGGGTCAAACGCCTGGCCGGGGAATACTGGTCCTCGCCACTCTGGGCGAATGGGCTCGTCTATTGCTGTTCCCAGCATGGACAGGTGCAGGTCTTCCGGGCCAGCCGCGAGTTTGAACACGTAGCGGAAAACCTGCTCGATGACGGTTTCAATGCTTCTCCCGCCGTCGCAGGTGACGCATTGATCCTCCGATCGAAAACCCATTTGTACCGGATCGAAAAACCCAGGTAAGAAAATGGGGATCATCGGAGCGATGGTGGCCCGGCAGTGGTAGAATTCCGGATAAGGGATTATTCGGACCAGATTAGAATCCGGGCCAAGGGAGTGAACCATGCCTCATCCGACCGCTGCCCCGCTGCGAGCAATCCTGCTGGGCTGCCTGACTGCCGGCCTCTGCGCCACCGCGGCAGCAGCTCCCCCGTTTAGCAGCCTCTGGCTCGCCCAGTCGGGCGACGCTTTTTCGATCGATCTCGGCGAAGCCGACGTCGTGTCCAGTTCCGGAAACGATGGCCCGATCTCTGCCGAAATGATCGAGAATCCCCTGACCGACGAGGACATCGGCAACGCGATGTCCGGGGATGCGGCATCCCTGCCCGGCCGGCCTTCAGCCCGCCCGTGGTTACCCGGCCTCGTGCGCTCCGTGGTGCCAGATACCTTTGAAACTTTTATTCCTCAGTCCGCCTTCGACCGCATGGAGTCGGGACCCACGCCGGAACAACTCGAACGGCGTCAGCAGCGTCGCCAGTTGCGACAACTGCGCCGGGGGTATTGATCTGTGAAGAACCTGACGGTCGTTCCGACGACGCCCCCGCTGGAAGCCGCAGCGACGGCCGTGCCGGTCTCTGCGTCGGAGCATCAGCCGCCCGGGCTGCTGTTTCGTCTGGCGGCGGGGGCAGCCCTGTTATTTGTGATCACAATCCTGGCGTTGATCGCGACCCTGTTCGCCGACCCGGCAGCGCCGGTCAATCAATGGCTGAACCTCTGGGGTTCATTGTTGCTGATTCTGGAAGTCGCGGCGATCTTTGGTTTCGGCCTGGGCGCGATGTTCCGGGACCAGCATCAGCAGCATGCTGCGGACGACGCGCGTCGCTGACGCGGGCCGGAGGCGCGGCCGGCGGTCAGACGTCACACCACGTGATGGCTTCTTTCAGACCGGCCACGCAATCGCGGGTCGGAATGAACTCGTGGCCCACGGCACCGGTGTAGCCCACGTCGACCAGAGCCTGCATGATCGGCGGATAATTGATCTCCTGGTTCCGGTCCAGTTCCCCGCGTCCCGGATTGCCGGCGGTGTGAATGTGGCCCAGCCAGTCCTTGTGCTGGTGAATGCGGCGAATGACGTCGCCGTCCATGATCTGGACGTGATAGATGTCGAATAGCAGTTTGACGTTCGGTGAGCCGACAGCCTTGAGGATCTCGATGCAGTAGTCGGCGTGATCCCCCTGATAGCCCGGGTGTCCCTTCATCGGATGATCGCTGGCCCGGGTGTTCAGCATCTCCAGACAAAGCGTGACCTGCTTTTGCTCGGCGAATTTTGCAAGGTTTTTCAATGCAGTTACGCAGTTCCGGGCACCGACGTCATCCGGAATGTCTTCCCGCATACCAGTAAACGTAATGACGTTGGGACAGCCGAACTCCGAGGCCTGCTCGATCCGTTTCCGCAGGATGGCACTGCATTCTTCCCAATGGGCAGGGTTGTTCAGCCCCTTGACGAAGCCGTGGCTGCTGGAAATGGCGCACGTGAGACCATGTTCCCTCAGCGTCGGCCACAGCTCCGGAGGACAGAGTTCAATGCTGGTACATCCCAGTTCTCGGGCAGTTCTGCAGAACGTGGGGAAGTCCGGGAAATGATCTTTGTAGCACCAGTGGACCAGCGAATGGTGAATGCGGCCCTTCAGGGGCTCAGGTTTGTCCTGTGCTGTTGCCGGTTGTGCCATTGCTGCCAGTGAGGCGGTCGCGGCTGCTTGCAGGATTTCCCGACGATTCCAGGACATAAGAGACCTCCTCGCGTTGCAGCATCTAGGGGGGGGACAACAGGTTCACGTGAACGGGCAGCGGTGCCCACTTTACCGCGGGCAGATCAGGATGACCAGGAAATCGCGGCACCCCGGTTCGTTGAGGGCAACGGCATTTTGCAATTCAGGCAATTTGTGACCTCTGGAGCGTGCGATCAGATGCATCTCACCGCGGTGTTCGTCAGAATACGTCACGGAATCGATATTTCTCCAGGCGGAGTCAACTCAAGGCATGCGACGTGCGGTGCTGCAGCAATTGGAAAGCTGGTTGCGGTCGGGGATCACGGCCGTGCCGCCGATTGCGCCGGCGGCCCGGAGGGCAGCCGAGCCTGCTTCGCCTGCAGCTGCAGCTATCCCCGGGGCAACCGCCGGCCCCCCGGGAATGTCGCAGGTCGGACCATTGAATTCCGTCTCATCCCGTTCTGCTCCTGATCAATCAGAGTCCACAATGCCGAAGAAGGCAGCCAGCCCGCTGACCCTGCTCGCCTCCCGCTGCCAGACGTTCGAGCCGCTCGATCTGCCGCGGGCCGATCGCGAATCGAAACTCGCTGCCCTGAAACAGCGTGTAGCCCGGTGTCAGTTGTGCCAGGAACTGGCCACGACCCGCCATCAAACTGTGTTTGGAGTGGGCAATCCTGAAGCCCGGATTCTGTTCATCGGGGAAGCCCCCGGAGCCGACGAGGACCAGCAGGGGGAACCGTTCGTCGGCCGGGCCGGTCAACTGCTCAACGATATCATCCGGGCCTGCAAGCTGAAGCGGGAAGAGATTTACATTTGTAACATCCTGCGATGCCGGCCTCCCGGGAACCGGTTACCGACGTTCACGGAAGCGGAAAACTGCCGTCAGTATCTGGACGGTCAGATTGCGATCGTGAATCCTGAATACATCGTCTGCTGGGGTTCTTGCGCTGCGAAAAACCTGCTCGGGACCGAAGAGGCGATCGGCAAGCTCCGCGGGCGTTTTTACACTTATGGCCGGGCGAAGGTGATCTGCACCTATCATCCTTCCTATCTGCTGCGGAACCCCGCAGCGAAGAAGGACGTCTGGCAGGACATGAAGACGCTGTTCAAGGACATGGGGATCGAGCTCTCCGGGAAATAGGGCAAGAAACCCGGCAGGCAAACCGTCATCGCGAGGTCACACCTTCCCGATGTCAGACGGTTTCCTGCCCGGATTCCCGCGGAGGTGTGACTCCCGGCATTGATACTGCCCGCGGCGAGAAATGATTTGTTTCTCTCTATATGATCTCCGCGGGGCAGAACGCCTCATGTTTGACCGGGTACGGTAGAAATCGGCTGAACGACAACCATGCATGCGACAGACGTAGCGATTGTGGGTGGCGGCATCATCGGTCTGGCGACTGCCTGGCGGCTGCAGCAGCGTTTTCCGCGCATCAGGCTCACCCTGCTGGAGAAAGAGCGGGAAGTCGCCCTGCATCAGACCGGCCACAACTCGGGCGTGCTGCATTCCGGGATCTACTACAAACCCGGGTCGCTGCGCGCCATCAACTGCCGTCTGGGCAAACTGGCGATGCAGGAATTCTGCGATCAGGAACAAATCCCCTACGATCTGTGTGGCAAGGTCATCGTCGCAGTCGACAACAGTGAACTCGGGCAACTGGAACGCATCTACGAGCGCGGCCAGGCCAACGGCGTGAACTGTCGCCTCATCGATGCTGCTGAACTGAAAGAACTCGAACCGCATGCCCGGGGCGTGAAGGCGATTCATGTCCCGGAAGCCGGGATCGTCGACTACCGGCAGGTGTGCGAGCGGTTGGCAGCCAGGGTCGTGGCAGCCGGGGGCACCGTGATGACCCAGTCACGCGTGACCGCCATGTTTCCGCGTGGCGAGCGGATGGTGATCGAGAGCACTGGCGGTGAAGTCGAGACGAAATACATCGTGACTTGCGGCGGGCTGCAGAGCGACCGGCTGACGCGTCTGTCCGGCCAGACACCGATTGCGCAAATCGTCCCGTTTCGCGGTGAATACTATGAAGTCAAACCGTCGGCGCAGCACCTGTGTCGTGGTCTGATTTATCCCGTCCCCGATCCGAATTTCCCGTTCCTGGGAGTCCACTTCACCCGCATGATTCATGGCGGCGTGGAATGCGGACCGAACGCCGTGTTCTCCTTTGCCCGTGAAGGCTACTACCGCACCAGCTTCAATCTGTTCGATTTCCTGGAATCGGTCACTTACGGCGGATTCCTGCGGATGGCCTGGAAGCACTGGCGTGCCGGCAGCGCCGAAATGTGGCGCTCGTTCAGCAAGACTGCCTTCGTCGATGCCCTGCAGCGACTGGTCCCCGAGATCCGCTCCGAAGACATCGTTCCGGCTCCCTCCGGCGTCCGCGCGCAGGCGCTCACGCCACATGGCGAACTCGTGGACGACTTCCTCATCACCGAAAACGAGCGCGTCATTAACGTCTGCAACGCCCCGTCCCCGGCAGCCACCGCCTCGCTGAATATCGGCAATCTGGTTGTTGACCGCCTGGCACCGCGACTGGCATAAGTCACGCTATCATCAGTGGTGGTGATGGTGTTACATTCCCCGCATCACCGCACGCGATCCATCGAAGACTCGCGCCCACATTCCCTGAAAAGTCCAGCGAGATTGGCTAGAGCATTTTTGATATTAGTGTGCAGTGTAGCCGCAGTGTTTAAAGTAGTTCAGGCATTCCTGGGGTGTGAATTCGCTGACGATTTGGCCGATGCGGTTCCAGAGGGCGTCCACCGTTCGTTCCGCGTGTTTTCGCAAGAGGGTCTTGAGTTTGGAAAACGCCAGTTCGATGGGATTCAGGTCCGGGCTGTACGGTGGCAAAACACGAGGGTGCAGTGAGCGGCTTCGAGGGCGGTCCGCACGTTCGCCGTCTTGTGACTGCTCAGGTTGTCCATGACGACGATGTCGCCGGGGTTCAGCGTCGGGATCAGTTGCTGTTCGACGTACGCCAGGAACCACTCTCCGTTCATGGCGCCGTCGATCACCATCGGCGCGGTCAGGCCAGTAGTCCGTAGCGCCCCGACGAAGGTGGTCATCTTCCAGTGGCCGTGTGGGACCGCGGAAACCACACGCCGGGACTTCGATCCCGAGCCATACAGCCGAGCCATCTTCGTGTTCGCTCCCGCTTCATCAATGAACACGTAGCGACCCCGCGAGTGACGCATCATCAGTATGTCCCACCAGCGACGCTGCTGCACGACGTCCGGTCGCTGCTGTTCGGCTGCCCGCAGGACTTTTTTTCAGCACAATGCCCCACGTTTTCAACGCCAGCCAAAGGGTCGACAGGCAGACCGGCAACGAAAGCTTCGTCTGCAGATCTGCCAGCGTGACCCCCGCATCTTCCCGAATCACTGCGAGAATCGGTTCCCGAAAGCTCTCGAGTTTCGGCTTGGGTCCGGTCTTGCCGTCGCGCGGCTGCGGCGATCCCCGCTCCCGCACCAGCGCCTTCCAGCTGTAAATCGTGCGGGACGACACCGAGTATGTTTCCGCCGCCGTCTCGACGGTAATTCCAGCGCTGACCGCCTGCAACACCCGCGTCCGCAAATCCATCGCTAAAGCCGCAGCCAGCATCGTCTCCTCCCTGAGTCGAATGAACCCAAGGAAGATTCCCACAACTACCTGATTCCGTGAAGACCATTTTCAAAAATGCTCTAGTTTTCCACAAAAGATTCCGCACGAGAATCGGGACCAGTCATTCAGGAATCGCGAACCCGCAAGCGAGTCAACGTCGACCGCTTGCGGGTTCGCGATTCCTTGACTTTACCAGTTACTTCAAGAGCGGGATTCCACCGGGTACATCGGTCGCGGGCGCTGTTGGTAGTCCAGACTGGCGAAATCGTGCGAGTGAATCGCCGGCGCATCGACATTGAAGATGCTGCCTGCGAACGGTTCAAAGCTGGCCCGGAAGTGCACCGCCGACTTCACCGCGATGTATTTCATGGACAGGCAGTCGATGCCCAGCGACTTCGCAAACGCCGGCCCCAGCGGTTGTTCATGAGCCGTGACCAGGACCACGTTTACGCCATCCTGTTCGATCCAGGCCGACGGTCCCATATTCCCCGTCAGCCCGGCATACATCGGCCCGTCATAAGTGAACTCGCCATCCGACAGACCCCGGACCGTCGCGTTCATCGCGACCGGTTGCCCCTGTCGCGGATCAGACTTCGCGCCGACGAGCAACTTCACGGTCTGGCCGATGCCGGCTGACCGGGCCTGTGCGACCGCGTCCGGATCAACGATGTACAGTATCAGCGAATCGCGACAGGAGCGAGCCAGAAACGTCTGCAGGATCTCTGTGGAGTCCCCGGGAGCGCCGCCGCCGGTGTTGTCGGCATGATCTGCGAGAACGATCGGGTGACGCCCGATCGCTTCACCCTCCATCAGCGCATCGACGACGGGCAGGGGCGGTCGTTGCCAGCGTTCGCGATTCGTCCAGATCCAGTTCGCCAGTTCATCAGCCGTTTGTTCTGCCAGGGCCTGATCGCCGTCGGCATTCACGATGACGCCCGGTCCCATGTTCGAAATGTCGGCCCAGGGAAAGCCTGTGGAAATCAGGACGGACAGAATCCCGGGCCGGGCTTCGATGTCGTGGACATAACGCAGCACGTCATCCATCGGCGGGTGCGCAGTGATCTGGCAGGCAGTGGACCAGAACAGGGGGATCTTCCGCAGCGCCATCACCGGTTTGATCTCGCCTCGAAGGGTGCGCACGATCAGATCTGCCGCTTCGAGTCCACGCTCTGCCATATCGATGTGCGGGTAGGTATCGAATCCGATAATCGCGGTTGCGTTTTGCAGGCGTTGCACACTGTGATTCGCATGCAGATCGAAGGTCACGACGATCGGGACATCCGGTCCCACGACTTCCCGGACAGCAGCCAGGAAATCGCCGTCCGCATCCGCCAGCCCTTCGACGACCATGGCACCGTGCTGGTCGAGCAGCACGCCATCCACGGGGCCGTTTGTCGCCTGATCCTGTTGCAGCCGTTCCAGGAACTCGTCCTTCAGTTGCCGGTAGCCTGAGGCCGTCACCATGCCGCTGGGGTAGGCGAAGGCCCAGATCAGCGGGACCAGTTCGTAACCGTGGCGGGATGCTCCCTCAATGAAACCACCGACACAGATATTGGAGCCCGTGAACCGCTGGAGGATTTCGGGACCGCGATACAGGCCAAAGCCGGCGGCAAAGTCGTCGATGGTCGTCCGTGTCGTGGCAAAGGTGCTGGTCTCATGACACAGGCCGCCGATGGCAATCCGCATGGCTGCGACTCCGCATGTCAGCAAGGGGATCTGTTCACCGGCCACCGTATCATGCCCGCTCGTGTCTGTCTGCCGTCGGGTGTGGCCGTGACCCGGCCGGTTTTCCGTCGTACTTGCGTTTACAGTGTCGGTCAATAGACTGGCGTTCGCCTTGCTGACCGGGGAATGCTGTCATCGACCGCTGTTCCCGCTTCATTCCCGATGCATCCCCGCCGCTGCCGGAAAGTTCTATGACTGCACTGAACTGGAACAGTCGCCAATTGACCCGAGGCTGGCAGCGGGGAATTCCGGCGTTTTACTTTGGTCTGGGGATGACCGAAGCCGACTTCGACAAGCCGCAGGTCGGCATCGGGGTGCCGCTGTCAGAAGGTAACCTGTGCAACGTGCATGCGTATCAACTCGCGCGGCATGTGGTGGAGGGCTGTCAGGCAGCGGGCATGCTGGCGTTCCCGTTCGGCACGCCGGGCATCAGCGACAACCTGACGCAGGGGATGCCGTCCGGCGGTGCCAGTCTGGTCTCCCGAAACCTGATCGCCAATTCGGCGGAATGTGTCGTCACTGCCCATTGCTATGACGCGATGGTCGGACTGCACCATTGCGACAAGAACGGGCCCGGTTTCGCGATGGCGCTGGCGCGGATGAACTTCCCGGGTCTGATCCTGAGCGGCGGCAGTATCTATCCCGGATGTTATCAGGGCCGTGATATCTCTATCCTGGACGTTTACGATTCCCAGGCAGCGGCGGACGTCGGCGCGATGTCGCAACACGATGCTGACGAAATCCGTCGGCTGGCTTGTCCCGGTCCCGGCGGTTGCGGGATCGCCGCATCCTTCAATACGTGGGCGCTGGCGCTGGAGGCGATTGGCCTGATGCCGCCGCAAAGCAGTTCCACGCCGGCGGTCGACCCCGGAAAGCAGGGTGATTGCCTGGCAGCCGGTCCCCTGATCCGGAATCTGCTGGAGATGCAGTTGCGACCGCGGGATATCCTGACCCGGCAAGCCTTCACGAACGCCGCGTCGATGATCGCTGCGGCGGGGGGATCGACGAACAGCGTATTGCATCTGCTGGCAGTCGCGTGCGAGGCCCGGGTCGATTTCAGTTTGCGAGACTTCCAGCAGATCTTCCGTTCGACTCCCATCTACTGCAATTTCGCGCCGCGTGGCACGAAGACCATGATCGACCTGTTCCGTCTGGGCGGGACGTCGGTGCTGATCAAACATCTCATCCGCGCCGGCATTCTGGACGGAGACTGTGTGACGGTGACCGGCAAAACGCTGGCAGAAAACGTGGCGGATGCCGCCGATCCGCCAGCGTCCGCAGAACTGATCGCCCCGCGGGAGGCTCCCTTCAAGCCGTTCGCCGACATGCAGGTCTGTTTCGGGAACCTCGCACCGAACGGAATTCTTTTCAAGGTGTCGAGTCTCAATCAGCCGCGTTTTCGCGGTCCGGCCCTCTGTTTTGACGGTGGCCGCGCGGTTTCCGAGGCCGTCAACGAACGGCTGATCCGGCCGGGCCATGTGATTGTGCTCCGTAATCAGGGACCGGTCGCGGCGGGCATGCCGGAAGTGGTGCTGGCGGCTTCCGCGCTCTCGGTGCCGGAATTGAACGGCAAGGTCGCGCTGATTTCCGATACGCGAGTTTCCGGGATTTCCCACGGTGCGATCGGTGTGCACTGTTCGCCGGAAGCCGCAGTGGGAGGACCGATTGCCCTGGTGCAGAATGGCGACGAAATCAGCTTCGACCTGCTGGCAGGGGAGATCGCACTGCACGTCAGCGAGGCAGAACTCGCGGCCCGCCGTCAGGCCTGGAAGCCGACGTTCGTTCCCCACGAGCGTGGTTACCTCGCAGATTTCATCGCCACCACTGCCCAGGCAGATCGCGGCTGCGTGAGCCGGGCGATGTATCCTGAAGCGGTGAGCGTTTGACGACGGGGGCTCTCTTTCAGCGGTCCAGCGGGGGCAGGTACGGGCAGCAGCAAGCAGGGCCGTTCAGCGAAGTCGGGAATTGACAGACAGATGCGTCAACCGGTAGTCTCCTGTGTGGCGAGATTGCCCCAGGCTTCGTCCCGGCCGGTCTGGCGTTGTGGGTGCATGCCAGCGCAGTTGCAATCCGCAGATGGAACCGATCTGTGCGAATTGCGGATGGCAAACTCCTGTGCAACCTGCACAGGGCAGATAGCGTGCAATTGTAGAGAAAGGCGTCCACGATGACCGCGACACTTACGGAGTCGTCATCGCTGGAAGAGCGTCTGGCCACATGCGAAGCGATCCTGGGACATACGTTCCAAAAGCGTGAGTTGTTGCAGCACTGTTTGACCCATGCCTCGATTGCGCGGACCAGGCTGGAATCGAACGAACGACTGGAGTTCTTCGGCGACGCGATCCTGGGTGCCCTGACCTGCGAGATCCTGTACGCCCGGTTTCCGGAAGAGACTGAAGGGGAACTGACACGCATCAAATCGGTGGTCGTCAGCCGCTCCACCTGTGCCCGCATCAGTGAAGAGATGGGGTTGCACCGTTGCCTGATGCTGGGAAAAGGCCTGAGCAGCATTGATCAGATTCCCGGTTCGGTGATCGCAGCGGTGTTTGAGTCCATCGTGGCTGGCATCTATCTGGATGGCGGCTGGGAAGCCGTCCGCGTGTTCGTCCGCAAGTGGGTGGAGCCGGAAATCGATCGCGTCGTCTCCACGACTCACGGCAAGAACTACAAGAGCCTGCTGCAACAACTGGCGCAGAAATCACTCGGGGCGACCCCGGGATATGTCTTGATCGATGAGAAAGGTCCGGATCATTCCAAGTGCTTCAAGATTTCAGCTTCGGTTGGCGGACACCTCTACGCTGCTGCCTGGGGGCCCAACAAGAAGGAAGCTGAACAGCGGGCAGCTGAAAATGCCTGGTGCGAGATTCAGGGGCAACCGCTGCCCTTTGCCGCGGAAGATTGAGTTATCGCTGAACACGGAAACATCTCGCGATCGGCCACCCGAACCCGCTTGCATGCACAGCCGCAACGGCAGGATCGGAGGTCTGGTGTTTCGCGCGCTGTTGATCTGTTTGTTTGCGGCCGGTCTGGCCGGAGATTGCGTGGCGGCTCCCGTCACCGGAGCGCCTGCGGGTACCGCAGTTGCTGAGAGTGGCGCTGCCGGCGGTGGAGCAGGGATTCTCATCGTCTATTGCCTGCTGGTGGCGGCCTCCTCGTGGGTCGGGGGAATCCTGCCGTCACTGGTCCGGCTGACGCACACGCGATTGCAGATCCTGATCAGCCTGATTGGCGGCCTGATGCTTGGCGTCGGTTTGCTGCACCAGCTGCCGCACGCGGTGATCGTCATGCAAGACGCTGGCATGAGTCATGCCCTTGACCGCAGCCTGCAGTGGATGCTCGGCGGCCTGACCGTCATGTTTTTCATGCTGCGGATGTTTCATTTCCACCAGCACGACGCGGTAGAGCCCGAGGGCCTCCAACCTGTCTGTCATCACCATGACCACGATCGTGACCATCATCACAGCCATGATCACGATCATAGCCACGACCACAGCGGAGATACTGGTCATGGCCACTCTTCCGCCGGACGACGCCATGTGCATGGCACCAGCTGGATGGGGATCGCGTTCGGATTGTCGCTCCACACACTGATCGACGGGCTGGCCCTGGCGGCGCACGTTCAGGCAGATACCTTGCATGCCCCGGGCGTCTGGTTGCCTGGCCTGGGAACGTTTCTGGGGATCGCCCTGCACAAGCCGCTGGATTCGCTGTCGATTACGTCACTGATGACAGCGGGTGGATCAACACCGCGTGCACGGTTGCTGGTGAACAGTCTGTACTGCCTGCTGTGCCCGCTGGGTGCGCTCTGCTTCTACTTCGGACTCAAGGGCTGGAGCGGGCAGGAGGGGCTGATCGTCGGCGCGGCGCTGGCGTTTTCCGCCGGCGTCTTCGTGTGCATCGCCCTCAGTGATTTATTGCCCGAAGTTGAATTCCATTCCCACGACCGGCTGCCACTGTCTCTCGCCCTGCTGGCCGGCCTGGCTCTCTCCTGGGCTATCGGCCTGCTGGAACCGGAACACAGCCACGGGGGGGCAACGTCGTCGGGCGAGAACGCCATCGATCACGCCGGCCATGATCATGCTCATGATCACAGTCATGACCATGATCATTGAGAAATCGCCGGCCAGAGATGCCAGCGAATGTCCTGTCTGGTCCTGAGCCGGGGGATTGTTGACACTGTCCCGTCCTGTTTTTGACGGACACCCGAACGCTCGAACAGCGAATTCCAGGCGAGCGCGGCACTACAAATCCGGCACCTTGCGCGAAATCCGGCACCATGCGCGACTGCAAACCGGACGCGCCACGTTGGCGTTCGCCAGGGGGCGTTGGATCGACGACGTCCAGCGACCCGGCGTCGTCGCGCGAACTACCGGGCTGCGCTGCTCGATCAGGTGTTCCGATTCAATTCGCCGGGTCAAATCCCGGCAGGGACATCGTGGCGACGGGCGGCAAGACTTGCCCGCGGCTGGTGGACGTGATCGACCTGCTCTGCCAGTCGCCGAGATGCGGCTTCAGCTTGGCCAGCAGGGTCCGTTGCTGGAATGGCTTGGGCAGATAATCCGCGACTCCTGCGGAAATACATTCGATAACGGTTTCCCTGGAGCGATCGCTACTGACCACGATTAGCGGCGTGCGTACGCCCTGACGTCGCAGGAACTGAATCGCATCAATGCCGGACATCGCTTGCAGGTGCATTTCACACAGGATCACGCAGTAGGTCTTCGGCAACCGGGGAATATCCGCCGGATCGGTGCAGCCCAGGACTTCAATCTGGTAGGGCGCCAGCATGCAGGCAATCAGATGTTGAATCGCCGGATCGTCATCGATGACGACAATTTGCGGCAGGCGTGGTTCCGGCAGGGCGGGCTCGAAAGCCGGCCGCAACTGGGGAGCTTCCGGGATCTGAAACACGTCCCGGCGGCTGAGTTCGGGCCGCACCGGTTCATAAAACCCGGGTGCGGGGGCCGCACACTCATTCGGACGAATTTCCCGGTCATCCAGCAGATCGGCGGCAGGGGGGATGTCTGTCGTATCCGACGCTCCCGGCCAGGGTAATTCCAGTGTGCCGGTGATCTCCTCGGATTCCAGGTCCGGTTGCGGCAGTTCGGCCTCTTCCGCGAGCCGATCGACAACCAGCCGCATCGACGATTCGTCCGGCAGGGGCATGCTGAAGATCCGGCTCATTTCCATGGTGCGTTCGACGGCCTGGGCCAGGCACACGCGGAACGTCTGCGGATCGAGCTGATCGAAGCGGGCCACCAGCCTGTTCAGCAGCACCTGGCGATGAGGCGACATTCGCTCGCGACAATCCGAGACCGCTTCGCCGATTTGCATCGCCTTGAGCAGTTCCAGCTCCGGAGGCGGAACGTCGACCTGATCGATCGGCTCGTGGTGTTGCTGGACCAGCCGGATCAACTGCAGCGGCATATCCCATTTCTGCATCAGTGCAGCGGAGACGTCGGCATGGGTGAACCCGAATTCGTCGCGCTCGTACAGGATCAGCTGCAGATGAGCGATCGTCGCGCAACGTTCCAGGGCACTGGCGTACTTGTCTCCCAGTTCGTGCAGCAGAATCTGAATGCCCAGATCCTGCATCAGACCCAGCACGTAAGCCGTATCCGAAGCGGGATTTCCGGTCATCCGCGCATACGAGGCCGCCGTTGAGGCAGTGAGCAAACTCCGCTGGCGCAGTTGCTGTGTTCCGTTCAGGCCACGTTTCTGATGACGGAACTGGTTTCCCAGCAAATGGGCAGCAAGGACCAGTGAAACCGTACGCTTGATGCCGATCAGGTTCACTGCATCCTGCAGACGCGTGACACGGCTCGACAAGCCCATCGTCGTGTTGTTGACGATCTTCATCAGTTCCGCAGTCATGCGGGCGTCTGACAGGATCTCCTGTGCCAGATCACTGACTGTCGCGTTGGGGTTATTGAGAAAGTCGGAGACACGCACGAGCATCTGCGGCATTGGCGCGATGCAATCGGCATCCCGCACCAGCAGGCGGGCACCGTGCGGAATGTTGACCTTGAGATTCGTCTCCTGGGCCAGGGCTCCGCAGGCGGCTGCGGCAATTGCCTCGCCATCAGAATAGGATGGCAGGCAGGCCGTAATCTGCAAAGCGGCCGCCTGTCGCTTCTCGTCAGCACTCAGATCGCCGACAAGGATGGTGACCGGTCGTACCAGATCCTGCACCAGCCGCGACATAATGTCCAGTCCGGTGAGGAAGCCGGATTGCCGTTGATCGATAATAATGGCATCGATTTTGCCGGTGGTAACGACACGATGTAACTCATCCGAACTCTGACAGGCTTGGCCCTCAGTCGAACTGTTCGACAACAAACCGGCAATCCGCTGACCACGTTCTGCCGATTCGCACAAAACTGCAATTCGTCGACTTACCGGCATTTCCGCTCCAAATCATCAAAAGATGATTCGACTGTTATCAACAGTTAAACAGGTATGACGCTGTGCATGCCATGCGTTAATGGCAAATATCCGTTCAGTAGTGCTGCGTCCGATAGGCTAGCAATTGGTGTGCCTGACGACCCATAGTCTCCAGTTTCGCCAATCCTCTCGAAATCTAGTGTGCAATCCCTACCAAACGCACCTGAATTCGTTTTCATGAGGCTTATTCTTCGCTGCGTGGTCTGCTTTCCCGTGAATGCTTGGCTTCCGATCGTTCATGCTGTCTGTTTTTCAGTCATTCTGCGTGGTGATCGATCAGTCTGGTGTGGTCGCTGAGCTGTATTTAGCATTTTCTGGCGTCCGTGTATCAAAAAACGAGGCTCCGCTCGCAGCTCTTCCGGTCTCTGGAACTGAACCTGTTTTGCTGGATGACACCGCTGCTACCTGATTTCCTGCCTGTGGTCTCTCATCCCGCAGAATCCTCGTGGATACATGGATTGATCCGGGCTTGTCTGATGGGGGCGACGTCTGCAGCAGCCAGTGAATCGCCCTCTCAACAGTTCAGGTTACGCGAGGCTCCTGCCTACTACAGAATCCGTTTTGAGGAAAATCCCTGCAGGATCGAATTCCCGGCGTGATCAGAGGGACAGGTGACTGCAGGGCGACATGACCCGCATGCTGATCACGTTTCACGGGAGTGAAAACGGAAACCTGGTTACTACCGAACCGGTGAGAGGCTGAAATTGCGTTGAACCTTGCGGAGGACAGGCTGATACTGTCGTGGCGACCCGGCACCTGCCTGATTGGAACCCGCCGATGACGATCCTCTCCGTAACGACAGCTTCGCAGTGGTCTGCCTCTCATCGATTCGTCGCTCTCGCGTCGGGGCGGAGTCAGGTTTTGAGGGGCCTCCTCGTCATTGTGACGGCAGCGGCCCTGCTGCAGACGCAAACTCCGGTGGTCGCCGCTGACCCGGTTCAAGCGTTGCCATCACCGGTAACCGGAAACCAGGTTCCCAATATCCTCGTGATTCTGGCGGATGATCTCGGGTATTCCGATCCTGGTTGTTACGGCGGCGAAATCCAGACTCCGAATCTGGATCGGCTGGCGGCAGACGGCCTGAGGTTTACGCAGTTTTACAACACTGCCCGGTGTTGGCCTTCCCGGGCTGCCCTGATGACCGGATACTATGCCCAGCAGGTGCACCGCGACGGCTTGCCGGACCTGCCGAAGGGGCTGGCGATGGGCGGGCGCGGGGTGCGGCCCGAGTGGGCGCCGTTGCTCCCGGCGCTGCTGAAGTCCGCAGGATATCGGTCCTATCACTCAGGGAAGTGGCATATCGATGGTCCGCGGCTCGCTGCCGGATTTGACAAGTCGTTGAGCGTGGAGGATCACAATCGTTTCTTCTTCCCGCAAAACCTGTTGCTGGACGACAAGCCGCTGCCGCCGGTAGCGAAGGACAGCGGCTATTATCTGACGACCGGTATCGCTGAGCATGCCATACAGTGTTTGCAGGCCCACGCGAGAGCACACGGAGATCAGCCGTTCCTGTCCTTCGTGGCCTTTACGTCTCCGCACTTTCCATTGCAGGCCCTGCCGGAAGACATTGCGAAGTATCGGGAGTTGTATCGCGCGGGCTGGAATGAGATCCGCCAGGCCCGCTATCAGCGTCAGCTCAAGATGGGGCTGATCACGGCAGAACTTTCGCCGGCTGAAACCGAAATCGGTCCGCCTTATGATTTTCCGAAGGACCTGGAAAAGCTGGGTGCGGGTGAAATCAACCGACCTTTGCCCTGGCAGGAATTGACGCCGGAACAACAGGAATTCCAGGCTGCCAAGATGGCGGTGCATGCCGCGATGGTCGACCGGATGGATCAGGAGATCGGCCGGATTCTGGCCCAACTCGATGCCATGCATGCCCGCGAGAATACGCTGATCTGCTTCCTGTCGGACAATGGAGCCAGTGCGGAAATCATGGTGCGTGGCGACGGCCACGACCCCGCAGCTGCTCCGGGATCTGCCGGGAGTTATCTTTGCCTGGGACCGGGCTGGTCGACGGCTGCCAATACCCCCTTTCGCCGTCATAAAACCTGGGTGCATGAGGGAGGCATCTCCACGCCGCTGGTGGTCAGCTGGCCGGCGGGAATCCCCGCCCTAGGCGAACTCCGCCATACCCCGGGGCACATTATCGATCTCCTGCCGACGGTTCTCGAAGTTGCGCGGACGTCGGCCCCGGAACCGAAGTCAGCTCCGCCGCGGCCTGGCCTCAGTCTGGTCCCGCTGTTCAAGGCAGATACCCCGCGTCCGGATCGCAAACTCTGGTGGCTGCATGAAGGGAACCGGGCCTTCCGCCACGGAGACTGGAAAATTGTCGCCGCCGGCCAGCAGGCTCCCTGGGAGCTCTATAACCTTGGCACCGACCGCACCGAACTGCACAACCTGGCTCAACAACATCCTGACAAGTTGCAGGCCCTGGCAGACGAGTGGAAAGCGGTGACGAACGACATCCGACTCCAGGTGCTCGGCGATATCAAAGTCAAGAAATAGCCGAAGAACGCACCGGCACGGCGAGCTGGTTTTGAAGTTGCGAGTTTGATTGCCGGAACAGGCGAAAATGCAGCGGCCGTGTCGTGAAACGGCTGGATTCACAGGATTTTCAGCCCCGGATGGGGCGGCAGATGATAGCCCCGTGTGGTAACCCGGGTTACGTCCCCCACAGACAATCCCAGCTCCGACAGGGGCGGTAGAACGCGCGGTCTTCGCCAGGGTTCTGTCGCCCCTCCGGGGGCTAAAGTCCTTTATGGAAAACGCTTTACCCCGGGTTGACACCCGGGGCGACCATCTTTCGCCACTGTCGGGGCTATGCAACGAATCCCTGCCAGACGCTGCATTCAACACGATCAAGGTCTTGCAACGCGCAACTTCAAACAGCGCCAGCGCGGGAGAAGGCAGGACTTCCTCGCTGGCGCGTCGGGCTATTATTACGGACGTTCTCTCATCCCGCGGCCTGCAGGTGGGGGTGAATGCTTTCGGTTTGCCTGGCGGGGGTGTGGAGGAAGGTGTCACCGGATCTTGAGGCAGCCGATCGCGCCCAGGGCCAGCAGGGCTGCAGCGATCCAGAAACGCACGACAATTTTCATCTCGTGCTGTCCGCGGAAGAGGTAGTGGTTGTGTAGCGGACTGCAGGCGATGATCCGGCGGCCGGTCAGGCGGAACCAGCTCACCTGGGCGATGACGCTCAGCGTTTCGATGACAAAGACGCCGCCGGCGATGGCCAGCAAAAATTCCTGATGGATCGCGAGCGCGCTGTAACCCAGCAGGGCTCCGGTGGGCAAGGAGCCGGTATCGCCCATGAATACCTGGGCCGGATAACAATTGAACCAGAGAAAGCCGAGTGCAGCGCCGATCAGCGCGCCCAGCAAAATACACAACTCGCCGACGCCGCGCTCATAGGGGATGGCCAGATAGTTCGCCAGGACGCTGTGCCCGGCCAGATAAGTCAGCACGGCCATCGCTCCGCCGGCGAAGAGCAGGCAACCGCTCGCCAGGCCGTCGAGGCCATCCGTCAGGTTGACGCCATTGGACGCCCCCACCAGGACGAACACTCCCCAGACGACGAACAGCAGGCCCAGCGAAATCGTCGTCGAACCAATTGGTAAGGTCACCACGGTTTGCCAGGGACTCGCTTGCTGGGAAACCATCAGCCAGCAGACAATCCCCGTCCCCAGTACAAGTTGGCAGAGAAACTTCTGACGGGCGGTGAGACCGCGACGATGCGTGCGGATCTTGATCCAGTCGTCGCAGGCGCCCAGCAGACCATACGTGACAACGACAACCAGCCCCTGCTGGATGTAGACGCTCGTCAGATCGCCGAAGAGCAGGGCTGCCAGCACAATCGCGGCCACGATAAACAGGCCCCCCATGGTGGGCGTGGCGTTCTTCGACGCATGGAGTTCGTTCAGCCGCGCCGAGGCACTATCGATCCGTTCCTGGAAGTGGCTGCTGAGCCAGGCGATGGCATACGGGCCGATGAGCAGGGCCAGGAAGAATGCTGAGACCGTCGCGAGCGCCGTACGGGCGGTCAGAAACACATGTGAATCGCCGGATGAGGCCCGTGCCCACTGGTCACCCCACCAGGCACTTTGCTGCAGCCACCAGTACACCATGATCCGGTCGATCTTTCCCCCGGGACCGCCTCGCCGGACACCCGCGTGGTCACGCGCTGCGCAGCCGTCGATCCGTCGCCATACCCGCCTGCTGGTCGAGCCAGTGAATGACCCGTTCCATCTGCATCACTCGCGAACCCTTGACCAGCAGCGTATCGCCCTCGTCCAGCCAGCAGTCCAGCATTGTCAGCAGGATTTCCAGGGATTCGGTCGCCACAATCGTTCCTGGCTGGCAACCTCCGCGAATCGCTCCGTCGGCCAGGTCGCGAGCATGTTGACCGTACGCCAGCAGTCCGTCAATGGACAGCCGCGCCAGTATCTCACCCACCCGGCGATGTTCGGTCTCTGCCTCAACTCCGAGTTCCCGCATATCGCCCAGCACGGCGTAGCGTCGTGATCCAGGACGCCCCGGCATGCGCGACAGTCGCTCCAGCGCGGCTTCTACGGACAGCGGACTGGCGTTGTAGCAATCATCAATGACTGTCCATGGTCCCACGGTCTGCACCACGCCGCGTCCGGGCAACGGGCGGAATTCCTCCAGTCCTTCGGCGATCAGATCCAGCGGCACACCAATCTCGCGGGCCACCGCAATCGCACACAGCGCATTTGACAGCAGTGCGCGGGACGGCAGTGCGACGTGGAACCGGGTGCCATCGACGGAAAAAGTCAGTCCGGTGTCAGTCACCGCGATCTCGCGCGCCTGGACATCATTCCCGTCCTGCTCACCGACATAGAGTGCGCGACAGCGGGCCAGCGTGGCCATCTGGCGTGTGACCGGGGAATCACCGGGCAGAACGCAAAAGCCCGTCTCCGGTAACGCCTCCAGCAACTCACCCTTGCCGCGGACAATCGCCTCACGGCTGCCGAACGACTCCAGATGCGAAGTGCCGATGGCGGTGATCACGCCGATTTCCGGAACGGCGATCTCTGCCAGCGCCCGGATGTCGCCGGTACGCGAGGCCCCGAACTCGCACACGGCGAACTCGTGATCCAGCGTCAATTGCAACAAGGTCTTGGGGACGCCAATCAGGTTGTTGAAGTTGCCGGGACTCTTGAGGCCTGAAAACTGCTGGCTGAGTGCCGCATAGATCAGTTCCTTCGTGGTCGTCTTGCCGACGCTGCCGGTGACTCCGATCACGAGAGCCTCGTGGCGCGTCCGCTGCCAGCGGGCCAACCGTCCCAGAGCAGACTGCGGATCATCCACCACCAGTCTGGGACCGTTGATGTCGGCCGCACGCTCCTGCCGGCAGACCACGAGCGCAGCTCCCGCCCGCACTGCGTCCGCAGCGAAGTCGTGGCCATCATACGTGTCGCCGCTCAGGGCCCAGAAAATGTCGCCCTGCTGCAGTTCCCGGGTATCGGTGCAGAGGCGATCGCCGCGGCCCCAGGCGTTGGGAGGCAGCAGTCGTCCTCCTGCAGCAGAGGCCAGATCGTGCCAGCCGATCGGGACAGACAGGGTGGTCGTTGCAGCGGCAGAAGCAGGGCTGGCCATTACGCAGGAATCCGCAAGGCAGGCTGAGGCGAAGTCGAATGACGATCAAGCAAGCAACGGCGGGCGACAGCGGCATCATCGAACGGATGGGCGACGTCGCCAATGATCTGGACAGTTTCATGTCCCTTGCCGGCGATCAGCACACAATCGCCGGGTTGGGCCAGCCGGATCGCGGCGTCAATCGCCTCGTGACGATCCAGCAGTACGACGGGCGTTTTTGAACGGAGTCCCATGCCGGCGACGATCTGACTCGCAATTGCGGCAGGGACTTCGGAACGCGGGTTGTCGCTGGTCACGATCGAAAAATCAGCCAAGCTGGCCGCGACCCGTCCGAGTTTGGGCCGCTTCAACCGATCCCGGTCGCCGCCGGCACCGAAAACGCAGATCACCCGGCCGGCCGTGACTTCACGCACCGTTTGCAGGACATGCGACAGGGCGTCGTCGGTGTGGGCATAGTCAATCAGGACTGTAAACGGTTGCCCGGCATCAATGGTCTGCAACCGGCCTGGAACTCCAGGAGCCGTCGAAAATCCATTCGCAATTTCGTCGAGCGACAGGCCGAGTTGCTGCAGGGCCGCCGCGGCAGCGAGGGCGTTCGAGACGTTGTGTCGCCCGGTCATGGGCAGGACCAGTCGCCGCACGCCTTGCGAAGTCACCAGTTCCAGTTGTGTGCGGCCCGGCATCAGTCGCAAATCACGGGCCATGACATCGGCCGATCCGGTCAGGCTGAACGTGCGACAGGGAATATTCGCTGCCAGCGACGACTTCATGCGAGCGCTGCCGGCATCGTCGAGATTCACAATCGCCGCACCATCCGGGCGGAGCAGTTGAAAGATCTTCTGTTTGCTGGCCCAGTAATCATCGAAAGTGCCGTGATAATCCAGATGGTCATGGGTCACGTTGGTGACGATGGCGGCGGACAGTTGCAGGCCAGCGGCCCGATGCTGGTCGAGGGCATGACTCGACAGTTCCATCGCCGCAGCCTGGCAGTCATGCTCCGCCATTCGCCGCAGCCACTGCCAGAGCGTCTGTGTATCAGGTGTCGTCAACGAGGCGGGAGCCGTCTGCTGACCGTCGTCATATTCGATGGTTCCCAGCAGGCCACAACGCTTTCGCGCCGACTGCAGCACATGACGGCAAATCCAGGCGGTTGTGGTCTTGCCGTTCGTCCCGGTGACGCCAATTACGGGGAGCTGTGAGACCGCGTCTCCAGCGAGAGCTGCACAGAGCTGGCCGAATGCCAGGCGAACATGCGGCACGACGCATTGCGGGATCTCGAGCCCGGGAAGCGGTCTGTCGGTCAGAATGCCAACTGCTCCCCGACGGGCGGCTTCAGGCGCATGCTCAGCGCCGTCAAATTTCAGACCGCGGATGGCGGCGAAAGTCGTGCCTGGCTGAATCTCTTCCACACGCGACGTCACGGCGGCGGTCAAAATGTCAGCTCCCGGCAGGAAGCGCGCGGCGGGAAACAGCGAGCGCAGGCTCACGCTCTCCGGGCGAGTCTGGCATTTCGCGAACACAGCCATGCCTCCTGCGCAGGCAGACCGGCGTGCTGAACTGTGCGGCGATCCTTCGCCAGACAGCCGAATCCGGCAGCGAATCTGCAGAACCAGTCAGCGGTTTCACCTCTGACGGTCTCACAGACAGCCACCCGTTCGGCGCTCCGGCAATGTGAATTGCGGAGCGGCAGCGACTCCACCTGGGGCGGGGATTGTTCGGGAAATCCTGAAAATCGTCAATGGGACTTTCGATCTTTCCCTTTCGCGGTTTCAGGCCGGATCAAGGTTCGGTGTCCCTTGCTGCCAGGGGGATTGCCAGTCAGACTGCAAGCGAACATTTCCCCGCACCGGAGGTTGCCTGGTGTCATCGAATCGATCGTCGCTGCTTGTGATTCTTGTCTTGCTGGTCTCTCGCCCGTTACCAGTGACTGCAGCCTCCCGGCCGAACGTCATTCTGATTGTGGCCGATGATCTGGGGGGAGCCGATCTGGGCTGTTACGGCAGCAAGTTTCACCAGACTCCGGAGCTGGACCGGCTGGCGCAAGACGGCGTGCAGTTCACCCAGGCCTATGCGGCCTGTCCCGTCTGCTCACCGACGCGGGCTGCCATCATGTCGGGTAAGTATCCCGCCCGGTTGCATCTGACCGACTGGTTGCCGGGACGCCCGGACCGGCCTGACCAGGCTCTGAAACGGCCCGTGATTCGTCAGGAACTGCCGCTTGAAGAAGTCACGCTGGCAGAGATCTTTCGCGATGCCGGCTATGCCACCGGACATATCGGGAAATGGCATCTGGGCGGCGAGGGATTCGGCCCGCTGCAACAGGGATTTGAAATCAACATTGCCGGGGACGCCAAAGGGTCTCCCCTCAGTTACTTCGCTCCGTACTCTCGAGGCGGTCGCACAATTCCCGGGCTGGAGGAGGCTCCTGCCGGCGAAT
>VFQN01002188.1_pt1 | contig 30898 bp, 49 predicted proteins | sample 3512371 | NCBI WGS metagenome assembly VFQN01 (sample SAMN10412370, study PRJNA504923) | tailings metagenome | isolation source: Replicate 2 from Balatoc abandoned mine | place: Philippines: Itogon, Benguet | collected 2017-08-28 | reverse complement strand
GGGGTTTGGGGGGGCGGAGCCCCCCCAACAGTGCATCTGGTTCAAATGGATGCTTCCACGGCTGCTCTGTTGCAGGTTCTGCAGCTAGGGGCCTCTATCCATCGCCCCATAACCCCCCGCTGACAATGACACGAAACCTAACCCTTACAGCTGCGGTATCGCCTGCAGTTGCCACTGCCCATCGCTTGCATGCTCTGTCAGTACATCGACATGACACCGGCTGAGGCTGGACGACACGTACAACACCCCAACTGGTCGGCACGACAGCCCGGCACGACAGCCCAGGCGACAGCCCGCCACGACAGCCCAGGCGACAGCCCGGCACGACAGCCCAGGCGACAGCCCGCCACGACAGCCCAGCACGACAGGCCACACCTGCTCTACACGTCAACAGTACCGTAACCCCACAGCCGAATGCGCTTTCACCCCGCTGTTTGGCACTTGCTCTCAGAGTCGCGAGCGTGGCCCTTGAAAAGAGGGTTCACGTCTTCAGAGCCTTTACAGCTTTTACAGGTGCTTGCGTACCATAAGCCAACAAGCAGTCGTAAGCCAACAGCAGCCACCCCGGCTTAGCCCTGACCAAGATATCAACACACAGGACAGTTGCTCGTGTACATCTGGTCTACTACACACCCTTTGCATGGGCCGTGGTCAGGTGGCACTGTAGCGGTCCACCCGCCGCCACCACCATTGAAAGCCCTTCCAGTCCTGCCAAGTACCGCAACACCCAAGCGGCGTTACCCTCACGTTATGCCCCGCAACGCCGCATTCACATCTTTGCGGTTGGCTCAGTTAAGCCGACGGGCTGGGCGCACAAGCTCGCGCCCAGGCCTTGTCTCTCTCACGTTTCCCGAAAGCACATGCACACGCCTACTACGGAAGACTTCAAGTTGCCCACACACCAAACACGCACTGCGGAGCTTGCAAAAATGCCCTACGTGCTGCCTCCGCTCCCGCCGCCGCCGCTGCAGCAGCGGCGTGCACCGCGAGAGCGTCCGGTTCAAACACCCCTGCCCTCCAGGCACCATACCCGGCACCACACCTGCACACCCGTTCCACATCTCCCCACCAGCTGCAGCATGCAGCTCCTGCACACCCCAACGTCGTATCGCTGACCCCAATCCCGCAACCCTTTTTCCAACGCCACGACGAAAGCGCCCCCGCAGATTCTCCCCCAGCTTGCCCCAACGTCCTGCACCTTCGCGGCAGCTTCCTCCCTTAATCGTCAACGTCGTACATCTGCTCCAGCCGCCACTCGGCCTCCTTGCTTGGTCGGTGCGGCGGGTGGATGCCCAGCGCCTTGCGCTGCCGCCCGCGCACCTCCCACAGCTTGTCCTCAGCTTCCTCCACCTTCCGCTGGTTGCGCTCCAGGGCGGGCTGCAGCACCTTCTGGAAGAACACCACCTGCAGGGGAAAGAAGGCCGTGGAGCAGGGCCAGGTCAGTGTGGTCATTGGAGCAAGGGCTTGGTCGGGACCCACATGCCAGCGGAGGGGGCGGCGGTGTGCGCGCTGCCGGCATCGCGTGCAGCGTCGTTGGGCAGCAAGGCGTGCGTGTGCGCTGCTGCTCTCCCCTCTCCAAGCCGCCCTATCAGCCTGTCACGATGCGTGGTTGGCTCTCATCGCTCTAAGAGCTCTACCGGAAGATCATAGCTGGAGCCCTGTCGTACGCCATGGGCCAACACCCCACTTGGCGGCCTATGCTCCGAACCCTCCCCATCCGGCGCATCGCGCCCGTGGTCCTGCTGAGCCCCTTCCAACCTCGCCCCAAGTTATGTAATCCATAGCTTGCAACAGCCCTTCCATTGTGTGCACCGATCAGCCCACCCACCTCTGCGGCGATGACCAGCGGCAGCATCCACCGGAACCGCTGGCTGGGCTTGGAGGCCATGCGGGGGTGCCACCTGCGGAGGGCGGCGACCACGAGGGACACCGCGTGGTGACGGAACGCATGAAGGTCCCCCCCCTGACGGCGAACGCGTAGGGAAGGGCAGCTCACGTGTGCCATAGACGAGCATAATGAGCACTGCGCTGTACATGAAGCACTGCAGCAGCTACCAGTACTTGAAAGCTTGAGCGGCCACCAGCCCGCTCCACGACACGCTCCACGCCCGCCGCCTGCACCCACTTGTACGGCGACCTCCTTGCCAGCGACAGGTCCACCACCTCGCCCAATCGCACGCGCAAACCTACGGCACACTATGTCTACCCCGGGTGTCCCCACAAGCTCACTTGTACGGCGACCTCCTTGCCAGCGACAGGTCCACGATCTCGCCCATGAGCGCCAGGAGCCACTCGCTGCCGTCCGGCAGCACGCGGTGGCCGCTGCCGTCCGCCGCCACGGGGCACGTGTCGCTGTTCTCGGCCAGCACGGCGGGCAGGGCCGGCCGGAACAGCAGCGTGCGCACGCCGCCGCGGAGCCGCCGGATGCGGCCGTCCGCGAACGAGTCTGCGCGGGGCACGCGGGGAGCGGATGTTGCCATGCGCGTCAGGATGTCAATGCGCGGGCGCGCGGTTCGAAAAACTATTGGCCATAGGGTCACAGCGTTACAGCGACACGCTGCCCGGGCGTATAGGGGCCCTGTCTGTTGCTCACCGTAGTCTGTCCCGGGGGGCGTCTGCGGCAGGTTGCCGTGTGTTAGCACCAGCACGGTGCGCCGCCAGATGCCGCGCCCAAACGTCTGGCTGATGGCGGACATGATCTACAGATGGGGCAGGGGGGCAGGGCAGGGAGAGGGAATCAGGCTACGAAGGCTCAAGTGCAGAGACACAGGGCGGTGTTCCGAGGTCGACCCAGGGTTGACGCAGGTACCAAGAAGCGTTAAGACGAGCGCCACCCGTCATGAGTGGACAGAGGGACGGCTGCCGTATGATGACTCTGGGGTCACCCACTTTGCGAGGGAAGCCTGCCCCCACATGCCGTACAACCATTGCGCCAACGGCGCGCTCCCTGCTCCCTTCCTCAGCACTGCCCTCCGCACCCCACGCCGAAGTCCCCACGACTACTGACGGCCCACGTCTGCTGACCAAGACAACCACACAGCAGTAGGGTTGGGACACGTGCACATCCACATGCCCGTACGGCATCGTACACGCTGTACGGCACGTACCGCCTTGTCCAGCGGGTCCACGCGGTACAGGTCCAGGCGGTCCACGTATAGCACCACATCGATGGCCTGCCCGCGCACGTCTTCGGCGATCTTGGCCAGCGCCTGAGATGGAAGATGGCGGAAGTTGGCACAGGGCACAGAGGAAGGATTTTGCTTAGAAGGGAGTCGCAGGAAGGTGCAGGTGCAACAGGGCCTGGGAGGTGCGGACAGCGGCAGGGAGCAGCGGGCGCGGGGCGGGAGCAACTCGTAACGAGCGAGGAGCCGCGTGTTGTGCATGTGCAAGGCAGCTGGCCAGTGCCGAGCTTCTGCGGCTGCGGCTCGTGTGGGCGACAGACGCAGGGTGTATTGGGCGCAAGCGGAAGATGGGATGGCTCGGTGGGCAGATAAGGAGTCACACAGCACGGCGCGTGCCCGGCCCTGCAGGGGGCCCCACCCGTGTGCCTGCCCTGTCTCTGTCCCTGTCCCTGTTCCTGTTCCTGCCTGCGCCACCGACACCGTCCAAGTACGGTGCGGGTAGGCGCCCGTTAGTGCAAAGCCTTGCGTTGATAGGACGACATACCTTGCTACCGGGTTCTGCACGCCATCACCCCCCACCCCGCTCACCCCGTAGTTGACGGTGTCCCCCGCCTCGGGGTCCTCAAGCCCACACGTGTCGATCAGCCGGATGCGCAGGCCGTCAACCTGTGGGCCGTGATGCGCGCAGTGGATATACATGTTCGTTCGGGACCAGGCAAGATGCTCGTAAAGATCGTCATCCGCACGCGAATCCAAGCATGAAGTCCCACCAACGACCGCGAACGCAGCCCGCAGAGCAAGCTGCTGGCAACGGAGGGCGGACGGCAGTGGGTGGCAGCATCGATGCAGCCCTCTCGTAGCTGCTGCTTCAGATGGAGCAGCTCCTCGCGCATGGGCCGCGCTCTATAGCATCGCGGCCCCCACAGTCGCTTCCCTCTGCCCTTCAGTCCCTCACGTGGCACCACCCCGGCCTGTCAGGAGCAGCACCCAACCGCTTCCCTGCTGTGGCAGGGCCCCACGCGAAGCCCCTGCACCACACAGCCCTTGATGACATCGCCCCTGCTTCTGCCGCCTTCGCACCCCTCTCGCACCCATGGCAGCCATGGCAGCAGCCCCGCCCCACAGCCGCCACGCCTGGCTAGCCATGCCCCGGGCCTCGCCGGCGCGGCACAGGTCAGGCCACAACCAGCGGACCCTGCCGCCCCTGGCCCGCTGCGCTGACCACTGCTGGGTCCGGGCCCGGTGCCAGAGGGCCCCGATGCACAGATATGGAGCGGGTGCCAGGAACCTTAGCCGCTGACCTGCTCCCGGCAGCTGCATATCCCCTCGTCCCTGCTCCTGCTGCTGCTGTTGTTCCTGCTGTTGTTGCTGCTGCAGCTGCTGGCGGTGCTGTTGACTGCGTGTCAGCTATGCCCAGCTGCTACTGCGCACGCCCCCACCAGGCTCGTCAGCATGGGCTCCGGCAAGCGCTCGCCCATCAGCCCAAGCACGCCGCGTGCCAGGCCGAACCGTGTCGCCGTGAGGACCCCGCCGCCCCCACCACAGCTCCCAACGCGGCCCGCCTCCGCTGCCTCCGCCCGATCGCCGCATCCCACCGGCACGTGACCGCGTGCCACGTGTCTGCACCCGCCTCTGCCAGCCGCGTTGCCTCCCTTGGCTGTCCTGCCGTCGCCAGGGCCGCCGTTCAGCTCCCACTATGTACACCCCTGCCTGCTCTTCCGCCGCATTAGGGTGACCCCTGTGCGCAAGGTAGCTGCCTCGCGCCACGCCGCCCCTGCACCCCGCCCCTGCACCCCGCCCCGCACCTCCGGGTTGCCGACCGCCACTTGCCGAACCACGCTGGTGGTAATCTCCGTGTCAGCCTGCGCGCATGCAGGGACGGGTCAAGCCCCCAGCCAGAATGAGCGTATGTGAAGCTGTGTGAACTGTGCTTGTCTAACCCATCACTTACACGGCGTACAGTTGGCAGAGGCGCTTCCGGCCCCCGCCCCCCTAAATACATGCTACCGCACAAGCTGCGCCAGCAGCACTTCCACTGCGACACCGTTCGTCCCCCTGACCCAGGGAGGTCCCCATTACCCTTGCATAGCCACACCCCCATACACTCTCAGCCCTTGCCCGAGCCCCGCACACCTGCAGCTTGAACGCCTGCACGCGCACCACCGACTCCCCGAGCAGCGAGTTGACGAGGCTGGACTTGCCCACGCTGGACTTGCCTGCGGGTGGCACAGCGGCACAAGCGGCGTATGAGGAACAAGGGTTCAGGCGGCAGCAAGCCTCTGCGTTGCAACGTCCTGTGCCATCCGAAGCTCTTCTACTTGCATCATCCCAAGCAGCCACTGCGTGGGCCCCTGGTGGCTGCAACGCGTCACATACGCAGCGTGCTGTGCTGCGCTGCCTGTTCCGCTGCCACAGCGCCCGCCTACCAGCCACCAGCCGCTAGTCACTGCTCCAGCCGTGTGTCCGGGATCCCGCGGTACCGCATTTTGCACCCACAACGCACGGCCCTTAACCCACCCAGCAGCAGGATGGTGAGCTGCTTGCGCCCCGCGGCACGGAACTCCTCCAGCAGCGGCAACAGCGCGTCACGCTCCTGTTGGGGAAGTAGTTGCACAGTTCGGGAACGTAAGGAGTGGCAGGGCGAAGGATGCAAGGGCCGATGGAGCACGGTTGCAGTTGTGCAGGCTGCGACCTTCTCCCCACCCACCCGAAGGCCATACCCCGCCTTTCAGCTCGCATGCAGGACAGCACGCTGGTAACCAGCCCCAGGCAGCTGCACATGTATCTGGTGGGGCCTTTGCTTCTTATCCGGCGCGTCTCTGCCGTGCCTGCCCCTGTTTGGGCCAAAGGACTTGCCACCTACCGGCAAGCGTGATAGCCCCTGCCACGGCTGTACATCCTCCTCGTCCTCGTCCTCCTCCTCCTCATCTTCCTCCACCTCCTCTCCCTCGCCCTCAACGTCCTCTCCCTCGCCCTCGCCGACCTCCTCAACCTCCTCGTCCTCCTCGCCGTCTACAACTGCACATGGGGAACCCATCGCAGCCGGGGGTCATACGTCGGCACGGCTCCGACCGAGTTCCAATTGTTGCTGCTATGTCAGCATCATCGGTCCTTACGACGCAATAAACCACGGGCATGCTGCGTTGCGGGTACCCCGTCCCGCGAGTCCGTCGACAGTGAAGGACAAGTGCACAGAAGGCCTCGCGTGCCCTCGGCAAAATTTGACCAAGATCCAAGCCGAGATCACATTCATATGCTGCTGCAAGATATGAACTTTGCTGCACATGAGCTGTGCAGCGCTCTAACGCGTGCCCCAGACGCGGCGGCGTCGACAGCCCATTCCTTGGCCGATACTGCGTCATGACAAGAGCCATGCCCGCATCCCATGCTAATTGTCAGTAAGCATGCTTCAGCATATGGTACAAGGCCCCTTGGATCGTCGCCGAGCCCCGCCGGCGCGAATGCGGTGCCGTGTCGTTGTGTGGAGCCCACCCTCACCCTCCTCAGCGTCCTCGCCCTCCTCGATCTCCTCGCCCTCATCCTCGTGATCATCCTCATACTCCTCCTCTTGCCGCGGCTGCGACATCCTCAACCCCTTGGCTCAAGTCTGGCTGAAGTTGGGGAAGCGTGCAGCAGCTGCAAGTCAAAAGATAGAGTATGATCCGAATGCAAAAAATTACTATTGCGGACAGTCCGTCCTAACCCACTCAGACAGCTCATTCTGCAAGCGGTGAGGGTTGAGGGGAGTACTCTTCAGTTTTCACAGCCATTTGCATAGTGCCGCTTTAATAACCTACTTGTTGATTAAAAGCAAGCAATAGTTGACAAAATGTTTTGCGGGCGTCAAGCCAGGGCAGGCGTTCAAGGGGCAGTAGTTCGGCCCGTGGGCCGGGGCTTTAGAAGCTCGCTAGTTAGGGCGGCAACAATGCCGCAGAGCTTTCCTGAAATACGATTGATTGCGACTGACGTCGATGGAACGCTGCTCAATTCTCAGCAGCAGCTCAACCCTGCAGTCGAGGATGCGGTGCGCCAGGCCCGTGCGTTAGGCGTGAAGGTGCGCATCGTATGCAGCACATTAGAGGGTTGCAATGCAATTCAGGGGGGAGCAAGCTCCACTGCTTGTTAGGAAACACGAGCGAGCGTTGGGAGACCCTTTTTTCCCAAGTGCACCCTCTGGTCCTTCCCATCTGTTCCCATGGCCTCCGCTCTCACCCTTAACCTCCCATCCCCTCTGTCACAGCATGCCCATTCCCGTCATGTGAGCTGGTACATCACCGTACCCAAACGTGCTCCACACACCTCTCGCTTACACCCTTACGAAGACGTACCCTCCCGTTCCACACCCACATCCCCACGAATGTGTCACGCACACGCCTCCCCGCCCCTACCCTCTGGTCCTCACAGCCCGCAGTCCCACTGCGGCATTACTCCACACATCTGCACACTGCCGTAGTGTACACCAGCATGCAGCTGGTGGTGGCCACAGGCAAGGCCCGCATTGTCTCAATGGACCGACTATCCTTGCCACACCCCTCCCCGCCCCTCCTCCCTCCTTGCACCCCCCTCCCCCCCTACGACCTTACACACCCACATGCAGTTGGTGGTTGCCACCGGCAAGGCCCGCGGCCCGTGGGCCTTCGAGGTGCTGCCCCGCCTGCAGCTGGACACGCCCGGCGTGTTCATGCAGGGCCTGCTGGTGTACGACGCCGACGGCGTACGGCTGTACGAGCAGACCCTGCCGTACGATGTGGCGCTGGACTGCATAGCGCTGGCGGGCGAGCTGGGTGCGTTGGCATGCCGTTACCGAGGGCCAGGTCGGCCGTTGGCTGGGCCCGGGCGTGACGCAGAAGGATACATGGCATGGAGGCGGATGGGCGACTGGGAGGAAAGTGCACGCTTTGCGCAGCCCTACTGCGGCGCGGCTGGACACGCCAATCCGGTCCGTTCCTGTACCGTACACGTACGGTAAGTACGCAACGATTACCGCATCCCCGCCCTGCCGCTGCCCCAGGCCTGACGCTGACCGCCTATTGCGGCGAGCGCATCCTGTGCGCCGCCACCGACCGCCACACCGACCGCCTGCTGTTCTACAAGGAGCCCACGCCGGAGGTACGGCATGGGAGCCGCCGTACGGCAGGGAAGGGGAGCCGCCGCCGTACTATTGCCGTACCGGTCCCTCACCCGGCAGACTGCTAAGGCAGCCTTGCAACTTGTGTAGCCACTAAGCAGCCGCACAAAACATGGCGGAGTGACTGTCTTGTCCCTTCCAATGCCCCGTGCGCAGGCGGTGGGCGACATGGCTTCCAACGTGGTGGGCGCGGGCATTCCCGTGCACAAGATGATATTCATGGCGGACCAGGACAGGTGCGGCTGCGGCACCGCCGGGCTCCTGACAGCGGCTAATACCCGGCCCCCGTGCGCATGCTGGGGCCGCTGCTGCATGATGCACCCGACTGGCCGCCGTCGCTGCCACTGTGCGCCCTTCGCACCGTGTGAGGAGCGCTGTGTTGTCGTTTAGCGTAGCAGGACTTGCACCTGGGCCGCATACTCTCAAGGGTGCACACAGTGCATTGTCGACACTCCTGAATGGTGCACTTATCGGCACACATGGTATCCTGAGGCCATAACCTGACGCATCACACCCTGCACCCTGCGCCCGCAGGATTGACGAGATGCGGCCCCGGGCGGAGCAGCTGCTGGCGGGCCGCGCCTCCCTCACCACCGCCCTCAGCGGCATGCTGGAAGTGCTGGTGGGTGGTGGCACCACGCACACCGCACACCGCATCCCGCCGGCATCCCCCACAGCTGCTTAGACACAAGCAGCTGATCGCGCGACTGCACGCTAAGACACATGACGGCGCGTTCTGATGCATCCCCATGCTGCCCAGAGCACATGTCGCTTGGCCTGCATGTTTTCGCTATACATTCACGTTCCCCGAGAGACCCCACACGCGCCCTCTCTGCCCCGATCCCCATCACGGCTGTCCGCTCCCCGCCTTGCCCTCACCCGCTACCCCTAACCCACAGCCCCTGGGCACCAGCAAGGGCAGCGGCCTGTCCTGGCTGCTGGGGCACCTGGGCGTGGACCCTGCACACGTGATGGCGCTGGGGGATGGGGAGAACGACGTGGAGATGCTGCAGCTGGCAGGGGTAAGGCCGCGGGGCGGGGGTGAGGGCAGGGGGCCCAGGGCAGGGGCGCAGGGGGGGGGAGGTGGAAGGCGCGGCCCTACATGCTTGGTCAGAGAGCGTTGGTGGGGCGTCCGATTGGGAACGGACAGAACGACGTGGAGATGCTGCAGCTGGCGGGGGTGAGGCCGCGGCGGGGGGGGGGGGTTCAAGGCGGGGGCGCAGGGCGGGGATGAGGTCGAGGGAGCAGGGCGAGAGAGGGCGCGGCCTGACAAGCACTGGGGCCAGAGGGGGGGCCGGGGCGTCTGGCTGGGAAAGGGAGCGGGACGGGGAGCGCCTGCGGCTGTGGTGGGGGCGGAGGCTGGGAAGGTGAAGGCAAGGGTGGAGGGCTGGGGGCGTGTTCACAGCTTCTGGGTGCTGGCAGCGCGGGCTGGGCTGCGGCTGGCGCGGCGAGGGAGGGCGAGTCGTGGGGCGTGCTGGGGTTACGGGCAAGGGTGCAGGGCGAGTGCATGCGCGGGTTCTTACGGGGCCAGACCGGGGCAGACCCGCACGGGCAAAGAAACTACTGTGTGCACTACGGTGCCATTCACTCCTGCGCCTACTGACGGCAGGAGCCCTGCTGCTGCACAGGAGCTGTACAAGCCGGTTGCTGACCTGCCGTGCTTGGTTGTGCTTTGCTGCTCCGCCGTGCCTGCTGCCGGAGCTGGGCGTGGCGATGGCCAACGCCAGCAGTGGCACGCTGACAGCAAAAGCTCTGCTACTGCACAGTACCGTGCAGGGTGGTTACTGACCTCGTGTTTGTTGTCCCCGCCCTGCCCTACCTATGCCTGCAGCTGGGCGTGGCTATGGGCAACGCGGGGCCCAAGGTGCGGTGCGGATGGTTTTGGTCGGGCACACAGGGGGCCATTGTATGGCGGGCTGCGGCCTGCCGACTGTAGGCTGTGGGCTGTGGGTTGAGGCAGGGCGGTACGACTCCGCCTGGCTGGAGCACAACAGCCGTGCCGCCTCCCTAGCTGCCACCGCGCGCTGCGTCGTGCCTGTGCCCACGCCGACCTTGTGGGCGATTGGTGTGCATGTTATGGTGTGCATGTTATGCACCCCTTCCAAGTGCCCCATTGCGATGGCTGACATGCATGGCGCACGAGTACCTGCGTAGCACCTGTGCATTGGGTGTCAGCTGTGCTGCATGCCTGCATCGTACAACAACACGTGTGCAATGCCTATTCCCTGACCCCTGATCCCCGACCCCTGATCCCCTGGCCCCTGCCCCCAGGCCAAGGCCGCAGCCGATGTGGTGCTGGAGGAGACCAACGACCAGGACGGCGTGGCACGTGCCATCATGGACTACGTCGTACTGCCCAGGAAGGCTGCCGTACAGTTGCCTGCGTGAGACAGCCGTTGTACTGCCGTACAGCTGTCGGGTCGCGCCTCAGCCGGGGCGATCGGGGCGGCTGCCATAGCTGCAGCGGGCGCGCGGCCTGGAATGGCAAGCTAGAGAGACTAAGTGAGCGCATTGCCCGACAGTTGTGGGTTGAGAGCTAGGGGGGTGTGCGTGTGGTGCCCCTGCACTCGTCAGGTAGTGAACCCACAGCTTTGCATACCGAAGTGATAGGTGAGAAGTAGCCTTGACGCATGCAGTGCTGTGTCTCTAGTGGGCCGTAAAGCGTGTTTTTCGGACGGGGCAACCTGCTGTTGTGCTGCCAGGTACTGCGCATACGGCTTGCTCAGCATCAACACGTGACAGTGTGTAACATAGGGGAAGTACTTGAAGGGGTTATTGGTTGGGTTGTACGAGTATATAGGCGTCTCCTCTCGCACGCTGGTTTTGCCGCACGACTGCACACGTGACGCTTTCGTTTTAGACTGGCCAGTATACGTGACGCAAGGGCTGTCGCTCCGTGGAAGTTGCCCTAGCTCTGTTGGGCAAGCTGTTTAGTACTTCACTGTGGTAAGGAGCGCTGGCAGGGAACTGAGAGCATTGCGGGGGAGAGAGGACCTTATGCGCAGAGTGAACTGTACGGTGTAGCTATTTACGACAGTGCTTAAGAGAGTAGGGTGACACTCGTGAGCTATGGGCCCATGGGTGTGGGAACGGGACTAAGGCGGTAAAGGCCATGTTGCATGAGCTAAGACATGCAGCAAGTAAGCGGCAAGTGGTGGTGCGGTGCAGGGTACGCGTACACGTGCAGCTGTCGGCCTTCGTCCAATACGCAGTGTCCCTAGGGGCCCGCCTAGGAGTTGCGCCAGTAGCTAGGGGCCAGACCTTGGTGAGGCCAGGTGAGGCTTGCGGATTGCAGCATGGCCAGACTGAGCCACAGCATCATGAAGTGTCGGGGAGGTGTCAATGGGTTTCTTGTACATCACATTGCTATGCACCGGTACGCCCACGTGCCGCGGTGGTAGCGCTATGGCTATTGCCGTGACTGAGAGCACAGCTGAGTACGGTACAAGCTTCTCGGTTGGCCAGGCACTGTACGCTCTCATTGGTGCGCTCGACCCTGGACCAAGCACTCAACTCTGCTGCACTAATTATGTTAACCACTCCGCAGTGCAGTATCCAACATGACGGACAGCTAGAGGGCGGCCTGCATAGGGAGCTGGGTACATGATGCCAGCCTGCATGTCGAGTGCAAGTCCCATGCAAACAGCCACCGGACGAAGCAGCGGGTGCTCTCCGGCCCCTGCCACCGCGTGCTCCGAAACCGCGTTCCGCATTTCGGGTGCCCAGCTGATGGGCTGCAGGCCCCGTGTGGATGCATGGACAATAGGTGTGATTGTGCATAGCGCACTACGCGCTCGTCAGCGCTGGCTTTGTGTTGTCGCTTGTTCCTGCCACTCGTTTTGGAGGTGTATTGCTCTACCATATGGCGCTGCCACTCATGAACCGGGCGCCTTTTAGGCCTGTCGGCCGTTCTAAACCTTCACGCGCGAGCGTGCGAGTTGTGGCTAAAGCGGGGGACAGGTATTCCTTACCCATTTTCCCCTTGAACGTCGTCGCGCTACCAGCTGCGACCGTCCCGCTTATGATCTTTGAAGCGCGGTACGTTTGATATGGACTATTGCGCAGCTTCGGGCCTGTGGCCTCAGTGGTCCTCCCCAGCCGAGTCTCTCCCACGGAACACGGTTTCCTCAGCGCTTGACTGTTGCACCGTTCCGTTGCAGCTACCGAGTACTTTTCAACACTCTTCTGGCTGGCGATCCGGGGTGAGAACTGTGCATCGTCTGGCACAGCCTCGGCCGTGCGGGGTTTGCAACGCTCACATCGCGCGTGTTGCCGTCGGGAAAAGCACCTCGCACCTGGAGCCAGTACAAAGCGTTTCCATGTTCCACGCATATTACTACATGCCAGATAAGGGCAGCGCACTTGGAGTCCACGCGCTTAGTTTCTCGGCACCTGTCCTGCACGGGCCCCCACGTCCGCTGGTTTCCCCCCTACAAGCCACCCCTCGTCACCAGCCGCGCCGTCCCGTCGCTTGTCCTAACCCACGCCACCCCATCCCATGCACTCAACGCCCCCACCCCGTCAGTGTCGAGGAGGGCCTGGTCCAGGCCGACTCGCCCTACTGCGGCACCAAGCGCTTCGGCATGTGCTACGTGGAGCCCAGGTGCGCGCCAGGTGGCCCCCATCGCCAACCCATGCGCTAAGGAGTCCAACATGCACAAGCATTCTTGTTTGCTGCTGCTCTGCACCGACGCTGGGATTAAAAGCGAACGGAACTGCTGATACGGCGTGCACAGGTCGTCACTATGTGCCAACACGCCTCCGTGGACGCCTACCGCTATGCACAACGCCCCGTGGCAACACGGGCACACACTCACACGGGCGCCATGCTGCCCCTCCCCTCCGCCATCGCAGGTCGGACTCCTCCGGCGCCTCCCGCATGGCCAGCGTGGGCACGGTGCTGGAGATCGTGGACTTTGCGCACGTGCAGGACGGCCGCATCTTCATCACATCCAAGGTAGGGCAGGAGATTGCGGCCTAGTTGGCGGCTGGGACCTGGCGGTTAGTGGGGGGCAGCGGGCGGCGGCGGGCTTTGGGGCTGAGGCGCGCCAATGGGCAGGTTGGTGGGGACCAGTGGCTGGTGGCAGGCATGGCGACGTGGTGCCGCGGTGCGTGGCTAGGATGCACCGTGGCGAGCTCAGCGGTTCAGCGTCTGGTGGTGTATGGCTGTGCGCTGAGCAGGCGGGAACGCTGCCGCGCTGCGTTATGCACCGCCTGACCACGCTGCGTTAGGGTGTCAGGTATTGCAGGGCACCGAGCGGTGCGGGGCCCAGGGTACAGGGGATGTCCTGTAAGGGACGTCCACAGGGAGCCGGCTCTGGGCTGAGCGTCCGTAGCACGCTCCGGAGAGCCCTCCTGCCGTGCACCCTGTGTGTCGGTCCGGAACGCACACGGCAACGCGCCAGCACAGGCGGCCCAACTGCAGGCCAACACACACTACAGGATGGGTCGTGTATCAGGCGTCAGGGGGAAGCCAAGGAGGGCCTGGGCATATAGCCTAGAACACCCCGTTCTGATAGATCTCCCACCGTGGAACCTACTGCTCTCGAGTTGCGTCACATGGCTCTCAAGCTGCTTGTAATATGTACGACGCCGCTTTCCCGTTGAATGTTTGACGGTGTCCCCTGTGCTCCGGTGCAGGGCCGCGAGCGCTTCCGCGTGCTGTCCATCGCCAAGGAGCGACCCATCATGATCGCCGAGGTGGAGGAGCTGGCGGAGGACACAGACAGCAGCGAGGAGGTGGGGCTTGGGGCCTGTGTATTAACGAGCGTGGTAAGGGTGTGTCTTAGCATGGGGCCTGGGTAGTACGGCAAGGGCAACAGCGAACAGGCGTGGACAGCAGCGAGGAGGTGGGGCTTGGGGTGGGTGTACAAGCGTATGCGTTGAGGGTGCCATTTTGCCAAGGGCACCGGAGCTTGCGGAGGACATGGGCAACAGGAGGAGGTGGGCTGGGGTGTGTATCAGCTCGTGGGTAGAGGGTGTGTGTTAGCAAGGGCGTAGAATGGGTGGCGCCAGAGCTGTCTGGGGGCAAGGACAACAGCAAACAGCGGGGACCCCGGCTGGTCGGTGGTACAGTGTGCAGGTGGGGATGCGGGTCTCGGCTGGTCGGTGGTGTGCAAGGGGGCGTCAGGGGGCACGGGTGGAGGACACGGAGGTGCTGCCGACCAACCGGAGTACTCGTGGATGGGCGGGTCGGGAGGACGGGCGATGGAGAGAGGCCTGGAGGCACCCGCTGAGGTGGAGGCGTTGGAGGGGGCGCCATCGGGGTGACCGTGTCAGCAGCGGTCAGCGCTCGCGTCAGGAGAGTGCTAAGGCGGGACTCAGCGGTGGGGCTAAGCGGCCCCTTTGTTTGTCAATGGCAGCCGGCAAGGGGCAGTCCTTGTGCGGGTCTGTCGACGTGCGGCGGCGGCATGCAGCAGCTGCACACGGCTTTGCCTGGGCCTCCGCACGATAGAACGCGCCCGGTTGCTCCTCCCCAGCTTTCTGCCCTTGGCAGGGACAACCGCCTTCACTTCCTAGTATTTCGCGGCTTGTTGGCTACCCCGTACGCTCTGAACCTGTGTGTATCCGTACCGTACCCCTTCAGGTGACCTCCCTGTCCCGCGAGGTCGCCGACCTGCTCCGCTCCACCATCCGCCTCAACGTTAAGCTTAACAACATCGAGGCGTCGGAGGACCAGGTGGGGAGCAGCTCCCACCAGTAGGGACAAACTTGGCAGGCCGTGTTACATTCCAGGTTGTCTAGTGCTGGGGATGGGCTCCCACCAGTAGGGGGCTCCGCGTGCTGGTGCTTGAACGCGCGCTGGGTGGGAGGGTAGTGAGAGAGTTGTGAGTTGTGAGCTGCACAGGTGAAAAGTTTTAGGCGTTTTGGATCGGGCGCAGCACCACGGACCTTGACCCGGCACGAGGAACAAGGTCTCCTGCTTTGCGTGCGGTATGGATCCCGCCGTTGCATCCCCCTGGCTGGGTGCACATCACCCCGCTGTTTGCTGAGGCGCCAACTGCCATGTGCACGTTTGCAGGGAAGGGGCATTGCCTGCGCAGCCAGCGGCAGCTACCTGCCGGCCGCCCATACCGTTACGAGCATGTGGATCACGAAGTATGCAGCTCCAGCTGCCTGCGTCGCCATAGCTATGGCGGCTGTACATATCTTGTTGTGATTCGCTTGCTGCGCCATGCCGTGATGTGCCGCAGCTGGAGCCCGAGGAGCTGGGCAACCTGGGCCCCCGCGACATGTCCTTCTGGGTGGCGTCCTTCTTCTCCGACGTCAAGGTCCTGCAGCAGAGCGTGAGTGGGGTAATGGCAAAGCAGCAAAGTGACAGGAACGGATACCAACAGAGCCTGCGGAGAGGTATCGTAGCATGCAACCAAGCAAGTGCCTGGATACCTGGTTCATACTAGTTACCGAAGGGCTGGGCTGTTAGTGGGGTTGTAGAGCAGGCGGGCGGGACATGTATGGAGGTGCCCTGAAGGTCCGAAGGTAGTAGTATTCGCAGGACGGAGCGAGTGGGGGGTCAGACCGGGCAGGAACACCTCGCACACTGTGTGTGACACAAGGGGAGGGAGTTGGGCTTGAGCGCCGGGGTGCTGCTGCACAGGTACCGGGGTGCTGCTGCACAGGTACCGGGGTGTGGGAGGCTGCCTAGGTAGGTAAGGAGCGGCAGAGGAGGGGGTATGCGTGAAGCGAGACGGGGACGGCGCGCCTGGGTCGAGTGCCACGGGCCAGCTGCTGGACGACATGAGCGTGTGGGGTAGGACAACCGGTCCCGCTGCAACCTGCGCACGGTGTCTTGCACATCGACCCTGCTCCTCGCCGCGTACGCACAGCCCCACTCCGGTTCCCTTGACGACAATCACACCGTGCATTGTGTTCCTTTGTTCGCTTTTCACCGCTCGCTCCCGCAGCTGCTGGAGGAGGACAGCACACGGAAGCGCCTCAACCGCGAAAAGGTGGGATGACGGGGTTCAGGGGAGACGTCTCCCCTGGCGGGCTTCTGGGCCCGACTGCAGCCCGCTGTACTGCCATCTGCGCAGCGCTCATACAGCCAGCACTGGCTGCGCAGGCGCTCTCGCCAACCCGTCCCAACCTCGCCCCTGACCCGCACTCCCACAACCCCGCAGGAGATCCTGGCGGACACGGTCAAGTACTTCAGCGCCACGGTGGCCCTCAAGAGCCTCTCCGTGACGGGCTCTGGAGCGGGGTCGTCAGAGGCGGGCGACGGAAAGGAGGACAAGAAGGACTGAGCGGTCAGGGCTGTGGGCCCACGTGGCATCGAGCGGGATCGAGGGCCGTATGGGGGTAGGGTTGGGGGTGGGGGGATAAGGAGCCATGGCACTGGTACGGTTCTGCGGGTCCGGGGCTTAGGGCGTGGGAAGCTCCTGTGCTGTTCACCGTGTCGGAAGTGGTGAGGTTGTAGCTGCAAGTGCGGGCTGCAGTCGGGTCCGGTAGGCACTGGGCGCGCAGCAGTCGCACGAACAGGCCCACGAATACGGTAGCGCGGCGAGTTGCCAGGCGGCTAGGCCCCCGCTCGCCTGTCCCTACTCCCTAGGGCTGAAAGGCCGAGAAATCGGCTTGGGACCGTGGTACCGTGGAACGCAGGTGGTTAGGGTTGTTGGAGGCTTGGAGCAGGCCGGAGGGTGTTGCCCTTGCTGCGTGTCACGTACGTGGAGGCTGCCTGCGAGCGTTTGCATTCTGGTCCGAGGACGGAACTCCGGAGCAGGACTTGTGGCTTGTACACTACATCAGTTTTGTGTGTTAGTCTGCTGCCTGCATGGACAGGTGGCCGTGGCAGAACACTGAAAGCGCAGTCAGGGCCACTGCTGAGGAGGGTGGGTGCAGGACAAGATGCAGGCAAGATGGTGTACGTCCCGATTAATCCGCTGTTGGCCCCAGCTTGCCCAGACTGGTGCTATGCCAAATCGTCCAGGGAATGACCAGTACTGTTTGGGTCATTGGGTCTGATTGGGTGGACAGGCCTTTCGTGCAGGCTCGCACGGAATTCTATTGCGGAATGTAAAGCAACCTTGTCCTTGAGATGACACACTGATACCTGATACGTGAGTGACACAGCTGACTGATGTTGTCTGATAACAGCAGATGTCGTCAGGGGAATTCGGGACATGTAAGGGCCCTACCAGGCGTCTTCCTTTACACATCATGCGCTTGATGCATACGAATTGTCCACCGCGCTCACGACAACAGCTATGCTATCAAGGGATCCTGCCAGTATGCGCCTCAAGTGCCACACATATCCTGCCAGCAGTTTCGGAGAGGTGCTCTCCTGCGGGTCAGGGCAACGCAGGCCACGGGCCACCTGCACGTGGCGCCGGTACTCCACTCCGCAACAACAATGCTTCCTACAATGACCACACAGCACAACGCTCACAGCTCCGCCCTAGGTGCGGGAAGGCACTCAATGCCCGGTGCCCATGCCCGTACTAGTGCCTGGCCGGAGCTGCGCTACTCGCCAGAGAAACGCACGGTACAACCCAAGGCACACGCAGGTTGTAACACTTGCATGGGCATGTGTATTGACGTTTGACCGTTCCAGCCATCGCAACGCCGAGCAAGCTGGGGCATGGCGCATAACCTCGTGATCTACTATTCGACACGGCGCTACACCAAGACCGAACTGGCCTCGTGCACAACCGGAACAAAACCGTGTGATGCATAGGCATGCATGAAAAGAACCCCTCCGGGTTATCAGTGTGCAATGCATTTGCTTTGCTGCCTTGCGGTGCCAACAAATGCAGAAGGCCCTATTGGTGAGGATGAATAGACAGCAATAACGGCCTATCACACCAGTCATTAGCAAGCGGACTGGTCAACAAGGGACTTGCTTGCTTGCCTGTCCAGCCTCGGGACTTATTCAGTTAAGTCCAACAGCACCACGCAAGGGCCGCAACCTTGCCCTGCCAGGCAGCGCGTTTGCATCCACCTACACCAACAATGCCACGGTACTCAAAAGTATGCGCACGCAAGTGCAACTCAAGAGGTACAGGACCAACACTCGCACGTGACAAGTAACAGAACAAAACAGAGCGCGCGCGCCACTGGCCAAGTATTCATGCATATCCACCCGCAATTCGCTCCGTACGACAGAGTACCCCACCTCCGCGCCGTCCATACCTTGGATGTCGCTTACGAGCAAGAATGCCAAGGCCTACAGCCCCAGTGCGCCACTCGTCTCAACGCTCGCCGCTCACTGCGTTGCACGTCGGCTGATTCCGATTGGCCCGGGAGGCATCCTATTCGGCGCACATACCGTGACCCCAGCACGCCCGGCCGCCATCGCCGGAGCAAGCTGCCAGTTAGGCACCAACGGCCTGCCCGGTCCTCCCGCGCACAGAGCTCACCGGTCATTGCAACTCCACAAACCAAACCACACCATACCATCGCTTCCACCATACCGCGCAACACGCATGGTGCGCCCAGCGCGCACGCGCAGCACGCAATGAAGATGCATTAACGCGCGTGCGCGTCCGCACCGAGCGCCCCTTACCAGCCTGCCGTACCGTCCCTGCAACACCCGCACCACCCGTCAACCAGTTTCCCACCCGCCGTAGCCAACATCTTCTTCCCCACCCGCCCCCGCCAACCCCACCAAGCTCAACGCCTCGCCGCGCCCTACAGCACCGCCAGCAGCCGCTGCCGCTGCTCCTGTGCGGTCAGCACCTCCGAGCCACGCCTCCCCACCTCCACATCGCCGGACCGCGGCCGCGGCACGTCGTGCGACGGCCGCCGCGCCGTTGCCGCCCCCGCGTCGTGCGACGGCCGCCGCATCGCCTCCTGCGACGCCCTCCGCCCCAGCACCGCCTCGTTCCCATGCTGCCCCGCCACCAGCGCCACCGCCTTCTCAAACTTGACCTCACCCTCCTGGTCATCGCTCTTCTTCCTCAGCAACGGCACCACCCGGTTCCTCCACCACGACGCCCCGCCCGCTCCCGCTCCCGCCCCGCCCGCCCCCACGCCCACCAGCCAGCCCAGCCCCACGCTCGCCGCTGCCCGCTGGTACCAGCTCAGCGGCTGGCCCGTGGCGCTGACCGTCCCGCCGTCCTGCTGCTGCTGCTGCTTGACGCTCTGGAGGACCTCCCCTGCCAGGTGCCGCGTGATCCAGGGGTGCTCCAGGAGGTCCGACGCGGAGGGGCGGGCCTCTGGGTCCTTGGTGAGGCACGCGCGCATGAACTCGTGGCACTCGGGAGACAGGTGGTCCGGGAAGGACACGATGTCCGCCCACAGGATGAGCGCGCACGCCAGCAGCTTGTCCTCCACCTCGAACGGCAGGCTGTTGCACAGGATCTCGTGCACCAGGCACCCCACCTGCCAAATGTCCACCTTCTCGTTGTAGTGCTCCCGCCACTCCCAGGGGTTCGTGGGCACGAAGATGGACGCGTCGCCGCCCATGCTGATCCGCGGTGAGGCGTCGTCCTCCCCTGCAGCCCCCTCCTCTGCCGTCGACGCCAGCCGCCCGCGTTCCCCTCCCTCCATGTCCCCAGCGCCCAGCACTTTCCCAAGCCGCAGCGTGATGTTGCGAGCCATGTTGCGCAGGTTGGCAATCATGCCGCCGCCCCCGTTCGGGCCGGTCATGCTGGCCTCACGCGACTGCACACGGGACGCCATGCGGGAGGCAGCGCGCGAGGCGGCACGTGAGGCGGCGCGAGACTGCCCACGCGACGCCGCGGGCACGGGCGACACAGGCTGCAAGTCGTCGTACGACGGCTCCAGCTCGTCCTCCCCTCCCGTGGTGGCCGTGGTGAACGACACCCCCGTGCGCCCGCGCCTCAGCGGCGACAACAGCCCCCCGTCGTCAAACGCGCCCTCAGCCACCGGCCCCGGACCCTGGCCAGCGCCCTGCTGCCCCTCCGGCTGCCTGCCCGACGCACGCCCAGACCCCGGCCTCCCTGGCCCGCTACACGCCACCCAAGCCTCCAGCTCCTGCAGCTGCCCTGCCCCCGCGCCGTTCCCGTTCCCGTCCCCATTGGCCGACGCGCGCGCCGAGCCGCACCGGGCCTCCTGCCGCACACCCGCCGCCCCGCCGCCGTGTTGTTCCACCCCATTGCTACACCCGCAGGACGGCTGCTGCTGCTGCTGCTCCGCCGCCCGGGCCGCTTGCTCCCCCTGCGCCCCCGCGTCCCGCTGTTCATCCGCCGTCACGCTGGGTGAAGCAGGCAGCATACTACGCTCCCTCAGCTCCCCCGGCACCCCCACCTCCTCCCTGCCCGCCTCCGGACCTCCTTGCCCCCCTCCCGCCTCTTTCCCTTCCCCCTGCTGCCCGCCCCCGTCCTCATCCCCGCTCAGGGTGGCCGACGGCCGCAGCCACGGTGCATCCATTTCCGCCAGCACCGACTTCCGCCGCCGCATGGAGGGTCCACTCAACAAGCCGCTTCCCCGGCCCTCCGCCGGCGACCACGGCCCCCCGCCGTTGGATCCCGCAGGCTGCTGCCGCCCTGTGTTCGGGGATGACACCCCCCGCCCCAAGTTGGAGCTCTCCCGGAGCGGAAGGTGCCGGTTCAGGCCTGCCCCGTCCAGCTCCGTCGAGCCCGCCAGGGTCCCCGATGCGGCGGGAGAGCGGGGCCCGCCCAGCCTGCCCCAGAAGCTGGAGGCACGGGAGGGGCCCCTGCGGACGCCAGGGGAGGTGGCTGCACCGCTGTCCGTGCCCCCGCCGGCGATGGAGGTAGAGGAGGGGATGAGGCACGGCGAGTCGGCGCCAGGCCTGGGCCCGCCTGCGGCGGGGGACATGCCGGCGGGTGTGCTGCCGCGCGTGCTGGCGTCCCGGGCGGCGACCGAGCGCGGGGAGGGGGAGCCGGCAACGGGGGAGATGGGGGAGCGTGGAGAGACGCGGCCGGAGCGCTGCCCGTGGACGGAGCCGTCGCTGTTGGGGTCCGCCAGCCGCACCGACTTGGGCGCGTGGGGCGCGGCGCCCGGCTGCGGGAGGCGGCAACAGGAACAGTGTGTATTAGCACTCCACGCACGTCACACCTATGGCCATCTGTCTAAGCCCCGCGAACCCCGTGCATGCCTTCCCCGTGGCATTGTACCAGTGTTGTACCGCGGACGTAGGGCAAGGTGCCATGCGCCAGCCCACCTGCGCGAGGCAGCCCCCCGCCACCGCCGCCGCCGCCACCGGCAGCGCGTTGCCGTTCTCGTCCAGCCGCACCGACAGCATCTCGGGCGCCATGTAGTCCAGGAAGTGGATGCGCTCGTGCGGGGGGTCCAGCCGCTGGTCCACCGCCGACACAAAGTGGCCCAGCTTCAGCTTGTCCTCCTTGCCGAACAGCACGTACTCCGGGAAGATGGCCTATGGGTTTAGTAAGGCCAAGCATATGGCTGCTGAGCATGAGAAAAGGCGAAGCTCAGTCGCGCCGCCTCCATGGTTTCTTTGGGACATGGGCACGGAGCACGCCGCGGTGTGGATGCACCTGGATGCACCTGACTAGAGCAGTACCCGTCACCTAGTGTACGAGTTGAGCACAAGGACGGCAAATACACGGCCACCCGGCTGGTGTTGCTCCACACGCCGCCCGGCTGGCCCCACCTGGTGCACCACGTTGATGCCGTGCAGGTACACCAGCACGTCTAGCAGCGGCTTGACCACCTTGGTGGCCATGAAGGCCTCGGTGTACTTCTCGGGGTGCGACATGGAGTCCTGAGGGAGTGGTTGGGAATGCGGCGGTGGTGCGAAGCAGCACGTGAACGGGCGCCGGGGATGCGGTTCGCAGACAATTCCAAGAGCCCTTCCATACAGCCCCACCCAGGCCCACTTGCTACGTCCCACTGTACGTGGCCATGTCATCCAGCTCCTCCTCCTCCTCCCACACAAGTGGAGCTTTCACTTGCCGCTGGCCTGGCTCTGGAGCACGTCGCCCACGACGGGCACAAGCCCCGGCTGGTCCGACAGCGCCCGGCCCTTACCTGCAGCAGGTCTCCCTTGAGCGCGTACTCCTCCACGATGTACAGCGCCTTCTCGTCCTCCCACGACCCGCAGCACCGCACGATGTGCTGGTGCTCCAGCATGTGCGCAAACGCCAGCGCCCGCCGCACGCCGCGCTCGTCCGCCACATTCATGCGGGCTGCGGGCGGTGCAGGGGTGCAGCAAGGGCAAGTGAATGTTGCGAGCACAGCGTTTGTAATGACCAAAACACTTGCAGGCGTGTGGGTCGCATAGGGTGAAGTGCGGCTGATGGTCTGTTGCGAGCACATTGGCAGCCGCCTGTCGTCAACGATGGCGTGTCAAAATGCCAGTGCACAAGGTCGTCGCCGACCAAGGTAGCCCCCCTGTACCTTTTTCGTACTGCTTCAGGATGTAGTACTCGCCCGTTTTCACGGAGCAAGCAAAGTACGACGAGGAATAGCGACCGGACAGGTACTTGAAGCTCAGGGGCTTAAAGTCCGCCAGCGATGTGAACCACAGCGGCCCTTCGTCCACCTCCTCCTCTTCGGTCGGCTCCTCCTCATAGTCCGCCCCACGCAGTTTAGCAAACACCTGCATCGAAGACCCGACCAGATACGTAAGTACGGGGAAGTAGTATAGGAGGGATGCCGACTTTTGAGGTGGGTTGCTGCCTGGCGCCAGTACTGCTTTGGCGGGGGTGCAGGACCAGTAACTGGCTGGGCCCCGAGTTTCCAGATAGCACACCCGAAGCGGGCTGTGCCAACGCCTTTCCAGCCTCGATTCCACCACTTTTGCAAGGGCACAGCGCACCCTGCGCACCTTTTTGGACGAGTGCCCGAGGATGTCGATTACGCTGCGCCTCCTACCCCGGCTAGTGCTGCCCGGCCCCGACCGCGCTGTGAAGTCCCCGCCGCGGTCCCCCAGCGACTGGTCCGTGTCCAGCATCCCCGTAGCTGTGCCGCGGAAAAAGTCCATGACGGATGCGCGCCTGGACTTGCGGCCCAGACTCGCATTCCGCTTCGGTTCTCCGCGAGCCGACGCGGGGACCGATTCTTCCCCGTTGTCAGAAACTGCTGATCCCATGTCATGCGATTGGCCGCCTAGCCCGAACAAACCCAAGACGGAGGCCCGTCGCCGTCTGCCCATACTCATGCCGCCCACGCTTTTCCTGCGTCCGTCCACATAGTCGCCTTCCGTACCAGGCCCTTCTTGCGTTTCAGGCCCTGGGCTGCTAGCATTAGCCGCCCCCAGGCGACGGAGGAAGGATGCTCTCCGACTCCGCGACCCACCCAAGCTGCTTTTGGTCGGTACAAGCCCCGTCGCCGTGCCTTCCTGGCTGCCCGCAGGGGCCTCTCCCTGTTCTGCCGCAGAGCTGTGGTGGCCACCAGTGCTTCTGAAGAGGTCGACGAAGGAGCTTCGCCGGCTCTTTCGAAGTGCGCTCGGGCTGGCAACGCACTGTGACCCTGCTGGCGAGGCCACGCCTGTCGCCGGATGTTGCGCTGCTTCATCGACATTCAGTAAAGGCGGCCGAAAACTGCCCGGGGGTACCCGAGGGCGGAGGTCGTTCGGGCGCCTTGGGCTGTGCTCAGGAGCATCCACTATCTCCGCTGCAGCCCGCAGCGCACCATAACCACCACCTGAGGTTGAAGGTCCTTCGCCTTCGTGCGGCATGTGATGAGGCATACGCTCTGGCCTGTGGAGTTGACGAGCAATGCGATTCAGCCCCTACCTCCCCGAGTTGCAACAATTGAGGCACATGCCTGCCCTTACCATGCCTCCTCCTGCTGTACACCCATCACCGAAGTACGTGTGCCACCTAGTGAAGGACCTGGCGTCCGAGAAGCCTATGCATTCTTGAGCTGGCCAAGCTCTTACGCCTGGCCGTATGAGCGCGAGTGATTCAAGCGATTAGGACAAAAGGAGCTCGTGAGTATATTTGATTTCTCCACCGCAAGCAGCGACGCTCTGTCAATCGCCGCGTGTGTTCATGACTGACAAGGCTGGCTACACAACACCTATTTGTCAAGAAGAAGGACGTGTACTGGGAAGTATATTGGTCGTGGAGGGAGCCAAGGCAAGCGCAAAGACGGACAAATGCCTTCGAAGGGCCCGTACTTGATGACTTGTATTGGCTGTCCAACGTGCGCCCAGCAGGATTCTGCGTTGCTCATATTCCGTCTGGTTCTGGCAGATGAACAAACTACAACGGCACACAGCTGTACTGCATTTCGCTCCACCTCTGCCCGTGCGTCTGGCCCTCTGCCCACGAGAAGGCTTGGAGGCCGAAAGATAACAACTGATGGCAACGCACTTGCCAAGCTTGTCCAGCTGATGCTACAAGCCAACGGCCTGTTCAGCCATCAGTCAGGAATATTACCTGCTGTACACATCTGACACCCACGACAGGGTATTTGGGTCAAGGTACTGGTGACGTGGTCGGTCACGGTACGTCCTCGGCACGTGCTTTTGAGCAGTGACTTAAACCGAAGCTCTGGTCACTGCTGTGTACTTGAGGCTTGTAACAGTAGCTTCCGTTCATCTAAGTGGCCCCTGAGCGCCCCTTGGGTGCCGCCACGTGGTACCAGTACCTGGTCTGCCCTATGCTCTGCTATGCTCGAGTTCTCCCCGTCCAATGTTTCTTCGGCCGTACGCGTTCCGGAGCACCTACTGGATCAGGAGGGAGCACAATAGACAGAACCATGGGATTGATGACTGCATTACGCACATCACTAGCTGTTGCGGCAGAGGTGCAGAGCTGAGGGGGTTGTGGTAGAGGGTGTACCCCCGGGGCACCGCTGGTTCAGGTTGCATGCTGGTGTGGGCAAGGAGCGGAGAAAAGCGGGTGTGGCGAGTGCATGACATGAGTGTTAGGTACGGCGGTTGACTGGTGGGGTCGTTTCAGGAGTGGAAAATTAGTGGTTGACTGGTGGGTGCTGTACCCTGACCATTAGGGACTGGCCATGGCTCGGAAGACGGAGCAAGCAGGGAGGGATTGACCTGGATTGACGCGCGGCCGCGCACCAGGTCATGGTCCCACATGCAAATTTTCACCTCCTGCCGTGTTGGTGGTACCCGAGATGGTACAAAGGTCTGTATCCACTTCCGTTCGACTGCATCTACAAGTGCCGCTAGGACCGCATCCGCGGGCGGCGGCCCAGGTAAACCTGGCACTCGGCACCCCCGCACACCTAGGGTCAGCCCACCCCAGGCTCTATTGGCCCGGTCTGGTCGGGGTGCGAAGCTTGAGCGTGTCCTCCTTGCGTGTTGCCAGCAGATCGGGCCCCTCGCACGGTCAAGCCGCCACCGCTGCCACCGCTGCGGCTGCCGTGGGCGTGTGCGGGGCGGTGGTCCATGGGCGGGCGCATGGGCGACGCTGTGGGGCTCGGGGCCCCTCAACCACAACGGATGCGCACACAGGGGGTGCACCAGGAAAGGAAGCGGGTGGCACCATCGAGGCACGTGGGCGGTGGGGTGCAGTTGGATAACACCCACTCACCGATTGAGGTGTTGCGGTGCTGGATGGGGTGGACTGGACTGGGGGAGGGAGCCCGGCACTTTCAAGAGCGCCCTGTCAGGTGCCATGGGCGGCTTTGCACCTTTTGAGGTGTGCTCTCAGGGAACCTGAATAGGTGCGGCCGGGCAGCCTGCCCAGCCTGTTTCAGCCAAGGCGATAGCCATTCTTGTGAGGCTACCTGGACATAATCTTTCCTCTTGTCCACACGACCTCCGTGAATGTCCTTTCCCTGGGATTGCGGCTGCTGGTGGCCATACGTGCGCAAGGACAGCTTGTCCCTTTCCCCTCTTCAGCCGATGCAATGACGAGTTGACGACTTTGGCTGCCAATTGTGGTAGGAGTGCTCGTTGTGCTCCAACACAACACGAGTTGTCCATGGCGTGGGGGTGTTGGAGCGTGAGCGGTGCTGACACCGTACATGTCCACTGGAACTGTCCGTTCAGCTGTTGTTGCCTGGTGTTCAACACCCCTGCTAGCGTAGGTTTGTCCAGTCAAAGCATCAACAGGAAAGCGAACGACTGACGCTGGGGGCCAGCAGGCGGTTGGACACAGGTGTCGTGGCCAACCGAAGGGTAAGGCGGAGACCGGAGAGTAAAGGGATGGGTTCAACAAGGGCGCAGCTTGCAGCACTTCGTGTGCAAGCACCTGGCAAGGTCACAGCCCCGATGGGGTCCTGTCTGGCCTGCCTTGCCTAGGTAGCCAAATCGGCGCAGCACTGCTCGTGCTCGTTCACCCGACACGCACCGAATCCCATTGGCCCATGTGCAAAACCCGAAGCGCTCAACAAACGCTTTGCGGCTTTGCCAAAGCCCATTGCCGTACGCAACGTGCCGCCAACCGTCGTCCGGCGACCACCACGGCATCACCGCGCAACGCCCCCGCGGGCGTATCAGACGGACAACGCAGCGCGTGCAGGCCCGGCTAGGATATTCACAAACCGTGATCAGCAAAAATAAATGAAGCATTCCTCGTTCACCGTCGTACTTCTCGCAGCACATCCCACCCGCGCCCTGGGCTTGCATCTTGCTTCGCCCCGCCTGGCCCTTTCGAGTTCTAGCCGCGAATGCGCGGTCCGGTACTACAACACCCCCACAAGCTCGCTTTCGCCGCCTATTCAGCTTTTGGTCCACAAGTCCTTGCACCCAAGTCATCTGCGTCTGCCTGTCACCCACAGCACCCACGCCTACTCCTTGCACCAAGTCACCTACGTCGGCCTGTCACCCACAGCACCCACGCCTACTCCTTGCACCAAGTCACCTACGTCGGCCTGTCACCCACAGCATATTCAGCTTAATATCCTTGCACCCCAAGTCATCTACGTCGTCATAGCTAGGTATCACGCCGTAACAAGCCTTACCACGCCACGCCACACCACCTTGGCCAGCCCAAGCAACGAACAACGCACCTTGTTAAGCAGGCACGCTCACAGCAGTTGCGCCCAGCGCTAGCCCCGCGACTCCCCGGCTCAAATCCTCGAGATCTGTCCCCTTCTTGTCCCCCGCCCCCGCCGCACCGGTGCCGCACAGGGACACCTCTGCTGCGACGTCCACCTCCCCGCTCTCCGCCCCCTGCTGCTCGCGCGCCTCCCTGCCTGCGCCGCTGCCGTTCCTCCCCTGCAGGTCCCCCTGCTGGTGCTGCTGGTTGGCCCACGGGCCCACCGAGCTGAACTCCTCGTCGATCTCCACCTTGCCCCCGAGGATGGTGGGCAGGTTCTCCAAGGGGACCACCTTGGCCACCTGCGGTCATCACAAGCACCACCGGGGTCGGTCCACAGGATGGGCACCCATTGGAGTGCACCGAAGGGGCCACATGAAGGAGGCCTGTACCATTGGACGGCAATGCGCTCGTGCCACCACAGAATTGTACAGCACGCTGCTTGGCCCTGCCCGGGGCCCGCACAGGACCCAATAAGCAAGGACCGGTCGGCACGCATGGCACGTGCCATGCCGCAGTGCGCCGCTACTCACCTCGGTCAGGTAGTCGCTCCCCAGGATGATGATCTTCTTGCGGGTGCGCTCCTGCAGGGCAGCCGCATGGAACACCATCAGTATCTGGTGCACACCCAGCCCACCACCATAGCAATGCATCCTCTTTACAAGCAGTGCGGGCCCCTTGGCCAGTCGCCACGGCGGTGTTGCCCTGCTCCGTGACCCTCCTATCTTATTGCCCTTCACTCGAAGGCTTAACTATCGACAGGGTCAGCGCTAGTGCCCTAATTGCTGGTGCGCCCCCACCTGCAGCAGCGGCTGCACCGCCGCCCAGATGCCCCGGAAGATGAGCGGCGTGTTGATGACGAACATGGTGCCCAGGTGCTCCGGGTAGTAGTCCTGCAGCCAGCGCAACAGGCGAGCGCCCACCAACGTAAGTCGGAATGGATGGCAGACAGCATGGTCTTGCAAAGGGGAACCAGGAAGGGTTGACGGAAAGGGGAGCACACGGTGTCTTGCAGTTATATTGCAAGGTATGGGACGACCAAAGTTGTCAAACGCCTTGTCGTGTACATGCCGTATCTCAGCCTGTCAGGCCGCCTGGCGCATTGGCAGGCTGGCGAGCCGAGCACACCTAGCCCACCGCACCTGGTCGATTTTGCTGAAGGTGTTGAGCAGCTTTTGCGTGGCCGTGTTGAAGTGCGCCAGGCTGAGCCCCGCCAGGTCGATGATGACGGTGGTGGTGCAGATGGTGCGGCCCGCGGCGGTGGAGCAGGCGGGCAGGTAGCGGCGAAGGTACCGCTCCCACGTCCATATGTGGTAGCGGATGAGGCGCTCGGTGGTGATGGTCTCAAACAGCGCGGTGGCGTCCGTTCGCCCCAGCAGCTCAATGTAGACGGGCCGCCCGAACTTGTCTGGGATGCGTGCAGGTAGCCACACAAGCGGTAAAGGTGTTGTTGTGCGCTGTCTGCCCTGGCGTGCTACACGTGCAGCAGGCATGTGAGCTTTCTATGCCGCACAGTTGCCGGACCGGCCAGGCGCTTACCTGTGTTGCATGTGAAGTGCGGGTAGACCTGCATGGAGTTCGCGCCAAGGGGGAGGGCAAAGCCTTAGCGGCAGCAATAGTGGTCAAGTCACAGACCGTACGTGCCAAAGGGTGCATCTGAATCCGCTAACCAGCCCTGTTTGACGCCGTGCACGCCGCAAGTGTCCCGTCGCGTCAACCAAGCTGCCTAGCGTGTGGACCTGGTACATGCGGCCTTGTCCAACGGTGGCGAACATGCCTGCAATCGTCGCAGGCCTGCCTGCATGATTACACGACTTTGGGCCTACCTTCAGCAGCTGCTTCATCTCCGGGAAGGCCTCCCCGTTGGGGTCCTTGCCGTACAGCTCGTCGGCGCCCTCCGCCTGCCGCCACGCCTGCATGTCCCTGGTGTGGAATGCAAGCACGGCACGTGCGTTACCTTGTCTGCGGCCCGCCTTAAAGCCACTCAACTGCCTGCCGCAGGGCGCGTCATGGACGTGTCGGTGCTTCAATACAGAACAACACGGAAGCGTACTAGGGCCGGTGGCACACGTGGCCAGGAAGACGCCGCACTTGACTATTCATGCCGCCTGGTAGCATGCGGTAGCTGGCCTGCCTACCCCCTGACTGACCTGTACATGGCTGTTGCTCTTGCCACGTCCCAGTCGCGTGCCATCAGGAACCGCAGCAGGGTGCAGTCGTCGTCTGTTGGAGAAGGCGGGGCGGGATGTGAGTCAATAAAGCACGCACGTGCCGCTCCTGTACGCCAGGAGTCTTCCTACTGAGGATCAACTCAGAGTCAAGCTAGCCGTCCGTGCGGCCTGGGAAGCCCTGGGAGCAGGCAGTTCCCCTCCCCAGGAGTGGGCCTGCCCCTGGGCCTAACCCTCGCCTTACCCCCGAGGGTAGGGGAGGGTGTGACAGCATGACCATGGCAACACCACAAGATTATTGCATGCTGCGATTTAGTTATATTTGGGTAAATGCCTTACCATGGTTCGGCACTAGTAAGGACGAATGCTGGAGGTCGGCGCGAAACTGCGTAAGCGTGTCGCTTTGCTCCTTGCTTGGTCGCTCATACCAGAAGACATCCTCCTCTGTTATCAGTTCCGCGGCTGTTGGCTGGGTCCCCCAGAGTCCAAGCATGATCGATGGCGGAAACGGGAAAGCGTTCCCACGGTCAAACTGTAGCGCAGTAGTGGAATTCAATACAGTTGATATGAAATGCAAACAAGCGAAGGCGTTAACTAACGAACACAGATATCTCTTGGGCCAATGCAATAGTTGACAACAAAGAGGAAAGGCGCGTCCTAGGCGGGAAGCTGTGCGTCCCTGGATATAGCGGACAAGAAGTAACGATGTTGTTTTCCTTGGTCAGGGTGCGCCGTTTGTCAGGCCCTTTGCACATTCAATTATGTTGGCTTCGGAGCGCCGAATGCACCCAGCGGACGGCTCACAGTGTCTGACCACTTGTGCCCAGGGCTTCTGGCCCAGGGGACGGGTATGCAATTTGCCACCCGTTGGCCGTGACCGCCTGCCTGGGGGCCTCAAAGTGACATGCAACCCTGCCTACACTCGGTGCAGAAGCCGTGGAGGGGCAGGTCAGCATGGGAGAGAATGCTAATGTTCCAGCACCTGCTGCAAGAGCCCCAGCCCCGCCCTTGCACGACGACATGCTGGTCCCAGACATCGGGATCAGCAGTGCAGCCCAGGTCTCCCATGGTTTCCACCTTTTCCCATCCCTCCCGCTGTACGGGCACGCGTGCCCTATGAGCCGTCGGCGTCTCACCGTCGTGCACCGCCCAAGAAGCGGGCCCAAAGCAACGGTACATCAGCCTCAGCTCGCCCCAGCACGGCCCTACAGATGGACACGCTCATACAAAGGACAAGCAGCCCCAAGGTAGTGGCCCCTACTCACTCCGTCACTCGTCTTCACTGACAGCACGAGAGGCAGCGCAACCACTGTACCGGTATGGAGGAGTCTGCCAACAGCAGCCCCCCGGAAGCGCGGATGCTGCTGAGGCCCCTCTCCCTGTCTGCCATGGAAACGCACGGGCCTTTCAGCAACGCAGGCTCCGCTGATACCCTCAGATGCAGAGCACCCCAACCCCCCACCCCCACCTTTGAGCTGCCTCCACCCCAGGCAGGCAAGCCTGGGCACATGGGCAGGCAAGGCAGGATAAGTGCAGCACGTTGGGTTATCAGTCCCTGGGGCAGCGTCACCCTTTTTTAGGTCATGCCAGAGGGTGACACTAGATTGGATTGGCGGGTCACCCCTGGTCCCGGAGATTGGA
>VFQN01002187.1_pt1 | contig 30930 bp, 24 predicted proteins | sample 3512371 | NCBI WGS metagenome assembly VFQN01 (sample SAMN10412370, study PRJNA504923) | tailings metagenome | isolation source: Replicate 2 from Balatoc abandoned mine | place: Philippines: Itogon, Benguet | collected 2017-08-28 | reverse complement strand
TCGCTCATTCTTCGGCCAGAACAATTGCACCGCATCGGGAATGACGTTATTGCAGACATTCAGATAGGACAGGACGCATTCGCGCCCCTTCATCTCTCTGTAGATCATGAGCGAGGAATCCGGGGAGAGCCCTGACATGTCCACCTGCAAACTCATCGCCACGTCAGCATGCTCTTCGAAATACGCCCGCAGCTTATGAGGTTGAAAGCTGTTGATGGCAAGTTCATACCCTGTGACGAAGGGAGAGCGATTGGCCATGTCCGGCAGTCCGTTCTCTGTCAGGCTGCTTCCCTGCTGCTTCTTCCTCTTCTTCGCACAGGACGAAGAAGCAGACTTAGTCGACGAGATCTTGTTTCCGCCACTATGAAGGAGATTAGAATTAGAGCGTGAAGATTAGGATGCTCTCTTAACTTACTTCTTTAGTTCTACTCGAGAGTCCAGCATTAGCTGGTATATTGTGCTCTTCCTTGAATTTTTGCGAATATCAGTGGGAAGATCTGTTGACCAATTGAAACGATGACGACTCGATTCAAAAAGGACGGATTCAGTTGGAAGTTGGAGGCAGGTGGGCTGGTCAGTAGAAGACGAGTGATCTGATTCCATCGCTAATTTCTTTTGCGTGAGTAGAGAGGGTTCTTTGGTCGGAGTAGTAGTAGTAGTTGTTGTAGGTTGTCTAGTGGGTGTCTCGTAGTAGAGTACAGGTGTGTGATATAAGATAGTCTCACAGTAGTAGTAGTAGTAGTGTGTTAGTACTGTAATGTAGTTGGACTAGTCTAGTATAGTATAGTGTACTGTTACTGTGTGTGTATTAGAGAGGAGGAGAGGATGTGTGTGTGAAGAGTGCGGCAGAGAAGAGCTGTGGTGTCTTTCTTTCACAGCGACAGTATCTTAGCCTCTCCTCCTTCCTTCCTCACAGTAGTGACATGAAGCAAGGAAACTACCTCTTGAAGTAGCGTCACCCTGCACTCCCTACACCTCCTCCTTCCTAGTCTTTGCAAATCAATACGCTGCATTTTAAAATTTCGAATTTTCCTTTTCTCGAGTTTCTGCCCCACTCATCATTCGCTGTAATTCGTTTCTCTTTCTCGTCATTGAAAATATTGAAAAATGGCTTCGAATGATAATGCTGTTCCGGTTGCTTCATCTGTGCCTGTGAATGCATCTGTGAGTATTCCTATGGCGCCAAATTTATCCAATTTGAATGCATCTTTACCCATAGTTCCCACGGCGGGATTTATTCCGGGAATGACCATGCCTCCAACTTTAGGTGGTATTCCCCCGATCCTGCCACCTCGTTTGCCTATTACAGCTCCCTTGTCAGGTCTACCTGGCTTCCCGGGCGCACTTCCTGCTGGTATACCAGGACTGCCTTTACCTGGTGTGATGCCATTCGTTCCTCCAAGATTTCCTCTATCTTTCCCCTTACCTGGAAGACCTTTGGCAGCCGCAGCTGCGGTTACTTCAAGTTCTGGTTTAGATCCAAATAATGATATTACTTGTTGGAGCGAACACACCTCTGAGGAGGGCAGAAAGTATTGGTATAATTCTGTCACTTATGTCTCGACTTACGAAAAACCGTTTTGTTTGAAGACTCCCGAGGAAAGGTCGATCCCGCCTTGTCCTTGGAAGGAGTATGCTGCGGAAGGTGGGAAAACATACTATAGTAATGGCAAAGAGTCGACGTAAGTCCCTCCTCGACCTCTTCTCCGTAGCACTTACGTAGTTCGCGTTGTTGTTTTTCAGGTGGGAAATGCCAGAGGAATATCGATTATGGAAGGAGAAGGTTGAGGCATTGGAGAAGAAGCTACAAGAGGAGAAGCAGCAAAATAAAGTTAACGCCGCGATAAACTCAATTTCTGCCCAGGGCACCGCTCCATCTCAGAATAACCATCCTCCTCTGATCAAGTCAAATTCAACACACAGTCTGCTATCCAAGACTAAGTCAGAGGACGTGCCACAAGTGACCTACGCCTCTCAAGCGGAGGCGGCAGAGGCGTTTAAAGAGCTACTCGCTCACAAGAATATCTCAACCATCGCTAAGATGAAGGAAGTACAAGATTTATGTCAAAGTGATCCTCGATGGGAAGCTCTGAGAACTATGGGCGAGCGAAAACAAGCGTTGGCAGAGTATCAGGTAATCGATCATATTCTTCACCATCCTATATCTCTTTAACATCCCACCTCTCGAACAGACGAAGAAACTAAAACATGAAAAAGAAGCAGCGAAGGTGAAGGCGAGAAAGCACAAAGACGCTTTTCTCTTGATGTTGGCAGAGACTACTGACATCGATGCGCGCACGAAGTGGAAAGATGCGATCGACATCCTTAAAGATGACGTGCGATACAAAAATGTGGAAGACTCGCGAGAGAGGGAGGAACTATTCCGTGAATTTATTCTCGAGCTCGAGAAGAAGGAACGAGAAGATACTTATAAGCAGAAAGACAGAGCGCTGACGTATGTTAAAGAGACGTTGCAATCCATCGCCAACAACAGCAATAACGTTACTCACACAGCGTCATCTTCCTCTTCATCATTCGCTAAGATACAGCAGCTTCCTGCTCTGACGTACAAGTCTAATTGGAACGATTATCGTCAATCTCTCACGGAACTGGTCAACTCTCGAGCAGAACTCAGAGTCTTGACTGATAATGACTTGAGGAAGTGCTTTTTAGACTTCGTGCACCAGCTAGAGGAGAAGCAGAGACAAGAGGAGAGGAAGAAGCGAGAGCAGTTCGCTCAGAGTGTCGAGCAAAGCAAGCAAGACCTGCGTAATGCTTTCGAGCAACTGACGAAAGAAGGGGTGCTGAACGCCTTCACCAGATGGAAAGACTTCCTCCTTCTCTCTGAAGTAGTGAACTTACCAGCCTACAAGGAGTTACGCGATCTGATGATCACTCACAACCCTAACAATAATGGAGGCAATATTCAGCGGTTAGAGGAGGACTTTGTCAGTCTTCTAAGAGAAATGTTTGATCGTATTATCACGAGAGCACAGGAGCAATACAAGGACGACAGGCGACTCATTAAGAAGTTCGCATGGGATCAGCGCATTGATCTCCTGCCAGAGACCAAATACGCAGAGTTCAAGGAATCCCTGTTGCGTAAGAGTCAGATGATAGAGAAAAGGCGAGACAAGGCGGAGGGCCTTGTGGAAGGAAAGCCAGAGAAAGAAGAATTCGAAGTCGGAGGGGATGTCTCTGTCTCGTTCAGTGTGACGGCACCGCGGATAGAGGATCATCCAGAGGAGGGAGAGGAGATAGAAGAACCTGAGGCTAAGAAGATACCAGAGTCCGATGAGAATCGAGAGATTTCTAGCGCCACCACAGGAAGTCGAGCAGGAGCAGGTGCTGGTGTTGGTGTCGTTGCGACGACAATGCTTAGCGAAGTGCAATCCTTCTTGCTCTCTCGCCCTTTCAACCTCAAAGACATCTTCGACGACTTGTACGACAAGATGATGGTAGAGTACGAGGAGGAGAAAAAGAGACAGAAGAAATTAGAGGAGAAGTATGTATCGCTCTTGAAGGAGTACTTCTATCTGTCTGATCACGTCGGAGTGAAGTGGGATGATGCGAAGCAGAAACTGCAAGGGAGATCAGCATATGACGCGTTGAGTCGGTCTGATCGCAAGCGTCTCTTTTATTCATACATGGATGAGCTGGGTGAGAAGTTGAAACAGAAGTCTATTGCGATGAAGTCATTCGAGGTGGTGGAGGCGGGTGAGTTGAGTGCACTGCCTCTAAACACACAGAAGGAGTCGAGGGTAAGCGAGCCTATTCTTTTCCTTTCATTTTCTTAATTTTTTTTTGTTTTGCTCCTCTTCTTATAGAAACGAGATCGCAGCAACAGCAGCACAGAGTTTGAGAAACTTGTGCGTATGAAGAAGTAGTGATGATGCTAAATAAAGATACTCATAATCTAGAAATATGTAATACTCGTAATATTAACTCTGATCTTTTTTTATTACAATCTTACTACACTGAAAACGGTAGAATGTTTTTTTTCCATCAAATGAGTTCAAGAGATAAAGTCCGAATAAAGAGATCAACAGTCTGATGACTTGTCGGTATCGGTATGTCGATATCGTATTCATCCCAATCGATCGTTCTGAGTCGTACTATATATTCGAATCATCGAATATTAATATTCACACTAGATAGAACTATTATATTTATATTACTCATATTAATATTAATAAGAGGAAGAATAGCTTAGCTTGTAGACCACTACCCACCACCACCTCGACAACTACCGCTCTCAACTTTCAAATCTCGAAGGATGGAGGTGGACAACCCTTGGATGATCGCATTCATCATCATAGTCATCATCTCGATGATGTGCACACCAGTCGTCATCTGGCACATGTATCATCATGCACCCTTCGAAGAATTGAAATATTCTCTGCTATTCGTGCTGCACATCAGCTTGTACCTCGAAGAGATCTCCACGCTGCCCTATGCGTGGAGCTCAGTGGATGTGCTGTGCGATATCATGGGCTGGCTGCACTTTTACAGCGGATTTGCCAATGTCCTCGTTGTGACTCAGATGGGTTTCCATTACCTCAGCTACCTGATCTCCCATTACCCCACTCAGATTAACTCGTGGATTCAGAAGTACGGCACTTACGTCACCTTCGGCCTGCCTCTCATCACACTGCTGCCCTTCTCCACTAACAGCTATGGCGTGAGTAACGAAGTGTGGTGCACACTGCCTTCAGGCAGTCTCGTTGCGAACAACTGGGCGATCATCGTCTTCTATGCGTGGATCTGGCTCTGTCTCTTCCTCAACACCGGCCAGCTCAGCATCGCACTCTTTCGCCTCAGTCAGCAGACAGGTGTGGAGCAAGTACGCAACAACCTCTTCTCTTCGATTGGTCTGTACATTTTCATCACCACGCTGTGCTGGCTGCCTCGAGCCATCCCTCGTCTCATTCACTTGTTCGTCGAGTACGAGAGCTCCGACCTCCTCTACCTCCTCACCACCGTCCCGCTGTACCTGTCAGGCTTCGGATATGCCATCTGCTACTACATCGACGTCCAGAGCAATCAGGGCAAAGAGAGACGGGCATCGTCGGTGCATAGTGCGGGGTCTAGCCTAAACGCTGATAAGATAGCAGACATCCTCGGAGGAGTAGACAGCGAATCCTCTTCCTTCGAGAACCCTCTTTATCGAGGTGGAAGAGGAGGAAGCACAGGAAATCGCTCTAGTAATGAATTTGCCAGACAGATGACGCCCAACTCGGTCAACTCGATGGGTGGAAGAGCAGTGAGGAAAGACAGCGGAGTGACTGAAAACATGTAAGCAATGGGGAGATTTACAGCACTCTTTCACTGACGCTATCTTATGATCATACCTCCATATCCATTAGGACGATGAGGTGAGATAGATATTTAGAGAGTCAATCGCGACCACCTTACAATGACAGAATCTATCGCTGTGTGTTATGAGGTTTCTCAGCTTTGTTTCATTATTTATTAGTTTTTTTATTCTCGCCTAGTCATCAAGATTGTTTATATCGGTATTGCTAAGGGTAGGATGCACTCATATTACAGAGGTAGAGCGTCTATATGTTGGTGGATTTGAGTCTATGTGAGTCGACTTGAGTCGCAATGAGTCGTCTCTTCTTAAACTCCACTTTTTGAAATTTTGAGTTTACTATAACTTAAGTAATTGGACTTTTGTGAGACGAAAAAGCGACTTTTCACTAACAACAGAAAAACAATCATTGGAAAAGAGAGGATCCATCCAATATCTTCTCTTTGTCGCTCTGTTTTCACCGTTGAAGACCTCTTACCTCATCAATTCTGGTAAAGAAGCACTGAAATGCCGGTGTACAACTATGCTCCTTTGAGCGGGGTAAGAAAAGTCTCTCATTCTCGCAATAACACGGAATTAATCACTCCTTCACAGGACGGTCGTCCTCGACACCCTGACATAGATACCTCCGATAACTTCACAAAGAAAAGAGATATTTGTCTTGGATTGTAAGTTTATGTGTCTCTACGTTGCCTCCCTCTCACCGTTTCATTGTTTGTAGTTTGATCTTATCCGCCATCGTCTACGTCCTAGCGCGCGCCAGTTCTGTCTCTAACTGTACGAACCTTGAGCCTGTCAGTCCTTCTGTGCCTCTCGTTGCAGGCAGCAGCAAAAGCGAGGTTGCTGACTGGAAGAACTTCGATATCGGCGCTTATCGCGAGAAGATTCTCTCTCAGACCACACCGCACATCATCGAATGTCTCGAGGCAGGCGAAGGCGGATCACAGGAGGCCTGTCACTTGCCTCGCAATAAGCGATATGCAGCGTTGGATCAGAAGGGAGTGACGCTGTGGATGACAGGTCTGTCTGGCAGTGGCAAGAGCACTATCGCGAGTCTCCTAGAGGAGCAGCTGGTGCTGCAGCACGGCAAGTCTGTTTATCGCCTGGACGGAGATAACATCCGCACTGGCTTGAACCGAGATCTTGGTTTCTCGAAGGCTGATCGCGCAGAGAGCGTGCGTCGCGTCGGAGAGCTCTCCTGTCTCTTTTCTGACGCAGGCATGATTACCATCGTCTCTCTTGTGTCACCTTACGTCGCCGACCGCGATGCTGTGCGCAAGCGTCATAAAGATCAAGGTATCAAGTTTTTGGAGGTGTTCATGGACGTGCCTCTGTCAGTCGTGCAGGAGAGAGATCCTAAGGGATTGTATAAGAAGGTGGCGGCAGGAGAGCTCAAGGGCTTCACTGGCGTCGACGATCCTTACGAAGCCCCGGTTAACGCTGAGATCACACTTCGCAATCAGGAGATGAGTGTGCAAGCGGCAGTGGACGTCATTATGCGCAGGCTGGTGAAGGAAGGTGTCTTGGTCGGAGGCCCAACCCTACCCAACGGCCTTCCCTATCCTGATGGCGATGAGATCGTCAACCTCATCGTTCCTCAGGGACAAGCAGCAGCAAGATTAGCTGAGGCTCAGAAGCTTCCTAAGGCTTTGTTGAATGACATCGATGTGAACTGGCTGCAGACGATCGCAGAGGGATGGGCAGCCCCTCTGAAGGGCTTCATGAGAGAGGGCACCCTCCTCCAAACCATCCACTTCAACTCCATCTTAGTCGACCCTCACAACATCACAGGTTCTAAGAGTTTCAATGAGATGCAGACGAACTTCTTCGACTTCAAGACAGTGCCTCCTAAGCGAGTGTCGATGTCAGTACCCATCACTCTCGCTATCACCGCCTTCACTAAGAGAGACATCGAGTCATCCGACAAGAAGGCAGTTGCTCTTGTGAACAAGCATGGCAAGATCCTCGGCATCCTTCGCAATCCTGAGATCTACAAGCATCGCAAGGAGGAGATCGTGTCTCGCATCTTCGGCGTCATCGACCCGGGACACCCTTACGTCAAACACATCTACTCTGGCGGAGACTGGCTGTTGGGTGGTGAGATCGAATTATTGCAGCGAATCAAGTACAACGACGGCTTAGATCGCTTCAGACTCACTGCCAGTGAGGTGATGAAGGAGTTCGAGAAGAAGAACGCTGACGCAGTCTACGCCTTCCAGACGAGAAACCCGACACACGCCGGCCACGCATACCTGATGCGCACCGCGAGAGAGATTCTGAAGTCCAAAGGTTACCAGAACCCTATTCTCTGGTTGTCGCCGTTGGGCGGCTGGACCAAATCCGATGACGTGCCTTTAGACGTCCGTGTAAAGCAGCACGAGGCAGTGATCGAAGAGGGAATGTTGGACAAGGAGAACACTGTCATGGCCATCTGGCCCGCTCCTATGATCTACGCTGGTCCCACTGAAGTGCTCTTCCACGCCAAGTCCAGAAGAAACGCTGGTGCCACGTACTTCGTCGCCGGCAGAGATCCTGCTGGTATGAAGGGCTCGTCACTCGCTGTCGCCCATCCTGACGACGACTTATACGACGGCAATCACGGCAGATACGTGCTGACTGTGTCTCCTGGCCAATACCCTATGAACATCTTACCCTTCGGACAGGTCTACTACGACAAGCGAGACCACGTCATGAAGGCGAAGGACGAGACTCGCCCTGACGACTTTATCGAGATCTCTGGCTCGAAGATGCGCAAACTAGCAGCAAACGGCGCTGTGCCTTGTGACGTGTCTCACGGCAAGGAGATCCCATCTGACCTCATCGCTGCCAACTGTGTGCCGCCAGGATTCATGGTGCCCACAGGCTGGGACATCGTCTGCGACTACTACCAGAACGTCGACAGCGAACGCTGGGTGCCTTACTCCATCCAGTTCGTCGATCCTCTCGTGCACAAGTCAGCGAAGACTGAGGGCAAGTACGGCACTCGTCATTTCCGCTTGTATCACACAGGGAAGGACGGTCAATACCTCTCACCATGGCACTCCATCTCTCTGACGTCGTCCTCCAGTGACGACACCTATAACATGGTGGTAGAGATCCCGATGCACTCGACGGCAAAGATGGAGATGAACAAGAAGGAACCTCGTAACCCTATCATGCAAGACCTGAACAAGGACGGCAGCGTCAGACACTACACCTATGGCGTCCCTTTCTTCAACTACGGCTTCCTCCCTCAGACCTGGGAAGACGACGAACACGTCGACCCTGACACCTCTGCCAAAGGAGACGCCGATCCTATCGACGTGTTGGAGATCGGCGCCGGTCCTCTGCCGATGGGCGCTGTCGTGGCAGTGAAGGTGTTGGGATCCTTCGAACTCATCGACGAGGGAGAGACGGACCATAAGATCCTCGCACTGCGTCAGGACGATCCAAACTACGACAACATCCACTCAATGCAGGATCTGGAGAGATACCACCCTAACGTCATCAGCAAACTCGTCGACTGGCTGAAGAACTACAAGACCAGCGACGGCAAGCCAGCAAACAAACTACGTCACGAAGAACCCCTCGGAGCCTCTGAGGCGAAGCGCATCATCCAGCAGACACACTCCTTCTACAAGACCCTTCTCGAGAAGAAAGACGTCGACACTCACGGCTACTCCCTCATATAAGACATAAGATGTAAGATATGTCTGACGTGTGTCTTTAGTTAAGTTATGGTGTTAGAGTGATCTCAACTCCTTCTATCCCTCCTATCGTTTGAATAGATTTCTGATATAATGAGAGTTAACCCGATATATCTGATAAGATGAGGTAGGGTTGTAGAGAGGTTAACATAGTCTTGTAGTCGTGTTTAGTGTGTTTGGTAGTAGTTATATAGCGATAATCATAGCTGTAGCTTGATAGATATTATAGCATGGATAGCAACTCATCTCATCATCTGATTGCTTTCAATATTTAAATTTTGCCTAAGATAACTTTTCTTATCGCCACTATTGATTCTCCTTGATCATGATCGCATTAGATAATACTAGAAGATGTTAATATGTGACGACTGTCACTACTGAACCCTCGGTATAGTAGACTAGAATGCGATAATTGGTGCACGGTTCGCACGATGTGCACATTTCCTTTGAAAGCAATGAAGATCACAAGAGAACAACTAATCGTCGACTTCAGGAGGATTCTCAGACATTTCTCCAAACTACCGTCTTACAAGGCCAAGGAATCGCCTCTCAGAGCTTATGTTCTCCAACAGGTAAGTCCAAACTCGAGCACCGTCTCGTCCTTACCTCGCTCTAGTATGTGACAGGAAGAAAGGAAACGAACCCTCATCGAGCCGAATCACTGCGATCAATAGCTCATTCCTACGCAAGTATGGTGACAGATGTGCGAGAGCTCAAGTATTTGAGGTATTTGGACTCAGGTGAGAAGCTCGATCAGCGCGATAAGATCAGAGCGACGGCAGCGAGAGTCGGACTAGCAGTGCCTCATGTGAGTGACAGTCAGATTGCTATCATATCGTGACAATGATTGATTATTCGTTCTAGTTCTCTGATGAATCTTCCTCCGCTGTCTCCCAGTGATGTGCTATGAGGTGTTAGGAGGTGTCTGAGGTAGTGTAGGGTGTGAAGTGTGTGGTATGTGGTGTGAGGTATGCTGTTGGTGGTGGCTCGAGGTTCATAGGAGAAGGAGATGAGAAGGGAAAAGATGGCTGTTTAGAGTGTTAATTAACATCGACTATTCACTGATGACGTCACTCCGTCGACCTAAAGTCCTTTGCTTATAATAGACCTGCGTCAGGTCAGGTCAGGTGACGTTGCCTATGTCTTGCAGACGAGGAAGAAGCGCTTGAAGGGCATGAGGGTGATGGGCTTGCCCGTGGAGTGAAACTTGTTCTTCACAGTGATCGACGGATACTCCTCTGCTAAGAGACGATCGTACTCGTCCAAGTAGCGCTGACATCGCTCGGTCTCCTCCCCGCCTAGAGCCTGCAGGATGGGCATGAGTCCAGTGGCTCTGGTGAAATCAGACACTGGGTGGCGCTGGTTGCTGATGTGGTACTGGTGATCCACCTCAGCGAGCGATGAGTGTGTGATCTTCTGATAGGTTGGGAGTTGTTGGACGTACTCGGTCGTCCAGATGTCCACCTCTCTGCAGAGCGGTGAGAGGAGCTTGTAGTACCAGTCAGGCGAGTGATCGGTGCGAGGGATGCGAATACTCTTAATCGCCTCGATCAGACCGCACCTCAGAGCTGCGGTCTCCATGAGGTTGTGGGATTTCTGGTGGAGTGTGTCAGGCATCTGAATCGCCAGCACTCCATTGCTGCGAGCAATGAGGTGTTCGACGATGTCAGGCAGCAGCTTGTCATGGTTCACACACCAGTGCAGTGAGGCATTCGCATAAACGAAGTCATAGCGATTCTTCTTGCTTTTAGCCTCAGCGACGACATTCTCGATGGTGTTGATGGAGAAGGAAGTGCGGGAGTGATACGGGGTGTCCCGCAGAGACTTCGTGGCTTTATCAATCATCTCCTTCGAAGAATCTACTCCATGCACTTCAGCGTTCGGAAACATCTCACATATGAAAGGGGTGATGTTTCCAGGTCCACAGCCCAGGTCGAGGATTCGTTTCACTGAGGGCAGGTCATTGCCGACTACTTCCATGGACTTCTGCAGGAGATCAATTGCAGGCCTGAGCCTGGCGGAATGAAACTTGAGATAGAGGCTAGGATTCCAAACCATGCTTGCAGAGAGACAGTGTGGTGTGTGTTGTTTATAAGGAGAAGGAGTCTTCGAGGACTGACTGACTTGTCTCTTGACAAGAATCAAGAATCTCAACCTACGCCACTAGGACACTGCGAATCAAAGATTTAGGAAGTTGAGGATTTGCGGAAGAAGCTTTCGCAACAACGAAACTCCGAAATTTGGTTTTTTCAGTGGGAAGAGAATCTTTGTCTTTCAACCTCATAGCAGAACTGAAATAAATCATCGTTCTATCAGCCAGCAGTCTTCTTCGACTAAGATGATGTCTGTCTTCTTCATCACAGTTCTTGTGACCCTTCTCGCCTCCAATCAGGCCTTCCTCGCTCCAAACACTCGAAGAATAAGCTCCAGGTATTCATCTCTATCGACTGTCAGTCAGTTCACTCACTGTTGTCCAATGTGTAGTGTTGTTATGAAGCTTGGAGAAAACGCTCAAGGATTAATCGGCTCTGATTTAGAATGGCCTGAATTTGATCCTCTGGGATTCACAAAGGATGCCTCCCCAGAGAAAGTTGCTTGGTATGTCGTCACTTGAGAGAGAACTCTACCCTCCCTTGACTCAATCTTCTAGGTACCGTGCCGCCGAGTTGAAGCATGGAAGAGTTGCGATGCTTGCATCGTTAGGCCAAATCTTCCAGTACTACTGGAGACTGCCTGACGAGGTGTTCAACCAGGTAATAGACCCACTGACCGCCTCACCTCCTCTCATCTGACCAACGCTCACTACTATCAGGGAGACAAGCCATTCAAAGCATTAGAGCAGATCTTCCAAGAGCGCCCTTTAGCCGCTGTCCAGATTATCCTCGCCATCTTCGCTGTTGAGGCGTTGGGCCAGTTCAACCAAGTGAAGCCAGGACAAGCCCCAGGAGACCTCGGATGGGATCCTCTTGGCCTCAAGCCATCTGATCCTGAGGTGTGGGAGTCCGTGCAGTTAAGAGAACTGAAGAACGGTCGATTAGCGATGTTGGCCTCCGCTGGCATGCTTTACACAGAACTCTTGTCAGGTGAGAGAGCAGCCCCCCTCTTCCTCGTTCATCGTCTCAACACACTACCTTACTCTACAGGTAATGGAGTCTTAGAGGCTTGGCGCATCGGTGCTGCTTCTCCTTTCGGTGATGGCAAGGGAATCTTCTAAGCGATGAGCTTCGTGTGTATAGTATCCCATCATCTTTACCTCTCACAACGACATACTCATAGCCATGTCATGTCATGTCACAGATGAACCACTAATAATTCTAATCTACTAGCTAACGTGAAAGCAGATCAACTGCACGATCTCTACCCACTCTAATTAAGATAACCTCTGACGTGTCCCTGTCCTATGACGTGGTGTGATGTGGCTTAATATCGTTCATATTACACTGAAGGAATACATGACTTAGCAATTAGGATAATAGGGGGTTGGGCGATTAGGAAGATAGACAACTACACATCTAGAAACAAAACAGAAACAAATTCTAACCAGTGACGTCAGCACCGCTACTCCACAGTCAATCCTTCGCCAGCCAGTAACCGCGGAGAAGAGACACTGACGTCACCGAGAAATGGTAGGGTGAGGGGAGAAGCTGCTGAACACTGACGTAGTGAAGGAATGAATAAATCACTGACAGCATTGACCATCACTGCATGACGTGGCGGCCTCTTGGACTTTGTTTTTTCTCTTGTTTTACTATTACTATAAAATTATTATATACACCTTATGACTGCTCTGACGTGTCTGTGTGTGGTGAAAGCATCGCAACAGAGAGCAATGACACCATCAATCCATGCCCTGACGTCTGTGTGGTGCACTAATAAGAAAAGAGCTGAGAGAAGATATTACACCATCATCTGACATCCGACGACATTAACAGTCACAGACGAATCATAAGCACCACAATCATAACCATAATCATAATCATGTCCATAATATAATATAATCGTAAGAAAGATCGACACTCTTCTCTATGTCTCGTAAAATAACAAAAAAACCAATAAGATCTGCTCTATCCAGCGAGGGCCTCTATAATATCAAGAGATCCTGTCTTCAAAAAGCAAAATAACTAGGTAAAAAGACGTCTAGGTATCTAGGGAAATAGAAATCAACGATAAAACTGTGAGACTTGCATATCTCATCGTCTAGCCGTCAGCTGCCACTGTGTTCGTCCTCCATGGTCTCGCGGTCTTGAAGAAGAGAGGCTTCTGCTCCTCCTTGTCTTTCTCCTTCGAGTTGTGCGTGTTAGAGCTGGTGGTGGACCGTGACGTCACATACAGCGACAGGCGGGAAGAGTTTCGATTGAAGTGGGAGGGACGACGATGAGGCAGAGGATTGAGGTCATTGGAGATGTGGTCTGAGGGCATGGGGCTGTCAGAGGAGAGCGGTGACGGCGCGAATCCGACCTTCCCTCGTCGCTCTCCCTCGACTGCGACTCCGCCCACTGCCAGGGCATTGGACAGAGATGTGGGCGAGGGCAGGCCTCGTTCTCGAGGATCGTATGGTGCAAGACTCGCAACGAGAGCGGCGAAGTCTGACGACTGCTTCCAGCGTTGGAAGGCGTCTTTGTTCAGCAGCTGATAGATCTCGTGCTGCATGGGCTCGAAGAGACAGGTGAAGTGACACTGCAAGGCCTCGTTGTCTTCCTCTGCATCATCAGCGCTATTCGAGGCGTTAGAAACAGCTATGCGGCGGCTGTGACTTGGGGTGTTGTACAGCGAGTGGCTGTGCGTGGGATTCATGCTGTTGCTGTTGTTGAATTGTCGGAAAGAGTCTTCGCCTCCGTGAACGAGTATCAACGGTTGTCCAACCAGATCACGAACTGACGTGGCTGCTGGTCCTGCATTGCCAGATCCATTGCATCTTGCTCCACCTGCTAAGGTGCTGGCAATACTCGCAGCGCCGGAACTCCCTCTCCTCTCATCCACACACACGTCAGCACGATTGGCATGGGGTTCGATAAGCCCCTGTGACTCCTCATTGAGTAGAGAGCCTACTCGCTGCAGGGACCTGTTTCTCGCCACCACCTGCTGCTGATAGGTGACGTCATATAGCTCGTGCAGACATCGTCCCACAGAGCTTCTCATCATCGAAGCGAAGCGCTCTAAGGCCTCATTGCGCATCTTCTGAGGGATGTTGATCTCCTCAGCGCAGTCTAAGACGATGTGTCGCTCGAAGATCGTTCGCGCCACCTCACGCAGCTCCAACACATTCTGCGCAAACTTCTGATTGTAGTTCTGGAACAACGTGGCGATGTCTCTGTCGGGCTTGTCTCTCAGAGGGGAGAGGAGGTAAGGCTCGCTGCCACTACGTCCACCCCTTCGAGACACTACCTCGTCTGCGTGGGGTGAAAGCACCGATGGAGCGCGAACTGGGATGACGTCAGCAGACTTCATCGCTTTCCTCTCCCCAGTGTCGATGCGCAGAAGAGGTTTGCCAGCGCCACTGCCGTTGACTTGTTCGTCCATCTCCTCGGGCAGGGGCGAGTCTACTCTTAGCGGGACTTGGGCAATGGGTGGGTCATGGCTGGGCAAAGCGTGCGTGGAGTTGGTGTTGACACTGGCGTGGTCGTTAGCCCAGGGCTCAGTCGAGAACTCTCCAGAGATCTCATCCACCTCCTCCACTACGCGATGAGGAGGTGGCAACTGAGATGCAAAGGCATTGACGTCATCGCCTTTCTTCACTTCTTCGTCATTGAAGGAGCCAGCACGCGACGAGTTATGAGACGCCACGTGACTCGTTGTGCCACTACCTCGCTGGACCTCCCCCGCATCAATACCTTGCTTGATGACGTCAGTAATCCTCGTCATTTCTTCATTGATCTGCTTGAACGACTCCGCCCTCGTGTTACCGAAAGACCGCCTGAGCAGCCCCTTCATTCCACCTCCTCCACTCCCTCGCTCCCTCAGGGGCTGTGTCGAGGGAGTGCCACTATCTCGCTCTCGCTCCGACTCCACCGGAGTGCCAGTGGTCGCTGAAGTAGAGAAGGAGGCGTATGGCTGTGCGGATGGTAGTTCGTCAGCGCCTGGCTTCCCCACCGGCGACAGAGGCTCTGACGGCGGAGAGGTTGGGATGACGGCAAGGGAGGGCTGAGAGGAAACAGGGTTGACACCATCTCTAGACTTGGACAGCGAGGCGAAGAGGTCGTCGAAGAAAGTGTAGTTGTTCCTCGCCACTACTTTGAAGAAGCGGTGCGCCTCTCTGCCTAAAACCTTCCACACTTCCTTCTTAATCTGTGCGAGAATCTCGTCGAATTTGCTGACAGAGTTGAGGAAGTGGATGTTCTCCACGGCCATCTGACGCTTGAGGAAGTCCGCGAAGGCTTCGTTGCTCTTCTTATGAGCGAGAATGTAGAGCAGCTCCACGTCCTTTCCTAACAGTCGTATCCTCAGTTCAGCTAGCTTCTCTTTGTCGTTGTAATAGACACGATCGAAGGCGAACTTATCAATACATATCAAAGCAGTGGGTTCTATGTTAGGAGATCGTTAGTACATAGAAGAGCGGAAAGGCGGGTGGAAGAAGACGAACCTGCGGCAAAGGTAGTGGTGAAGTACGGAGTGCCGGTGATGAGGGAGACCTCGCCGAACAGGCTACCAAATTCTAGTTTTCTGGATGAATCATCACTCTCCTCAATGACACTACCTCGTAAGACGAGATAGGAGTAGTAGGACTCGTTGCCCCGAGAGAAGATGACCTCATCCTTCTGATAGCAGCGCAACGACACCATGCACGAGAAGGTCGAGTATTTCTTCTCATCCATGTCACTAAATAGGAATGCCAGTCAGATTGAGTAGAGAAGGAGTCTTTGTGTGACGTGGTCTCACCTGAGCATGGGCACCACTGACTTGACGATGTCTAGGAGAGAGCGAAAGAAGTTTCTCTGCATGATCTTCTTGAACCTCCGATCCATACGAAACAGCTGCTTCAAGGTCTCGCAGTCGATGTATCCCACCAGACCATTCTCTAGAGACTGTGACGTGTGATGAGGTTAGCGAGATAGAGGATGACATCACAGGAGATGACTTACGAGGATGCTGTCTAAGGCGATCGTACCATGTCTTGAGAAGTAGTTTTCGAAGCCAAAGATAGATCCAGGATAGATCTGCGTCGTCTCTCTCTTCAGCTCCAATGACAGCGCGTTAAAGAACTCTGTCGCCAGCTCTTCGTCATCGAGGGTGGCGTACTTCTCACTCGCTGGCAGACTAACAGTTTCCCTACATCACAAGACAGACAAAGATAACGTGAGATAAGTGTTGTGATGATCGTTCATCAGATAGTCTGTCTCTTACAGGATCTTATTCCACACTGATCTGGTTCGGCCTGAGTCGGCCTTCGCCGCGTCTACGAGGGCGCAGCCAGTGCCGAGCTCCTTCAACACGTCGAAGAGGTTGAGCCACTGAGGCACGACGAGGCAACGTCCAGTCAATACAATGCCTACTTGAGGCGGGTGTTCTAATAGGAGATAGTAAGAGTGATAGTGATACGAGAGAGATAGTTATGTAGTTAGTAGGGAGGCTGTGACGTCACTTACTTTCACCATTCGATTTAATAGAAACAGTCTCTGAATATTCTTCATGTGTTGTTGTGACTTCAGTCTTGGTCGCGACTGTGAGTATTTCTGTTGGTTTCGTTGCTTGTAGTTTGATCAGAGGTCCTAGGAGATTCAACTAGAACACAAACGTCACAGCCATGATAGAGGGATCATACAATAGACCTTACCTGCTGCACACTGAGAGATGCGAAGGCAGGTAGATGTCTGAACTCAGTCCAGTTCAGCTCGCTGAAGGCTCTGAGGCCGTGGAGGTGAGGCCGTCTCTCGATATAGTAGTCGATGGCGTCATAGTCCGCGCCGATGACGATCGCCATGCCGTCTGTGGAACGGAATGATAGACTTAGCTTGAGATCATGAGATACGAGAGAGCCGGCAAGGATGGTGCCAGCACGGAAGAAGCTGATGACGTCGCCTGGCTGGAAGGTGTTGAGCAAGACACTCTTGTCATCCGCTCCTCTTAACGTGACCAACACCTCGCCTGACACCACCACATAGAATGCTTGATTGTTATTCACATGGATCAAGGAGGAGATGGCGTGGACTTCGGTCTTGCAGATGCGGAAGAAGTCGTCGAAGTCTTTGTCTGACTTAACGAGAGTCCCCAGCACTGATCGTCGGAGGGTTTCGTGAGCCTTATCATATGATAGACAACCTCCCATCCTTGGAAATCACTTGATCTCGTTGATTGGAAATTTACTCTTTGTGACCTTCCTTCAATATTCTTAAGAAAACCTTGAACTCGAAACAACTCTCAGAACATGGAAAATACTGCTCAAAAGCAATCAGACAGGAACCAAGAATTTTTTAATCACTAAATCTGGATGGAAAATAAGTCACGAGTGAGGAAAGAAGGTCGTTCGCGTGTACTATGAGTCTGTGTGGTCTCGTTTTGTCTTGTCTTTGTATCGAGTAGTTGTTGTGGTATTGTAACGGAGACTGACTGCACTGCTCTTATGAAGTGGGTGTAACGCTAACGACTTTCTCAAATCTCGACAAATAGAAATATTGAGAAAGAAAGAAATAGCCTTCTTTTAATAAGACACTGCCCTCGATCTGGCTGTTGAATTTTCTGACTTTCTTCAGGTTTTCCGCTCAATTTTTGATTATTACTGTATTGTCTGTTAGCAAGAGACTCCGACGACTGAAAGTGTTAGGATTGATTACATTTAGAGAACAAGCAGTGTGAATATGAAGAGTCGAAGTGACAAAGATATCGAGGCAGCAGAGACTTCGAATCAGCTGATTCATGACCATCGTGCTTCGAAGGATATTGATAGAAAGAGCGATCCTAACCGAGAATACTACTTCAAGCTCCTATTTTGCTTTATTGGATTGCAAGTGTCGTATATATTATGGGGAATCACTCAGGAGAACCTGATGACCGCAGAGTATAAACTGGGAAAATTCAAATCCTCTTCCTTCTGTGTCTTCGCTAACCGGTTACTCGCTCTTCTGATTGCATTTGCTATTGTCGCTTTCCGATCTGTTAATCAAAACCAACATGACCCGAAACAGAAGGTGGTAAAGGATGTCCCCTTCTACTATTATGCTCCATCGTCTTTGTCCAACACCATCTCATCCTGGGCACAGTACGAGTCTCTGAAGTATGTCTCCTTTCCCGTACAAGTACTCTCAAAAAGTTGCAAGGTTATTCCTGTGATGTTGGTAAGTTAAATGATTCTTGGTAGTTGTGAGTCTATCGTGTTATCTCGTTCTTCTCTTATTTGTAGGTGGGAATCCTTCTCAATCGAAAGAACTATCCTTTAACTGAATATATCGAAGCTGTTCTCATAACAGTTGGTGTTGCTTCTTTTACATACGGTGAAAAGACTGGCACTCATCGGAAGCATATTCAAGACCCTCAGGATGACACTTACATGATGTACGGCATCTTTCTCTTGGCGGCTTATCTTCTCGCAGATTCATTTACTTCACAGTGGCAGAGTCGAGTATACAAGCAATTTAATATAGATCAATACCAGATGATGTTGGGAGTAAACGTCTGGTCTATGGTCATGACCTTCGCTACTCTTCTCAACTCTGGCGAGTTTTTCCCCTCGCTCGCTTTCCTCGCTGCAGATTCCAATGCCTTGATCAACATGACAGTATTGTCGATTACATCGGCCACTGGTCAACTGTTTATCTTCTACACAATTAAGGAACTAGGTCCTGTGACTTTCACGATCATCATGACCACAAGACAACTCTTTTCCCTCTTTCTCTCCTGCATTCTCTTCTCTCATTCTTTATCGTGGATTAGCTTTCTGGCTGCGTTGTTCGTATTCTGCGTGGTATTCCAGCGCATCTATCGCAAGGGAACAGATTAATTCATACCGATCGCTCTATTGTTGTGACAGTTTCTTTTCAATAGTTGCTGTTGTTCAGTTTATCACACGATAGATTAGCTTTTTTTCTGTGTTATTTCGATCGATTTTGAAACTGTAGAGAGAAATAATGGAATAATAGCGATGATCATCTATTTCTAAGTCTTTCTACAATTCGTCAAAAGAGCCTGTGCAGCCCCACAAGTTCGGTTTCTCATAATCATATAAATGAATCCAAGCATTAGCTGCAACCTTCAAGCCTTTTTGCACAGGCTTGGCCTCGTGAACAGTGCGAGGATCTTGCTCCTCTGGGTTAGAGTCCAACACACTCGGCCAGAGAATGGCGTTACCTCTCTTTGGCTTCACGGCGAGACCCAACTGAGGAAAGCTTGTCTCTCCTCCCTCCTCGACATCTGATAGGTAGAGGAAGAAAGTGAGGATTCTCGGACCACAGGCCAGATACTTGTCGTCGTGGCCATAATCGTGATGGACGGTGTACCTCTGACCGATGTCATACTTCAATACTTGAAAGGATTCGTAGTTTTGTCTTGGAACTCCTGTCACTTCCTCAATCTTTCGTAAAACACTCTTCACTTTCGGATGCTAGAATGAACAGATATAATAGTGAGTACAGGTCACAACACAATTAAAGATTCCAAAAAACTCTTTACCTTCAGACAAGCCTCACCGCACCATCCATTACTACTCGTTCTCCCCTGCGAAAGGATTCTACCAGTCTCTCCATACTCATTCATACTACCTGTATCTGTTGATCTCTCAAATCGAGGGATGGTAGAGACCAGCGCCTTCCCTTCTTCCTCGGAGACGAAGTTTTCAAATAACACAACCCAAGGCGACTCAGACAATACCTTGATCGAGTATTTCTTACCAAACCTTTGCGAGACAGCGCGAAACATCTTATCTAAGTCTCCAGGGCGGTAGATGGGATCGGTTGAGATGTTGAGGTTCTGACGATTGCATCTAATTTTGGGGTCGCGGAGAGTGCAAGCATTCGTAATATGATCACAACTTCTTGGACAATTGACGATCATCCAACCTGGATTCTTCAAGCACTCACCATTTCTTTGGAATTGAATGCACTCTGTATGTCGATCAATGCAGTCCTTGACAGCCTCTCGAGGTTTACCCTCAGAATTTGCTCCCTTCGGAATCGTTCCGTCGCTCTGCACAGGAGGATTGGAGCTCAGAGCAGAGAATCCCTTGGTAATGGACTGTACATCCATGGGAATGTTGTGATATTTAGCGTAAGCTAAAGCTCCGACCAGTCCCAGCAGCACTCCTGTGATCAAGAGCCACACCTCTGTGGACAGGAAGTTACCCACTACCTTCACCTCCTTCCCCTTCCCCTCCTTTGCAGGAGTATCCTTTGCAGTTGTCTTCTTTGCCATGGTCAGACAAGTGAGAGTGTCGTATCAATCTTTCAAGCTCACAGCAATAAGATGCGACGAGGCTATTAAAAGAACTGAAAAAAAAAAAAAAAAAAAAAAAAATTGCAGGAAGAAAAAACGCGTGAAAAAGCGCTTTTATTTGATCCGTAAAATCGCCGAGAAACACAGAAGAAGAAGGCGAGACAATCACACTAACAACCTAACAACCGCTAAACAACCTTCACAAGCACAACTCACAAGACACATCCCCTCTCTACACCCCCTGATAGACTGACAACTTACTACACGATTCTATAATGTCGAATTTGGGAAGAATAAGAAAGGAAATCGAGGTAAATTGGCTTAAATCAGGATTGCATGTATTCTAACCGAGTTCATTCAGGATGCCAGAAACGACAAGCTCAGTGGTGTCACCATCGAACAAGATCCTTATAACCCAAGTCATATGGTTGGTGTAAGTCTGATTCACCGTTTTCTCCATCTCTTTCTGACATCACGCTGATTGAAGACTATCAAAGGCCCTGACGACACACCCTATGCTGGCGGAGTCTTCCAAGTTGACATCAATATTCCGACTGAATATCCTTTCAGTCCTCCAAAGATGAAGTTTCTCACAAAAAGTTAGTCTCTTTCCTTCCATTGCAATGTCTTATCTGATGTCCCATATATCGCTATCCTATGATATATCTCTAATATAGTCTGGCATCCGAATATCTCTTCCGTCACAGGAGCTATCTGTTTGGATATCCTGAAAGATCAATGGTCCCCTGCCCTCACAATCAAGACAGCTCTTCTCTCCCTTCAAGCTTTAATGTGCTCGGCCGAGCCTAACGATCCTCAGGATGCAGTCGTCGCAACTATGTACAAAGAACGCCATGCGGAATTCGTGGCAACAGCTCGAAACTGGACTGAGACATACGCCCGTGCTGGAGGTCCAGTGGAGGTGTCTCCAGCCCTCAGACGGCTTTTGGACATGGGCTTCGATGAGGGAGCTGCGAGAAACGCTCTTCTCAAGGCGAAGGGCGACGAGAACGCTGCTGTCGAGGCTCTGTTAAGCGGTCTTTAATCCTGCTCTATCTTACAGAATCTATCTGACTCAGATATTAGCACATTGTGCAAGGTCAATTTTCTTTTCTTTGTATTTGTGTTAGAAATGTGTCGATAGACTTCCCTACCTCCCTCGCTACCCTCTCTAACCTCCTCCTACTCAACCCACTACTATGTACAAGCTCTCATCTTCTTTCTTTGTGCCATTTTCTACTCGCTTTCTGTAAGTAAGACTCCTACTACGACTTCCTCATCACGAGTCAATGTCAATGGAGACCTTCTCATACTCCTTATTCTTCAGCTTCTCTAAGAACATCTGATTCGCTGTCTGGAAGTTTTGCATGAATTCAGCGTAGTTTTTCGACCTGTCTTGGATCGTGCTGACGTCGATCTCCGCTTCTCCCTGGAAGACTTTCTTCCACCAGATTATCGCATTCGAGAACTTCTGCTGCTTCCTCATCACAACCTCGAAGCACAATACATCTCCTTTGTCTTTGAGCTCAGACAGATGATGCTCGCCTGAGCTCATTGACGTCACTTCCCAATCGATGACGTCATCGTATGGATTGTCCGGGTCACCAGTTAGCTCCACGTCATACTGCAGCTGGCCCTGAATCAATGGCACGCGATCCTCTTTGTTGAGGGAGCGGTGGCGATAGGACAGAGTGAGCTGTCTGTCACTCTCTCGATACAGGAGATGGAAGTCTCTCTTCCTCAGCGCCGCCACGTCATCCACCTCATCTGAGCCACGTAGCTTCTCCTTCAGCGACTCAGAGGAGCAATACAGATACATCGTTACTTCGTAACGAGTCTGCGACCACTCATATGTGAGTCCTTGAAAGACACCACGACTGCCGTTTCTTGACCTCGCAGAAGGATCGACATTCCTCGACACAGACTTCACGAACTCGATCTTCCTCTCCTCTTTCACTGCATCAGATGAGGAGGAAGGAGTTGCGATCACAGGCTGCTCGTTTCTCTGTTTTTCTTTGAGAAGTTGTTGTTGGTAGTATTGTTGTTTCTGCTCCTCATAGAACCTCCTCTCAGCCTCCTCCTCTTCCTCGTCCTCTAGAGGGAGCTCATCTTCATTCTCTTCAGTCATACCGAGTTTTTTTCTTTCGTTTTCGAGAATTGTCTGGTTTACTTCAGCAAAGGAAGGAAGTGAGTCTTCTTCTTCTTCTTCCTCTTCAATCTGATAGCCTTGAGGTCCAATCGTCACTTTCCCTCCACTTTCCTTCGGGAGTGTCGTCACAGAAAGATTTTTCGATTTCTTCGCATCTTCTTCATCAGAATCAGAGCATTCAAACTTATCCCACTTGCTGTAATCGACCATTCTTCTCTTTCTAGAACAATAATTCAAATCAAATCGCGATGAAATGAATCGTGCAATTTGTGCACCAGTGCGGTCATCATCGGGTGGTATTGGTCAAATGTGTCTAACTAATAATGTCCAGGTTTCGGACAAGACAAAATAAAGATCGCCCGCTATAAAGAAAACCTGTCAGTGGATAAGTCAATCACAACATACATAACTAACTCTATATACACCCACCACAACACAACAACAGATACACCCATAAGACACTGTCCTGATCTACACGTCCTCACTGCTCTGTATTTCTCACACAAGAGACATTCATTATAGTCGAAGTTCCGAGGTTCCGCCACGATTCTTTTGACGTGAAAGAATATTTAGATTTCCAACTGTTTAGAATACTCTCCTAAAATCAATAGAAGGAATAATATGAACCTCACAAGCGAATCAACAAGCAACTCAACTGACCATCAAGAATTATTATATTGTGGTTTCAACCAGGACTCTGGTTGTTTCGCCTGCGGCACAGTCAATGGTTTCATCATCTTCAATGTGGAGCCCTTCCGAGAGACCTTCCGTCGCATCTTCCCCAATGGTGGTATCGGCATCATTGAGATGTTATTTAGATGTAATTTATTAGCGATTGTGGGTGGTGGTCGTAATCCTCGCTATCCTACTAACAAGGTGATGATCTGGGACGATCACCAGAACAAGTGCATCGGAGAACTCAAATTCCGCACCGAAGTCAAGGCAGTAAAGCTGAGAAGAGATCGAATAGTTGTGGTATTAGAGACGAAAGTCTTCGTGTATCGCTTCAAAGACCTGAAGCTCATCGATCAGATTACTACCATCGCGAACCCCAAAGGCCTCGTCTCTCTCTGTCCAGACAAGAACAACGTCCTCGCCATACCCGGTCTTGCCAAGGGCTCTATTCGAATAGAGCTATACGACATCTCCAAGGCGACGCTGATCAAGGCACATGACGCGGATCTGGCGCAGTTCACTTTGAACTTCGACGGGTCGCGCATCGCATCAGCCAGCGAGAAGGGTACTCTCATTCGTCTCTGGAACTGTTATACTGGTGAACCTCTTCGAGAACTTCGACGAGGCATGGATCGTGCTGACATCTACTGCATTGCCTTCAATACAGCATCGACGTACATCGCGTGTTCGTCAGACAAAGGAACCATACACATCTTCTCCCTCCTCGCCCCTCCACCGACCAAGACCGAAGGCGGTGGTGGACCTCCTGGTTCAAGTCTGCCTGCATCCCCATCCCCTGCTCAACCTCGATGGGCGTCACTGGACTCCACACCTCCTCCCCCCGGCTCCTTCTCACAGTCCCCACTGCCAGCGGGGGATATGAGATCCATCAGCATCTCATCTAGACATGATGCATCTCGACATGATCCATATTCCTTCCGTCCCTCTGATGCATCTTCTCACTCTCTCATGCCTAAGGGCGGCTATCCCGGCAAGGGGGACATCGAGGAGGTTTCTCTCGGCGGCGCTGCGAACAGCGCATCAGGCAACAACAACAATAATAATAACAACAATAAGAGCATGTCAGGCATGGGCATCAACTTCCTCAAAGGCATTCTACCCTCTGGCTTCGTTCCGAAGTATCTGGAGAGCGAGTGGTCGTTCGCCCAGGTGCGAGGCATCGAGGGCAAGGCGATCTGCGCCTTCAGCAAAGACTCGACGAAGCTGCACATCATCTGCTCTGATGGCAACTTCGTCATCGCGAATGTAGAAGAAGGAGAGTGTTCGCGTGTCTCGACGATGAAGTATCTGAAGTCAATCGATGAGATTCAGAACGAGGAGGAGGAGTTCGAGTGGAATAACAATCATGGAGCCAGTGCTAGCACGAGCACTCAGCAGCAGATAGCACAAGCAAGGACGAAGAGTTCAAGCAATACTGACCTCGCGTCACTCGCTTCGAATCTCAATCAAGTGAGTCTGAACAATCACAATGCCCACAACGCACCAGGCAAGTTATATGACATCTAATAAGATAGCGACGACTATCGTCCTATAGTCTTAGAGTCATATTATATAGTCACAACGAAGTAACGGTTATCTTTTTGTCTTCTATTTTGTGTAAAGTTAACTTGATTTCTTTCATATTCCACGATCTCTCTATTCTTCTTCATCCTCTATGAATGTGTTGTAGTATCGCAATCAAACAGCGATCAACGCAATTCATATTTCGAGAGGATTCAAGGGAAAGCAGTGGTAGTCTCTTGGTAGTCTCTTCCACTACACATAACACTGCTACTGCTGCTGTGATAGTGATCGCCTGTCAGCCACTTACTTAGATGTCAGATGAGGTGGACTATATGACTGTTAGGGTGTTTTGTTTTCCTCCGAAAATCCTTCTCTTTTCTCTGTATTTTCTGTGTTATTTCTTGGAATTGTAGGTTCTTAGATATATACATGTATTAATGAATGAATGCTCAGAATAAAGGTTAATAAAAGTGAATAACACGTGAATAACAAAGAAGAAGGAACAGAAATACAAATCAATTAACTATTGTGAAAAAGAAGGTCATTTCTTTTGAAAGATAATCAATCATATTCCCATGATTCAATACTTCTCAACACATCGAACAGACAACATGCTAACAGACATAAGATGTCAGAGCTTGATCAATAGATCTCCTTTCATTACTCCACCACAGCCGTCGCCTCCTACTCATTTATCAAACAAAACCACAAACATTATTAAAGCAACAGACTTACCGCCATCTCCTCCTCTGTGCCCACCACCATCACCTGCCCCACCTCCACCACCGCCATCTTATTAAATATGATTACGACACTGAGCAATGACGATACATCTTGTCACTCACCTCCAAAGACATCGCCTCCGTCTCCACGACTCCATCATCTCTATCACCTTCGTCATGACCTCTCCCCTCGTTCTCATTGTCGTAGGGGTCGTCAGAGCGGTGAAAGGCTTTGTCTCCGTCTGAGTGATTGTGATTTCCTCTGCGGCGCAAAACAGTCAAAGCATCGCGCTTGGACAGATGGTATAAGACGTGAGCGAAAGGACTGTTATCGGTCGATTGAAGCTTCAGAGAGAAAGCTGTGACTCTGACTAAGTGAGTCCTGCATCTCCCTGCGAAGTGATGGACATCTCGTGCGACCTGTATCTGATAGCCCCGTCGAAACACTTGAAAGAATCGTTTGATCCTAGGATCACGCATTTCATTCGTAATACGAAAGCTAATTGTCGTAGTTCCTGGGAGATTAGCGAGGAGAGGAATCGAGGCGAAGGACTTGTTGCCTTCGACCATCTGCAACTCAAAGAGATATGTGAAACAAGCTAGGTTAGAAGGAGCACTGACTCTCAGATCCTTCATCACATTGACCTCCATTTTCACTTCGATCGCTTGAGGACAGTGCAATAACGGCGGAGTGTTCATAAAGCCAACCAGTGCCGGCAGATGACGCAGATACCACGTGCGATAACTCTGGATCTCAAAGGTATGCATGTCAAGACGTCTTTCGACGAACTCCTCAAAGGACAGACGAGCAGCAGGGACTCCAGAGACGAGAGGAAAGAGCGTCGCATTGAGTCTGTAAACATTAATCAAGTACAGCTCTCCTAGAGGTAGAAGCACCTTTAATCTAATGATATCGCCTGGCTGAGCATTCGCTATCATCGGAGTATTAGAGGCTTCCATCATTAATTGCACTGTTTGAGGATTGGCCGTCGCAGGAGCGAGAGTTATTTCCTGTGCTGCGACTTCTCCGCCGCTGACTGAGACAGACTCCAGAAAGAGTCTCGGCTCCTCTCTCTCTATCACTCCCATGGCTGAGTAGCTAAACATTAGAACTACTCTACTAAGCTTTGAATTAAGCATAGGGAAAGTGAAAAGCACTTTATCTGAATGATGTCCCTGCTGATTCGAAGCATACCATGTGCGCCATGCACTGCTTCGGACTTGAACAGATCCATCAGAAGACAAGGTCTCTTGAATTCCTCTACAATTATAATCTGTGGCAGGATTCTCACAATAACTCACAAGCTTTGTCGATGTACAACCCATCTCAACGATGTGTATGTATGTATGTAACGGTATTAATGTTCGATGGTCGTTTGGTCGCTGTTCGATTGTACAGTGATTCGATTATAGTTCGATTATAGTTCGATTCGAGTTCGATTATAGTTCGATTATAGTTCGATTATAGTTCGATTATAGTTCGGTTGTAGTTCGGTTGTAACGGTTCTGAAGAACGATCGTCTTCCTCTCACTCTCAACAGATTGAGAGAGGAACACACACAGAGACACACAGTATTAATTAAGAGAATCTTAGAACGAATAACAAATCAAATCAAATCAAACCAACACAACACTATCTAATAGAAGACTCTCTGTCATAGCCACCACTAGTACTCGTACTACTCCTCACTACTCGAATAATAAGATTAGTAAATGAAGTTCAAGGCGGAACACACTTTCGAAGAAAGAAAAGCAGAGTCAGAACGTGTTAGGAATAAATACCCTGACCGCGTACCAGGTAATACCATCCATCTAACACCTATCCTAGACGAAATAACTCACTCTTTGTCTCTTTCTCTTGTGTAGTGATCTGCGAGAAGCTCGATAAGAGTAAGATGGAAGACATCGACAAGAAGAAATACCTCGTCCCCAGCGACCTCACCTGTGGCCAGTTCCTATACGTCATTCGAAAGAGGTTAAAGCTCGCCCCAGAAAAGGCAATCTTCTTGTTCGTGGACGGGAAGATCCCCGCGACGACTGCGATGCTGTCATCGATCTACGACCAGCACCAGGACAAGGACGGCTTCCTGTACATGTCATACTCCGACGAGAATGTCTTCGGCGCTGACGTCTAGTCTAGTGGTCTAGTAGGCCTTCTCTCGCCTGTCTCTGTATATAGAATGAGGTGGTCGGGTTAGTGGTAGGGTCGCACTGTCACTCCCTCCGTCACCTCACAACACTTCATACCTGACGTCACTCACTGCAATGACGATCGTAGTCTTTCTTCTTGTCAATAACTTAATAATCCATCTCACTGAATGAGTCTCATTTCTCTTACAATATACAAACAACGGTGACGTCACTGATACAGGTTATCGAGAGATATAGAGTATAGATAGTCTTCATCCCTTCACAGACTATCCTCTATCCTCTAGACTTCACTGCGACTTTGATCTTCAGTTTCTCGAGAGGATCTGCGCTCTCTTCTCTGCCGCTGTCTCTGAGGAGCACTGCCCTCCGAGACAGCCGCAGCTTGCCCGCGTCAGACTTGCCCAAGAGCTTCACATCGACCTTCTGCCCCAGAGAGAAGCCCGCACTATCGATAGAGGCGACCTAACCAGACAGAGTACAGTCAGTTCTAGTTATAGAGGGAAGTGACGTGTCTATATGACGTGTCTTACTCGCTTGACATCGATCTCAGAGATGTGAATCAATCCCTCGACACCTGGCAACAACTCCACGAACAATCCGAAGGGCTGCACCCCTGTGATCGCACATCCTCTAAAACAATAACAATGATGACATCACATCAGAATAAAGAAGAGAAGAGTCTTACCGGTAGATAGTGCCCACCTCTACCTCCACCTCCTTCACCTCGCCTCCACTACCTCCCCCACCTCCTCGCTCTCCTCTGCTCTGATCCTCCTCCACGATCTTCACTACGTCACAGATAAGACAAGAGTAAAGACAATAAAGGATGGAATAATGACGTACTGATCGCCTCCCTCGCCGCCTCGTTCCTCTCCATCGATGTGGATGATAGCTGCAGGAAGCCGTCGTCCTCCACGTCTAACGCCTCCAGCTGATACTGTTCGATGAGTCCTTGGATCTTGCGACCCTTCGGACCGATGATCTTCCCGATAACATCTACCGGTACTCGCATCTCCAGCACCCTACGTGACGTCAGATCGTATGAGATATATGAACTGTGGATATTAAAGGAGTCTGACTTACCGAGGGATGTGAGGTTTGAGCTCTCTCGGCTGACTCAGCGCCTCTCTCATCACTCGTAAGATATGCATTCTCCCTCTCTTAGCCTATAACAAAGCACACGTCACACATTAGACATCTTATCATATCTTTAGTGACGTCATCGTACCTGAGCGAGGGCAGAGGAAAGGATAGGCAACGTCAGTCCCTCTGTCTTGATATCTAGCTGAAACGCCGTGATTCCGGTCTCATTGCCCGCCACCTTCAGATCCATCGTACCGAGTGCGTCCTCCAAGCCGAGGATGTCCGTGAGAATCACAGGAGAGTCGTCAGGTCGCTCGCCCAGAATCATACCCATCGCCACGCCAGCGATCATCGACGTCAGCGGCACTCCAGCATCGAGCATGGCGAGGCAGCATCCACAGACCGTGGCCATGCTAGACGAGCCCGAGCTCTCAGTGATCAGAGACTCTGCGCGCATCGAGTAAGGAAAGACAGAGGACTCAGGAATCACAGGAGTTAGAGCGCGCTCTGCTAGATTGCCATGACCCACCTCACGCCGAGTTAGCATACCCACGCGTCCCGTCTATCGATACATGAGAGATATATATAGAGAGAGTGACGTCTGTCTCACTCACCTCTCCCACACTAGAGGGCGGGAAGCGATATTGCAGGTAGAAGCGCTTCGTCCCTACATTATCGAGGGATTCTACTTTCGCCTCCATTCCACGTGTTCCCAGCGTCGCTGTCGCGATCGTCTGCGTCTCTCCTCTCGTGAACAGCGTTGAACCGTGAGCACCGGGCAACCAGTTCGTCTCAATGGAAATCGGTCGTACATCCTCGACCGTTCGCCCATCCGATCGTCTGCCTGTGGTTAGTACGAGGTCTCTGAGGTGTTGCTTCAGCAGCTTCTTCACTGCTATCTTAACGTCCACGGCATCGTATATCCCTGCTTTGCCCTTCGCCCCTGCCCTAGGCTTTGCTTTGACCACACCTGCCAGCTCACTCGCCTCATCCTCCTCTGACGTGCTCTCACCAATAGCAGAAGAGGGGCCTTCGTCAGACTGCTCAGAGAGAACCGTGACGTCATCCTCGTCTAGACTAACAGGTTCGTCCTCTTACGTCACATAACACAGTAAGAGAAGGAATAACACGTCAGGGCGAAGACTCTCTCTCACCTGTAACACTGTCCTCTGACGTCAGATTCTCGAGCGCTGGCAATGAAGAGATCGAGGTAGTGGGTGAGAGTGGCTCAGAGGAGGAGGGAGGAGGTGGTGGTGACGTGGTGAAGGCTTTGAGAATCTCTTCCTCGATCAGTCCAACCTCTCTCCCTCGCTCGTGTTTGTCGTGGATCGACAGCGCGTGACGCACTCTTTGCCCGAAGAGTCGGTCCATCTCTTGTGTGAGGGAGTGCGGGAGGGAGTGCAGGGTGTCTAGTTTCTTCGCCTTGCCCGCCACGCTCTGAAACACGTCGATGGCGTGGCAGATCTGAACGATGGCAGCGTGGCCCACCGTTAGCGCCTCCATCATCTGCTCCTCCGTCACAAAGCGTGATACTCCCTCAATCATCAGAATACCGTTGCGAGAACCTGCTAACGTCAGCACCAGCTCAGATCGCTTCATCTCTTCCTTCGTCGGATTAACGATGAACTGTCCGTCGATCAATCCAACCTCCACGCCAGCGATGGGACTAGAGATAGGGATCTATTGTGTCAGTGGAAGGGTCCAGGTCAGATGAGAGAAGTGAGGGTTGCTGTGCTTACGTCACTGATGGCGAGTGCGGCGGATGCGCAATTAATCGCCAAAACCTCGCTAGAGTGAATCTTGTCATACGACAGCACCCAAGCGAGGATCTGCGTGTCGTGTTGCCATCCATCTAACAGCACTGGTCTGATGGGTCGATCGATGAGTCGCGCGACGAGAATCTCGCTGTCGTCACCGCGACTGTCTCGACGGTGAAAGGCGCCAATCGTCTGCCCGACCGCACTACAGCGAGAGAGAGGATCACTAAATAGCTATAAAGATGTGAGTACAACAGTTGGCTTGCCTGAATCTGGCGAAGTAGTCGACCTTGAGCGGTGTGAAGTCCAGCGCCACCGCCTCTCTCTCATAGCAGGCAGTGGAGTACACGATAGTATCTCCGACCTGACCGACCACCGCACCACTCGCTTGTCTTCCTATCTTTCCTGTTTCAAAGCTAATCACTTTCCCTGCGACCTTAATCAAGCACACAGTACGTCAGTGCAAGTGATGGGAGAGACAGAGAACTCACTGTAGTCTCTATCCTATGCA
>VFQN01002186.1_pt1 | contig 30930 bp, 38 predicted proteins | sample 3512371 | NCBI WGS metagenome assembly VFQN01 (sample SAMN10412370, study PRJNA504923) | tailings metagenome | isolation source: Replicate 2 from Balatoc abandoned mine | place: Philippines: Itogon, Benguet | collected 2017-08-28 | reverse complement strand
CGGGGGGTGGGCGGCGGGCGGGGGGGGGGGGGGCGCGTGGGGGGGCGGGGGGGGGGACCCCGGGGGGGGGGGGGGGGGGGGGGGGGGGGGGGTTGGTACACGGAGCACCGGTGCAGCCAGCACGGGCCAGCGGCACGGGCTGGTGGGTTCGCCGGCGGCACAGCAAAGGCGCCATTGCGACTGCGTTGGCAGGCCCTCATTGGTTGATGGAGGTACAGGGGCGTTAGGCGGGACGGAGGTGACCCAGGGCAGAGGAAGGCGTCCTGGGGAACACTGCGGACGCCGGGGGGTGCGTGAGGGTGCTGTTTGGGGGGATCAAGCGGGCCGACATTCTGGTGTGGGACGGCGACGCACCAGCTCTGGGTTCACGGTCTCTGCATGACTCGGCTGGAATGGAGGGGTGGTGAGACCTAACTGCTGCCGTGACCTCAGGGGATACTGTACGTGGACCGAATGCGGCCGCGCAGCTTGTGCGCAACCGACAACCTGCCGACATGGCTCAAGTGAGAAGCGGCTTTAAGAGGGGAGGCCTAGGTGTTGCTGCAGTCTAGGGACGTGGGCGGGGCGAAAAACTGCATGCAAGGTTATGCCCATGCGCATGTGCATCACCCCTGTGTTGTACTGCTGAGAGCTTGTGGTGACCGGCACGCCGGGCACGGTACGTACGTATGTACTGTATCCGCTGTGATGAGCCATCATGTTTTGCCCTTTGCTGCAGGTCCCTTCCAGAAGACGTGTTGCCTCTCGGGGCGTGCGCGTGCTGCCACCCCATCGACAGCTTGTAAACTGGCCACACAAATATCTGCTACCACAGTTACGCCCCGCGAGCCTGGAAAAATTTATTGTTGATTCATGTTGATTCCATTATTGGTTGGACAGTAAGCGCGACGGACGTTACGCAGACGCAGTCGCACAGGGCTCTCAGTATGGTGCCCACGTGGGCTCTGCCAGGCTACGCAGCTTCGCGTGCTCCACCAGCACGTAGCGTCCAAGTTACACCTCCATATCCTCTTTGCCAGCAGGTCGGTAGACACGTGCGCGAAGTGACCGCCACTTAAATGCCAGCAAGGAGCGTAAGATTAGTACGGACAGGCAGCCAGGTCGACGTACAAAATCCCTGTCGGTCTGTAGCAAGGCAGCCTCACCCCATACCCTCCTATTCAGTCAGCTAAATTACAGCCCTCAGCGGACGTTGTATGTATGCTGGCTATGCCAGGCAGCAATCATCGATTGGCAGACATACATGCAGGCGCAACGGCGGCGTCCAACCTGCATCCCCACGTCACGGCCACCACCACTCATATGAACAGGCACGGCAGGCCACATGTATCGACGCCTTCTCCAGATTCCAGTCTACGCGTCACAGTCCCATTCCCAACCTATGCAAGTCCCCCAGTGTTGTTCCGGTCATGTACTGTCATCCCTGTGCGCGCCATCCTGCTGCCGGTGTCATTATTCCCGCTCCCCGCTCCCCGCCTCTGGCTGCGGCCGCCGCCAGGTCCTCAGCACCCCCGAGTGGTCAATGGTGTAGATGGCCTCCTCCGTGAACAGCACGTCGGACATGGGCTCAGGGTGCAGCCTACGCGGGGCAGTAACTGAAGGCCTGTTAAGCTTGCGAGTAGGGAGGTGGGCGGCGCGGAGGGAGCAGACCGTGGGTGTGCGCGCAATACGGTAACTTGGTATCCCGAACATAGTGCGGTTTTTTATTTGCATGTGCCGGGAGTGCAACCGAGCACCGGAGGCAACCTACCACCAGAGGCCCTTTGTCTTGCCCTGGCTCCATGCATGACTGAGATGCGTCGCGGCGCATTGCCCTGGTATAGCAGCATCACCTTTCCCGGCATCTGTCTCAACATTTAGCTCCGACACCGGTTTCTTCCTCTGCCCGCGCTGCGCTCACCCTACTGCCACCCCACCGCCCACACCCCGCCCCCAAGTACCCCACTGCCACTCCAGCACCCCCACACCACAACTTGCTCGCCCCCCGCTGCCCCACCTGTGCGCCATGATGGGCTGCACGATGTACATCTCCAGGCGCTGCAGCGGGGGGCAGATGCCTGTGCTCTTGGGCCCCGCGCCCACGCCGCCGCCCTTGCGGTCGTGCACGCTGCCGTGCAGCAGCTCCACGCCCCCGCTGCTCATGCGTATCGCGCCGCTGCCCATGCTCGTCAGCGCCCCCATGCTCCCGTTGCGCCTGCAGGGCCACCGGACGGCACGTTGTCGGACTGGCAAAGCTCACACGCAAGATCGTTACGGCTGCGAGAAACCGGCATGAGTGGTGGTGTATCTTGGGAGCATCTTGTCACAATTCGCATTGGCACCGCTGGCTGGGCTGCACAGCACACGGACAAGGAGACGAGCCATGCCACAGAAGTAGGGGTCCCCCGCGTGAGACCGGCATGGCAAACAAACAAGCAGCACGGGGGCCCCGATGTAGCCCGCCCTCACGCCGTGCCTCACTTGTGCCCCTGCGCCCCGGGTGTGGCCGCCACGTCGCCCTCCCCGAACGGCTGCATGTCCCACAGGCACATCTGGCAGTCCTGCCCCACCGAGCCCAGCCGGTAGATGCGGCCGCTGGGCCCCAGGTCGGACAGCGTGCTGCGGGAGCCGGAGCTGGGCTCGGATCCAGCCCTGGAAGGTGGCGGGAGCAGGTACAGGGGCAGGGATCGGTTGCAGGGTAAGCGGTGTGAAGGGGCGTACGAGTGCTGCCTAAGGTACGTGTGCCGGTGCACGGCGATCCCCCAGCCTAGTGCCGCCCGTATCCCACCCGCGCCTCTGTCCACCGTTCAGGTACTACCGGTCGCCGGCCAGCTGATCTCCACACTCCGACCCACAGCTGCACCCTCCTGGCAGCAACGATGCGCTCGCGCACCCTCAGCTCTTACGCCACCCCCTGCCCACCCCCTCCCCAGAGATCAAAACGTGTCCTCCCCGCCACTGACCCTCCAAGTGTCACCCAACCAGCCCGCCCCGCCACGCACCATGGGTCCCACGCCACGCGGCTGACCCACGAGCGGTGCCCCTCCCCGTGTAGCAGCGGGAAGCGCTCCGCCATGCCGAACACCACCACCAGGTCGTCCTCGCTGCCCGCCGCCACGTACTTCCCGTCGGGCGAGAAGGCACAGCACAGCACCGCGCCGTAGTAGCTGCTGCAGCCGCACACCACGGTGCCGCTGGCCAGGTCCACCAGCCGCAGCGCGCCGTCGCGGCACGCCACGGCCACGGTGCGGCCGTCGGGGGACACGGCCGCGTCGCTGATGCCGCCCCCGTTGATGGGGATGACGGTGCTGGGGGTCTGGCTCTTGGAGCCGGAGCCCAGCGACAGGGAGAACTTCCCGCTGGACTCCCCCAGCAGGTGGCTCTGTGCATGGTGAGCGTTTGCGGTGACGTGGGTCCGTAAGGTGTGTGGGGAACAGGGAGTGCGAGTGCTGGTTGCATGCGAGCATCCGGCCAGCAATGGTGGCAGGAAGCACGCAACAAAAACCCATACGCTGGGTACCACATTACACTGGGGAAAGATACATTAACAGAAGTACAGGCCGGCAAGGGCGAGCAGCACCGGTCTTGGTACCAGCTGACAACACGGCCCACGCACCCGCGCCTGACCTCCAGGCGGCAGCGCGCTGCGTTTACCTTTTTGTACACGTAGATATTCCCTGTGTTGTAGGCTGCTATGAATTGCCCTGAATCCGAGCGCGGCACCCATGCCACGGCCACGCATCGGTGCGTTTCCGACACGCCCTCCGGCTGCAGGGTGGCCACAGCCACGGGCTTGGCGGGCAGCCCACTGGCCTGCAGCTGTGCCCGTGCAGACATCAGCAACACTGCGATACAGCAGCAGGAGGAGGAGAAGGGTGAGGCTCGTTCCATAGGTGGTCAAGAGATCAAGGCAGGAGGGTGACGGTGGATGGCGCTAACTGGATCCCCCATCGTCAGCGATACAGCCGTTGGACGCTGGGTGGTCTCCCTGGCAAGCGGTCAGGCAATACGGCATGCAGTAGAATGGGCCCGTGTGTTGGCACTCTTGCTGCGAATGGAGGTCGAGCGAGTGCGCGTGCGGGGGTCGGGGGTGGTTTAAGGGGTGGCACGGCAGTACAACACCCTTCATACCCACCCGAGCCATCGCCCAAGCCAACGAGGAGGTCAATGCCGTCCTTCGCCGGTGCAAACGAGTGACATGTCGGGTAGCCCGTCCGCACCGGCGAGCTATTGAAATGGATGGACTTGTAGGGCTCCTGTCAAGGAACCATCGCAGGCCAGGATCAGTACAGTGGTATTTCTCGGGAATACGCCAGTGCGACAATGTTTCACCGCCCCCCTGACACACCTTGTGTGTTGAGTCATAGCGGGCAAAGTGAATGTGGTCTCCGACGCTGTAAAGGACCCACAGGCCATCCTCCGCTCCTCCTTGAAGGCTGGCTAGGGTGAGGCGAGGGGCTCGCAAATAGCTGAAAGCCTGTGTCCCAGATACGCGTTCACTGTGCAGATGAAACCTCCCCTCTGCCGTTTTGAACCTGTTCCGGACCCCTGACATTGGGCCGTGCAATTCCCCCTCGCGAGGCCCCTTTCAGTGACAAGACCCGCAGAGCTGCTACACGATTTCAAGGCATAGCTCAGCTGGTGTTGCCAAGAGCAAAGTGCCAGAGAAGGGAGTGCGGGGGATGTTGTTTGTTACGAAGTGCGTGTCAGTTGCTTAGCTCTGTTCTGGAGTTGGTGTTGACTGGATAGGAACACAGTAAGCTACGTTAGGACCTCTGCTGTTGGAATGTGCTTTCGCCTGACGCGAACCCAGACTCCGATGCACTAACCCAATTGAAGCATGTGCTGGGCTTGGGAGGCTACGTGGCAAGGGCCCAGCGTATTGTATAGCAGTTTAATACTCTTCATATACAGCAGGCTAGCGCATAGGTCGCATCGGATTGGGCAGTAGTTACACTCTGAACCTGAGCAGTCCCCGGACACTATGGGATGTGAAAGTAGTATCGAAGATGCTGCTGTTTTGCTGCGCTTGAGTGAGGCTTTCTGTACCTGAAACCAGCGGAGGCGAGGCGATCGCGCCAACGCTCCACCACTTGGCACGCTTATCGTGCCTGTTTATGCGATCAGAGCACCATGTTTGTTGGTGCTACCTGAGACAGGCACACGCCGGTAGCTGGGGATAGGCGTGCTCGACAGCGGAGCAAACGTGTCCGAAATGGCTCACCCTCCCGACCGAGCCTTTGAAATCTTTGTTAAGCGGACGCTTGCCACTATACAGAAGGAAGCATGGGGCCGTAGCAAGGAGTGCAAGGACCTCCGCGACTCGTGCCAAAATGTCCTCAACCTGTTGCTGGAGCACGAGCAAGGTCACCTCCAGTATGACGGCAGCATTGCCGTGGCCGTGTTGGAGCCCCTGTACATGGCGTGCAGCCACAGTAATCCCAGAATCCTGGACGCGGCGCTGGGCTGCATGCACAAGCTGGTGGCACACGCATGGCTTCAGGGGGAGTCCTCCTCCAGCGGCCAGGCCAGCAACGCTGACGTGGTGTCCCGCGTCATACGCGCCGTCATCAAGTGCGGAGAGAGCAGCGCAGAGGGCATGCAGCTGGCAGTGATCCGGGCCCTGCTGACTTTCACAACAGCAGAGCACTTTGTAGCCCATGGCGACTGCCTCCTGGCCGCCGTACGCATGGTGTTCAACCTGGCCCTGGGCGCAGACGACGAGATTATCAAGCGGACCGCCAGCAACGCGCTGCTGCAGATGCTGAACACGATCGCCAAGCGCGTGACCGCGTACTCGCTGTTCGGCAGCAGCAGCGCGGGCACCAGCCGGAGGTCGTCCGTGGACGGCAGCAGGATCAGCAGGCAGCACTCGCACCTGCCCTACCCGCCACACGCCCTGGGGCCCTACGCACCGCCCTCGCCGCACCCACGTGACGCTGAGGAGGCAGCCCGGGCAGCGCAAGCCCTCATGCAGGCTGCAGCCGGTGGGACGCAGCCGGCGGCTGTCAGCCATGCCCCGCAGCTTGAGGCCGGCGGCCTGGAGTGGCACGCGGGTCAGCAGCCAACGCTGCGCCCCCAGGAGGGCTCTGGGCACCGGCGGGCGTCCTCAGTGGGTGAAGGCAGCCACCACAGTAGGTCCAGCATGCGCGTGCGGGCAGCGTCCGCTGCGGGGGAGGGCCCGCCTGAAGGGGAGGCGGGCGAGGTGGCGGGCTCCAGCAGGGACGTGAGCGCTAGCGTTACCGGCGCGGGAGCTGATGGTGCAGCAGCGCCGCAGGGCGGGCGCGGGGAGGCCATTGACGTGGGCGAGGCGGGTGGGGAGGATGCGGCCGGGGCCAGCGAGGGCGAGGGCGGTGCCAGTAACGAGGGCCGGACGGCGCACCTTGCTAGCCTGGCGGAGCAGCAGGACCTGGCGGGGCTGGAGGCAGCGCTGGGGAAGGCCAGCAGCCTGGACGTGGACGAGGCCAATGAGGGGCCGCTGGTGGGCACGGTACGGCACCTGCCGGGGGCCGCCAGCGCGCACCTGGGCAACGGCGTGGGGGCAGGGAACACCAGCGGCGGCGGCGGCGGCGGCGCCCAGTCGGGCCTTGGCGGGTACAGCAGCTTCCGCAACAACACCTCGAGCGCCTCTGCTGGGTTGCCGCCAGGCCTACCATCGGGTGCAACGCACCCATCTCCGCGTCCGCCTCTGCCGCCGCCCCCGCCGCAGCAGGCGCCCCCACGTGCGTCTGATACGGGGCAGCCAGCCCTGGGGCCTGTGTCTCCCCTGCCCCAAGGCGAGGGGGTCGCACCAGCACCTGGGCACGGGCCGGAGGGAGCCAGCCCCTTCCTGACGGGTGGCGGTGCTTCCGCACCTTCAGACGAGCGCGCCCCGGGGCCGCACGGCAGGCCGTCTGACACCGGGGGTTTGCAAGAGCAGCACCATCATCACCATCACCATCACCACCACCACCACCACCACTCGCACGGCAGCGGGCAGCCGTACACGGGCAGTGCTGCCCCCCGGGCCGCCCGTGGCTTGAGCACCGCTGAGCGCGACGTGCTGCTGGTGCTGACGGCCTTCTGCAAGTTGGCATCCCGCGAGCAGGGAGTGACCGACATCGACAAGTACCTGCAGGTTGGTGTAACCGCGCCAGGCGGATTTACGCCTTTACGAAGCGCGGTCTTGTGGCAACTCGCATAGGCGGCATGCTGTTCGCTCCTAGCTGTGATTGTGGGTGTCGTAGGTAAAGAGGTTGCAGCAAATGGCAAAGTGCACGTTTTGTGACCCGCAGGCGGGCAAGCTGCTGGCGCTGGAGCTGGTGGTCAAGGTGCTGCAGAACCCCATGCACAAGTAAGGGCGGAGGACAGGGGGCTGGCTCGTCGGTGTGGTTCCACTACAACGGAACAGGGCTATTGGTGGGACGGACGTGATTCACCCTCAGTGCCTTGCGGACAGGGCCCGGCTACCGACTGCCACATAGCCAGTGGCGCCTAACCTAGCCTCAATCTCACCAATGCTATCCTACAAGCGCTACGTCCTGGCATCTACTCATGCGTCTTGCCCTGCAAACACCGCACCCTGCAGCTGGGAGAACGTCCGCGAGGAGTTCGTGCGCCACCTGCACCAGCCCGTGTGCCTGGCGCTGCTGCGCAACTGCTCGCCCTCCGACCCGGCCGCCTTCGCGCTGGCCGTCAAGCTGCTCACCTCGATCCTCATGCAGCCCAAGCTGCGCAGGGGGCTCAAGGTGCGCGCGGGCGGGGCTGCCAGCCGATGCCCGCATGAGCCTCGAGGCATGCTTCTTGACCAGTCTGAATCCCAGCCATGCCGTTGCCGAACGGAACGTGGTCTTGGCATAGTGGTTGTCATGTCCGGCTTCGGCAGTTCGGCTCCAGCGGCAGGGCAAGCAGAGGCATGCTGCATAATCTTCTACCAGCATTCATAACTGCTCACCAGCTCAGCCTCATTTGCACCGTACCTGTCGACGGCACTCGTGCTTTACCCGACGCATCAATCCTCCGGTACCCTTAGACTGTGCATTTGTGCTGTGTGCCGTGTGTGCCGCAGGCCGAGCTGGGCGCCTTCTACCCGCTGCTGGTGCTGCGGCCGCTGGAGCTGGAGGAGCCCGGGGCCGCCGACCTGGCGGGCGCCGCCGCCGTGCTGCCCTGCCTGGGCGCGCTGTGCAGCGAGGCGCAGCTGCTGGTGGACATGTTCGTCAACTACGACTGCGACCTGCGGGCGCCCAACTTGTACGAGCGGACTGTGCAGGTGGGAGCCGTGAGCGTGGTACCGGTATGGCCCCTCCGGCATGCCGATGACTGTCCTGTAGAACTCTTCGTGTCATTGTGGATGTTCATGGGCGGCAGGCTGCTCTGCCCTTCCGACCGGATGTACCATGATTCAATCTTGAGTAGTAGCCCATGGAGGGTCCTGCCAAGCTTACTTTGGGTGCGCATGTGACTCCTCGTGTTTGTCCCCGTTCCGGACTCGCAGGCACTGTCCCGCGCGTCCCAGCTGACGGAGCTGGCCGGTCCGCCTCCCGCCGCCGGGCCCCGGCAGCAGGAGCAGGCCAAGCAGCTTGCCACCGTGCGCGACCACTCCCTGCGCTGCCTGCTTGCCGTGGTGCACTGCCTGGACGCGTGGTCCGCGCCCATGAAGGAGGGCGGGGAGCAGCAGCAGGGGGCGCAGGGGCAGCAGGAGGACTCGGACTCAGCGGGTGAAAGCGGGCGGGCGAACGGGGCCCCGGGGGTCGGCGGCAACAGCGCGTCGGAGGCGGAGCGGTTTGAGAGCGCCAAGGTGACCAAGAGCAGCCTCAACCGCGGGTTTGCGCTGTTCAATGGGGGCAGCCCCGTCAAGGCCATGCGGCTTCTGCGTTCCAGGTACGCACTGCCGCGCCCCTTAGCTTCTGTTTCGGCGTCCTGTGGCCCCGCTGTGCTGGCCTGCATTCAGCAGCCACCTGGTCACAAGCATGGCACGCATAGCGAAGACATGGATTTACGGTACACCAAACAGGAGGGTTGGAGGACTTGGTACCATGGGGCGCTCTTGCTTTGTTTGCTGCCCCTCTGCAGCGGCGTGGTGGAGGACAGCCCGATGGGCGCCGCCGTGTTCCTGCGTGCGCACGCGGGCGACCTGGACCCGGCCGCCATGGGCGAGTTCCTGGGCCACCACGAGGACTTCGAGCTGGCGGCCATGCGGGCCTACGTGGACATGGAGAGGTAGGCACCACGCAGGAGGTGCAAACGAGAACACAAGCGAACGTGGTCATGCGGGTTGTGGTCACATGGCGACATTAGAGGAGGAGTCCAAATGGCGTAGCGGTATATAAGTTTGCGTAACGGCACAGCAGTCCATGATAGCCGTTGAGTGCCTTCCTTCGTACCTCGGACCGTGCTCCAGGTATGGCGGCATGACCATCGACGAGGCGCTCCGCGCCTTCCTGCTGCCCTTCCGCCTGCCGGGCGAGGCGCAGAAGATCGACCGGCTGATGGAGGCCTTTGCGGAGCGCTACGTGCGCGACAACCCCGCCGCCTTCCGCAACGCAGACGCCGCCTACGTGCTGTCCTTCGCCGTCATCATGCTCAACACCGACGCGCACAACCCCCTGGCGGAGCGCCGCCTGGACAAGGCCGCCTTCGTGGCCATGACCACCCTGCCCGTAACGCCCCAAGACGACGGCGGCGGCGGCGGGGTGGTGGGCGCCGCCTCCGCCGCCATCGGGGTGGGCACCTACGAGCCGGCGCTACCGGTTCCGGAGCTGGAGGGCATATACGACCGCATCGTCGCGAACGAGATTGTTGTCCGTGGGAATGCGCCCGGGGCGACCGTGGGCGGGAAGGGGAAGAAGGGTCCAGGGGGAAACAGCAACAAGCTAGCGGCGGCGCTGGGGCTGCGCATCCTCACCGCGCCGTTCCGCATCTTTGGTGCTGGCGGCGATAAGGCTGTGAGCGACGAGGAGCGGCGGCGGCAGCAGATGATGGAGGTGGCCGAGCTGGCGGTGGTCCGCGGCAGCGCCGGCGGCGCCGGCGGGCCCGCCAGCCCCCGCGCCGGCGGGCTGGCCAACCTATGGCACACGTGCACGCACGCGCAGCACACTCGGCCCATGCTGCTGGTGTCCGGCAACGCGCTGCTGGAGGCCCTGGTGGCCGCCCTCCAACGGGCAACCGACGCAACAGCGGTGGAGGGCATCACGTCCGCGCTGGTGACGGTGGCGGAGCTGGCGGGGCTGATGGGGCTGGAGGTGCTGTGCGAGTCGACGGTGGGGGCGCTGGCGGCGGCGGCGAGCGTGTTGGCGCCGGCGCCGTTCGGCACGTTTGCTGCCGCGCGGCAGCTGGCGGCGCTGCGGGCGCTGCTGCGCGCCACAGCCAGCCCGGAGGCGGGGCAGCTGGGCAGTGCGTGGGCTATCATCCTGCGGACCACCTCGGAGCTGGAGGCGCTGGTGCGGGCCGTCACGCGGCCGCTGCAACCGGGGGAGGCCAACGTGGCCTTCATGTCGTCCTCGCAGGTGGGTGGTGGACGTGACGGCGGAGTTTAGGGGCCAGTCATCTGCGCTCTGTCCTGCCTTCCTTCCGTTGCAATCTGCCATATCGGCCAGGGAGTGTACGGCCAAACGTGCGCTTCCTGCCATTGCTGAACGGAATAACTTGTCTGCCCGCTGCATTGCATTGTGCCCCCTGTGTCAGTGATTGGGTTTGTTTGGTGCTTTTGCGTGCAGGTTGGGGTTGGAGGGGGAGCGGCGGTGGGCAGCAGCGCAGGTACGAGCAGCGGCGGGGCTGCCAATAGCAACGGTGTCGGCAGCGGCATCAGCAAGATGTTCGGGCAGGTGTTTGGCCTGTGGGGCGGCACCGGCAGCAGCGGCGGCGCCCCGCCCAGCAGCGGAGGGGTGGTGCCCATCACAGGAGGGCCGTCCGCCGCTAGGGCCAACGGTGGACCGGGCGGCACGGGGGCCGCCGCACGGCAGGCGGGGCCTGGGTCGGGCGCCGCCAACAGCCTCCCGCCGCCGCCTGTGCGCGTCATGCCTGGGGCCGCCATGGTCATGTGGGCAGTGACCGAAGGGCGACCGGTGGTCGAGCAGGTGAGGGGAGCTGCCGCAATGGAACATGTTTGCCAACGCAAAGCCCTATTGTGTCGGTGAAGACGCGCTGTGGGTGCCATCGCTACCAGGTTGATAGAATCACTTGGGCCGCCGTTGAGAGCCTCGCATGTTTCCATCCTTTTATTCACCGAGGTGGCCTTGGGCTTGTTGGGTATCGTTGCTTGTCGCAGGTGTACACGCGCAGCGCCACGCTGGACGGCGACGCCGTGGTGGTGTTTGTGCGCGCGCTGTGCGCCGTGAGCCGCGAGGAGCTGGACGCCCCGGCGCCGCGCCTGTACAGCCTGCAGCGCCTGGTGCAGGTGGGGTGGCAGGGTGCAGGGACCAAGACGGCCGTTACACTGCAGCCGTGGTGCTTTTGCTCGTCCAGCGCAAGTGGAAGGGGCCCGCAACCGCGTGAAACAACTAGGTCCGGTGTGTCATGTAAAACGCTAACCGGTAGCTGCATCCCGCTGCGGCCCCCCGTCCAGGTTGCGCTCTTGAACCTGGACGGCCGCATCCGCCTCATCTGGTCCAAGCTGTGGGCGGTCTGCTCCGCGCACCTGGTCATGGCCAGCTGCCACAGCACGCAGGCCATCGCCGCGCAGGCCGTGGACGCCCTGCGCACCCTCGCGCTCCGCGTGCTGGAGCGCGAGACGCGCGCAGCACGCCTGGCAGCCCCCGGCGGCGCCGCCGCCAGCGGCCTCAGCACCAGCGCCGGCGGCGGTGGCGGCGGCGGCGACGCGCCCCAGCACCCGCAGCAGTCCATGACGCACTCGGCGTGGGGCACCTCGGAGGGTGCGGTGCGGCCGTTCGTGTCGGTGCTGCGGCTGTGCGACGACAGTGGTGTTCGGTCCATGGCGCTGGCGGCGGTGGCACATATGATGGACGCACACGCGCGGGGGCTGGGGTCGGGTTGGAAGGTGGTCCTGGAGGCCCTGCGCCGGGCCGCCGGGGACACCTCCGCCGTGGTGTACGAGCAGGTGCTGGCGGCGCTGGAGCTGGCGGTGGCGGCGCTGTACCGCTCGCCGGCGGGCGCAGCGGTGGCGGCGGCGGCAGCTCCTACGGCGCAGCAGCAGCGGCTGCTTGGGCGGTCCACGTCCGTGTCGGCGGCGACGGGCGCCCCGGGACACGACTGCTACCGGGAGACGCTGCGTGCGGTGCTGACGGCGGTGCGGAACGCGCACCAGGAGGACGAGGCACTGGTGGCGGCGGTGCAGCTGCTGGTGCGGGTGGGGGCGCGGCTGGCGCATCGGCCACAGCAGCGGCAGGACCAGGGCGCACCGCGGCGGACGTCCGGGCCTGGGCAACACCACGGCCGCGACTTCGCGTCCGGCGGGACGCCCTCTGTACACTACCACTATCAAGCGCAGGCCCCGCCGCCGGCGCCCTCAGCTGCTGCCAGCGGGGCGGTGCTGTCTGGTCAGGGCTCGCTGCAGGGCTTCAACTCTCTGACTTCCCAGGGGGGAGGGGAGCAGCGGCGCATGCTGGAGGTTCTGGCGGCGCCGCTGCCTAGCGGCCGCGGGGGCGTCGACGAGTGGGCGCTGCTGGTGGAGGTCGTGGCGGAGGTTGCGGCCACGCCTGACCACCCTAGGCTGTCCAACGCGGCTCTGGATGCTGCCTTGGAGCTCATGCGGCAGTACAGCTTGGTGTGGGGGGCCAGGGCGTGGCGGGTGCTCATGCGCAAGGTGCTGGCGGCGGTGGCGTTCGCAGTGCCGCCGGCGCTACGGCCGGATGCGAGCCCAGCTGAGGCGGCCGCAGCAGCAGCGGTGGTTGGCCTGCCGCTGGAGTCCATTTCCACAGGCTTTGTGGCCAGGGTGGATCGGCTGCTGCCGCTGATGGTGTCGCAGCTGGGGCCGCTGGCGGTGGCGGCGGCGGCGGTGGAGCGGGAGCAGCAGGCCAACGGCGGGCGGCGGCGGCGGCTCTCCGACGATGAGGACGACGACGCGCATTCGTCCATCGGCGGCGCGTCCGCGGCGGGACTTGCGGGCATGGGCAGCGGGCCTGTCGCGGCGGGGCCGGCAGAGGCGCAGGCAGACCTGCACAGGGAGCTGCTATCCATGCTGGCCGGCACGTGTCTGGGCTGGTTTCGGCATCCCCTGGAGCCCCTCGCACGTGTCGGTGTCACCGGGCTGAGCAGGCTGCTGGAGGCCACCGGCGGCGCGGCGCCGCTGCCGGCGCCGGGCCAGAGTGCCGACGGCAGCGGCGCCGGCGGCGGCCCGACGGCGGAGGAGCGCGTGGCGCTGCAGCGCGGCTGGGCGGTGCTGCTGCCGCTGCTGGGGTCGTCCCTGGAGCAGGAGCTGTCCACCGTGACGGCCTTCACGGACGAGCTGCGGCGGAGGCAGCAGCGCTACCAGGCGCTGGTGGCGGCGGAGCTGGCGGGCGCAGCGGGTGCCGGCGTCAGGAGCACGCCCAGCTCCCCGCTGCGACCAGCGCCACAGCCGGGTGCTGCCGGCATGCCCACGACCCCGGCCGTGGCGCCTAGCGGTCCGTCAGCACGGTCTCCGCCACAGCTTGGGTCACCGGCCACGCTGCCGTTAAGGCCGTCGCTGGCGGGGGCGGAGGCGTCGGCGGCGGCAACGCTGGCCCGGCGGTTGCGGTGTCGCTGCCGTATGCTGCTACTGCTCCAGCGCACGCTGGCCGACTATGCGGCGCGGCGTGTGATGGAGCTGCCGTGGGCTGTGGGGCGGGAGCTGGTGAGTGTGCTTCTGCGTAATGCCAGGGAGCTCATGGCTTTTAACATGCGGGAGGAGCTGCCCGTGGGCAAGCAGCAGCAAGAGCAGCAGCAGCACGGGCAAGGGGGCGCTCCGGGGCCTAAGGCAGGGTCAGGAGGGCATGGGCTCGCCGGAAAGAAGGCAGCGAAGTCAGCGGACGGGTGGGGCGGTGACGATGGGTGGGATGATGATGACGGGTGGGAGGAGGAGCAAGACGAGGGGGAGGGGGAGGGAACGAAGGAGGAGGACGGCCGTACGGAGGCAGCTGGGGAGGCGTCTGGCGGCATGGCCGGGCCTCCGCACAGCGGCAGCATAACTGCGTCGGACCTAGGGGGCAGTAGCCAGCGGGCGCCACACGGACGGCCGCTGTCCCTGGCTTCCGCGTTCGCGGCCACGGCACACATCCCGCTAGAAGACACGGCCATGGAGCTGACCGCACAGCGCTCCATGACCACGCCCCGCACCCCGCTACAAGCGGCGCCAGCCACGCCCGCTGCGCCCGCCGCCTCACCGTCTGGGACATCCCCTGGCGGCGCTGCCGCCAGCGGCGGCGCCGTCATCTCTGGCGCGCGGCTGCAGCTGCACGCCCGCCACCTGCAGCTCACCTCCGCCACCAGCCACGAGTCCCTTCGCCCCGCGCTGGCCAGGATGGAGGCGGAGGCCGCAGACGCCTGCATCTCCGTGCTGCTCACCTGCACCTCCTCCCCTCCGGCGCCCACACCACGGCGAGGCGGCGGCCAGCACCACCCACACGCCCACGACGCGCAGCGCAGGCAGGAGGCTATGGAGATGCTGGGGTCGTTCTGCAGGTACATCATCACAACCAGCGTGGCAGCGCAGTCCGCAGCCCCGGCGCCGCACCACGCCGCCTCCGCCGCCAGCCCGCTGGACCCCGCAGCGCTGGACCCCAGCCTCCCCGGTAGCAGCTGGGACCACGCCGTGCGTGCCTCCGTGCTGGCACGTGCCATCCGGGTGCTGCTGCACCATGTGCTGCCCTCAGGGCACCACCGGCAGGGGGCAGCACCGCAGCAGGGTGCGGGGGTGGCGGACGGGGAGGGGCGGCGGCTGGAGCTGCTGCCGGATGTGCTGACGCTGCTGGCCAGCCACCAGCCGGTTGTGCGGTGCGCGGTGGCGGAGTACTTGGACGTGGTGCTGGGGCCGCGGGTGGAGCAGCTGGCGGCGGGAGGGGCGCTGTGAATGGAAGGGCGGGAGTTATCTGGTGGTCACAGGGTGGGGAAGTGAGCTGCAGGTGGGGCGGATGGCGAGGGACCGGGAGGTAGTGGGGCGGCAGGGAGGTCTGTGTGTTGGTCGGTAGTGTGTTGTTGCTGTTATTCTTACGGATGAGAATGGACTTCGCTGACAGGGATGGTGGCAAGATGAGCAAATGACAGGTGTAGGGAGCCCGCATGCATATGGAGTCCTGGCCCTGCGACCCTTCAGGACTGGTTGATGGACTTGCTGGCACGGTTGAGGCTGGCTCTAGTTACACGCCAATGACTAGCAAAGTGGGTATTAGTCTGTTAGATGCTCACTAGGAAGCGAAGGGTCGTACCGTATTGCCACGTGCAGGTGGGAGAACTGTCATGCTACTTCCTGTCGTCGTGGCCTAGTATGCCAAGGTTGGCAACGTCCCAGCTGCCCGCATTGGGGGGCTTTGTTGCAGGTGTCGTCTGGGCTGCATTGCGGCTGCTACCTGGCGGTGAGGCAGCCTCCCTGCACGTTGTAAGGCAGCGCTGCGAAAGGTACACAACTGCTATCACATCCCCCGTTCATCAGCACTTCAGCAACAAAATTGTGTGCAGCGGCTAAATCCCCTGCGTGGCACGACAACAGCAGTTGATGTGCTACATGAGGCCGTGCTACCCTTTGGCGACAGTGCTGCATGAGATCCTGCGCAGTACCCAGGCTACTCAAGCCCAGCAGGCCCAGAAGGACAGTAGAGTCGCCAATCCATCAAGTATACCGCTGGGGCGTGTTCAACGACCACCACGTATTGTATGGTCGCAGATGGTCGCGCTTCTCGCGCCTTAACAGTGCAGCATAGCGTGTCGTGATAACTGCGACCACCATTCTGGACGGCTTGTCAGTGTAGCACAGCGCGCCATGGGGCGGAGACGGCAACCACCACCTGCTGCCTCCCCCGCATCACAACGTCCTTCACGGCATATCATGCACCATGTTGCCCGGCGGTAGCGCGGACCCACACGACAGCAAGTGGCAAAACCTTCATGCCTCGCAGCCTTGCTGACCCAAAAAGCGTATCCACCACACCAAGCGACCAAGGCCCCCACGTGCTTGGGCCGTAGGGCCAAGTTGAAGCCGGGCTCTACCGCCATGATGCGTAGTAGTTGTTTTTCCAGTCTTTTGTGATTCTCATGTTTGTTTGCTTGCCTAGGCACAGGCGGCGCAACGGGCATGCACCCCCTAACGCTCTGAGCCAGCCGCCATAGCGCTATCCACTACTTGACCACCGGTACGCCTCCATACCCACCACCACGACTCACCGCAAGCCGTTGTGCTAACACAGGCCTTTATTCTATTGCAGCTAGTTTTATGCACCACCATCAGGTCCCCAGCTTCACGCACTCGGTCGGCCCTTTCTCCCGCCAGCTACGCCCACGTGCACAGCTGTCAAGCCCCTCAAGGCGGCGTCACGTCCAGGGGCGCGGGCGGCGGCAGCACCACCAGGCTGTGTCCCCCACCGGTCGCCCGCTCAGCACCCCCTGCTGTACCCTGCTGCGCCATGTGCAGCTGCACCTGCATGGCCGTGGCCGGCGGCCTGATCGCACGAGACGGCGTGACAAGGGAGACCAGGTTGGGCTGGCCTCCAGAGCCGTGTGCGAACAGGGGGGGTCCGCCTGCAGCTGGTGCAGTCCCCGCTGCAGCGGCAGCTGCATTGGCGGCAGGGCTTCCGCTGGAGTGTGGGTAAGCACCGGCGGCTGATAGCCCGGTGGCCATTAGGTGGCGTGAGGAGAGCAGGCCCTGCCAGTCGGCTGCGTCTGGAGGGGTGGTGCCGTCCCGCGGGATGAGGCTGCCCGCTGAGTGGTGCTGCGGCTGCGGCTGCAACCGGAGCTGCAGCTGGAAGGGAGACCCGCTCTGCTGGGTGTGCTGCTGCTGGCCTGAATGGTGCTTATTTGCGCCGCCAGGGGAGACCGCTTGCGGCTGCTGTGCCTGCTGGCCCGCACCCGCAGACAGGGCAGCACCATGCTCCCCGGATGCGCGGCGTAAGACCACCAGCTGCGGTTGCTGCTGCTGCTGTAGCGCCGGCTGGCCCAGTGCTAAGGTTACGCTTAGTGGGCCTGGCGCAGCTCCTGCCCCAGGCGCTGCGCCGGCTGCGCCTGCCGCTCCGCTGGCAGCTGCTTCGTGCTGCTGTTGCTGCTGTTTTGCCAGCAGGAGGTTGGCCACAGTGTTGCTCAGCTGGACGGAACCCATTCCCTGCAGCGCCGCCTGCACTGCGGCCAGCTGGCTGACGGCCTGAGATACCTGCTGCTGCTGCTGCCGCTGCGGTTGTGGGAGCTCCTGCTGTTGCTGTTGCTCGCTGTGGGCTTGCAGCTGCGCGGGCGGTGGAGGCGGCGGCGGCGGCGGCCTCGTTGTCTGGGTAGCCGGAGCTGCTGCCTGCTGCTGGTCACGGAACACGTGCAGCTGCTGCCGCTGCTGCTGTTGCTGCTGGGGCGTGAACGGCCCCGGCCTGCCGTGAAGCTCGTGCTGCTCCCGCGCCTGGCTACCAACAGCACCCCCGGCAGTGGCAGACCGGGGGCTGTCCTGGGCGTGCGGCGGCTGCGGCACCACGCCTCCTGCGCCAACGGACGGCACCGCGAGCACGGGGCTGAACAGCACGGCGCGGTGCAGCAGACCGCCCACATCCACCGTGGCCAGGTAGCCGTTATTGAAGTAGCCGTCGATGGTGCCCTGGAAGGTCATGCCCACGTCTGCGTGGCTGGGGTGGTGCAGCTGCAGTGCGCCCAGGTGGGGGTAGGGCCACGGGGAGGCGGGGAGCGGGGAGGCGGGGGTGGCGGAGGAGGTGGGGTCCGGGCAGGAGGAGGATAGGTGGACGGATTGCACGAAGGAGCGGCGGGGCGGAACGACGGCGGGGGGATGGGCGGAGCTGGGCGTGGGGTCGCTGGCGTGGTGCGGGATGGCAGGCTGGGGCTGTGGCTGTGGCTGTTGCTGCTGCCAGGCTGTGCCTGCAGGGTGCTGTGGGGGCGCCGAGGCGTGGCTGGGGATGCCGCTGGCGCCCATGGCGTTACGGTGCTTGAAGATGTCGTGGTGGGCGGCGTAGCCAGGGCCGGCCTCCACACGCGGGCGTTTTCTGCGCAAGGCACGACGGTCGCATATGACCGTAAGTGGTGTGCAGTGAAAATAACCAGACTACAGGCGAGCATCCTTCTTGGGAAGTAGCAATGGCTCAAATGCCCTCATCCCAGAACAGATAACTGAAACCTGCGGTTCAACATGTCCCTTCCAGAGCCCCATCCCCATACAGTGGCTCAAACTTACAGTCCTTCGTAAGACGGAGCGCTGATTGTGCGTCGCTGGCCCGACAGCCGCGCCCGAGGCTGCTGCCCCTCCTGAAGCTGCTGCTGCTGCTGCGTGTCAGCGACAGCCGCTCCCAGCGCAGCCGACGCCGCTGCCCCGGCCGCGGCCACGGCCCCCGAAGCCGAGCCCTGGAGGCCCCCTGTCAAGACCCCCGCGCCTGCGGTTGCATCCCGCTGTCGGTCCTGCACGTCGTCCAGGGACCGCTGCTGAATGGCTGGGGATGGCCCCTGCAGGTGCTGCTGTTGCTGCTGGAGCTGATAATGGGGCGGCAGAGCGGTCCGGTCCTGGGTCTGTTTGACGGGGGCTGCCCCCGGCCCCACATGCAGGTCGCCGGAGCCACCACCGCCGTGCAGTGGGTCCGCATTGACCCGTGGGTCGCTTGGGTAGCCAACAAGGCCTGGGCCGCCTGCAGCGACAACAAGCTCCTCTAGCTTCAGAGCGGCGGCTGAGGCAGGGACGGTGTCCCCGGACTGCTTCCGCTTCTGCTGCTGCTGCTGCTGCTGTTGCTGCTGCTGGGAAAGCGTCAGGTACTGCAAGAGCATGTGGGGCGGCAGCTGAAGCAGGGGCTGCAGCGGAACCCGCAGGCCGCCGTCGCCGTTGCTGCCGCTCCCGCTGCTGCCCTCACCGCCAATGCCAGCAGCCCCACTGGCCGCCACATCCTGCCCCTCCTGACTGTGGCGCCGCTGCCGGTTTGTAGCTGCCGACGCTGCTGCCGTAAACAGCGCATTCACCAGCGCTGATTGGGTTGCAGACGGCACCACCGGGTCCAAGCCCGCCGCAAACCCCAGGCTGCCGCTGCCGCTGCCACTGCCGCTGCCCGCCCCGCTGCCGCTCCCTCCGCCGCCGCCGCTGCTAGCAGCCCCGCTGGACACAGCCCCAGGACCAGTCTGGGATGGCGCGGCCATGGCCTGTGAGAAGGCACCTAAGAGGGCCTCCAGCACCTTGAGCTGCTGCGGCGACGCGCTGCTCAGGCCCGGGTACGCCTCCGACAAGGCACACAGGAGGGCGGAGCTGCTGGGCGTCTCTGGCTGCACTTGCTGCTGCTGCTGCTGCATTTGCTGCTGTGTAGGTTTCGGGTTAGGGCCAGATGGCCTGGGTGGTGTCCCGGCGGCTTCGTACGGCGGCGGTGGCATCTCCTGCTGCTGCCGGTGGTACTGTACGGAGTGTACACGTGGCGGCGGCGGCGGTGGTAGCGGTGTTTGGACCTCATCCTGTGCGGCGTGTAGCCATGGCTGCGGCTTACCGGCTCCCACCGGTGTGGGTGCTGCAATGGGCCCTACAGGCAGGCATGAAGCAGTCGGACTGGGCGGCTGCGCGTTGGCGCCGCTGGGGTGTGCAGGGAGTAGGGCGTCCCTGGCAGGGGAGGGCACCTGAGCGGATGGGGCAGCGTGGGCGGCAGCAGATCCCCCGAGGCTGCTGGCGGCGGCGACGATGCCGGCGGTGGCCGCGTCGATGGGGCCCTGGGGCGTCACCCTCTGCGCACAGCGGGGATGGCAGCGGGCATGCGTGTCGTTCTACCGCATCCGTCACGTCCAGCGGTGTGCAGCGTGCGTATCACTGCCCATTCAACACGTCACAAGTAGCACTGGTCACTCACGGCTGCCATTACCATTGATCAGGGTGCCTGCGCAGGAAGTCAGTCAACTGGAACGTCCGAGCGAGGTGAGACGGTCAGGGGCAATGGCCTGCGATGTCCCACACTAACAGTATGTCGTAGCCCACTTGCAGGATCCGCAATGACAGCGACGGAACCTGAATGTCCGAACGACATGACGGGCACGTGGCACGCGGCAGTGGCCTGCGGTGGCCCACACTGCCTGGTCAACCCACCTGCAGGATCCGCAGCATCTCGGGCTCCCCGCAGTGCCGCCCGGTCTCGTCGTAGCCCCCGAAGGACACCACCAGGCACTGCGGTGGGCTGCTGTCGGGCAGAGGCACGCCCACCAGGCTGTGGCCGTACCGCCCTGCAACCAGTGGTGAGACATTGATCTCAAACAGACTTCCGTACCAACAAAGGTCAACAGCTGCCAAGCGTTTGATCCAAAGCATCTTGCAGATCAGGGCAGTCGCCATATGGACATACAATCCACGTAATTCAGACTGGTACATATACAACCCATGTAATACCGTAACCGCATACAGATACGCATGCGTCAGCACAGGTCAGCACCACCGAGCACCAACCACCAACCACCATCACGTACCCCTGCACACGCGCACGCACCTGTGAGGGTCTGCCCTGGCGGCACGTGCAGCTGCAGCCACACCGCGTCCCCGGGCCCCAGGCCGACCCGCGGGTCAGGGCCCACGCCCAGCACCCAGGCGTCAGCCATTGCACGGCCGGCCTGGTCCCTGCCGCCAAACAGCAGCAGCTGGCTGGGCGACAGCGCCACCGCCGCGTGGCCCCAGCGGGGCGGGGGGCAGGGCAGCGAGGGGTTGCGGTGGCGTAGGCGCTGCCACATGAAGCTGGGCCGCTGGGGCGTGGGCGGCGACAGCCGCCACAGGTCGCTGAGGCACCTGCGGGCACGGTGTGGTACACCAGGGACGCGTTAGGGTGCTAGGTAGTGACGTAGGAGAGACGGAGGTAGGGCCAAATGTTTGGGAGGGACAAAGGCAAAGTGCCTCATTTTTTGGTGCCAAGATGGTGAGAGGAACCTAGCAGCGGCTCTGCGCCCCACCAGCTCACCTGCCGGCCTCGTCCACGCCCCCGAACAGCAGCACGGAGTCCCCCACCACCGTGGCGCTGTGGCCACACCGCGCGCACGGCCCTGCCGCCCCGCGGCCCGCGACTGCCCCTCCTGCTCCTCCATCACCGTGAGCAGCCGCGGGAACCGAGCCGTCTGTCGGCTCGCCGCCAGCACAACTATGGGAAACCGCTGCTTTGGGGGAAGTGCTGACAGCAGCAGCTGCTGCTTCTGCCTCCTTGCCACCCTCCGCTCCCTTTCCTTCGGCGGGTGGCACAACTCCTGCAGCCGTAGCTGCCTCCATCCCTCGCATGGCCGCCATCGCAGCCAGGCTGGCCGCAGCCTCCTCCATCTCCACCTCCTCCGCCGCCTTCGCCTCCTGCTTCACCACCAACTCAACTACACCCTCCCCAGCTGCCCCCGCCCGGCCAAGGTCCTTCCCCGCATCCAGTCCCCCGGGCCCCACGGTTGTCACAACAGCAACCGCCTCCGCCCTGTTGCCATCCTCCTGCTGCTGCCGCTCCTCCTCCACGACCTCCGGTAATACACGTGCCACGGTGGAGTTCTCCAGGTCCAGGCACCACACGTCATCCAGCAACTGGCTCCCAAGAGCCCCACTGCCCCCAGCCCTGGGCAGAAGCCCGTTACGCCTCCCTGCTCCCGCCCCTGATCCTGTCAGCTCCTCCGACCCAGCATGTGTCTTATCATGCTCCGGAGCCATCGGCAGGGAGGGTGCCGATGCGGCAGGAGCCTCCATCGGCGGCTGCCGGCTGGGCAAGGCCGGGTCCCGCGTGGCCTCGCCGCCATCCTGTGCGTCCCCGGGGCCTGCCCCGTGCCCGTGCCCCTGCCCCTGGCCACCGATGATGTAGACGTACGAGCCCAGGGCCACCACCGCGTGGTCGCGGCGCGGAGGGACAGGGTTGTTCTCCGGGGGCACGGTGTGCCATGAGGAGCGGCGGCAGCTGTACAGGAACACCTGGGGCCGAGCGTGCAACGCGCACCGAGCCACAGCGGTGTGATGTAATCAAAGAGCACCATGCCAATACCAGTAGTCTACAGGGCATGAGTGATTGTTGCGTGCGGAGACATGGTACGGCATACATGCCACGTGGAGCTGTTTGTTTGGGTCGGGCGCGGGGCAAGGGCAACTGGGCACGGCACGCACACGCCAGCACCGGTCGCGTATGGGCTGTCACCGGCGCAGAGGGAAGCAACTCACGTCGTTTTTCACGCCGGACCCGTCGTCTCCCCCCAGGACCAGCAGGTTATCGCCTAGGCGTAGGGACAGGCAGTGGAAGGGCAAGGGGGGAGGAGTGCCACCATACCATACCATACCATGCGCTGGGCGTGGCGCGTGTTGCTGGGTGCATGCCCCTCCAAGCCTGTACGACAGTACGACAAGGACATGCGCAGTCCATGCGGCTGACGGACAGCAGGAGCATGCCAGCGCCATGCGTTGGCTGAAGGACCCCTGCAATGCGCTGGTGCACATCTGTGCAAGGGCATGACCCCAGCGGAAGCTGGCGGAACCTAACGCACCCCAATTGAACCTAGCGGAGCGGAACGGACCCTCGCTCGGGGCTCACCCGCCATGCACAGGGCGTGTCCCCGCCGGGCAGGGGGCGGCACGGGCGGCCCGCGGCCCTCCCCGCTCAGCTCCACGCGGGAGGCAGACCACGGCCCGCTGCCGCCGCCCGGCCGCTGCACCTCCCACAGCGCCAGGTGGCCGCCCTCCACCCCGCATAAAAACAGCCGGCCGGTACTGCCTGCGTGCGCAAGGGCAATGATCATACGTCATGTCGTTGCAACCGATGTCAGTTTTGCATGAAACATGTTGCAGCAGCAGGTACTGCAGCGGCTATAATGTGGTGGAGGACAGGGTGGAGTGAATTGTGATGTGGGTCGGGGGTCCTGTTGCGGGTGCGTGGCACCTGCGAGCACCCGTAGTACGGGAGCGGGTGCAGGTTGCGAGCACGGGTCTCCTACCGTTGCCTCGGCCTGGCAACTGGCCTCGGACATCGGGGTGCCTATTGGAGGTAGCCGGCGCCATGTTATGAGTGATGCGGGAAAAGGAATGCGGTGACCGGACATATGGGGTGACGCATTCGTAGTAGAAGGGAGTTGCTGCCGGGTGCTCGTGATGCCAAGGGTGCCTCGAGTTGCTCTCGAGGTGTCCGACGTGTCATAATGCGGCCTAGCAAGCGAGCACGCCCTGCCGCAGTGCTGTTTGCTGTCATTCTTCGCTTAAATGCATCGCAAGGACCCAGTAAATTAGGCGTGTTGCTGCAATGCTTGCCGCGATGTGCCGGCAAGGTGGCGTGACCTGGGCGTGCTTGCCAACCGTTGTTCGAGGCGCGAGAGGGAGCTGAACCGCCGCAACAAAGGCACCTAAGCAGCCTCGAAGTGCCAAGAGATGCAGGCTGAGGTCTTTGTTGTGTTCAGGCACCGCTAATCGGGCGTGCATTGCAACAGCGGCATGCCTCGTGCGCAGTAGCGACGGTGGGGAGGCTGCGCCGGCTGGACGGCGCGCACCGCCCCACGGGACTCTGTTCCGCCAACAGGTGGCCCTCTGCGCCGCTTGGCCTATAGAGGGTGATTGAAGTAAGTTACATACCTTCTGGCGCTGCTGCAAAGCATGCCTTGACGTCTCCAAGCGTCCGAAGGGCCGCGGAACCAGCCGATGACTGTGTCGCCAGGCGTTCGGCCCACAGCCATCCTGCCGGTGCTAAACTCCCATTCAGCATATGATGCCTCTGATTTATGGACTTCGCATCAGTGGTTCCTGTGTTACTTGGATTCGCGGGAGCTATCCTGGTCGAAAAGAGCTAAAAAAGCGCGCGAAGTTGCCCTTGCGCGATCGCGAGGCCAGTATGTGGTCTTGTATGAAAATAACACTTCGAGACATAAGTATCTGTCGTCGTTGCTTGCCTCGACCACCGCAGTGGAGGGTTGTGGTGAACAATTCCACGAACGCCGTTTACCCCGACCCATGGGCGTCTTGGGACGGACATAACGACACCCACCTCGGGGGCCCATGGGACCTTGCGGCCTGCACCTAACCGCAGCTGAAGATAAGTTACACGCTTTGCTTGAGGCAGCTGCAGGGTGCTGAGCAGTTCCCGCCAGGAACTGACAGGCCAGGTCAGGCAAGTTGTCGACGGTCCAGGCGAAATGCACAGACATTGTTGGCCCCCGCGAGCCTGTAACCCGTGGGTCCCTTGTCACCGCTGCATGCGCGTGTGACATCTCAATTGCTCCTGGGCAGTAGACAGCGTGCAGGTGGTAACACACGTACTTTCATGCTGGGGAAGCTGCTGCTTGCAACCTTACGCACGGTTACGTAAACCTTGCCACGTGACGCCAAGACAGCGTGACGTGGGGTCAGCGGCATACCGTAATGCCGCAACTGCACGGAGAACTCACCTGTCCAGCAGCTAGTACTGGTAGTGTGACACAGTGATGACCGCAAGTCAAGTGGTCTATCCTAGTACGAAAAGCGGCAGGGCCATCCACGGAAGCTCTGTACAACACCCCCACCTTGCGCCGTACTACAGCACTCCACCTTGACCTCGCCGGACCCTCCGTTGTATTCATCGTTTCAAGCTAGAACCGTTTAGGCTGGTTGCATAGCCTCTCTAGAAGACTTGGCCAAGCTGCCAACCGTTTTTGGAGCATAGCCAGCTTGGGGGGGCTGCGTGCTGGGTCCTTGCCTCTAAACACAAACAAGGACGGCCTCCATGCCCGATAGCCAGATTTGCGACCTACCAGATGCTCTCCTCGAGAACATTTTCCGGCATCTGAACAGCACTGACTTGAGACTAGGCGCGTGCCTAGCGTGTCGCCAATGGCTTCGCGTGACCCGCAACGCCCCAGTTTGGGAGGACCTTGTCATCGATATCGCGTGAGCCCATAAACGACATGCGGCGACTCTTGTGTTAGACATAGGCTAAACGTGCTCAGGCTTGTTGCACAGGAGAGAGGTGCATCGTCCGTTCGGGACCTGTCGCAACGACAAGCGGGGCAAAGGGGAATACGTTCCGCCATCGCCGCGGCATGCTATCACAGCTAGCGTCCCGGGGCTTGGGTGCTCAGGGCGCGCGGCCCGTGGGTCTGCAGCCTGCGCTGGTGAGGTGGTCAGGGTGTGGGCAGGGGGCCGTCAGAGAGGCACGCAGTTGCTTTCAGCTGCCGCCCGCCTGCCGTCCCTTCGACACGCTGAACAAAACCGTTGCATGCACATCATCAGCGTACTTCCTGGTTGTGCCATGGATGCGGGACGGTGCGGCAACGACGCTTGCCAGGAAGTCGCAGCTGCACCCTGGCTAGAGGACCTCAGCCTGATACTCGTCAAAAAGCACGCAGCGGCCGCCCGCCCCATTTTGTAACGCCTCGATGCATACCTTTTCACTCTTGCAGCAACCCACCTTCATCAGGTGCGGGGCGAACACTTTCACCCGGACCACTACAGACACGCCCACCGTCGGCCTGACCCTTTGGGCAACTGATGATTGTGCAAAGCACCAACCTTCGGGCCCCTGCCGTACCCCTTGCCCTGCAGCAGGCCCCTCCCTGCTGCGCCAGCCGCCCCGCCAGGCCTTCCTGTGCAAGAGCCGCGTGGCCCAGTGGCTGCAGGAGGGCGGGCGCGCACCCCAGTTCCAGTCTCTGAGGCTGGCCAACGCGGAGGCGAGGGCCACGGCGCTGGGCCACAGGAGCACCGCCAGGCACGACCTGGAGGTAGGGCTCACAATGCAGGCCCACGCGTTAGGTGCTACAAGCTTTGCGCACCAAGGCTGATAGGGGCCAACTACACAGGTCAGCGGCATATTACTGGACGCATCAGCTATCGCAGAGCCGGTTCAGCTGCTACCTTGAACTCAGCAAGGCGCACCGCGCCGTTTTGGCCAGGATCCCTTCGTTACCCACCCAGTGTCCTTCACATGGCCTTGTGGCTTACTGGCAATTCACAGCGCCCTTGCCCCATGACATCACACCCTCTGCCACCCTCCACCCGCAGCCCTCCGACCTGGAAGCTCTCCTGGCCTCCCTGCCCTCCCTCACCGCCCTGCACCTGGACGCCGCGCCCAGCCTGCTGCCCTGCGTGTCCTCCCTGGTGCCCCTAGCCTCTCGGCTGCAGCGCCTGTGCATCACGCGCAGCTACCACCGCCTAGACACGCCAGAGGGCGCCGCAGACGCAGCCTCCCTCTCCTCCCTGTCCCTGCTAACCCACCTTGAGCTCAGCCTCGACCCGCCCACCGCTGACGGCCTCAGCCGCATACCCGACGCCTGGTCCAGCCTCAGCACGCTCAGCTCGCTGTCGCTCGTGGGCCACAGGCGGTTAAAACGGTTGCCGCGGTGGTTGCCCGGGTCGTTGAAGCGGTTGGAGGTGGTTGTACTGGAAGCGTGCGGCTTCAAGGCGATGCCGGCGGAGGCGCTGGGGCCGCTGCCGCTGCTGCGCGTGCTCAGCCTGAGCCGCAGCCCCCTGGGGGAGGGCGAGGCGGCGGTGGCGTTGGATGCGTGGTGGCCGCCGGGCGGGGGTGGGAAGGCGGGTGGTGCGTGGAGCGAGGAGGGCGGGAGCAGCGGCGACGGCGGTGGGGGAGCTCTGCAGGGCCCAGCGGGTGGCGGCAGCGGGCAAGAGGAAGGGGGGACGCCTGTGACTGAGGCGGGTAGCTTTTTCCCCGTCAATGCCGGTGTGCAAGCCGGTCTGAGCGGCCTGGAGGTGCTGCGGCTGGCGGACTGCGGCATACTCGCCCTACCGTACGCGGTGACGCAGTGAGTTGACGGGACGGCGAGTTGCGACGGCAGAGCCAGCCGTGTGGCAGGGGCCAGGGTTTCCATGAAAGCGCACCTTGGCGACTGCCGGCCGGCCTGCTCGGTTCTTGCAAGACGGACACGGTCCAAGCACAGGGAGGGGCTACTTGTTGAACTGCGACCAGTCCCGAGCTTGCCCACACCCGCCCCGGTGCCCTGCCCCAACTCCCCCTGCTCACCCGGCCCCGTGCGCCCCAGGCTGACCCGGCTGCGGGAGCTCGACCTCAGCGGCAACCCCCTGGGCGGCGAGGGGCTGGGGGCACGGGGCGCAGGGCCCGGCGGCGGCGGCACGCTGCGTGCCTCGGTGCTGCGGTACCTGCACGAGTCAGGTGGGCCTGAGGGGAGTTTACCTTAGGGGCGGGAGCGGCGGCGTACGGCATGGGCTGAGTGGTACGGGTTGTATATCATAGGGCGCTGGTGCCCTGCACGTGGCTTTGCCACCTGGCCCAGAGCATACCCTTTCCTATGGAGGTAAGCGTGCGCCACTGAACTCTCATTATCGGCACCCAGCAAACGCCTCGGTGCCGGCAGTGTGGACAGGCATTGACCGCGGTGGGCGCGACACAGCGTGCTGAGTTTGTTGCCCTGCCGGAAGTGCGTGCTAATTCTAGTTGCCGGGAGTCAAATCAGATCATGTTGGGCAGTAACAGCAAAGTGGCATAAGGAACACTGTTGACCAGCTCGTATGCTAGGCAGTCAGCGGCGCTGGCGGGTGTCGTGATGTGGGTTGCCCTGTCTCGGCGGCATCGCACGTCAATGGCGTGGGTGCCCCCCCCCTCGCTTCCTGACAGCACGCTTGCGTGTGCGTGTGCTTGTGCACACGCTTGCACGTGCGCGTGAACTTCACGGCTGTGTGTTTAGCCGGTTTGAAATGCTTGCACGTGCTACATGCTCACAGGCGACCGCGGCTTCGAGCTGCTGGAGCAGCACTGCACGCTGCTGGGCACCTTGGGCCTGCAGCGCTGCGGCCTGACTGCACTGCCGCCAGCCGTGGCACGCCTCCCAAACCTCACAAGCTTGGACCTGAGCCACAACCCGCAGCTGCAGCTGGACCCCGGCCAAATGGCGGACCTGATATCCCATGCTGGGCGCAGAAGTGCAGGGGGGCTGCGGCTGTTGCGGTTGGCTGGCACGCAGGCAGCGTACTGGCTGGGGGCCGCCGAGTGAGGCGCACCCTGTTTGCGGTGTGGTTACGGTATGGGCCCTGCCTGGTAATTGGGTGGGTGAATGGGCGTTTTGGTCTAAGTAAGGGCGCTGCGGGCGGATATGATGTCTGTGAAGCAGTGACGGTTACCAGGGGGAGGAGGGAGCGCAGTCCTCCATGCTCCCATGCGTCGCACATGTCGTGTTAGGGTCGGGGCAGCCCACTGCAGTGGCACTGTGCAGTGCTGCAGAGATTGCAATGTGCAATGTGTAGTTTCAGGTGTATGGCAATGGTGTAAGCGTATGCGACCAAGAGTGCAAGTGACTTGGGATTCAGGCCACCTCCTTGCTGCAGCGTCCAGGACTCCCTTGCCAACAGCGAAAAAGCATGCGTGAGCGCTGCCCCAGTGTCAGAAACGTTTAGAGCAATAGCTCCTGGTCATGAGGAAGTAACAATACCGGTCCTACAAGGTACAAGCTACGAGACGACTTCCCAACGCCTCGTCACCAACCGCTACTAGAACTATTCCACCAGGGACAAAGAACATCTGTACTCTGATTTCAATCAGTAGCCTATTTAAAAGCAAAAACCTAACCGCTGTAGAGACCACCGACATTTGTAATTCTTACCTTGCTCTCTTTGAGCCAAAAGTAATGACTTGAAGCAACACATTGCATTATCCTCTATCTGTAGAGTCATTCTTGGTTACGAAATGCTGCCCCTGCTGGGTGATACGCAATCCCAACGGTGTCCAACGGCTTCGATGGGACCCAATGTGTAGCAGGCCAGGGCCAACGTTGGGGCTGAAGCATAACACCATACAGTTGTTGGAGAGAGCGAGAGAGAAGGCTTCCGCGGGCTTTCGTCCGCTGAGAGTTGGTTTGGCAGAGACGCTTGTGAGACGCAGTTGCAACACAGTTCCATACGGGCTGCTCGCTGTACCAGCTTGAGCGCCTGCAAAACGCCACTGGGACGCGCCTAAGAGGTGGGGACAAGCCTGGATGCAGCGAGTTGGGGCGCGGTGGATTCCCATTCCTGCCGCGGTGTGCAGCGTGCCGCTGCGCGCGCCTATGTTGCATCTCTTAAGTCCTGCTGCTGGATGGGTGCGCAAGCAGTGCAAGCGCCATGCGGCAAGCCCAGTATGTTTCGTGAGGATCAGCAGAGAAGCACTCTCGAGGACCGGGGACAGGCTGTAAACAATTCACAGTTTCATAATTGCAACTGCATGCTCTCTCATGCCCTTTTTGCAGTTCTTGAAGAAGGTTGTTGTCGTCGACCAGCGATGCAAGCGATGTCCGCTGTCCCGGCTGTTCCCGGCAATGCGACCATTCCCTGCAACGTGACCAAGAAGAGGACGATTGAGTCGTCTTCTGGAGCAAACTGCGTGAAGAAGGCGAAACAGCAACATGCTGCGGTTCCGTCGACCTGCACCGCTCAGCAGATGGCGCAAATGGCCGCATCGATGGGAGCAATGGCCGCGTCGATGGGTGCTATGCAGCTGCCCATGATGCCGCCTATGGGCATGATGGGCATGATGCCTCCCATGCCTGGCATGTTGCCGGGTATGTTCTTCCCGCCGGCGATGGGCATGGGCATGCCGTTTTGCCCTCCCTTTTGCTCGCCATTTTCGTTTACGGCGATGGCGGGCGCTATGGCGGCAGCAACGTCAGCACCTGCGCCCTCGGCGGTTGACCCTGCTGCCTCTACGGGTCCTACGCAGTCCACCACCACCACCGTGCCTCCCGCAGTCGACAGCCTTGGCCCCTTCTGCGGCTTCGCCCCAATGGCCGTGCCGCAGCCGCAGCAGGCGGCCTCTGTCATGGCCGCGCGGACGGCGTCGGGCGTGTCCTCGCAGCTGTTCCCGTCGGCCTCCTGCAGCAACTCCTTCCCGGCTCCGCCAGCAGAGTTGCTGCCCCCGCGTGCCGACTCGCCCGGCTCCGTGTGCAACGACCGCGCTGAGCGGGTTGAGGACGACGAGTTTGCCAACTTCATCGACTCTTTCCTGAAGAACGACGACGCCGAGCTGGCCGGCACGCTGTTCCAGTCAAGCGCCTCTAGCGACAGCAACGGTGCTGGTGAGGAGGGCGGCCTGGCCCGGTCCGACTCCCTGCTCAACCTGCTAGGCACTGACCTGGATCAGCTGTCTGGGTTCTAACCAGCCGGCTTTTCGGGTGGCGCTGCGGACGCGCCTGTTTGGTCTGCTCACGCATAAGCGTTTTGACGAAGCTCGTGCCCTGGCGCTGGAGTTGCGCATTCTAGGGTAGGGCGGTCGCGAAGGTTTATATGTTGCTGCCTCTATGTATGCTCAGGACTGCCATGCATGTGATGCTAGTGCCATTTAATGGGGCCCAATTGCCCCAGAGAGGCTTTTTGGGATATGGGTTAGCAGAGGGTGTTCACCCTTGGCGAACCATGTCCAAGAGAGGCGCGTGGCCGCTAGAGCCGGGTTGTGAGGGGCGGGCGTGAACGTGGTTGCATATTGCCTTGATTGGCATTGGCTCACGTGAGCAGCGGTATGCTGGGAAGACTGTGACACGCTGGACGTTGCGGTTTCTGGACCTCGCCATGAGGGCGGGCCTAGCCTAGGGCTGCGTTGCAATGTTGTTGGGGTAGACTGCACACCGGTCTGCCGGCTGTTTTCGAAGTGTCCTTTATAAGGACCTAGCATGGCATATGTTCTCCGCATAGTCTGTTGTGCTGGCGCGTGCATGTTGCTCGTCTCGGCGTCGTGCTGCACAGCTGCACCCCACCCCACCGTGCATGGGGCAGCGGTCGCGCATTGAGGGGTTGCAGTGGCAAAACTGGGGGGCCCTAAGCCTGCCACTGAATAGGGAACGTGGGTGCATCAGAGTCTTTTGAGAAGAAAATGATGAACACTGTGGTGCAGGCGGCAATGGCGGCGGTGGAGTGCAGCACGCCTCCCGAGGTGCGGTTCATTCGCTGTTGTGTGGTGCAGCTTCAGTTGTGGCACTTGCGACCAAGAGAAGACAATCTCCTCCTACACTGATCCATAGTAC